>Ga0335081_10007128_pt1 | contig 17841 bp, 15 predicted proteins | sample Lox_Sample_35_FD_206713 | JGI IMG/M metagenome (GOLD analysis project Ga0335081, IMG submission 206713) | Soil microbial communities from Loxahatchee National Wildlife Refuge, Florida, United States - Lox_Sample_3.5 | ecosystem: Environmental > Terrestrial > Soil > Wetlands | place: USA... | reverse complement strand
AGTTCTCGCAAAGGCCCAGAGGCGCGAAGCGTAGCAAGAAGAACTTGTTTGTTTAATTTGCGAGCTTTGCGCCTTTGCGAGAAGTCTCATTGTTCTTTCACTTTGTTCACGCGTTTTGAGAACTGAGAACTAGCTAGTGTAGTCCCGGAGGGCCGACTGTCCATCCATTTCTCGGACACTACACTAGCTGGTTGTGACAATGATCACAGACAGGGTGACGAGCCTCGCCTTAAGCTGTGTTTTGTTGGGCGTCTTCGTGCGACGCATGAGTTGTGGCGGCATTGGCTCGATGTGCTTGGTGCCCGTAGCGCGAGTTTACCTCGCCATTGGCAGCGCAAAGCCGGCTTTAATTCTCGTGCCGGCGCGCTGCGGGTCAGTTAGCAAAAGATTAATTGACTCGTAGCTTCAGAGAGCGCACAATCTAACGAGGGACCCAGCCCGCGATCGGGGCTTGGCCGATGAAGCTGGGGGTGAGGCCTTGAAAAAGCAAGTGAAATTCGGAATCGGCATCGCCATTATTCTCGCTGTGGTGGGCTGGGAAGCAGTCTCCGGCTTTCAGCAGAGCAAGACCTATTACGTCACCGTGAGCGAACTGGTGGGCGGCAAGGTGTCGCACCAGCACATTCGCGTGGGCGGGATCGTGGAGCAAGGGTCGATTGCGCGGCGCGGCGGGACGGTGACCTTCCGTCTGGCTCAGGATAAGGACGTCGTTCCCGTCAACTACGTGGGAAGTGACACGCTGCCAGACACGTTCCGGGACGGCGCCCAGGCCATCGTCGAAGGCACCTACAAGACAGGCGGGCAATTCCAGGCCGAGCACATTCAGGCCAAGTGCGCTTCCAAGTACGAGGCCGCACCCGGCCAAGGCGCCACCCAGAAGTCGGCGATGTGAGAAAAGCAGTCAAAAGTCGAGAGTCGAGAGTCGAAAGAGTTGAGACCGCTGATTTCCACTTTCGACTGTTACCGAATGGGCCGCGATCCGGGAATTCATTTTGAGGGAGCCGAAAGTCAAAGTCGAGAGTTTGTCCGGACCACTTTCGACTCTAAACTTCGACACTGTTACACGTACGGATCGGAGTTCCGATTTGTCAAGGTCAATTACGATTAAAATAACAGTCGGAACCCATTGAAATACGCTGAAATTGCGAAACGAAGCCATCAGGTAATTGAAACTAAAGCATCGGGGCGAGCGAGACTATTGGTACTTTTTGATAATTTAAGAGTAATCCGGTTGTTGAAGTCAAGACCGTGAAATCAGCGATGGCGGCATAAAGGCGCCGCCACAGAAACGGGTGGTGAAACCGTGAACCAACTCGGCACCGTGGCACTGATCGGCGCACTGGCGTTTGCCATTTTCGGCACCGTCGCCGGCGCCGTCGCCGGCAAGATGCGGAGCATGCGCGTGCTCAAAAGCGCTGAGCGCGCCGCCCTGGCTTTCTGGGTGCTGACCGCGATCGCGGTGGGGTCGCTCGAGTACATGATCTTCACCGACGACTTCCACAACGCCTACGTCGCGGCGCACTCCAATCGCGATCTGTGGGGATTGTACAAGGTATCGGTTCTCTGGTCGGGGCAGGAAGGATCGCTGCTCTTCTGGACGTTCCTGCTGGCGGGCTATGGTGGTTTTGCGGTGCTGCTGAATCGAAAGAAGAACCGCCAATTGATGCCGTGGGTGGTCTCCATCACCATGGCCGTGGGAGTCTTCTTTTCCTCGCTGGTCTTCTTCATCGCTAACCCGTTCAGCGAGCTTTCCATGGTGGCGGCCAACGGCGCCATCACGCCTTTCCGCGCCGCCGACGGCAACGGGCTGAACCCCCTGCTTCAGTACCACTCCATGGTGATCCATCCGCCGATGCTTTACCTCGGTTATGTCGGCTTCGTGGTTCCGTTCGCTTTTGCCATGAGCGCGCTCATCACCAAGCAACTGGGCGACAACTGGATTCGGGCCACCCGCCGCTGGACGATGGTGCCCTGGATGTTCCTGGGCGTCGGCATCCTGTTGGGCGGGCAGTGGGCATACGCGGTGCTCGGATGGGGCGGTTACTGGGGATGGGACCCGGTGGAAAACGCGTCGTTCCTTCCCTGGCTAGCCGGCACGGCCTTCCTGCACTCGGTGATGATCCAGGAAAAGCGCGGCATGCTGAAGGTATGGAACGTGGTCCTGGTGATCACCACTTTCTTCCTTTGCATCTTCGGAACCTTCCTCACGCGCAGCGGCGTGGTGCAGTCGGTGCACGCCTTTGCCGAGTCGAACATCGGTCCGTATTTCGCCGTGTTTCTCGGCATCATCCTGCTGTTTTCGATCACGCTGCTCTTTCTGCGTCTCGATTACCTGAAGAGCGAGAACAAGCTGGATTCGGTGATCTCGCGTGAGAGCGGATTCCTGTTCAACAACTGGGTGCTGCTGGCCATGGTATTCGCCGTGCTTTGGGGGACCATCTTCCCGGTGATTTCGAAGGCGGTGGAGAACGTGACGGTGACGGTGGGCGCGCCGTTCTTCAACAAGGTGGCGATCCCCATCGGACTCATTCTCCTGTTCCTGACCGGCGCCGGTCCACTGCTCGCCTGGCGCAAGACTTCGTTCCAGAGCCTGAAGCGCAATTTCACCTTGCCGCTGGCGGTGGCCGTGGCCGTCGGAGCAGTCCTGTTCGTCTTTGGCATCCGCGATCTTTACGCCTGGATGACGCTTTTCCTCTGCGCCTTCACCGGCACCTGCATCATCGTCGAGTTCTACAAGGGGGCACGCACCCGGGCGCGTATGAAGGGTGAGAACCCGCTCCTCGCCGTTTACAACCTGACCATGATGAACACGAGGCGATACGGCGGGTACGTGATCCACCTCGCCATGGTGTTTCTCTTTATCGGCTTTGCCGGCCTGGCTTTCAAGTCGGAGACCAAAGCTCTGGTGAACGAAGGCGACGTGATCCACATCAAGGACTACATGCTCCGCGCCGAGAATCTTACCGGAGGCGACGATCCCAACTACACCTACGTGCGAGCCATTTTCTCCGTCACCAAGAACGGACACTCGCTCGGCAGTGTTCATCCGGAACGCCGGCTCTACAAGGCCAGCCAGCAGCCGACCAGCCACGTGGCCATCAAACCCTCGCTGGCCGAGGATCTCTACGTGGTGCTGGACGGAGTGGATCCCGATAGCAACAAGGCGATCATGGAAGTTTTCGTGAACCCTCTGGTAGACTGGGTGTGGATCGGCATGACCGTGCTTCTGTTTGGCAGCCTTCTGGCCATGGTGCCGAGCCGGGTGGAGAAGGAGATGGCCGAAATCCGTAAGACGAAAGAGGAGATGGTTGAGGAAAAGCGTGTTTACTAGCAGAGCGATTGAAGTAGCCCCGAAGGGGCGGCATAGAGTAACCCAGGGCGTCAGCCCTGGGAGAAAAGCCCCTCAACATATTTATGTTTCTTTTCTTTACGGACGTCTGTCCCAGGGCTCACGCCCTGGACTACTCTATGCCACCCCTTCGGGGCTAATCAGGACGGCCTGCGCCCTGGCCCTATTTGCGATCACTGTCCTGTTCGCTTCAACGGCGCTCGGCGCTGCCCCCAAGCCGACGCTAAAGTCGGTGGGGCAGAAGGTCTACTGCACGTGCGGCTGCGTCACCACACTGGAGCACTGCCCGCATCCTCCCTCCGAGTGCTCCATGCGCGCGCAGATGGAAGCGCTGATACTGAAGGATATCGACGCGGGCAAGGACGAGCAGGCTATCGTGCAAGATTTTGTGGACCGCTACGGAATTGGGGTGCTGGCCGCGCCGCCCGCCAAGGGATTCAACCTCACCGCCTGGATCCTGCCCGGAGTGGGACTGATCGTCGGGTTGGTGGCGGTCATCGTCATCGTACGCCGCATGAGGGAGACTTCCGCCGAGCCGGCGGAAACGACCGCGCCATCGATTGATCCCAAGGTTTTGGCGGCGGTGGAAGAAGAAATGAAGACTGCGGGACTCGGGACCCGTGAATAGTATGGGCTTGATCGCTCATGTGTCCGGAAATGCGACAACCAAGAGATAAGCTGTTGATTAGCTTGTATTTAAACGAAACACAACCGATATCTCGTTTGTTTTCTGTAAGATGAGCCATTTTGAGGCGAACGAAATATTCAGCAATTCGCCTTTTGTTATGTTAGAGATAGCTGGTGGTTGCCCGGAAAAACTCGGTCGGAGTTTTTTCACTATCACGAAATTGGATTGCCGTAGCCGGGAAGAAAGGAGAAAAGGGGTCGGGCGACAAGAAGAGGTGGAGGAATCCCAGTGTCCTGTCCCGCATTACTTTTGACAACCCCCTCACCCCCGGCCCCTCTCCCCCGAGGGGGCGAGGGGAGCGAAGATTCTAAAAGTTTTGTTTCTCCCCTCGCCCCCCTCGGGGGTGAGGGGGTTGTTTAGAGATTAAGTGGGGCAGGACAGTAGCTTGATGGCCCTCGAGGCGCGAAAAACTGACGATTGACGATTGGAAGAAAAGAATCGGCAAGCCGCCTCGCGCTTTCAATAGGTCGTCAACACTCGTCAATGAGGCTTTCTTTCAATCGTCAATTGTCAATCGTCAATCGACAATCTCTTCGGCCCCTGGTCCCTGTTCGAACATGTCACTCGTCATCGCTCTACTGATTACCGCCGGGCTGGCTGTCTTTGTGGTCAGTCCCCTGCTCGCGGCGGAGGGATCAGCTATTGTTCCCATCGATGTGACTCCGCGCGCGGACTTGAAGCGTCGCCGGCTGGTGCTTTACGAAAACATTCAGGACCTGGAGTTCGAGTACAAGGCCGGCAAGATCGCGCCGGAGGATTACGAACGCCTTCGCACCGGATACACCGGAGAAGCGGCACAACTGATGCTCGCATCCCAGGAACTGGAGAGCATGACGGCCGACGAAGCATTTATCGAACGCGAAGTGGCCGCGCGGCGCGCCCGCCGCCATTTGCAACCAGCGGTGGAAGAGTACGTCTGCGCCAAATGTGGGTTTGAAAATCCGCTTCCGGTGAAATTCTGCGGCGAATGCGGAGCGCCCGTGACGCCGGGCTTGCTGCACCAGGAACGAATCAAGAATCAAAAGGCAAAAGGCAAAAAATGAGAACTGAGCGCGACCACCTCAGCACGTGCCCCGCGAATCCGCGGGCTCCAGTTTTTGCCTTTTGATTTCTCCTTTATGACCAACCTGTATCGAAAGCTCAATCAGCTCGCGAGGGTGGCCTTCTGCGCTCTCGGAGTGGTCGTTCTCGCGCCCGCCCTGTCGAACGCCGCGGTCGAAGTCCACGGCAAGGTGGTCGACGGCACGACGAACGGTCCCGTGCCAAACCAGACCGTCCTGCTACTGACGCCGCGCGAGGGCATGCAGGCGGTTGCCAAAGCCACCACCAACGCCCAAGGCGAGTATGTCATCAAGTCTGACGAAGCCGCCGCCGGCTTCTACCTGGTCGAAGCGAACTACCAGGGTGCTAAGTACCACGGTCCCGTCAAGCCCAGCCCCCAAGGCACCGCGAGCGCGGACGTAACCGTTTACGACGCCACTTCCTCCCCTGCGGCGCTGCGGATCCAGTTGCTGCGCATGATGTGCCGCGCGGAAGGCGCCAAGGCCAATGTCAGGAAGGAATACACCATCGTAAACCCCTCCCAGCCGCCGCGCGCCTACGTGAGTCCCAACGGGGCTTTTCATTTCCATGTGCCGGAGGGCGCAGGACAGCCCACAGCCGCGGTGACGGGCCTGATGGGCATGCAGTTGCCCGAAGCGCCCGAGAATGGGAAATCCCCCGGCGATTTCCTGCTCCGCATTCCGATCAAGCCGGGCGAGAACGTGATTACGGTGGATTACGAAGTTGACTACCGGTCGATGCAACTCGACCTGAGCGACAAAGTGCCGTTTCCCGTGGAGACGGCTGAGCTCTATGTGACCCCCTCCAGCTTGGGCGTCAACTCGAGCGCGCTCAAGCCCGCCGGCGTCGATCAGCAAGACAGCATCGAAAAGTTCGACGCGCAGAACCTTGCCGTCGGAACCGTCGTCGATGCCAAGCTCTCCGGCGAGGCCATCGCCACTCCGCGGGCCCAAGGTGGTGAGCAAGGCGAAGGCAACGTCAAAGCGCTTCCCAATTCGGTGACCAAGGTGGGCTGGCCGCTCCTCGCTTGCTTCCTGCTGATCACGTTGTGGGCGCTCGGCGTGCGCGTCACCAAGGATTGGCCGGCTTGGAAGGACCGCACCGGCGTGAGCCCCACCCAGAAGCAGCGTACCGCCAAGGTTGACAAGCTGATCGATTCGCTGGTCGACCTCGATGAGCTTTTTGAAGCCGGAACGATCCTGGAGAAGGACTACTGGAAGGAGCGGCTGGAGCTCAAAGCCAGGATCGTGGCGCAGCTCAAGAAAGGTCCGCCCGCACCCCCCGAAACTTATGCCACTCGAAGCTCCTCAGGCCAGGCGCGTTCTTGAGGGCATTCTTGAGCTCCGGGACGTCTCGAAGTATTTTGGCGACCTCGCCGCGCTACGCGGGGTCTCTTTGCGAATCGAGCCGGGCGAGTCCGTCCTGCTCTATGGTCCAAACGGCGCCGGCAAGACCACTCTGCTGCGCACGCTCGCCGGGCTGTCGCGCCCCAGCGAGGGCCGGGCGCTCTTCAACGGCCGCGACTTGCGCCAGGACTCGGCGGAGTTGAAAAGCAAACTGGGCTTTGTCTCCCACGCCAGCTTTCTCTACGGCGAACTCACCGCCCGCGAAAACCTGAAGTTCATCGGGACTCTTTTCGGGCTGCGCGACCTCGAGAAAAGTATCGACTGCGCCCTTGAACTCTTTGACCTGCGCCGGCGCGCCGATGAGTCGGTACGGGGGCTTTCGCGCGGCCTCTTGCAACGAGCGACCCTGGCGCGCGCTTTCCTGAACGATCCCGAATTCCTGTTCCTCGATGAGCCCTTCACCGGTCTCGATGCCAACTCGACGCGCAAGCTTGAGGACCTTCTGGTGGGGTTGCCGAAGCGGGGCAAGACGCTGGTGTTTTCCACCCACAGCTTCGAGCAAGGTGCGGCGCTGGCGCGGCGACTGGTGGCGTTGGAAGCCGGCCGGCTGCGCTACGATGGACCGGTTGCCATGGCCCCGATAGAATCGCTGCGGGCGGCAGGGAAGCAGTAGGCAGAAGGCGGAAGGCAGTAGGCAGTCTGACGGATGCAGAGTCTGCGAGTCGTCTGGGCAATCTTCGCCAAGGATTTGCGCGTCGAGTGGCGGCATCGCGAGACGCTCTCGGCGATGTGCGTCTTTGGCTTGCTGGTGGTGTTCCTGTTCAGCTTTGCTTACGAACCGGGGCGGGAAGAGAGCCTGCGACTGCTCCCCGGCCTGCTCTGGATCGCGTTTGCCTTCGCCGGCATTCTCGGTTTCAACCGCTCTTTCGCCGCCGAGCGCGAAAACCAGTGTCTGGAAGGCATGGGACTGACGCCGGCCGATCCCGGCGCCATCTATATCGGTAAGATGCTCGCCAATCTGTTCTTCCTGGGCATCGCCGACGTGGTAGTGATTTTCGCGGTGGTCCTTTTCTATAACTTTTCCTTTATTCCGACCCTCAAGTGGTTCTCGCTGATCGTGGCCCTGGGGACGATCAGCTATGTGGCCGTGGGAACCATCTTCGGCGCCGTAGCCGCGAACACGCGCATGCGCGAAGTGATGCTGCCCGTGCTCCAGTTCCCGGTGGTGCTGCCGGTCTTCATCGGCGCCATCGAATCCACCACCGCGGTACTGCGCGGCGAGAACCCCTCGGCTTTTGCAGGCTGGTTGAAGCTGTTGGCAGGGTTCAGCATCATCTTCCTGGTGTTATGCTATCTTTTGTTTGAGTATGTGATTGAGGAATAGTCCTTTGTCCTTGGTCCCTTGTCCGTGGGTGACTATGTGTTTGGCTGACGCGTACAAGCGACAAAGGACCGAGGAGCAAGGACCAAGGACGAAGGACTGTCAATGAAAACCAAAGCTTCCGCCACCATCCATCTGGGCGTCACCTTGATATGGGTTCTAGTAGCGTTTTACATGATCTTCCTCTACGCGCCCAACGAGGTCAATCAGGGCCAGGTGTATCGCATCATTTATATCCACGTGCCGTCCGCCTGGACCGCTATGCTGGCCTATTTCCTGGTGTTCCTGGGCAGCCTGCGCTATCTCTGGACCCGCTCGCCCGCCGCCGACGAGTTCGCGCACGCCTCGGCCGAGGTGGGATTCATTTTCTGCACTTGTGTCATTGTCACCGGCCCGTTGTGGGCGAAGCCGATCTGGGGGATCTGGTGGGCCTGGGGAGACTGGCGGCTCTTGCTGACCTTCATCCTCTGGCTGCTCTATGTGTCGTACCTGATGCTGCGCAGCTACGTCAGCCCCAACCGCTCGGCGCTGCTGGCTGCCGTGGTCGGCATCATCGGGTTCGTCGACGTCCCCATCGATTACATGGCCATTCGCTGGTGGCGGACGCAGCACCCGCAACCGGTGATCATGGGAGGCCCGGACTCTGGCCTCGCGCCCCACATGCTCTACACTCTGCTGGTAAGCTGGGGAGCTTTCCTGTGCGTGTTCACATTTCTGCTGCGGCAGCGAATCTGGCTGGCCCAGACGCGACGCGAGGTCAGCTTGCTTCGCCGGGATCTGGTAACGCGTGAAGCGTAGATATTCTGGAGTGCGGCAACTCTAAATCAGAAATCAGAAAGTAGAAATCAGAATGGGAGGACGGTTCTTCGTTCTGATTTCTGCTTTCTAATTTCAGATTAGGGCTGCCGCACTCCCCAAAAGGGAGACGGACGTGCCCGATAATCTCGGTTACTTAATGGCGGCTTACAGCCTGATGTGGGTGATCTTCCTCCTTTACGCCTGGAGCATTGCTAGCCGTCAGGGTCAGTTGAAGAAGGATCTGGAAGACTTGAAGTCGAGGCTGGGGCGAAAGCCCGGCGCGGAATGAGGAAGATCCTCACACGGGGCGACGGTCGAAGGTCGAAAGCAGAGTTGGTCTCTTTTCCCGCTTCGCCTTTCAGCCTTCGACTTGCCAGCCGAACGCCGTTCGGCCCTTCTTCGCCATTGACGCGCGGCCTTCCCGCATTGATAATCATCGACGGCGCTGGAGGCGCCATGCTAACATAGTTTTGGCTGGAGAACCCCTTCGCCAAGGAAGCGAATATCAGACTTCGGGCCCTGTGCGACGGATGCTCGTGAACCCCGCCAGGTCCGGAAGGAAGCAACGGTAGCGAGCCTCTCCGTGTGCCGCAGGGTACCCGAAGTCTGACCCAGTTTCGAAACTGGAAACTCGAAATTCGAAACTCGTCATCGACGATCGAGAATGGCGTCTGACGGATCTTTTCATTCATCGTTCATCGTTCTGAATTCATCATTCCGGCCATGTCCTACCAAGTCATTGCCCGCAAGTATCGGCCCCAGACGTTTGATGAGGTGGTGGGCCAACCGCTGGTCACCGATACGCTGAAGAACGCCATCCTGCAGCAGCGCGTGGCGCACGGCTACATTTTCTCGGGTGCGCGCGGTGTGGGCAAAACCACCACAGCACGGATTCTGGCCAAGGCGCTGAACTGCGCCCAGGGGCCGACCATCACGCCCGACGGCACCTGCGACTCCTGCCGCGAGATCGCCGCCGGAAACTCGGTGGACGTACTTGAGATCGACGCCGCTTCCAACCGCGGCATTGACGAAATCCGCGAGCTGCGGGAGACCGTCCGCTACCTGCCGTCGCGCGACCGCTACAAGGTCTTCATCATCGACGAAGTGCACATGCTCACCACGGAGGCCTTCAACGCGCTGCTCAAGACGCTGGAAGAGCCTCCGCCACGCTCGCTTTTCATCCTGGCGACGACGGAGGCTCACAAGCTGCCTCCCACCATCCAGTCGCGCTGCCAGCACTTCTCGTTTCGCCTCCTCGACTATGCGGAGATTCACTCGCAACTGGAGCGGATCGTAACCGCGGAGGGGGTCCGGGCCGACGAATCCGCTCTGGCGCCCATCGCTCAGGCGGCCGAGGGAAGCCTGCGCGACGCGCTTTCCCTCCTCGACCAGGTGATCGCCGCCTGCGGCGAAACGCTCGACGAGAAGCGCGTGCGCCAGTTGTTGGGCGTGGTCCCGACGCGCTTCATGCGCGAAGTCGTGGAAGCCGTACAGGCCGGAGAGGCGCGACGAGTTCTCGACCTGGTGGGCCAACTCACGGCGGAGGGCTACGAGCTGGGCCACTTCTCCGCTCAGTTGAGCGACACCATCCGCAACCTGATGGTGGCCCGCAGTTGCGGCGCCGAGAGTCCCCTGTTGCAAGTGCCGAAGGCCGAGCGCGCCACTCTTGCCCAGTTGGCGAAACTCTGGAGCGAGGAGGATCTGACCCGCTTCTTCCAGATCGTCCTGCGCCTGCAATCCGAAATGCGGTACTCGTTGCAGCCGCGCTTTCACCTCGAGCTGGGACTGATGAAGCTGGTTCACGCCCGTCGGCTGGCGTCGCTGGAGAGTTTGCTCGGGGAACTTCAGGGCCTGCGCCTGGCCGAGAAGCCAGGTGGCGGGCCACCTACGACCCCGGGTCCAAAACTTGAGGCGGCTCGTCCGGCGCCCTCTCCCGCGACGGTGACCCGGGCAGTGAGCGCTGGGCCCCCTTATTCTCCTCGACCTCCGGAGAAGTTGGCGACTTCGAGTTCGCCCGAGGCTTCCCGACCTTCGGCATCGGTGGCAGCACCAGTGTCGCCGCCAGCGGCAAAGAACGCCATGGCTGCCCCCGCCACCAACGGCATCGGGGCCGCATCCAAGATGGCAGCGCCCGAGGGGAGGTTGGACGGCCAGGATTCGCAACTTGCCGCCGTGAAAGCGCTGCTCTTCAACCGGTCCCAAAAGATGGTGAGCAGTTGTCTCGAACAAGCTTCCGGTTGGCGCCTGGAGAATGGGGAAGTTCGGTTTCTGTTTCCCAGGGAGCGATCCTCCATCGCCGACTTGCTGAAGAGCCGCGAGCGGATGGATCAGTTACGCGAGGCCTGCTCGCAGGTACTGGGCCAGCCCGTCAAGATTTATGTTACACTCGACGATAGTGTAGAGAGGGCTTCGAATGTGCGAGCCAGCGCTCAAGATCGTGCCGCCAATGATCCCGCGGTGGACAGTTTTCGCAAGCGCTTCGATTGCACCTTGTTGGACGTTAAAGACCTCAGCCAGGAGTAAGCGATGAAAAACCTGCAGCAGATGCAACAAATGATCAAGCAGGTCCAGCAGATGCAGGAGCAACTCCAGAAGCAACTGGACGAACTGGAGGTGGAGGCGTCGGCGGGCGGGGGCATGGTGACGGTCAAGATGAGCGGTCAAAAGCACCTGACCGCCGTCCACATCGAGCCCGAGGTCTACGCGTCCAAGGACACTGAGATGCTCCAGGACCTGGTCCTGGCGGCGGTGAACGAAGCCGGCCGCAAGGTGGACGAGCAACTGGCCAGCAAGGTGGGCAATATCACCAACATGTTCAACGTTCCTGGCTTGACCTGATCCTTGCGCATACCCGGCATCAGTTTTCAGTTTTCTGTCCTCAGTGCCAAGCAAGCAGTGGTCTGCATGGACGAACGGAGCGGCACGGGCGCTCGCGGGACTGCAACGGGAACCCTACAATGAGAACTGATGACTGAAAACTGAGAACCGCAGATGCAAGACTATGCTGAGCCCCTGGCTCGCCTCATCGACGAACTGAAGCACCTCCCGGGCATTGGGCAGAAGTCGGCCCAGCGGCTCGCGTTTCACCTCCAGCGTGCGTCCCGCGAGGAAGCCGAACGGCTCGCCGCTGCCATCCTCGACGTCAAAGACAAGATCGGGTTCTGCCGCATCTGCAACAATCTCACCGACGTCGATCCCTGCCAGTATTGTACCGACCCCACCCGCGATCCTTCCCTCATTTGCGTGGTGGAGAATCCCTACAACGCGATCTCCATCGAGAAGACGCGCGAGTTCCGCGGCCTCTACCACGTGCTGCACGGCGCTCTCTCGCCCTTGCACGGAATCGGACCCGAGCAACTCAAGCTGAAGAGCCTGCTGGAGCGGCTGAAGGACGGCAAGGTACACGAGATCATTGTCGCCACGAATCCCAACGTGGAAGGCGAAGCCACCGCCATCTACATGTCCAAGCTCATCAAACCGCTAGGGGTCAAGGTGACACGGATCGCCACCGGCGTGCCCGTGGGCTCCGAGCTCGAATTCGCCGACGAAGTCACCATGATGAAGTCAATCGAGGGCCGGAGGGAGCTGTGAGAAATGATGAATGATGAACGAAAGACGGCCTTTTCTTTTGTTCATCGTTCGGCATTTATCATTATCATTCATCGCTTGTCTTTCTTCTGTTCATCATTCATACTTCATCGTTCATCGTTTCTTCTTCTTGACTCAATTCTTCCTTGACTCCACTAACCCCGAGTAGTATTCGTTACTTATCTCAACGCGGGCCATCGCTGACCACGGATAGCTGACCGCGGACGGCTCTGGGGAGGAAACTATGTTCAGGCTCGATGCGGACAAGCCCGTTCACTTCTGCGATGGGCTCACGCGGCGCGACTTCCTTCATGCGGGGTCGCTGGGACTGCTCGGCCTTACCCTGCCGGACTTCTTCGGCCTCAAGGCCATGGGCGCCGTCAAGCCCGATAAGGACGTCAACTGCATCCTGATGATGCTGGTGGGCGGTCCCAGCCAGCTCGATACCTGGGACATGAAGCCCAACGCGCCCGCCGAGATTCGCGGCCCTTACAAGCCCGTCCCCACCAACGTCGACGGCATCCAGATATGCGAGATCTTTCCCCGCATGGCCAGGAATGCGGACAAGTGGTCGCTGGTGCGGTCCGTATACCACACCGCCGCCGCCGTCCACGATACCGGCCACCAGATGATGCAGACCGGCCGGCTTTTCCAGGGAGGGCTCGAATACCCCAACTTCGGCTGCGTGCTCACCAAGGTCAAGGGTCCCAAGGGCGACGTGCCGCCCAACGTCCTCATGCCCCACCCCATCGGCAACACCGGCGGCAACATGCCCCACGGCCAGACGGCAGGATTCCTGGGCAAGTCGCTCGACCCCTTCGTTCTCAACTCGGACCCATCGTCGCCCGATTTCCACGTGCCCGACATGCTGCCGCCGGATTATATCGCCGCCGTCCGCGTGGACCGCCGGCGAAGTTGGCGCAACGTGATCGACCAGTCGGTGTCCTACTTCGAGTCCAGCCAGGACGCCAAACTCATGGACGCCACCTTCAACCAAGCCTATACGCTGATGACCTCGGCCAAGGCGCGTGAGGCCTTCGAGCTGACACAAGAGCCGGAGGCCGTGCGCAAGAAGTACGGCCTCAATCGCTTCGGCCAAGGCTGCCTGCTGGCGCGCCGCCTCATCGAGCGCGACGTGCGCTACGTCACCATCAACATGTTCGAGACGGTGTTTAACGAAATCACCTGGGACATTCACGGGTCGGCGCCCTTCAGCCCGATCAGTTGTTATCGCGACCTCGTGGGCCCGATGTTCGATAACGGCTTCACCTCGCTGATCGAGGACCTGCACGATCGCGGGTTGCTCGAAAATACCATGGTGCTGGGCATGGGCGAGTTTGGGCGGACGCCCAAGGTGAACCCCGCCGGCGGGCGCGACCACTGGCCGCAGTGCTGGACCGTGGTCATGGCGGGAGGACCCATCAAGGGCGGGCGCGTGGTGGGCGCTTCGGACGATATCGGCGCCGCCCCCAAGGATCACCCGGTAACGCCGGGTCACATCGCCGCCACGGTCTTTACGGGACTGGGCATTCCGTTGGACCTTGACATGCCGGGACCACAGCTAAGGCCGATTCCGGTGGTGGACCGCGGCATCGAACCGATCCGGGAGTTGTTGTAAGGCAGAAGGCAGTAAGCAGTAGGCAGAAGGCAGTCGGCAGAACCTGTTGATCAAGAGCCATGGGACGACAGATAGAGTTCTACATGCTGCCAACAGATCAGAATGCTTTCCTGCGCCATGTTCGGGAACGCGATCCGGTCGTGGTCGCCGTCAGGGACTCAGACTCCGCCGAGGTGCAGCCCGCTGCTGACCTCGACATCGGTTCTGGCAAGACTCTGTGCCTTTGGAATCGAAGGCTCCTCCCACATCTTGAGCGAAAGTGGATAACTGACCCTGGTTACTACCGGTGTGATGCGTTTAGCAGTCCGATCCTTGAATTCACCCGGTCCTTCACCGCAGCCTGGGAAGGCAGGCCTGCACTTGGCCGGGGCCGACTGTATGGCATTTTCGTGGATAAGCCTCAGGACTTTCAGAAATGGTATGAGAGCTTGGTGCGCTGGATAACGTACAACTACCGAAGGAATACGGGGAACGGCGGCGGTTACGTCGGACCGGCAGCCTACGAGTTCTTTCAGAACGGCGGCTATCTGCTACCCAATTTCCTCCCGCCCAGGACACCGGTGTGGCTGGCTGAAATCGGTAAGCAGGACTCACGGTCGAGGACGCTTCTCGAACCGTCCAAGCGTCCAAACGGAAAAGTCTCTTGCTAACCAACGATACTGGCAAGAACGATGCCCTTACACGAACTACGTCCTAGCCATTGCGCCCCGCGTCCAGAAACGGTGAGCGGAACCGTGAACACTCTATCGCGTTTATTGTTGCCTTTGCTTCTGCCTTTGCTCTTGTCGATCGGCTGTTCCCGAGGTTCACTACTTGCCCAGACCGCCCAGCCGCAAGCGCCAGAGCCCCAGCCAGACTCCAAATCCGGCTCCCACAGCGACGCCGACTACCACAGTACCGGCGCCAAGCAGCCAGGAGATTGGGGCGCTGCCGACAAATCGACTAAGCCCATCACGGCGGTGGCGGCGCATTACGTCCTGGGACCCCTTAAGGAAATCAAAATCCTGCCCGCGTCGATTGCCATCACCGGCCCGCGTTACAGCCAGCGCCTGGTGGTGGAGGGAATCTTCGCCGACGGCCACCAGGAAGACATCACCGACCAGGCGCGGATCACGGCGTCCGACCCCAAGGTGGCCCTCGTCGATCGGGAAGCCTTCGTCCGCCCGCAGTCGGATGGCAAAGCAACCGTCACGGCTATGGTTGGCGGCCACCGCGCCACGGCGCCGGTCGAGATCAAGCAGTACTCCGCGCCGTTCAACTGGAGTTTTCGCAACGACGTGCTGCCGGTGATGACCAAAATGGGCTGCAACTCCGGACCGTGCCATGGCGCGGCGGCGGGCAAAAACGGTTTCAAGCTGACGCTGCGCGGCTACGACCCGGAGACGGATTACTACACTCTCACCCACCAGGCGCTTTCGCGGCGCACCGACCGCCTGGAGCCTGCCAAGAGCCTGATCCTGCTGAAGCCCACTCTGACCATCCCCCACGGTGGAGGCCGCCGATTCCCGGTGGGCTCACTCGAATACCAGGTGATGTCGGGCTGGATCGCCGCCGGCATGCCGCCCCCGCAGGCGTCCGACGCGCGCATCACCGATCTCCAGGTCCTTCCGCATGAAGCCTCGCTGCGCCCCGGAGCGAAGCAGCAGTTGCTGGTGACCGCCACCTTCAGCGACGGCCACACCGAGGACGTCACACGCTGGGTGAAGTTTTCCAGTGGCGACGATGGCGTGGCCACAGTGAATGACAGCGCCGACTCGAACGTAACGGAAGGGCGGGGCTTCAGCCCCGCCGAAAAGAGGGCCCCCAATAATAATTCCTTTGATGGGCGTCACTACGGCGGGGCTGAAGCCCCGCCCTTCCCCAATGGCCTCGTCACCATGCACGGCGCCGGCGAGGCGCCAGTCACCGTATGGTATCTCAGCCACGTCACCTTCGCGCGCCTGCGCATTCCCTTCCCCTACAAGATCGAGGAATCCGCCTTTGACCGGGCGCCGCGCCACAACTATATCGACGACGCGGTGATCGCCCACCTCAAGGTGCTCCATGTTCCGCCTTCGCGCCCCGCTACCGACGCCGAGTTCATCCGGCGCGCCTATCTGGACGCGGCAGGCATTCTTCCACAGCCACGTGAGGTGGAAGCGTTCCTCAAAGACACATCCCCTGACAAGCGCGATCGCCTGATCAACGCGCTGATTGCTCGCTCCGAGTTTGTGGACTACTGGGCGTACAAGTGGTCGGACCTGCTGCTGGTTTCCAGCAATAAGCTTGCGCCGGAAGGTATGTGGACCTACTATAACTGGATTCGCGAGAGCGTGGCGGCCGATAAGCCCTGGAACCGGTTCGTGCGGGAGATCGTCACCGCCAACGGCAGCGCGCGCCAGAACGGCGCCGCCAACTATTGGGTGATCCACCGCGATCCCAAGGACATCTCCGAGAACATGACCCAGGCCTTTCTCGGCACCACCATCACCTGCGCGCATTGTCACAACCATCCTCTGGAGAAGTGGACGCAGAAGGACTACTACGGCATGGCCAACCTGTTCGCGCGGGTGCGGCTGAAGACCGGGGCGCCGGGTGGGTTCCGCCCCGGCGTAGGACCGATCTACGACGATGTCGCGGTGATCACCAGCCCCTCTGGCGAGTATCACGACGATCGCTTCGGCCGTCCGCTGCCGCCCAAGCCGCTCGACGCCAAGGCACTACCCTTCAGCTCACCCGAGGACCCACGCGACTACTTCGCCCAATGGCTCACCTCTCCCGACAATCCGTACTTCGCTCGCGCCATCGTCAACCGCGTTTGGCGGAACTTCATGGGGCGCGGCCTAGTGGACCCGGTGGACGATATGCGCGCCACCAACCCGCCCACCAACGAAGAGCTGCTGAGCGCGCTGACCAAGGACTTCGTGGCCCACAACTTCGACGTAAACTATCTGATCAAGACGATCATGCAATCCGCCACCTTTCAAACGTCGTCCGAGCCGAACAAAGAGAACCAAGACGATGAGAAGTATTACTCGCACTACCTCATCCGGCGCCTGCCCGCCGAGGTTCTGCTTGACGCCCTCTCTGAGGTCACGCAATCGCCAGAGAAGTTCGACGGCTACCCGCTTGGCATGAGGGCCATGCAGTTGCCGGATACTGCCGTACAGAACTATTTCCTCAGCGCCTTCGGCCGGCCGGCACGCGAGCAGACGCGCGAAAGCGAGCGCACGTCCGACCCCAGCATCACCCAGGCGCTGCACGTCATCAACGGCGATACGCTGAACGAAAAACTGCGAGCGCCCGACGGCACAGTCGACATGCTGCTGAGGCTCGGACTCTCGGATGAAGAGATGGTGAATTACTTGTACCTTGCCGCGTTCAGCCGCTATCCCACCGACTCGGAGCGCGCGGCAATCGTGAACGATCTGAAGTCGGCGGAGGCCCAACCGGTGCCCGGCAGCACGGTCGATCCGCGCCGGGCCGCGCTCATCGATATGACGTGGGCGTTTTTGACCAGCAAGGAGTTTATGTTCAACCACTGACTTGATTTTGGCTTTTCGATTTTAATATTTTGGATATTTTGGATTGAAAGAGGAAGACCAACCAGGGCGGCGGAGCCGCTGAACCACCGTCAAGAATCAGGCGTGGCAGGACACTAGCGGCACGACGCGCCAGACTGGGAACCCCGGGCGCGCCAGAGGTAAAACATGTTTGTTCTCGCCCGTACGATCACTTACGCTGCGCTCTTTATCGGCCTCGTGCTCATCTACCTGCCGGCCCGCGTCTTGTCTTGGTCGGGCATTGTCCGTCCGGCGGCGATTGAAGCCCCACAGGTGGCTGGGATGGTTATCGGAGCCGCTGGTGCGGCGGTCGCCCTGTGGTGCGTATTCACCTTCGCCTTCATCGGACGAGGCACTCCGGCGCCCTTCGATCCGCCTCGACGACTGGTGATTCAGGGTCCCTACCGTTTCGTGCGGAATCCCATGTACATTGGCGCCGGCCTGGCGCTCGCCGGCGCCGCCCTCTTCT
>Ga0335081_10007127_pt1 | contig 17843 bp, 18 predicted proteins | sample Lox_Sample_35_FD_206713 | JGI IMG/M metagenome (GOLD analysis project Ga0335081, IMG submission 206713) | Soil microbial communities from Loxahatchee National Wildlife Refuge, Florida, United States - Lox_Sample_3.5 | ecosystem: Environmental > Terrestrial > Soil > Wetlands | place: USA... | reverse complement strand
CACGCTCGTGGCCGGCGACCGTGCGGTGGTGAGCGGCTGATGGCGGCGCGAATCATCGGGCCGGTGATCGACCTGCGCGGGCTGGCCCGCACCTACCCCGGCCCGCCGCCGGTGCTGGCGCTGCGCCCGGCCGACCTGGTGATCGAGGCGGGCGACTACGTCGCGGTGACCGGGCCGTCCGGTTCCGGCAAGTCGACGCTGCTGCACCGCGCGGAACTGCTCGGCCTGCAGGGCCAGCGAGCCGAGGCCGCCGAGCAGGCGCGCGCCACGCTCGAGGTGATGCGGGCCAGGAACGCCCCGCCCCGGCAGCTGATCCAGGCGGCGGTGGCGGCCCTGGCGGTCTGCCCGCCGGACCAGCAGGCCGGCCTGCTCGACCTCGTGCAGGCGCAGCTGGGACTGGTCTCGGCCGCGGCCGTGCTGCGCAAGCCCGGCCAGCGCTTCTACCTCAGGGAATGGTCGCTGGCGATGGACCGGCTCGGCCCCAGGACCAGCTTCACCAACCCGGCCTACTGGGAGATCAAGGCGTTCGTGCGGGAATTCCGCGACTATCCCGCACTGTGCGCGGCCTTTTTGGTGGAGCGCGCCGAGCCGCTGCTGACGATGAGCGCGAGGAAGGCCGAACAGCTTCTCGCGCAGGCCGAGAGCCTGCTCGCCACGTCACCCTGGTCATGACCGGGTGACGCGGATGTCGTACCAGAAGCCGCCGTTGAGGTCGAGGTCGTTGCCGTTGGCCTGGCCGGGACCGCCGTCGCCGATGTAGGTGGAGAGCGGGTGGCCGTCGTAGGTGGCCTGCAGGCCGCCGCGCCTACAAGATGCTCGTCCCGGCGGGCGAGGCCGTGGGCGAGCAGAAGAGCCACGAGGGCTATGAATGGATGTACGTGCTCTCCGGCCGGCTACGGCTGCGGCTCGCCGAGCACGACTTCGTCATGAAGCCGGGGGAAGCCGCCGAGTTCGACACCCGCGTCCCGCACTGGTTCGGCAGCGCCGGGGCGGAGCCCGCCGAGCTGCTGACCCTGTTCGGGCCGCAGGGCGAGCGCATGCACGTCCGGGCCCGGCCGCGCGGCCGGAACTGAGCCCGCTTCGCCGAACAGCCTGGCTCAGGGGCCGGCCGGCGCGGCGGTCAGGGGAAGGGCCGGGCCGTCTGGGGTGCGGTGCTAGCGCCGCGGCACAAGGCGGACGTGGATCCGGCGCAGGTCCCGGCGCTGGCGCGGCTGGTGGCCAGGGCCGCCGCGATCAGCGCGAGCGTGGTGACCAGCCACAGCAGCAGCATGACCCGGCCCAGGTTCAGCCGCTGGTAAAGCCGGCGGCTGCGCCGGGTGCCGCGCCGGACCACTCGCTGCGAGATGGCCTGGAGTTTGTCCCGCACCGGCATCGCCTCGCCGGAGGCCAGCCGGGTGAACATGGCCAGCCGCGCGGTCATTCCCGGGTCGGACCCGGCCAGGCCGTTCTCGATCGAGTCCAGGGCGTCCTGTTCCCACGGGCTAAGGCTCATCGCGGGTCCCCTCCATTGCGTCGCTGTGGCCTGAACGGGTCGCAGCGTCACGGAGAGCATTGCGATCAGGCGTAATCCTGCTATGTCAGCTTCATCGCGTGCCGTCAGGATATACAGCCTCAGGGAGCGGATCCGCCAGTCGCCAGCCGCATCAGGTCGGTGTCCAGGTCGATGGCGGTCTCGGTGCCGCCCGCGCTGCCGTACTCGTGCTGGTAGCTCTGCCAGGCCTCGTCCTTGATCTTGGCCGCGAAGCCGCTCTCCATCAGCAGCACGAGCTCGCGGGCGGCGCGGTCGATCCGCGTGTTAAGGGCCGGGTCGCTCCAGTCCTCCGGCGCGGCGAACAGCGAGGTCGGCGCCGTCATGGTGCGCAGGTAGGCGAACATCGGGCGCATCTGATCGTCCGCGACCAGGGCGTGCCTGGCGGTCCCGGCGGTCGCCGCCAGCACCACCGGCTTGGCGATGAGCATGTCATTGTCCAGCACGCCGAAGAACGAGGTGAACAGGCCGCTGGGGCCGGCCTTGTAGACGGGCGCGGCGGCGATGATGCCGTCGGCCTCGCCGAGGACGGTGATGGCCTGCCGCAGCTTCGGCGTGACCAGCTGGGAGACCAGCGCGGTGGTGATGTCGGCGGCGATCTCGCGCAGCTCGATGACGCTGACCGTCACCGCGTGCCCGTGCCGGTCCGCCAGGGCCTTGACGCGGTCGGCGGTACGGTCGGCCAGCAGCCGCGTCGAGGAAGGGTCGCTCGCGCCGGCGCCGACGACAACGAGCCGGAACCGTTCGGCACTCATGGGATCGGGACCTCACGTGTGTCGTTGGCCCAGGCCAGCTTCTGGCAGATCGTTTCCAGCTGGGCCAGCTCGCCGCGGGTCAGCCCGGCGGTCATGGCGCGGGCCACGCCGCGGGCGTGCCGGCGGCCGATCTCGCGCTGCCGGGCCCGGCCGGCGTCGGTGAGCGAGAGCCGGACGCCCCGCCCGTCGGCGGGGTCGGGCCCGCGCCGCACCAGGCCGCGCTCGGCCAGCCGGTAGACCAGGCGGGACAGGGCTGGCTGGCTGAGCAGGACGTGCCGGTTCAGCTCGGTCAGGCGCACGGGTTCGGGGCACTTGGACAGCGTGTAGAGCACGTCGTACTCCCGCATGGAGACGTCCGCCCAGATGTCCTCCGCCGCGAACTGCTTCATCACGACGGCGTGAGCGGTCAGCAGGGCCTCCCACGCGTCGTTGGCGAGGTTTGGCCGACCGGACATCACAGCTCCGGGTACTCGGCCTGGTACTGGGCGTCGGTGTCGGTGTAGGGGGACGCGCCGGTGACGTTGTCGCCGCGGTTCGCGTTCGGCCGCGGCTGGCGCGGGGCCGCCTCGCCGTACTTGGCCTTGACCAGGCTGGCGTGGGTCGGCGCGTCCGGCGTCTGCGGGTCCTGCCGGGCCGCGATCTCCTTGCGCAGCACCGGCACGACCTCCTCGCCGAGCAGGTCGAGCTGGTCCAGCACGGTCTTCAGCGGCAGCCCGGCGTGGTCCACCAGGAACAGCTGGCGCTGGTAGTCGCCGAAGTGCTCGCGGAAGGTCAGGGTCTTGTCGATGACCTGCTGCGGGCTGCCCACCGACAGCGGGGTGAGGTCCATGAAGTCCTCCATGGACGGCCCGTGCCCGTACACCGGCGCCTCGTTGAAGTAGGGCCGGAACTCGCGGATGGCGTCCTGGGAGTTCTTCGCGATGTAGGCCTGGCCGCCCAGCCCGACGATGGCCTGCTGCTCGGTGCCGTGGCCGTAGTGCGCGTAGCGCTGCCGGTAGAACCGGATCAGGCGCTGGTAGTGCTCCTTGGGCCAGAAGATGTTGTTGGCGAAGTAGCCGTCGCCGTAGTAGGCCGCCTGCTCGGCGATCTCGGGGGTCCGGATCGAGCCGTGCCAGACGAACGGCGGCACGTCGTCCAGCGGCCGCGGGATCGAGGTGAAGCCCTGCAGCGGGGTGCGGAACTTGCCGTCGGCGTCGACCACGTCCTCGCGCCACAGCCGGTGCAGGAGGTTGTAGTTCTCCAGCGCCAGCGGCAGGCCCTGCCTGATGTCCTGGCCGAACCACGGGTACACCGGGCCGGTGTTGCCGCGGCCGAGCATCAGGTCCATCCGGCCCTTGCTCAGGTGCTGCAGCATCGCGTACTCCTCGGCGATGCGCACCGGGTCGTTCGTGGTGATCAGCGTGGTGGCCGTGGTCACGATCAGCTTTTTCGTGGTTGCCGCGATGTAGGCCAGCAGCGTGGTCGGCGAAGAGGAGAAGAACGGCGGGTTGTGGTGCTCGCCGATCGCGAACACGTCCAGCCCGACCTCTTCGGCCTTCTGGGCGATCTGGGTGATCGCGTCGATCCGTTCGGCCTCGCTGGGCGTCTGTCCCGACACCGGGTCCCGGGTGATGTCACTGACCGAGAAGATCCCGAACTGCATGCCACGCCTCCCACGCCCGGGCTCGCGCTCCGGACGGCTCGAACACAGATATATGCGTTTGCATGTACTTGAACCCGCTGAGGTGGCAGGCTATTCCGGGCCGGGGCTTCACAAGTGCACAAGGCGTTTCCGCGGAAACGCCGGCGATTACGCCGCGCCTCCCCGGAGTCAGCGAGAATGGCTCTCTGGCCCGTGATCGTGGACCGGAACCTGCGCAATCCCGGGGGGTAAATGTCGACGATCCTGGCTGCCGCCTCGCAGAGCACCAGCCGACTGGTTGTGACGGGCGAGTTATACTCGTTACACGAGTTAAATCAGGGTTCCAGCACCTATGGCTTGGAGTGGCGAGCGGATGTCATGGCAGGCGCTCTTGCTCGCGGCGGTGCACGACACGCCCGGTATCGCGCGGGCCTCGGCGGCCCGTCAGCTCGGCATGTCCAGCGGCCTGGCCACCGAGACCACCGCCCGGCTGGTCTCCTCGGAGCTCCTGGCCGAACGGCCGCTGCGGCCGGCCGGCCAGCGCGGCCGGCCCACGACCTCGCTGCATCCGCACCCCCGCGGCCTGCTGGTGGCCGCCGCGGCGATCACGCACGAGACGTGGCGCGTCGCGGCCGTCGAGCTGGGCGGGATCATGCTGGCCGCCACCGTGCGGCCGCACCGGCGCGACCGGCGTGCGGTGCTGCTCGCCGTGGCCGCCGAGCTGGAGCGGCTGCACCGGAGGTTCGGACCGCGGATCCAGGCGGTGGGCGTGGCCGCGCCGGGCACGGTCGCCGGCCGCACGCTGGTGCACGCGCCGAACCTCGGCTGGCACGACGTGGACCTGTCGGTGCTGTGGCCCCACGACGGATCCGGCCATGGCTGGCTCGTCGCGGGCAACGACGCCACCCTCGCCGCGGTGGCCGAAGCACGGCGCGGCGCGACGGCCGGAACGGGGGCGGCGCTGCACCTGTACATGGACGCCGGTATCGGCGGGGTGATGCTCAACGCGGGCCGCGCCGTCCTGGGGGCGCACGGGATGGCCGGGGAGTTCGGTCACATGCCGTTCGGCGATCCGGGGCTGCGCTGCGCGTGCGGGGCGATGGGCTGCTGGAACACCAGCCTCAACGGTTACGCGGCGGCCCGCCTGCTGGGCGATCCGCCCCCGCGGGACGAAGTGGGCTACCTGCGCGACGTGCTGGCCGCCGGCCGGGCCGGGCAGCCGGACGCGCTCGGCGCGCTGGGTGAGATGGCCGGGTCGCTCGGGCGTGGCACGGCCGGGCTGGTCAACGCGCTCGACCCGCACGTCGTCACGGTCGGCGGACTCGGCCGCGACCTGCTCGAAGTGGCCGGCAAGCCTGCCGGGCAGGCCTACCTGGCGGGCCTGATGGCGTTCCGCGCGCCCGCGCCGCCGCTGGTGCCGGCCCGGCTGGGTGATGAGGCGCCGCTCATCGGCGCCGCGGAGGAGGCGTTCCGCCTGGCGCTGTCCGACGAGGGCCTGAAGAGCTGGACGGCCCGCGATCACGGGGAGGGATGATGGACCTGAGCCGGGTGCAGGCGGTCCTGCTGGACATGGACGGCACGCTGGTGTACTCCGACGCGGCGGTCGAGCGCTCCTGGTTGAGCTGGGCCCGCGAGTACCGCGTGGACCCCGGCCGCGGACCGCTGGTCGTGCACGGGTTGCCCGCGGCAGGCAACGTCCGCCGGCTCCGGCCCGACCTGTCCGAGGACGCGGCCGCGGCCGCGGCCCGGCACCAGCTGGAGCTGGAGTACGACGACGTCGCCGACGTGACCGCGACCCCGGGCGCGCACGAGCTGCTCGCCGGGCTGGACCGGCTGGGCCTGCCCTGGGCGGTGGTGACCAGCGCCGATGTCCCGCTGGCCCGGGTCCGGCTGGACGCAGCCGGGATCCGGCCCGCGCTGCTGATCACCATCGACGACGTGCGTCACGGCAAGCCCGACCCCGAGGGCTACCTGCTGGCCGCCCGCAAGCTCGGCGCCGACCCGCGGTGGTGCCTGGTGGTGGAGGATGCCGAGGCCGGCGTCAGGGCCGGGCGGGCGGCCGGCGCCACGGTGGCGGCGCTCAAGGGCGTGCCGGCCGACATCCAGATCACCGACCTGTACCAGCTGAGGACGCTGCTGCGGGCGGGCCGGGTTACGCCGAGAACCTGAGCGTCCAGGCGACGGTGCGGGCCGCGAGGCTGTGACCAGGCGGAAGCGGCGGCCCGCAGGAGGCGCTGCCGATGCCGTGGTGGGCGGCGTCGAGGTGCAGGTAGGTTCGGCCGTCCGGGATCAGGTCGGGCGTGTGCCGGGCCGCGGTGAGCAGCTCCGGCGACCAGCGGCGGACGGCGAAGTCGAAGAGCGGGTCGCCGGTCACGGTCAGGGCCTGCCCGGCGGCGCCGGTCAGGGTCAGGTTCCGCGCGTGCATGCGGTTGCCGTTCTCCTGCGGCCGGACGTACGGGGTGGCGAGCTCGCCGACGGGCGCGGTGAACCGTCCGACGCGGGTGGCGTGGCAGGTGTCCCGGTAGGCCTCGCCCGGGCCGCGGCCGAACCAGCTCACCTCCTCGACGGCCGCGTCGAGCACGAGCCGCAGCCCGATCTTGGGCAGCGGGCAGGGCCAGCTGCCGTCGGGGGCGACGTGGACGGACAGCAGGCCATCGGCGTCCCAGGTCACGGTGGCCAGGAGGCCGAAGCTGACGCCCGCGGGCGCGATCCTCAGCCGGGTGCACAGTGCGCCTGCCCGGTGCTCGACGGCGATGATCCGCCGCTCCAGCCGGTCCAGGCCCGCCTGGCGCCATGCGCCGGCCACCCGGACGTCGTTGTCGGTCGGGGCTCGCCAGAAGTCAGGGAAGGCCGAGTGGACCGCGAACGGGCCCAGGCGGCGCAGTTCGCCGGTCCCGCCGTCGAGGACGGCCCGGCCCAGCGCGAGCCGGGCCGGGCGCCCGCTGGCCGTGGCCGTGGCGGCGGGTGCCGGGGCGGCGGGTGCCTTTGCGGCGGTGCCCGGCCTGTCCGGCTTCGCGGCGGGCTTGGCCAGTTGCGCCTGGCCGAGCCCGACCTCGTGGCCGGCCACGGCCCAGCGAGTGTCAGCGGCCAGCGACGCGGTGACGGTCAGCCAGCGTTCGCCGGCCGGCGCCGATGCCATGGCGTCGGTCAGCGCCCGCGGGAAGCTGACGGTGGCGACGTCTCCCGCAGGCACGTTCGGCATCTCCAGGCCGCCCGCCGCGACCTGGATCCCTCCGTCCTCGACCGTCCAGCCGAATCGGTACGCCGCGGTCCCCGCAGTATGGTGCCGGTTCGCCACCGTGATGCCCCGGGCGCCCGGATCGATGGTGATGCTGACCGGCGAGAACACCGCCTTCACCTCGAGCAGCCCCGGAGACGGGATGCGGTCGGGGAAGACGAGGCCGTCGATGACGAAGTTGCGGTCGTGCACGCGCTCGCCGAAGTCGCCGCCGTAGCCGAAGTACCGTTCGCCCGCCGAGGTGAGCTGGGTGATCCCGTGGTCGATCCATTCCCAGATGAACCCGCCGTGCAGGCGCGGGTGCCGGTCGAACAGGTCGGTGTACTCGGCCAGCCCGCCGGGCCCGTTTCCCATGGCGTGCCCGTATTCGCACAAGATCATGGGCAGGCGGCGGCGGTGCTCGTCGTGCTCGCTGTCCGACGTGACGGCTTCCTGCCGCCGGCCGATCGCGTCGAGCTCGTCGTACCCGGCGTACATCCGGCTGTAGACGTCGGTGTAGAAGGCGTCGGGTTCGCCCTCGTAGTGGATCAGCCGGCCCGGGTCGCGGCCGCGGATCCACTCGGCCATCCGCTCGAGATTGCCGCCGGTCCCGGCCTCGTTGCCCAGCGACCACATGATCACGCTGGGATGGTTCTTGTCCCGCTCGACGGTGCGCTCGATCCGGTCCAGGTAGGCCGGCCGCCACCGGGGGTCGCCGCTGGGGTTGTCACGCCAGCCCGCGACGGCGAAGCCGTGGGTTTCCAGGTCACACTCGTCGATCACCAGCAGCCCGTACTCGTCGCACAAGTCGAGGAACCGCGGGTCGGGCGGATAGTGACTGGTCCGCACGGCGTTGATGTTGTGCCGCTTCATCAGTACGACGTCCGTCCGCATGGTCGCCTCGTCCAGGCTGCGGCCGGTTTCCGGATGCCACTCGTGCCGGTTCACGCCGCGGAAGCGGATGACGTTCCCGTTGAGCCGGATCTGACCGTCGCGGACCTCGATGCGGCGGAACCCGATCCGGAACCCGACGTCCCCGCCGGGGCTGGCCAGGATCGCGTCGTACAGGCGGGGGTGTTCGTCCGACCAGGGCTCGGCCGGGACGCGGTGCTCGGTACCGGTCTTGGCGTCGGCGATGCCGAGTTCCGGTACCGACAGCAAGGCCGGGCGGTCGGTGTCGATTCTGACGGCGAAGCACGAGTCCACCCCGTCGAAGCGGACGACGGCCGACCCGCCGTAGTCCCAGTCCGGCGGCAGCGTAAAGCGCCGCCGGTACGGGGGCGTCCCATCGGTCATGCGGGTTGCCTTTCGGTTCCGGGCGGCATCCCTGCGACGGTCAATGCCGCCGCTTGTCGGCATACGTAATAATTCCGTGATATCCACGAGAACCGGTTGTGACGCTCGATCCTCCTCACTAACGTGACTCACGGTGTGGCCGTCCGGTGCCTGGCACCGGCGGGAAAGCGCAGGCGGGTGCGAAAAGGAGCGGTACGTGAGCCGAGTGCTTACGGGGGTATCCGGGATTCATCGCGGGATCGCCGTGGGGGCCGGGCTGGTCATGGCCGGCGGGCTCGCGCTCTTCGCCACCGGCGCCGGCGCGGCGCCGCAACCGACCGTCGATCAGGTCCAGGCCCGCATCAACCAGCTCACTTCGCAGTTCGACAAGGTCAGCGAGCAGCTCGATCAGGCCAGTCAGCAGCTATCCGCCGCGCAGTCCAAGCTGTCACAGGTGCGGTTGCGGCTGAACCACGCCAACTCACAGTTCCAGACCGCGCAGGCCAGCGTGGCGCAGAACGCGGCGGCGGCGTTCGAGGACACCGGAGCCACCTCGATCGCGGGCGTCCTCACCTCGGGTGATCCGGCGATGGTGCTGCAGCAGGGGTCGCTGCTGATGGAGGTGTCCGGGAACCAGAGCGCGCAGACGAGGCAGCTGCTCACCGACGCCAGCCAGCTGGCCGGCGTCGAGCAGGAGATGCAGCGCACCGAGGCCGGGATCGCCGGGCTGAAGGACCAGCTGGCCGCGCACAAGACCTCCCTGGGCAAGCTGATCGACACGCAGAAGGCCACCCTGGCCAGCCTGACCGTGCTGCAGCAGCAGGCGGTCGCGAACAAGTCGATCGGCGCGGGCGGCACCACCTCGGCCACCTACACCGGGACGACCTCGACCCAGGGCGGCAAGGCCGTGGCCTTCGCCTACGCCCAGCTGGGCAAGCCATATCAGTGGGGCGCGACCGGGCCGGGCAGCTATGACTGCTCCGGGCTGGCCCAGGCCGCCTGGGCGGCGGCCGGGGTCAGCATCCCGCGCACCACCTACGCGCAGTGGGCCGCCCTGCCGCACATCTCCACCTCCGCGCTCGAGCCCGGCGACCTGCTGTACTTCGACGGAGTGGGGCACGTGGCCATCTACGTGGGCGGCGGCTACCTCATCGACGCCCCGCAGACCGGGATGGACGTGCAGAAGGTCCCCCTGAGCGGCTGGTACGCGTCCACCTTGGTCGGCGCCGCCCGCCCGTAGCCTCCGCGCGGCGGCCTGTCACCCGGCGCGGGGGAGGCGTCGGCCTGACGACGGGACGACACTGGTCACATGCGGCCGTCACCGAAGAACATGGCGTGGGTGCCAGGGGGTAGCTTCACGATGGGGTCGGCGGAGTTCTACCCCGAGGAACGCCCGGTGCGCCGGGTCGAGGTGGACGGCTTCTGGATGGATGACCATCCGGTGACCGTGGCGGAGTTCCGCCGGTTCGTGAAGGCGACCGGGTACGTGACGACCGCCGAACAGCCACTCGACCCGGCCGACTATCCCGGCGCCGACCCGGCCCTGCTGCGCCCCGGGTCGCTGGTGTTCCGCGCCACCGCCGGGCCGGTGGACCTGCGGGACGTGTCTGCGTGGTGGCGGTACGAGCCGGGGGCTCAGTGGCGGCACCCGCAGGGGCCAGGCAGCACCGTAGGCGGCCTGGACCAGCATCCGGTCACTCACGTCGCGGCGGAGGATGCCGAGGCGTACGCGGCCTGGGCAGGCAAGGAACTGCCGACCGAGGCGGAGTGGGAGTTCGCCGCCCGCGGCGGCCTGGACGGGGCGGTCTTCTGCTGGGGCGATGAGTTCGCGCCCGGCGGCCGGCTGATGGCCAACACCTGGCAGGGCCAGTTCCCCTGGCAGCGCGACGCGACCGGTAAGTGGGACCGCACCACCCCGGTCAGGCGGTTCCCGGCCAACGGCTACGGGCTGTACGACATGGCCGGGAACGTGTGGGAGTGGACCAGCGACTACTTCGTCACCCGCCCGGACGCGCAGGTCCAGCACGCCTGCTGCGCGCCGCGCAATCCGCGGGTGACCTCGGCGCAGGCCAGCCTGGTGCCCGGCGAGCCCGGGGCGCACATCCCGCGCCGGGTGATCAAGGGCGGGTCGCACCTGTGCGCGCCGAATTACTGCCTGCGTTACCGTCCCGCGGCGCGCCAGGGCGAGGCGGTCGACACCTCAACCAGCCACCTGGGCTTCCGCTGCATTATGCGCGGGGCCCGCCCGCCGGGATGAGAACGACGGGAGAGGCGGGCTGATTCTGGCCGGCCGGTAGCGCGGATACCGGTCTGGCGTCCGCGGGCCGCCACAGCGCAGGCTAGGGAGCATGACGCTACGAAGGGACCAGATCAACCGGCACCGGGAACGGGCCCGGTACGAGCGCGCGGAACTGGACGCGGTGCTCGATGCCGGGCATCACGTCGGGACGCTGAGCACGGTGGTCGACGGCAGGCCATGGGTGGTGCCGATGCTCTACGGCCGGGCAGGCGACCGGATCCTGATGCACGGCTCGGTGGGCGCGGGGGCGCTGCGCTACGTGGCCACGGGCGCGCCGGCCGCGTTGTGCGTGATGCACATCGACGGCTGGGTCTACGCGCACACGCTCTTTGACTCAAGCGCCAACTACCGCTCGGCGGTCGTGCACGGCCGCCTGCAGGCGCTCAGCGGAGACGAGGCCATGGAGGCACTGACCCAGATCTCCGAGTGCCTGACGCCGGGCCGCTCGGCTGAGGTGCCGTTCCACACCAAGAAGCAGCTCGCGGCCACGACCGCGCTGGCGATGGGCATCGTCGAGGGCCAGTGGACGGTCAAGGTCCGCGCCGCGGGCCCGGGCGTGCCCGAGCCCGGTGCGGCCGATCCGGGGTTGTGGACCGGGATCCTCCCCATCATCAGCGCCTACGGCCATCCGGAGACATCGGCGAACGTGCCGGCCGACACACCGGTCTCGCCCTCGGTGCGCAGCGTCCTGCGGCACTCGGGGCGGCCGGTCATCTGAGCCGGTCAGCCGGGCGCCATCAGGTCCGAGGTGACCCGGCCGATCAGTTCAGCCGCGCCGCGGGCCATGGTCTCCGGCAGCCGCGAGTACCCGCAGAGCAGGCCGGGCCGCCGGACGGGGCCGGCGAAGAACGGGGACAGCGGGAGGCAGGCCAGCCCGGCCTGGGCGAGCCGGCTGGCGGCGGCCACGTCGTCCAGCGGCCGGTCGAAGACCAGGGCGACGTGCAGTCCGGCCTCGATCCCGAGCGCCCGGGCGGCGGGGATGTTCTCCCGGCAGGCGGCGACGAAGCGCTCCTGCCGGGCGCGATAGGTACGCATGGCCCGGGACTGATGGCGGGTCAGCGCGCCGGTGGCGATGAAGCTGGCCAGGAAGGCGGCCGAGACCTGGCTGACTTCCTCGCCCGCCTGGTCCAGGTAGCGCCGGCCGTCGCCCAGGCGAGCAGATCGGCCCGGCGGGGCACCGGCATCCGGCCGCCCAGCGGGAACTGGTGGGCCGGGGTGACGTAGCAGGCCCGGTCGCTGTCCCGTAGATCCTGCGACCGGACGCCGTCGTCGTCGACCGGAACCGGCCGGATGACCACGCCCGCCTGCCCCAGGGCGAGCCGGGCCTTGGCGTAGCCGGGGTCCTCGAAGGCGACCGGCTGCCCGGCCAGCCCGCAGGTGACCGCGACCGCCCGGAGCGCATTGCTCACGCTCGGGAACAGGAAGATGTCCTCCGGGTCGACGGCGAGCCCGCGAGCGCGGCGCAGGTGACCGCTGAGCTGATCGCGCAGGTCCAGCTGGGCGTCCCGGGCCGAGCGGGCCGGCGAGGCGGCCAGTCGCATGGCCCTGGTCCAGTCCCGCTCGGAGATCAGGCCGGGGTCGGCGTAACCGGGCCGCAGGTCGTAGGTGACCGGGCTGGCCTCGGGTGGAGCCAGGTGCACGGACGGCGGGGACGCGGTGCCTGCTTTCGCGGGACCGGAGGAGCCCGCAGGCGCCGCGCCGAATGCGCCCGCGCGCGCGGCGGCGCTGGCGCCGTGCTCGACGTAGGTGGATCCGCCCGGGCGGGCGACCAGGAACCCAGCCGCGGCGAGTTCCTCGTAGGCGCCCACCACGGCCGTCCGGGCCAGCCCGAACGTCGCGGCCATGGTCCGGGTGGAGGGCAGCCGGTCGCCGTCGTGGACCTGGCCGCGGGCGATGGCGTCTATCATCGCGTGCGCCAGCTGGCTGGACCGGGGCCCGGCCCGGCCGTTCAGGTCCAGCGTGAAGTTGACCGGGGTGGCCGTCCGCATCACGCCAGTATGCGGGACACTCAGCCGAACTCGTCCGGGGCTTTAAGGCGACGAGCGCTGGCAGCCGCGATGGTTAGGCCGCCGGGGCGGCTTAAAATGCACTTGCGTTTCACGCCTGGTCAGGGTCTCATATTCCCTATAACAAGGGGAGGTAGCCGCTTATCCGTTCTGACTGAATGCGCACGACCACTGTGACTGGGTGGGCCACAGCGTGCGAATGCTACGGCGGATATTTGCGGCTGAAGGATGCGTGGTCGCGTGATCGATGCGCAACACAACAAGGGTGGGGGCCGCGGGCAAGTCCCGGAGGGGCGCTGGTCGCGGCGTGAACTGGCGAGGCTGCGCGGGGCGGCCGATCCGGAAATCGATCAGGTCGTGGCGGCCTATCATCGCCGGCATCCTGAATTGACTGATCCTCGCGATCTGGTGAGGTCAATAATTCAGGAGCTGAGCCAGGCGAAAAGGAATCCTCAGCGGTTCACGCGTGCCGCGGCTAATCCCGACGGACCATGGCACACCGCCCGGGCGGGAGTCCGGCGGCCGGGCGAGCGCACGAAGCGCCGGAGACGGTCGTGATGGCCCGGCCACCCGGTTCGCTGACCACGGCAACCGTGCTGTTCACCGACGTCGTCGGCTCCACCCGCACGCGCACCAGCCTCGGCGAGGAGCTGGCCGACGACCACTTCCGGCGGCACGAGCAACTGCTGCGCGCCGTGGCCGCAGCGCACGGGGCGATCTTCGTCAAGGGCCTCGGCGACGGGCTCATGGCCCTGTTCTCCTCGGCTACGGTCGCGCTCGAGGTGAGCGCCGCGATCGAGCAGGCGGTGGAGGACGAGAACGAGTACGCGGTGGCCCCGGTGGCCGTCCGGGCCGCGCTCAGCGCGGGCGACGTGTGCTGGATGGACGACGACGTGAGCGGCCTGCCGGTCATCGAGGCCGCCCGCCTGGTCGACGTGGCCCACGGCGGCCAGGTGCTGTGCACCGACTTGGTCCGGCGGCTCGCGCAGGGGCGAGGTCAGCACGAGTTCAAGGACCTCGGACCGGTACCCGCCAGGGGGCTCGGCGAGCCGCTGCAGGTCTGCGAGCTGCGCTGGCAGAGCGGCAACCGGAACCTGGACGGCCAGCTGCCGCCGTGGCTGAAGAACAGGTACCTGCTGCCGCTCGTCGGCCGCAGCCAGGAGCTGGCAACGCTGGATGACGCGTTGCACGGCGCGCGGTTCGGAACCCGGATGGTCTTCCTGGAAGGGGTGTCGGGGACCGGCAAGACGCGGCTGGCGTCGGTGCTGGCGCGGAAAGCGGCCAGATACGGCTTCACCGTCCTGGCAGGCCGGTGCACCGATCCGCCGCGCCAGGCGTACCAGCCGGTCGCCGCGGCGGTCGAATGGCTCGGCCAGGCGGCCCCCGAGCTGCTGCTGCGGGCCGGCCTGGACGAGCAGTGCGGGCCGCTCGCCCGGCTTGCGCCCTCCCTGACCGCGCCGCCGCTGGCCCTCTGCGTCCCGCCGGTCGCTGACCCGGTCAGCGACCGGTATCAGATGCTGGCCTCGCTGCGCGCGCTGGTACGGCGGCTGGCGGAGGTCAGGCCGGTGCTCTTCGTCCTGGACGACCTGCACTGGGCGACGCCGGAATCGATCGAAATGCTGCGCGCGCTCAGCCAGGACACCGAGGGCCTGGCCCTGCTGATCCTGGCCATCGCCCGGCCGGTCGCGGTCGAATCCGCCCCGGTGATCACGCGTGAGCTGCGCAAGCTGCAGGCCGAGAGCCAGCGCATCAGCCTGGGCTCGCTGAGCGAGCAGGACGTCGCGCAGGCGCTGGCCGCCCGGCCCGGGCGCGGCCAGCCCGGGGCGACGGCCGCCCGGCTGCACACCATCACCGGCGGAAACGCCTTCCTCGTCACCGAGATGATCAGGGACCTGCCGGACCGGGTCGACCTGGAGACCTGGAAAGTGCCCGAATCGGTCAGCCTGGTCGTGGCCGCGCGGATGGCCCAGCTCAGTCCGGCCGCCCGCGAGCTGGTGAACCTGCTCGGCGTCGGGGAGCCGCTGCAGCCGTCCGCGCTCGCCCTGGCCATGGGAGTGACCGAGGCCGGCTTCGTGACCGCGTTCGAGGAGGCGATGGCGGCCGGCCTGGTGACGCAGGCCCCAGGCGGCCCTTGCCAGTTCACCCACGAGCTCGCCAGGACCGCCGTGCGCGCGGCGCTGTCGGCGCCGCGGGCCGGGCTGCTGCACGGCGTGGTCGCCGACGCGCTGCGCGCCGCGGACCCGGAGGTGATGCGGACGCGTCCCTATGCGGTCGCCGCGCATCTGAGGTCGGCCGCGCAGCTGGGGGGGCGGCCGGAGCGTTTCGCCGAGGCCGCGGACGCGGCCGGCCACGCGGCCAGGCACGCCATCTCCCGGCTCGCCTACCAGGAGGCGGCAACCTGGTATCAGCGGCTCCTCGAGCTGGCGGAGCGCGTCCCCGCGACGTCGGCGGAACGGCGCGCGGAACTGCTCGTCGAGTGCGGCCGGACCATGTGGCTGGCGAGCCATCCCGGCGATCGTGAACGTGCTCTGGCTGCGCAACCTGACCATCACCGCGGCCGACACCATCGACGCGCACCGCCGGGACGCCCAGGAGATGCAGGTCGCCGCGGTCGGCATCGGCGATGAGCTGGCCCTGTTCCACGCGACGTTCCACCAGACCGGGCCGGCGCTGGAACTCGGGGACGTCACCGCGGTGGCCGGGCTGCTGGACCGGGCGGACAGCCTGGCCAGGCGGCTCGCGCAACCGCACCTGATCTGGCTGGTCAGCTTCTCCCGCGCCGGGCTGGCCATCATGCTCGGCGATCTGGACGACGCGGAAGAGCAGGTCCAGGCGGCCGTGGCGCTCGGCGTCGCGGCCGACCGGCGGATGGAGGCGAGGGCCTTCGGCGCGGAGCAGATCACCGAGATCCGGCGGCTCCAGGGCCGCCTCGGCGAGCTGGGCGAGGGCCTGCGGCGGGCGGCCCCGCACCTCGATCCTGTCCACGCCACCTTGCGCTACCTGGCCGAGCTGGATCCTAACGCTCCTGGACTGGGCCGACGCTATCGACCGCGGTCAGTCAGCCGGGCCCCGCCCGGAGGCGCTCCGGGGCAGGTCGGCGGGGACGCTGGCCGGGCGGCCGGCCGCACGACTGGAACAACGGGTAAAGCTGGTGACCAGATGACGACCACGGTCCACCAATGGCCCGCCGACTACCGAGCCGCCCGGCGGGCTTGAATTCCGCACCGTGCCCCTGTAACCCGGAGGTATGGACTGGCCGGTACTCGCGTCGCTGCCGCCGGACGAGCGGCGCACGCTGGCCGCCGGGCTGACGCGGCGGGCCTACCGCCGCGACGAGGTGATCTTCCATCAGGGCGACCCGGCCGACACCCTGCACCTGATCGCCGCGGGTCACGCCAGCGTGCGGGTGACGATGCGGGGCGGCGAGTTCGTGGTGGTGGAGCTCCTCGGGCCGGGCGACGCCTTCGGCGAGCTCGCCCTGGTCGGACCCCGTTCCCGGCGAGCCACAGTGGTCGCGCTGGAACGGTGCGAGACGCTGTCGCTCGGCCGGGACGAGTTCGAGCGCCTCAGGACGGCCTACCCTGGCGTCGACCGGTTCCTGATCGACCTGCTGTCCAGGCGGGTGGACAAGCTGAACACCTATCTGCTCGAGGCCCTGTTCGTCCCGGCCGAACGGCGCGTCCTGCGGCGGCTCCTGGAACTGTGCGAGCTGTACCCGGCCGACGGGCAGGGCATCGTGATCCCGGTGACGCAGGAGACGCTGGCCAGCCTGGCCGGGACGACCCGGCCCACCGCGAACCAGGTACTCCGGCGGCTGGTGGCCGGCGGGATAGTGACCGTGAGCCGCAGCCAGATCGTGGTGCTGGACCGCGCGAGCCTGCACCAGCGAGCGGGCCAGGCCGGATAAGTCCTGTGTTGGCACGCCGACGCTCCGAGTGTTGTCGGCCGAACAGACCCGCGGGGTTACCCGCGCGTAGCGTCGGTGAGCAAAGGGCTCAGCCAGGAGTACGCCGATGCGCGAGGATTCACCGACAGCGGATCTGGTGACCCGCGCGCGCGACGGCGACGCCCGGGCCTGGGACGCGCTGGTGGAGCGGTTCGGCCCGATGATCTGGTTCATCTGCCGTAATTACCGGCTGGAGCGGGCCGACATCGAGGACGTGGCGCAGAACGTCTGGCTGAAGCTGGTGGACCAGCTGAGCCGGGTCCGCGATCCGGCCGCGCTGGGCGGCTGGCTCGCTACCACCACCCGGCGGGAATGCTTCCGGGCCCGGCAGGCGGCCGGCACGTTCGCGCCCGACGGGCAGGCCGTGGACGACCTGCCCGAGGTGGACGCGGTGACCGCCGAGGACGAGGTCCTCCTGGCCGAGCGGCACGCCGCGCTTCGTGAGGCCTTCGCCCGTCTGCCGGTGAGCAACCAGCGGCTGCTCACCCTGCTCGCCGCCGACCCGCCGCCTTCCTACGCCCAGATCAGCGCCTGGCTCGGCATGGCGATCGGGAGCATCGGCCCGAACCGGCGACGCTGCCTGGACCGGCTGCGCAACGACCCGGCCATTGCCGCCCTGATCGACGAAGCTGCGGTTCCCGGGTCGCGGCTGACCGAGCGTCAGGGCGCGAGGACCTCGGCCAGGAAGGCGCGGGCGGAGGCGAAGGAGCGCTCGTCGGCGAGCCGGTCGTAGCCGACGCCGGGCGTGGCGCACGGCACGGCATGCCGGTGGCTGAAGCCGTGCAGGGCCCGGCCGTACATGACCAGCTGGCGGCCAGGCTGCCGTGGATGCTCACCACGCCGGCCAGGTCCGCGCCGGACCGGGCCAGGGCCAGCACGGCCAGGCCGCCGAAGCAGAATCCGACCGCGGCCATCGGCCCGGCGGCCTCCGGGCAGCCGGCCAGGGCCGTCAGGCCGGCCTGGCCGCGGCGGACGAGCCGCGCCGGGTCGTCGCGCAGGGCGAGCAGGCACGCCATCACCCGCTCCCGGTCCCCCGCGATGCCGTCGCCGAACATGTCGCAGGCGAGCACGGCGTAGCCGAGGGCCGCATAACGGCACGCCTGATCCCGCGCGTGCGCATCGAGGCCGGCCCCGCCAGGGAGAGGGGCTGCTCAACGACGCCACCGCGCTGACCACGCTGACCGTGGCGGTCACCG
>Ga0335081_10007126_pt1 | contig 17843 bp, 10 predicted proteins | sample Lox_Sample_35_FD_206713 | JGI IMG/M metagenome (GOLD analysis project Ga0335081, IMG submission 206713) | Soil microbial communities from Loxahatchee National Wildlife Refuge, Florida, United States - Lox_Sample_3.5 | ecosystem: Environmental > Terrestrial > Soil > Wetlands | place: USA... | reverse complement strand
GGGTCAGCTTGGGCGTAATCTTCCAGTCGTCCTGCACGTAGAAGTCATAGGACTGCCGCGTCGAGGAGATGAAGTTGGTCGTCGAAATCTGGCCATTGTCGATGGCGCCGAGAAGGTAGGAGGCGAACGAGTCTCCCGTATCGGTGTTCAGGAATCCGGTCAGACCCCCGGCGTCCGCTGCGGTGGAGGGGAAGGCGGTTTCCGTGCGGGAGAAGTTCATCTCGCCGTGTGGGAAAGGCACCTGGAAGAAGGGGAATTGAATCGGCTTCACCTCCGCGCCGAATTTGAACGAGTGCGAGCCCTTGGTAATCGACACGTTCTGGATAAAATCCCAGACGTTGTTGTATTCCTTCGTGGGCAGCCAGTCGTTAGCGCCGATCTGGCTATACTGTCCCATGCCAAACTGCGGGAGGCCGCCGTTCAGCGTGGTGGTGGGGTCGTAGCCGCCGATCCCCACGGCCTTGAATTCATCGGTATTGGAATTGGCCTGGGTCCGGGCGGTGACCAGACGGCTGAAGCCGATGCGGGTTTCCGAAATCAGCGAGGGCTTCCAGATGCGGGTGAAGCCGATCTGCGCGTTGCGCCCCAGATCCTCTTCGCTGCTGCCATAGAAGTTACCGCCGTCGAGAGCGCCCTGGAACGGCGGCACGTTGTTTTTGTTGGTGTCTGACCAACTGATGCTGCCGAAGATGCTGTTCCTGTCGTCGATGTGATAATCCACGCGGCCGTCGCCCTGGTCCGTCCTCAATCCGCCGGCCGTCAACGTATAGTAGTCGTTCTGCGGGTAATTTCCGTTGATGATCCGCTGGTTCGGCGCGGGATAGAGAGCCGCAATTTTCATCGCCGCGGGATCCATGGCGCTGGTAGGGATGGTGTTATTGGGGTAGGGCTGGCGGGTGCACGCTCCACCGGCGTTGCAGGAGGTGGAATTGGGATCGAAAATTTCGTTCTGGTAGATGGTGCTGCCGGTGGCCGGGTCGGTGCCGATCGCTTTACCCAGCAGCCCCGAGAAATTGCCTTGCACCTCGGCCGCAGTAGGAATCGTCAGAAACTCGCCGTAACCAAGGTTCTGAACGACGCCGCCGGAGGTGGCAATCTTGGTTCCCTGGTAGTCGCCGAATATGAACAGCTTGTTCTTGAGGATGGGACCGCCGGCCGTCACACCGAACTGGTTCTGCTGCAGCGGCGGACGTCCCACCCCGGCCAGGTTGTTCTCCCAGCGGTTGGCGTCCAAATCCGTATTCTGCAGGTATTCGAACAAGTCCCCGTGCAACTGGTTGGTGCCGGATTTGATCGATACATCGATCACGCCGCCCGCAGCCCGCCCGTATTCGGCGTTGTAGCCATTGGTCAGGATGCGCATTTCGCTGATGGCGTCCAGCGAAGGTCCAATGACGTAAGACGTCTGATTGATGAAGTCAATGACGTTTACGTTGTTGTCGACTCCGTTCAGCAGGAAGTTGTTTTCACCGGTGGAACGTACGCCGTTGGCGGAAAAATCGCCGTTCTGCGACGCACGGGCACCAGGCTCCGCCACCAGAACCCCAGGCGACAGGCGAGCCATAAACGCAAACACGCGCGAGCCGCCCATGGGCAAGTCCACAACGGATCTGCTGTTCAGATCGGCGCCTTGAACCGAGCTTTCGGTCTGCAGAAGAGGCGCCTCCGCGGAGACCTCGATCGATTCGGTCCGTTGCCCGACAGGCAACGTAATCGGCACGCCAATGCGGTCGCCGGCGGTAACCACGACATTATCCTGCTCCACCCGCCTGAATCCGTTCGCTTCCGCCACAACTTTGTAGGTGCCGGGCTTCAGCGCCGGGCGCACGTACTCGCCTCCTGAACCGGTGTTGACCGTGTAGCTCACGTTTGTGGCTACTTCCGTGATGGTCACTTTGGCGCCCGGTATGGCCGCGCCCGTTGGATCAGTTACGATGCCGGCAATGGTGCCGAGATCGCGTTGCGCCAGGACCACAGTGACCAGAAACAAGCCGAGAAGCAATGCTCGTACGCATAAAATTGGCCGCATAACCTCCGCTCCCCGCCCGTGGCTTTCACCATTCGGGCTCCCCTTCAAGTTGACGAAGTTGTAGCAAACTCCAACACCCATCCCCACTCAGCCGGTCGAGATGGAAACGTTTACATGAGAATAGTATGTTTATGTTACTCCCAAGGCAAGTCCATTTTCGGCAGACCGTTCACCATTTTCGGCAACAGGCCTGCGGCCAGGCCGCCGGCAATTATGTAGTCCGGTATTTCCTGCGGTATGCCAGCGGAGTAGTGCCGGTTTGGCGCGAGAAAAAGCGGGAAACGTGCGCATCCAGGTCGAAGCCCGAGGCAGCCGCAATCTCACGTACCGTCATATCTGTTTCCACCAGTAGCCGGGCAATCCGTTCCACACGACAGCGGTGGATCTCCTCCAGCGGTGTTCGGCTAAGATACTGGCGGAAACGATCCTGCAGGGCGCGCCTGGAAAGGCCGGAGGCCACGGGCAGGTCTGCCACGCGGATGTCCCGGTTGGCGTTCTCCCGGATGAAGCGCAGCGTCCGTGCCACCACGGGATCAGTCACGGCCAGTATATCGGTCGACCGGCGCGCGACCACCTCAACCGGGCGCACGAGCAGAGTGCCGGATGGAGGCTTGATGCCTCGCATCAGCAAGTCCAGCAGTGCCGCCGCCTCGTGGCCGCCTCGTTCCGTGGCGAGAGAGATGCTGGACAGCGGCGGATTTGCGCTGTTACAAATCTCCGCATCATTGTCCACGCCCAGAATGGCAATCTCGTCCGGCACCTTGATTTCGCTCAGCCGGCACGTTTCCGCCAGCATTCTGGCTCGATCGTCATTACATGCCATGATGCCCACTGGCTTCGGCAGCGACTGTAGCCACCCGGCCAACTGCAGTTGCTCGCCGTTCCAGGACCGTCCGGGGAGGGGAGGTGCCGGGGAATAAACATGAGAATCATGACCTGCTTCTGCAAGCGTGGCCCTGAAGCCCACTTCGCGACATTCGCTGAATCCCAAACCAGCGAAGCCGGCGTAGGCAAAACGTTCGAGCCCCGATGCCATCAAAGCGGCTGCCCCGATCCGGCCGATCTGCTCGTCTGCACAGATAAGTTGGTGAGCCTCGGCGCCGGCGTCCTTCGGCCCAATGCCTACCACGGTGGGCAAGCCAAGCGCCCTCACTTCGGCCGCACGATCAGGCGGCACAATCGCTCCTTGCGCATGCCAATCCCGCAGAGTGTCGAGCCTTCGCGGCGGCCTGTGCTCCATCAGGTAGCCGGGAGGCTCTTCGTAGATTGTCCAACCACCTCGTGTGCGCGCGTATTCCAGAACACCGCGACGCACGCCTCGATCCAACTCTCGAGCCGTGGGCAAGAGCAGAATGACTCCCGGACCCCTTTGCATACTTGATTAACTTTTTATCAACTGTTGAGGACCGATTCAACTGAAATTCGTCAGGTTGGGGTGAAAATTATCTATGCCAGCCACCGGGTTGCCGTGGCAGCGAGATCCGCAGCGGCAAGGCGGCCGGCGGCCGGCAGGGGGAAACCCTGAGGAGCTACCATCATCACCCGGCTCCATTCCGGAACCGCGAACAGGAAGACTGTGCGCCCGGCATAAGTCGCGTGCTGGCTCGCACTGAGATATACATATTCGGCCAGTAGAACTATGTCCACCAGCGAGCCTTGCGGGTCGGGCTCATCCGCGACGGGATTCGCGCGGTTCTGGTCCTCAAACAGCACGACGCTGCTGAACGGCTTCAATTTGGGCCGGATTCCGAAACTGCACAACAGCGTTTGCGGCTGGACGCGCCTGATCACCTCCGAAGCTCCCCATTGCACGAACGAATTGCCGAACAGCATGGAGCCGTTGCCGCTCAGAAAGAGATTGCGGACGAATTCCCGTATGCGCTCCTCCTGCCCCACCGCACCGCTCTCGAGTTTGTGAAAGTCCATACGGCGCAGATCGTCGAAAGCTGCATCGGCCGAGTGCAGGTCCTTGTGGATGGCGTTCAGGCGCAACAGAAACTCGCGCCGGATCGGTCCCAGCGCCTGGAAGGAAAGCACGCAGGCCGGTGCGCAGTCCTTCCAGTCGGTAAGGCGGGAATTGTACTCCAGAGCCCAGGTGCGTTCGACGGGTTCAACATCGGCACGATGCGGGCGCCCAACCAGCTTCCCCGCGAAGGTCTCCAGCATGGCCGCGAATGGTTCGTCCAGAGCAACCCATCGCCCTTGGTTCTCCAGCCGGGGCCATATGGGCGCAGAAGGCAGCGGCAGGCCGGCCGGCAGCACGCACAGCACCAGCCGGTTGACGGGAGTGGTTTTCTGCCGGGACCGCACTCCCGCGTCGATCTGCTCGAAGATTTGCGCCACCCTCGCGCGCCACTGCGGGTAGTATGGCGAGCGCACCAGGATGCCGGTATCCGTTATGCTGAGGCGTTCGGTATTCAGCTCCCACCGCGGCAGGTTCATGCGGGCTTCAATCTGCTTGAGCGGATCGAAGAGTTCGCGCAGCGTCGCGTCCGGCAGACGCGCCAGCCAGTCGAGCTGTGCATCCAGAGTGCGCTGCTCCGCCGGGAACAACAGGTGCCTGTTCCGCATCTGCTCGTTGAGCGCCGGCACGAATGTCCGCGGCAGTTTAGCCAGCAGTTCTCTTGGTACCTCGGCCATAAGCTAGACCTTGAACTCTGCCAGCAGCTTGCCTTCCGCCTGCCGGCACGTAACTCCCAGCATTGCGCCCAGAGAAGGCGCCAAGTCGATCTGCCTCACCGGCCGCTCGATTACCGCCGGCCGGCGCGCCGCCTGCCCCAGCACCATCATCCAGGTGCACCGGTTGCTTTCCGTATTGCTGCGGTGATTGAAAAAGCCATTGGTGCTGGAACCATCGGGATCGCGCCCGAATTCGGACATAATCACCATGGTGACCCCGTTCTTGTATTCCGCCAGCGATTGCAGAAACTGCCAGAGCCGGTAAACCAGGCGGTCGGCCTTGCGGATACCGGCGAGATACAACGAATACGTGCCCGAGTGCGCCACCTCCATATCGGAGAAGTTGACCACCAGCACACTCGGCGAGAGACGGCGTAGCACTTCCTGAGCCACGAAGCAGGTTAGCTCATCGCCGCTGGTGGGCCCCTCCGGGCCGCGGATAAAGCCGGCGAGCGCGGCCATGAACGCCTGCTTCATTTCCGGATTGAGGATGGTGGAAGGCGAAGCCACGTTCCATCCGATGCGCTCGTAGTCGTCCTGCATGACGGCCGTCAGTTCCTCGAGCAGCATGTCTCGATCCAGCCGCGCGCGGGCGCTATAGCCCCTGATGATCCGCTCCACGGCTTCCACCAGTAATTGCTTGGAAAGGATCACGTTCGCTCCCGGGCCGATGTTGGCCGTGAGGGCCTTGTTGCTGGTTACTACCCAGGTTTCCGCCGGACTGGCGCCAAGTTGGTCCTGCACGTAGTGGAACAGCGTAGGATGAGCGGGTGGCTGGCTGCCCCAGTCGTCCACGTGCTGCCAGACGCCGGTCAGGATGCTGGAGATGGTGTTGAAGTGTGAGGTGACACCTTCATTCCATGTCTCGGTGTAGAACAGCGATTGCGGCAGCAGGTCGCCGTAGAGGTGCGGAATATTGACCACCCCGTCCGGCGAGAAGCTCTCCTGCCGCCGGATTCCGCCGAGGGTCACCAGCACAATTTTTGAAGCCGGCTTGGGCCCACCCGGTCCGCCGGCGGCTGCGATGCGCGACGCAGCCGCCAGTCCGGCCAACTCCAGTAGCGTCCTGCGGCGCATGGTGGATATCGGCACCGTGATCCATCCGCAGTATACTGCGATTCGCCTATGACGGAGAAGGATAACGGATTATCGGGCCCCCAGATCCTGTAACGCCTTGGCGGCCACGGCGTCATCGGGCTTGCGAGCCAGTAGGGCCCGCATAGTCTCGCGCGCTTTGTCCAGTTGGCCCTGCCGGACCCAGAGTCTGGCAAGATTCAGGTACAGCGTATCGTCGTCGGGAGCCACCTCGATGCCGTATCGGAATGCCGCAATGGCGTCATTCGCCTGGCCCATGTTCGAATACAGCACCCCCAGGTTGTTGATGGCGGAGGCGTCGTCGCGGCGGACGGAGATCGCCAACTGGAAAAGCGTGCGCGCCTCCTCGTTCCGGCCCTGCTTGGCCAGCAGCAGCCCCAGGCCGTTGGCCGCGTCCGCGTTACGCGCGTCGAGGGCAAGCGCCCGGCGATAAAGCCGCTCGGCTTCCACCGCGTTTCCGAGCTTGTCCTCGACCCGCGCCGTATTCATCAGAGCGTAGGGAAGATCGGGGCTCAACGCCAGTGCCTTCTGGTACAAACGCAGCGCTTCCGGAAAATTGCCGGCCTCGGTTTCCACGCCTCCCAATTCATTCCAGGCGTCGGCCAGGAGAGGGTCGAGGTCCAGCGCGCGTTGCAAAACCTCGCGCGCGGCCGGCAGGCGCTTGGCAAGCAGATGCACGCGGCCGATCGCCAGCAGCACTCGGGCATTGCCGGGAGTCCGCCGCCGCATCTCTTCCAGATAGGGAAGCGCCTGATCGCTATAGCCGGCCTGCAAAAGAGCGCCGCCGATTTTGTAGTAATCGCGCGTGGGGCGGCCAATGAAGATGCCGGCGAATGGCAGCCCGCGGCGGTCGGGCAACGGCTCGCCCAGAGAACGGAAATCCGCCAGGGCAGTGGCGGACGTGGGCGCCTCCGCATAGATTTTGCGCACCCTGCCTTCGGTATCGATCAGGAGCCAGAGCGGCGTCTCCAGATCCACGCGATAGTCGAACAAGTAGCGCCGGAAGATCGCGTAAGCGGCAGCCAGGTCGGGATTCGCCTTCCGCAAATCCAGGGTCTGCAAGGGCACAGGCAATTGTGGCAAGGCTTCGCCCGCGTGCACGGCCAGCAGCGCGGGGCCACGCCGGCTTTCGGGAAGGGGCACGGGCTCCCAGAGCCACGTGGTCCTCAACCTACACCGGTTATCCACCTGGACCGGCACATCACCCCGCAATTCCGTTCGGGGACGCAACGGCCGGGAGCGGACCTCCGCGCTGCCTTCGGTGACTTCGTAAATGAATCCGGCCGGCAGCGGCGGCAATTCCTGCAATTCGCCCGAGGGCCACTGGATACGCACATTCTCCGCACGCGCGCGATCCCCGAGGCCGAAATGCATTCTCTTGGTGTGCTGCGAAAGGTAGGCTGAGCCTGCTACCAGCCATTTCACCTGCCCGTCTACTTCCACCCGCGCGCCGATGGCGTCCCGATTCGATTTGGTTCCGCGCAGCGCCAGCACCAGAGATTTCCGCCCCGCACCGCACACGTTCTGGAAGACGCGCACCTGCGGCGCCAGGCGGCTTTTGAGCACGATATCCATGTTCCCGTCGCCATCTATGTCGGTGAAAGCGAACGATCGGCTGTCCTCGGCACGATCCAGACCGCTGACGCCCGCGAAGCTGTAATACCTTCCCGCGCGGCGTGCGTAGAAGAGGTTCGGTTCCGGCGCGGCCCAGCTATAGTCCTGCCGGATCAGTTGATTGATGGCGTTCCAGCCATTCTCATATTCCGGCGCCGCTATGTATTTCACCGGCGACTTGGCCACCACCTGCCTATAGAAATAGCTCATCAGGTCCTTCGAGCTGTTATTGCTGAGCATGCCGCAGGCGATGTAAAGCTCCGGGCTGCCGTCGTTATCGAAATCGAAGCCATCGCACGACCAGGACCACGGACAAACCTCGATACCCTGTGAATCGCCTGTGTAGGTGAAAGTGCCGTCGCCGTTATTGCGATAGAGGGAATTGCCTTTCACGTGATGGCGGTAGGCGTCGCGCAGCGAGGGGTCCTTGCGCGCGGGCCCGAACGCAGGATCGTTGACGATCCGCTGCCCGCAGGAGCTCCACATGTTCGATACCAGCAGATCGGGCCGTCCGTCGCCGTCGTAATCAAGCCAGGCCGCGCTCATGCCGGGGCCCAGGTCCACGACCCCCGCCTCTTCGGCGACATCGCGGAAGCGGCCGCGTTCGTTGCGGTACAGGTTCTTGCGGCCGAAATCGTTGGTGACGTAGAGATCCGGCCAGCCGTCGGCGTTGTAGTCGCACCAGGTTGCAGCGAAGCTGTACTGGGTATTGTTCTGGTCGATTCCGGTAGCCGCCGTCACGTCTTCGAAGTGCGGCGGATCCTGGTCCAGCCGGTTGTGGAACAGGAAATTGGGCGGCCCGTTGCGGGCATCGTGATACGGGACGGGATAGCGGTACTGCGCTTCGCTGTGGAAGAAGACGTAGCAGCAGAAGTAGAGGTCGAGGCGTCCGTCGCGGTCGTAGTCAGCCGCCGCGATACTGGTGAATGCCCCTTCCGGCGGCGAGTGGAAATGGAAGGCGTTCGGAACCAGCGAGAACCGGCCCCGGCCATCGTTCAGCAGCAGTGCCGGCTCAGTATTGCGCACCAGCACCAGGTCCTGGTGCCCGGAGTTACGGAGGTCCACGAACAGCGCGGCAGGCGTGTTGTCGAGAATATCGAGCCCCGCTTCCGCGGCCACGTCGCGGAAAACGCCCTTGCCGTCGTTCTTATAAAGCCGGTTGGGCAGACCGCCGGGTTGCAGGACGTAGATTTCGTCCCAGCCGTCGCCATCGATGTCTCCCACCGCGATACCGAGTTCACCATAAAGATCGATGCCGCAAGCGGGGTCGAGGGAGGCTCGCCAATACGGTGTGCCGCGTGCCAATTGCTCGCTGAACGACGGCTCCTGAGCGAACGCCGCACCGGTAACGTCCCGAAACCAGGGCTTGTCCGCGTAGGTCAGAATCTCCTCGACCGGCTCGATGCGGGTTGCCGCCCCATCCTTCCAGCCGAGCCTCCAGTAGCCCACGCGATATTCCAGGCGTCCCGCATTGCGGCTGCGGATCTCGTATCGCACCAGATCTCCGGGAAGCGAGTAGAAGCGAGCGCGATCGATGGCTCCTAGCCCGGCTCGCCACTTCTCCCAGCCCGGCGCCACATCGCCCTGGTCGAAAACCGCGCGCGCCACGCCTGGCCCGATTTCGTCGTACTCGCGCGCTGCCGGGGACCGGCCCCCGCAGCCTGATGCCAAAGGCACACGCCCCCGGCGCACCGCATCGGCCAAGCCCACTTCGATCTCCATAGCGGTCTTCTCGCCCGGGAACTCGTCCAGTCCCGGCTCAATGAACGCCAGCGCCGGGCTGTACGGCGGTTGCTGGCGAAATCGAACAGGGAATGGCGCGCTGGAATGGCCCGGAGCAGCGAAGTATCCCGCTCCGGCAAGGGCGGCCAAGAACTCGCGACGGTTTGGCAAGTCTCACCGTAACATAGAGGCGCGATTCACGCTGCCGGCCAGATGGTCTCAGCCGGCCGCCGGAGCAGCCGCGCCGAGCCGGGCCGTGGAGGCGCGCACCACCAGGGTCGTTTCAAGGCGGTACGTAGCGCCCGGAGACGCCTCCGGATTTTGCAGGTCGCGGATGAGGGCGTCGAATGCCAGACGAGCCAACGCCGCCCGCGAGAGGCGCACGGTGGTCAGCGGCGGAAGCGTAAACCGGGCCATGTGGATATCGTCAAAGCCGACCACCGACATGTCGCGCGGAGCCCTCAGCCCTTCGGCGTCCAGACCGTGCAACACGCCGATCGCGGTCAAATCGTTGGAGCACAGCACGGCGGTGGGCCTCGGTACGGCGCTGAGAAGCTTCTGCACGGCCAGTTCTCCGCCCTCGAGCTTATGATCGCCATCCAGGACCAAAGGGGGCGCAGCAGGGTACGACGCCAGGCAATGCAGAAACGCGTCGCGGCGCTGGCGTGCGGATTTCAATTGCAGCGGTCCGCCGATAAAGGCCAGGCGCTCGTGTCCCAGCCGCTGCAGATGCTGCACCGCCTGAGTGACGCCGGCCGCGTAATCGACGCAAACGTTGCTGACGCGGGGAGCCAGGGGGGCCACATCCATGAAAACGAGCGGCACTCGCCGGTCGGTCAGTTGCTCCAGCAGCGACGATTCCATCTCGGATGTCATCACCGCTACGCCCTCCACCCGGCGCTCAATCATGCGCCGGACTACGCTGGCCATTAACGCCGGATCGTAATTGGTGGAACCGAGCAGAACCTCAAACCGGGCTTCGACCGCGAACTGCTCAAAGCCGTGAATCAGCTCCGGGAAGAACGGGTTGGTGATGTCGGAGACGATCAACCCGAGGATTCGGCTCCGGCCCGACACGAGGGCGCGCGCCTGTGTGTTGGGCACGTAGCCGACCTCCGCGATCGCCTGCCACACTCTGGCAGCGATCTCGGGACTGACCGGGTGAACGCGGTTGATCGTGCGCGAGACCGTCGCGACCGATACCCCGGCTCTACGAGCTACCTCGCGGATGCCCATCGGCTTTCATTCCAGAACATACCATCAAAAGATTACCGCGGTTTTGTCTGACGAGACTCCCGAGTAGTACTAGGCTTCCGGCTCGCCGCGGCCTTCATTTCCCCGTGCCCGGCGCCTTCGGGATTGCGGCTGGCATCCCGAGAGGCTGGCTTACGGTCACTTCGTTACTGAGCTTTTCGTGCAGCGCGCGCTCGCGTTCGGCATCCTGCTTCCGTCCGAGTTGCGCATATACACGCGCCAGCCGGTAGTGGGGCGCTGGATCGCCGGTGTTCAGCGCGATGCTTCGCTCCAGGTGGGCGGCAGCTTTGGCGAACTCGCCCTGCCTCTCCAATACGAGCCCGGCCAGGTAGTGCGCTTCGGCGTCGTCTTCCTTGAGCGAGAGCGCCCGTTGCAGGAGTTCCAGCGCCGGCTGCGCCTGGCGCGCATCGCTTCCGGCGGGCAACTGCGCGATCATTGCTTTGGCGCGCAGCACGTATCCCAGCGGCTGATTCGGGTTGCGCTCCTGGAAGGCGGTAAAAGCCGCCGCCATCTCGCCCAGCCGGTCGCCGGCATGCTCGGTAATACGGCCAAGAAACAGGTACGGCTGCACCACATCCGGAGCCAGGCGGATGGTCCGTAGAAACTGGTCCACAGCCTTTTCGAACTCGCGCTGCCCGTACCAGGCGACACCCAAGGCCAACTCAATCTGCGGGCTCTTGTCGAAATACTGGCGCGCATTCTCAAGAACGCGAACGGCCCCGGGCCAGTCCTCCTGCAACAGGTACACTTGCGCCAGCCGGAAGTGCAGGTCGTCGTCGTAAGGATTCAGCTTCACTGCTTCCGCGAACTCCTGGCGGGCCTCCACCCACTGCTTGCGTGCCGCGTAAGCCTGGCCGAGAAGGCTGTGCAGCGCGGCGCTGTTGTCGTCCTTCAGTCCCCTGGTGCCGGCTTGAATCGCGCACTCCATCTGGCCACTTTGAACGCAGAAGGCTGTCAGGCGCCGCCATGCAGTCCGGTCCTGCGGCCTCCGCTCCGCGTAGCGCGCTCCCAAAGTGGCAGCCTTTACCGGGTCGGGGATCAATCCGGAATAGAGGTTCGCCAGCGCCTGGAGTATGTCCGGGTCGTCGCCGGCCAGCGCCTCGGCTTTGCGGGCCGCTTCCAGCGCTGAATCAGGCTTCTGGAGTTTGGCGTAGGTCTGGGCGAGCAGCAGCCACGATCCGACGTGCTTCGGGTCGAGCCGGACGGCTTCCTCTAACTTCGCCTGCGCGCCGGGCAAGTCATTTCGCTTGATCGCCGCGATGCCCGCCTGGAAGCATTCCTCCACTTGCGAATCAGCCGCCCAAAGGGCCACCGCGACCATCAGCATCATCACCGTTCGACGCAGCATCGCAGCCTCACTCCCGCGGCTCCCTCACCTTGACGATTCTATCTCCGGCGACGTTTCGCAATTCCTGGACCGTGCCACTGGGCCATGTGATCACCACCTGGCTGGCCGCGCGCTCCGGCCCCAATCCGAAATGCAGCGGCCCCGCGCTCGAAGAGGCATAGCCCACCGCGGTCGTCACGTGATTGTATTGCGTCGTGCGCCCGGCGACCACCTTCACCCGCGCGCCGATGGCGTCCCGATTACTCCTGGTCCCTTCCAGCTTGAGTTCCAACCAATGATTGACGCCGGGGCTCTGGTTGATCCAGATCTCCGCCGGAGCCGCCAACGCGCTGACCACCACATCCAAACGCCCATCGCCATTTAAATCGGCCACCGCCGAGCCGCGATGCCGCCGCGGCGGTTGCGAGGTGAGCCCGGCTTCCTCCGTGAGCGCCTGGAAAGTAGTGCCGCCCACGTTTCGGAACACGGTATTCGGCTGGTCGACGACGACTCGCGGCGCCGCACCCGGAGACTGCACATGCCCGCGCGTGACGAAAACATCTTTCCACCCGTCGTTGTCGAAATCGAAGATGGAGGGCGAATAGCCCGCCATGCGCAGGCTGAGCGGGCCCATGCGGCTGATCCAGGTGGCGTCCAGGAACGCGCCCTTTCCGGTGTTGCGGAACAGCGGAAAAGTCTCGTCGTCCAGGGCAACGAACACGATGTCGGGCAGCCCGTCGTTATCGATATCGCGAAAATCAACCCCCATACCCGAAATGAAATCGCCATTCTCATTGGCGGCCACGCCCGCATCGAAAGCCACCTCTTCGAACCGGTTGCCACCCAGATTGTGAAACAGCGAATTGTAGACCTTATCGTTGGTCACGAACAGATCCATGCGGCCATCCAGGTCGTAATCCGCCACCGCCACTCCCATCCCCTTGCCGGGATGGGCGCGTATGCCCGACGATGCCGAAATGTCGGTGAAAGTTCCGTCGCCGTTATTCAGGAACAACTGGTTGGGCGAGCGCTTGTACATTTTGGGGTGGCAATACTCCCGCCGGCCCAATACCTCGCAGGCGGGTTCGGTGGCGATGTCCCAGCTCAGGTAATTGACCACGAACAGGTCCAGCAGGCCGTCGTTGTTGATGTCCACCCAAGCCGCCCCCACCGACCATAGAGGCCCGTATTCCGGATCGGGCCGGTTCAGCCCGGCCTTTGCCGTGACGTCCGTGAAGGTGCCGTCGCCATTGTTGTGATAGAGCGTATTCCTATAAACGCCGGCCACGAAAATATCCTCGTTGCCGTCGTTGTCGTAGTCGCCGATCGCCACCCCGGTGTCGTACCCCGTTCCGCGCAACCCGGCCTTGTCCGTGACGTCCGTGAAGTGACCCGTGCCGTCGTTGGCGAACAGCCGGTTATAATACTTCGGGGAAGTCTTCTTCAGCGTCCGGATATCGGCTCCGTTGGCAAAAAAAATGTCCGGATGACCGTCGTTATTGTAGTCGAAGACCGCCACTCCGCCGGCCATGGTTTCGGGAGCGTGCCGCTCGGGCGTCTCGCAACTGTCGAGAGTAAATCCGATAGGTTGAAACGCAAATCGGATCGGTGCTTCCGTGCCCGGCGCCGCGGCCGCCAGCCAGATGCCGGCTCCCAACAGAATGGCCGAAACCGGCGCGTACCAGCAGGTCGGCAGTCTCATGATCCCCCAATCCGCTATGCAGATTTCAGGATTATTCTAACGGAAATTGGACGGTCTCCCCATTGGCGACCCAAGGACGGTTCGTCCACGGCCCGAGCTTTACGGTAAACTGAGTCAACGCGTAATGAGGTCGCTATGCTCGCCTTAGTGCCCGTCCTGTTCTTTTTTGCGCCGCAAAACAATGCGCCGCGCGAGGTTCTCATCCAACAACGAATCGAAGCCATCGCCCGATCCGGCCGCGTGGTGGAAGCCGGCGAAACCCGGTTCCGCCTGGCGGATCCGAGGAACCAGATTGCCCCGGGAGCACCTCCGCTTCTTAGCTTCCGGTATTTCCAGGGAGCGGACCGCCACCGCTTCGGGAATTCGGATCTGATGCTGGACGATGCGGGCCATTAATCTGTTTCTCTTCGCCGCCCTCGCCGCGGCGCAGACCGATCCGCTGTTGACTGGTCTGGACGCTTTTCATCGGGGTGACTACGCTTTGGCGGAGCGCGCGTTCCGGGAATCGCTTGAAAAGGGCGCGGACCCACGCGCGCGCACGTTCCTCGCCCTGACCCTGGCGGCCACGGGCCGTTGCGAAGCTGCCCGGCCGGACCTGTCGCGAGCCTTCGCGACCGGCGCGGGCGATCTGCGCCGCCTTGCCGGGCTGGCTCTGGCGCAATGCGATATCACGCACGAAGCGTTTGATGACGCCGCGGCTGTGCTCTCGAAGTTGCGGGCTCAATTCCCCGCGGACGCGGACGTGCTTTACGAAGCCGCCCGTCTGCACATGCGCGCGTGGAACGACGTCATTTATCAGCTCTATCAGAAAGCGCCATCTTCGTTCCGGGTGAACCAGATCTCGGGCGAAATCCTCGAAACCCAAGGCCGATTTCCGGAGGCCGCCGCGGAATACCGTAAGGCCATCGAAAAGAGCCCGGGGACTCTTGGTCTGCACTTCCACCTGGGGCGCACGCTGTTGCTGAGTTCACACGATCCGGCGAATCTCGACGCCGCTTACAAGGAGTTCGAAGCTGAGCTGGCGCTAAATCCCATGGACTCGGTCTGCGATTACCAGATGGCTCAGGTGCTGTTGGCCCAACACAAGTCTGGGGACGCGGCCACTCGCCTGAAGCGCGCCCTGGAACTCAACCCCAACTTCCCCGAGGCGCTGGTGGCCCTGGGTAAGTTGCGCCTCGAAGAAAAAAAATATGACGAGGCGATCGGCCTGCTGCAGCGGGCGGTGAAGCTGACGCCCGAAAGCGAATCGGCCCACTACAATCTGATGATGGCCTACCGCAACGCCGGCAAAATGCCGGAAGCGCTCCGCGAGAAAGCTGTGTTGGACAAACTGCAAAAGACGCCCGAAGGCGAGTTCACGGATTTTCTGAAAAAGCTGGGAGACAAGGCGCCGGGGAAATGAAAGTCCTGCCCCTGACGATTGTCGTCTCGGCCGGCATCGGTCTCGGCTTGGCTTTGGGTTTCTCCGGCTCCGGATTGGAACCGCCGGAATTCCGCGATATCGCTGCCGAGGCGGGCCTGACAGCGGTGTTCCCTAATGGCGGCATGGAGACCAAGCAGTTCATTATCGAAACCACCGGCAGCGGTGTCGCACTGTTCGACTACGACAACGACGGACTGCCGGACGCGTTCGTGGTGAGCGGGGATGGCGCGCCCAGCCGCTTGTATCACAACGAAGGCGGCGGACGCTTCCGCGACGTCTCTCAAGCCATGGGCGTCGACCGCGTTGGCTGGGGGCAGGCGGTGTGCGCGGGCGATTACGACAATGATGGTTACACCGACCTGTTCGTCACCTATTGGGGCCAGAACATTCTCTATAAGAACGAGGGCGGCAAACGGTTTCGCGATGTCACCAAAGAGGCCGGCCTGCTGCAGGACCGGGTGCGCTACAACACGAGCTGTGCGTTTCTGGATTACGACCATGACGGCCGGCTCGACCTGTTCGTGGCCAACTACCTCAAGTTCAGTTTCGAGGAAACGCCCAAACCCGGCGCCAATCCCTATTGCTGGTACATGGGCCTGCCGGTCAACTGCGGGCCGCGCGGCCTGCCCTTCGAGCACAACATGCTCTACCACGGCAACCGCGATGGCACCTTCACCGACGTCTCCGCCAAAAGCGGCATCGCCGGGTCTTTCCAGAGCTACTGCCTCGGGGCTCTTGTCGGGGATTTCGACGGCGACGGCTGGCCCGACATCTTCGTCACCGCCGACGTCACGCCTTCGCTGCTTTATATGAACAAGCACGACGGCACTTTTTCTGAAGAGGCTTTGCTTCGAGGCGTGGCCTTCGATGAAAACGGCAAAGCCATGTCGGGCATGGGCACGGTTGCCTCCGATTTTACCCACACTGGCTGGCCGAGCATTTTCCGGAACAACTTCTCCGATGAACGGGAAACGCTGTACCAGAATCAGGGGCAGGGCCTGTTCGAAGACGCCACCGTCAAAGCCGGCATGGGGTTAAACACCCGTTACGTCGGCTGGGGCTGCGCTTTCCTGGATTTCGACAACAGTGGCTGGAAGGGCCTACTCCTGGCCAATGGCCATGTTTTTCCCGAGATTGACCGCAAACAGACTGATATCCGTTTTAAGGAGCGCCGCATTCTTTACCGCAACCTCGCCAACGGTAAATTCGCGGATATCTCGGAACAGTCGGGGTCTGGAATCACGGATCGCCACTCCTCCCGCGGCCTGGCCGTGGCCGATATCGATAACGACGGCGCGGTCGAGGTGCTGATCAATAACCAGGGTGAGCGGCCCTCGCTGCTCAAGCAAACCGGCAAACCTCCAGGCAATTGGGTGCTGCTGCAACTGGCCGGGACAAAGTCGAACCGCAGTGCCATCGGCGCGAAGGTGCGGCTCACCGCCGGCGGAACGGTTCAGACCGAAGAAGTGCGCAGCGGCGGCAGCTATGCCTCGCAAAGCGATTTGCGGCTGCATTTCGGACTAGGTTCGGCGGAGCGTATCGACAAGCTCGAGATTTTTTGGCCGTCGGGGCTGCGCGAGGAAAAGACGAATCTCGCGGTGAACCGCATTCACACGATCACCGAAGGGCAGTAGCGCGTCTCAGACCATCTCCGGTTCCGCCGCTTTCACGCGGATCGAAACGGAGCGGCTTCCAAGGCCGGCGTGGACCGCGGTCAGTTTGACCACGCCCGCCGCTTCTTTTGCCCGAACCCACACCGCGGCTGCTCCACCCACCAAGACGAGCGGGTTTTCACCGATGATCTCGCCCGGCCCGGCACACGATAGGGAAACGACGGCCGAGGTAAACGGCCTCATATTGCCGTACTCGTCCGTGACCATGAGAACCACGCGTGTCGCATCGCGGCCGTCGCCGGTCAATTCGTGATCGTCCGCGACCACTTTGAGATCGGCGTCTTTTCCGCTACCGGAAAGGACCAGCGTCTTGGCCAGTTTGCCGCGGAGGTAGGCTTCGATTCTGAGATCGCCCCAAGGACTCAGCGGCAAATCGCCCAGGTCCATCATAAAGGGCGGGTACTTCAGGTGGGCATACGTCTGCCGATCCGGTTCGAGTTCCTGTTTCAAATCGCCGGCCCAGTAGATCTTCAGATGGTCGCAGTTGGAAAGGATCGGCACTCGCCGCGTACCTCCCGCGCCCGACCGGTCTCCCTGCGACCAGAAGAAGCCCGCCTCCAGCACAACCTGCTCTTCGGGATCGCACTGTGACGCGTAAAAATACGCCGCCGGTTTGGGGATGCGGAAGATATCCGAAACGCCGTGATAGCAGATATGGTCGCCGGAACCGAAGTTCCTGTGCGTGTTGTAGTCGAACGCGCACCAGCCGGTGCCGCCCGCGTACCGGTCGTCGGAAGCTAGCTGATCGTGCACGCGCGCATGCCGAAGTACGTGTTCGGCGACCCTCTCTACGTTGTCTATCCGCTTGGTGGAGAACATGTGCCCGTTGAATTCGGTATTCATGTAGAGGGGATGATTCGGCGGCCGCAGCGGGAAGCCGAAATCGTTCATGGTGAACACGTCTTCGAGCAACTCCGAATCGCGGAGGTAGCGGATCCCGCCGGTCTGGCGCGCGTCGTCCAACGAATGAGCCAGGGCGTTGGTGCGGGTGTAAAAGTCGTGATTGTCCTGCGACTCGTTAATGCGCACACCCCAAAGCACGATCGACGGGTGGTTCCAATCCCGGCGGATCATCTCGCCGACGTTGCGCACCGCAATATCCTGCCAGGCCTGCTCGCCGATGTGCTGCCAACCGGGTATTTCCTCCAAAACTAGCAGGCCCAATTCGTCGCATGCGTCCAGAAACGCAGGCGACTGCGGATAATGCGACGTCCGCACGATATTGCAATGCATCTCCCGCCGCAGAATCCAGGCGTCGCGGCGCTCGACCCGTGCCGGCATGGCGCCGCCGACATACGGAAATGTCTGGTGCCGGTTCAAACCCC
>Ga0335081_10007125_pt1 | contig 17844 bp, 14 predicted proteins | sample Lox_Sample_35_FD_206713 | JGI IMG/M metagenome (GOLD analysis project Ga0335081, IMG submission 206713) | Soil microbial communities from Loxahatchee National Wildlife Refuge, Florida, United States - Lox_Sample_3.5 | ecosystem: Environmental > Terrestrial > Soil > Wetlands | place: USA... | reverse complement strand
CGACCTGGGATTACGCCGATCCGAAGCACTACACGCACGACGAAATCTCGACCGACAAGCGTCATCCCACGGTCAACGCCAACGGCCTGATCTTCGGCTCGCCCGAATATTCGACCGACAACGTTCCGTATCTCGATCCGGTGCACAACAAGTCCTTCGTCTATCACGCCCCGGTACGCGACAAGGACATGCCGTATTCACTCGGCCCCGGCTATGCGGCAGACGTGCGTGCGCTTGCGCCCTCGCCCTATTGGGGCAAGGAGCAGATCTGGGACACGCACATCAACAACCACAATTCGATGTTCGACGATCAAGGCCGGCTGTGGCTTGCCGCCGCCGTGCGCGGCCGCAAGGATCCGGATTTCTGCGGCAAGACCTCGGACCTGGCCTCCGCCAAGCTGTTCCCGCTGACGCAAAGCGAGCGGCAGCTGGCGATGCTTGATCCGAAGACAATGAAATACACATTTGTCGATACCTGCTTCACCACCCACCATCTGCAGTTCGCCTTCGACAAGGACAACACGTTGTGGACATCGAGCGGCGGCGGCGGCGGCGTGGTCGGCTGGCTCGACACCAAAAAATTTCTTGCGACCGGCGATGCGGCGCATTCGCAAGGCTGGACCGCGCTGATCGTCGACACCGCCGGCACCGGCAAACGCGAAGGCGTCGCCTATACGGAGCCCGGCCAGCCGCTTGAGCCCGGCAAGGACATGCGGATCGGCCAGGTATTCTATGCGGTGATGCCGAGCCCGGTGGACGGCACGGTGTGGGGCACGGTCCGCAACAACCCCGGCTCGATCGCGCGCATCAATCCCGGCAGTAATCCGCCGGCGACCACGCTCACTGAAATCTACAATGTGCCGGCGCCCGGCTTCGGCCCGCGTGGCGGCGACATCGACTCGCACGGCGTCGTCTGGGTGTCGCTGGCAAGCGGCGATCTCGGCAGCTTCGACCGCCGCAAATGCAAAGGCCCGCTCAACGGCCCGAAGGCGACCGGCAACCAGTGTCCCGAGGGCTGGTCGTTCTACAAATATCCGGGCCCGGGCTTTGCCGGCATCGGCGATAACTCAGCCGAGTCGAGCTATTACACCTGGGTCGACCAGCACAACACGCTTGGGCTCGGCAACGACGTGCCGGTCTCGACCGGCAATCTCAACGACGGGCTGATCGCCTTCGCCGACGGTAAGATGATCACCATGAAGGTGCCGTATCCGACCGGCTTCTACGCCAAGGGCCTCGACGGCCGCATCGACGATCCTAACGGCGGCTGGAAAGGCCGCGGCCTGTGGACGTCGAGCGGCGATCGCGTGCCGTGGCACCAGGAAGGCGGCAAGGGCCGCCAGCCGATGATCGTGCACATCCAGCTGCGGCCCAATCCATTGGCCGACTGAGACGCGCGACACAAACAACGACGCGAGGGCGCGGTACAAGCCGCGCCCTTTTGTTTGCCGCGGGGGTGCTGTTCTCTCGAAGACAGCGCCACGGTTAAAATCTTTGTGAACGCCGAACGGAGGATACCTTTGCGTCGAGAGAGATTACGAGTTGGCTACACGGCGCAGCTGTCAGCGAGATGCCGACCATCGCGCTGCTGCAGCCTACGCCCCCGAAAATTTTTAGCGGCCAAACCGAACCACCGGAGCGACATCGTCGACCAGCCGAATTGCAACCATGTAAAAATCCTATAAACGCACGACAAACGAACGGCACGCTGCCGCCGTGATGCGGTCATTCTGAGAACGAGAATCGGGAGTTATATCCAAAGTCCGTTCGATTAACGGCATCGATCTGCCGCCGGGGGCTGATCTCGTAAGTTTGCGAGGAGCCGCTTTCATTCCCGTTCAGCTCACCAGACGCAGCGCGCTCAAGCGCCTCGCCGCCGCGGCGATGTTCACGCCGGCGGTGTTGTCGGCCCGTCGCGCCTTCGCACAGCTGCCGGCGCCGCCGAGACTGCCGCCGAGCGAGGCGACGCTATTGCATCCCGGCGATGCGCAATTCGACGCCTATGGGTCAGCCTTCAACGCGCGCACCGTGCTCGCACCACAATTGCGCGCACTCTGCCGAACGCCACAGGCGATCGGTGTCATGGTGGATTGGTGCCGCGATTACGGCGTTCCGTTTGCCGTACGCGGCCGCGGTCATTGCTTCGAAGGATTCTCGGAGAGTTCCAGCGTCGTCATCGACACTCGGCCAATGCGCATGGTGACGATCGACAGCGCCGCCAAGACCGCAACAGTCGGTGCGGGCGCCTCGCTCGGCGATGTCTATATCGCGGCGAAAGCCCACGGCCTGGCCTTTCCCGGCGGCAGCTGCCCGACGGTGGGCGTCGCCGGCCACGCGCTCGGCGGCGGCTACGGTTTTCTCGCCCGGCCATTTGGCCTCGCCTGCGACAACGTGCTGTCAGTCGACCTGATCGATACGCAGGGCCGCGCTCTGCATGCCGACCGCAATCACAATCCGGATCTGTTCTGGGCCTGCCGCGGCGGCGGTGGCGGCAGCTTCGGCGCCGTGACCGGCTTTCGCCTGCAGCTCCATAGCCTCAAGAGCGTCATCACCTACAGCATCAATTGGCGGCAGCTTACGCCGGGGCGCGCAGCCGATGTCCTGAAAGTCTGGCAGCGCTGGGCACCGCATGCGCCGGCTTCCATCACCGGAAATCTGGTGATCAACCGCCACCCCGAGGGCGGCATCAACCTGCACTGTGCGGGCCAGTCGATTGGCACCCTCACCGAGCTTAAGCGCGAACTGAAAGCGTTGCCGGGCGCGCCTCGCCTTAGCCCGCAGCCGTTGATCGGGGCAATCAACGATTTCGCCGGTGGCGTGCCCGGTTGGATCTACGCGTCTTCACTAATGAAGGGGAAGTCCGACTACGTGACCGCGCCGCTGACGGACGACGGCCTCACGACACTGATGGAGCAGGTCAACGCCGCCGCGGACGTCTATTTGATCTGCGATGCGTATGGCGGCGCCATCTCACGCGTCGCACCCGACGCAACCGCTTTCGTCCATCGCGGCAGCACGCTGTTCTCCATCCAGTATGCCACGTACTGGACCGATCCGGCGGAAACGCCGCGCCGGCTGGCCGTTCTGCGTGAGTTTTACGCGGCGATGCGGCGCTACGTGTCGGGCGGCGCCTACGTGAACTATTGCGACGTCGATCTGGCCGACTGGCCGACGGCCTATTGGGGCCAGAATCTCGCGCGACTGAAGCGGATCAAGACGGCGTTCGATCCCGACAATGTGTTCCAGCACGCGCAAGGCGTGCCGTCGGCGTCCTCGGTGTGATCACCTGCGACCCCTCTCATGGCTCCTCGCTGCGCTCCCATGCCGCAGCGGCGGAGTTGCGCTATTTGCCGCGCCCTCTCGACAGTCCGACTAGCATATCGGTGATGATGCGGCATGCCGCCTCGGCGTCGCTCGACGTCATCGTATAGGGCGTGAGCAGCTGCAGCGCCCTTGCACGCACGCTGGCCGCTTCATCTTCTGTCAGCAGTCCCTTGTCGGTAAGAGCATCGACAAGGCTCGCCGCGACGGCACCTCCGGCGATGGCGATCGCATTGGCGTTAATCACGGGGTCCTCCGGATCGGGAACGTCACCACCACCGCTCTCTCGTCACGGTCTCACACCAACGCCGTGGGCGCAGCGCGAGGCAGTCGTCGCGGCGCGCGCCGACTCCCCAGCTCTGACTCTTCATGTGGTCTTTCCCCTCACCTCGACACAGAGTTCCCTCGGCGGCTGCGCGAATAACGCGGAACGGCGGACACACAACCTTCCATGTCCAATCGCTCTGAATGATAAACGTTCCCGGCCGGACCTCCATGCTTACCGACTGGTCGCTCTAATGCATGCGCAGCGACGGATTCCGCCGGCGAAGCGTTGATGACCCAGCGCGCAGACGCGCTGCCATCGGGCTTATTGATCTGGAAATAACTGGCCGGGTGGTTCAAGTGCAAATTCGCCAACAGCGCTTCGACGCGACGGGGCGCGGCCCGGTACAGTCCATCGGCCACGAAGGTGAACTAAAGATGGCCTCCCTTCTCTTTGCGCGCCTTGATTTGGGTCAAAGAACGGCCGCAGGCTGCGGTAGCAGCACACCGGCTAAAGGCGGTTATCGCGCCGCCTGATCGGGCCATTGAAAGTCGTAAGGTTGGTGCGGCCGGGTACCTACTCCGCAGCGCGCAGACCGGCCGCCGTTGGCCGCCACCCGCTTGCCAGCTGAGCCGCATAAACGTCTTGCCAGCTGCCGCCGTCGCCGGCGACGAAATAACCGCCGCGGGCGTCGCGGAATACCATGGCGTCTTCGGCGCCCGGCGGCCGCTCGCCATTGTCACGCAGCGCACGCGCCGCCATCAACAGGCGGCGGCGGGTGCGCGTGATCATCTGATCCGACGGCGCGAGATGTTCGAAGGTGTGATCGAGGATCGGGCCCATGCTCTCAGTGACGGCCTGGTCCTGCAGATGGATGCTCTCGATGCCGCTGTAGATGGTGTTGTCGTGCTGCGCTTCGCGGTCCAGGCGCCAGTCGTTGCTCGCATTCGCCGCGAGCCGCCAGCGGCCAAGCCAATCGGTGGTGTTGGGCAGGAAGTCGTTGCGCCGTCCCATGCCGCCGATCGGCGCGCCGTCCCTGAATGCCGGATCGTGCTGCGTCATGGCCGAGGCCGCACGCTTCCACCACAACACGCAGTACATGGTGTGCTCGTCGTCGAGCGGCACCCAGCCGCGGATCTGCACATGCTGACAGAACTCGCCGTTCGGCACCTGCGTCCAGAACGGAAACATGAAGTTGCCGAACCGCCACGACGTGCGGCCCGATCCGGCGGCGCGGTACCCCGCGTATGTCGTGCCCCACGGCGCCTCGGCGATGTGGTAGTCCGGCGTGCGCGACGCCACCGTGTGATAAATCGGATCGTCGGGCGCAAGCTCGCCGGCGTCGACGTGGCCGGCGTGCAGAAAACCGAAATGCGAGGTGTCGATGTCGCCTTCGAGCGCCTGCAGATAATTGCAGTTGCGCTGGATCATCAGCACGCCGACCTCGTCGTCGGGGACGTCGAGAATCTCGAACCCGGGCAGCGGCGGCGCTTCGGCGCGCGCCCCCATATAGACCCAGACGACGCCGGCGCGCTCGGCGGTGCGGTACGCCTTGGCGCCGACCTTGTGCTTGAAATCCTGCTCCGGCGGCACGTTCGGCATGTCGAGGCACTTGCCGGTCACGTCGAATTTCCAGCCGTGATAGATGCAGCGCAAGCCGCCTTCCTCGCAGCGGCCGAGAAACAGCGACGCGCCGCGATGCGGGCAGCGGTGATCCATCGCGCCGACGCGCCCCTCGCTGTCGCGAAACGCGATCAGCTTCTCGCCGAGCAGCATCAGCCGCACCGGCGCCCCGCCGCGGGGGAGCTCGGACGACATCAGCGCCGGAATCCAGTATTGGCGCATCAGCTGACCCATCACGGTCCCGGGGCCGACGCGCGTCAGCTCAACGCTCTCGATCGCCGTCGTCATCTCGCGCGCTCCTTGGGCTTGCGGCGTCGCGTAGGCTATGCGCAAACCTCGCCTCATGGCAATTCGCGCCGCGGCCCCGGTTGTGAGCCAACGGGTCCGACTGAAGTGGCCAGCCGGATGACGGGCTCCGTGAAACCCGGGGACGACCCGTAAACCCTAAATGCTCTGACGGGCGGAACTGTCGAACACCCAAGCGTATTCATTGAGGAGCACGCGCTGTCAGCCAGCGTGGGTATGCAGTCACCACATTATCGGCCGCGGTGTCTGGTCGCCCCAGCGCGCCAGCCGAATCGCCTGATGTCCGCTGTTCGCTAAAGCTGCTGTGAGAGGGGACATCGAGAACCGACGCGATGTGCCGGGGATCAGACTCATGCACTGCAATGATTGCCTCAGATAGACGGTACACCGTCGCCAGCTCGCCAATGGCGAAGCTATTGAGTCTCGATCATCGGCCCTGCTGCGACTGCCGGCGAATGTCCGCCACGATCTGGTTGACTTCGGGCAGAGCGTGTTTGTAGAATTTCTTCAGGCCGGCGCACAAATAGTTGAGGCCCGGCTCGCCGTCAGGCGTGCGGATGAGGCGGTTCTTCGGACATTCTCCCCGGCAATCTTTGAGATAGGCACACTCGCGGCAGTAGCGCGGCAATGACTCGGATTTGGCATAACCGAACTTGACTTGCTCTGGAGAGAAAACCATCTCCGCCAGCGATTTTTCCCGTACCGATCCCAGCCGATATTCCGGATAAACGTAATGATCGCAGGAATAGACACTGCCGTCGTGCTCCAGGGCGACGCCCTTGCCGCAGAACTCGTTGTAGATGCAGAGCTGCGAGGGAAGCCCCATGTGCTGCGCCACGAGCGTCTCGAAATGATTGACCAGGACTTTGCCGAAATCCTTGCGCCGCCATTCTTCGAACACCCTTGATAGAAAGTAGCCATAGTCTTCGGGATCGACGGACCAGTCGGTGACGACGGAATTGGGATGATCGGGCCGCGCCTCCGGACTGCCGACGATCGGCAGTCGGGACTCGTCCCATTTCTGCGGGGCCGTCGTTTCAAATTCCTTGAGTTGCACGATGGGGATGAACTGGATGTAGGTTGAATTCAGTTCACTGCGCAGGAACCGGTAAACGTCGAGCGGATGCGAGGCGTTGAGCCGATGCACGCAGGTGAGCGTATTGAAAGGCACGCCGAACTTACGCAGCAGCCTTGCGGCGGCCATCACCTTGTCGAAGGTTGGCGCGCCGCCCTTGTTGACCCGAAATTGGTCGTGCAGTTCGCGTGGGCCATCGATGCTCAACCCGACCAGAAAGCGATGCTCTTTAAGAAATTGCGCCCATTCCTCGTTGAGCAGAACGCCATTGGTCTGCAGGTCGTTTTCGACGCGCTGGTTGGCTTTGGCGTATTTCTTCTGTAGCGCGACCACGCGCCGGTAGAAATCGAGCCCGCGCAGCGTCGGTTCGCCACCCTGCCACGAAAAGACGACCTGGGGGCCAGTCGTCCCTTCGATATATTGCCGGATGAAGAGATCAAGCGTGTCTTCGCTCATCTCGCCGGTGCCGGGGCCGTTGCGCAAAGTTTCCTTGCTCAAATAGAAGCAGTATTTGCAGTCGAGGTTGCACGTCGATCCGGCGGGTTTGGCCATGACGTGGAACTGGCCGCCGGACTTTGCGTGCAGCGTTTGCGGCATGCTGTATTTATCAGGCATTGTGCAATCCCGTTTGTCGCCGAAGCGTCAGCCTATTTGCGCCGGTCTATTCGAACGCGAAAACGCGGTTCCAGTCGTTCTTCATGTCGACGACGACCCATTTATTGCTCGCTGCGGCATCCAGGGCCTTGTCGAGGCGACCGAAGGCCGCGTTTCGGTCGTAGGCGTATTGCTCACCGGTCAGAGCCTTGTCGGCCGCTGCGTAGACTTTGTCGAGATCGGCCGCGCGGACAAACTGCTGCAGCAGCGTGACATGCGGGTTGTGCGTAGCATCGAGCGCGAAGCCGTTCGGATAGGTCTTGAGCAAGCGGGCATTGTTGGCTTTGGCATGCTGGATCATCGTTGCGTCCGGCTCCAGCGCAACGTCGATGGCCGTGACCGGGTTTTGCTCCGCGCCGGCCCTCCCTGCATTGCCAAGCAGCATCGCCGCGCCGGCCGCGGCTGAGCCGGCCAGAACCTCGCGGCGCGAGATCGTGTGCCTCGGCGAAGTGAAGGCGAAGTTATTGTTCTCCCGAGGATCGATCGGTTCCATGATTTTCATTTTTTTATCTGTGTGGGGCCGCACCCACGGGTGCGGCCCCTGTAGATCAAATTCGCAGCAACGTCAGTTGTTGCCCGGATGCGGCTCGGTCACCTGCTCCATCACGCGGTCGAGGTTGAAGCTCCCGGGCTTTTGGCGCGGCGGGAATTCGCGGAAGCTCTGTATCCAGTTGCCGACATACGCCGCCGCGGGTGCCAGCACGAACATGCGCTCGGCGGCCCATTGCGGGTGCCCGGTGGATTCATCCGAGGCGCGCTCGAATGGATCCATGCGCAGATTGGTGAGCATCGGCCAGCGCAGCGTCTCGAACGGCGTCTCCCAGACCTTGATGCCCACGGAATTCTGCCGCAGGAAGGTGAGCTTCCAGTCGTCATAGCGCAGGGCTGCGACGCTGCCGTCGTCGGTCCAATAAAGGAACTCGTGACGCGGCGATTCTTTCACGTCGCCCTTCAGGAAGGGCAGCAGGTTATAGCCGTCGAGATGGACCTTGTAGGTCATATCGCCGACCTTGAGGCCTTTCAGCAGGTCTTCCTTGACGGTCGTGTCGCCCGTCGCGGCCAGCAATGTCGGCATCATGTCCTCGTGCGCGGCGATGCCATTGATGATGGTATTAGGCTTGATCACGCCAGGCCAACGGATGAGCGTAGGGACGCGGAACCCGCCTTCCCATTGCGTATTCTTCTCGCCACGGAACATGGTCGTGCCCCCGTCGGGCCAATTGAAGAATTCCGCACCGTTGTCAGTGGAATACATGACGATGGTGTTGTTATCGACACCCAGTTTCTTCAGCTCGGCGAGCAATTCGCCGACCTGGCCATCATGCTCAACCATGCCGTCCGCATAGACACCTAAGCCGGTCTTGCCCTGACTTTCCTGCTTGAGGTGCGTGAAGACGTGCATGCGAGATGAATTCCACCAGACAAAGAACGGCTTGTGGTCCTGGACCGACTTGTCCATGAACTTGATCGCCCCGGCGGTAACCTCCTCGTCAATCGTCTCCATGCGCTTCCTGGTCAGCGGACCGGTATCCTCGCACTTCTGCTTGCCCATCTTGCCGAAGCGCGGGTCGACAGTGGGATCGTCCGTCTGTGTCGCAAAGCAGTGCAGCACGCCGCGCGGACCGAACTTCGCCCTGAAGGCGGGATTCTTCGGATAGTCGACGTTCTCCGGTTCCTCCTCGGCGTTGAGGTGGTAGAGATTGCCGAACCACTCATCAAATCCGTGCACCGTCGGCAGCATATCGTTGCGATCGCCGAGGTGGTTCTTGCCGAACTGGCCGGTCGCATAACCCAGCGGCTTGAGCAGTTCGGCAATCGTCGGGTCTTCTTTCTTCAGACCCTCGAGCGCGCCCGGCAGGCCAACCTTGGTAAGCCCGGTGCGGATGGGCGACTGTCCGGTAATGAACGCCGCGCGACCGGCCGTACAGCTCTGTTGGCCATACCAATCCGTGAACAGCGCGCCCTGCTGGGCGATGCTGTCGATGTTCGGCGTTCTGTAGCCCATCATGCCCATGTTGTAGGCGCTGATATTGAACTGGCCGATATCGTCCCCCCAGATGATCAGAATGTTGGGTTGCTGCTGCTGCGCTGCTACCGGCGCGCTGATCGTTGTAGCGGCCGCGATCACAGCGAACGAACCAAGCAACGCGTTTCTAATCTTATTCATCGTCTGGATATTCCTTTCGCTCGGAAGAAAATAATTCGCCATTGGCGGCGGGCGAGTTTTAGCTACTCGCACCGATCGCAGGAGCCTTCCTTGATTCAGATCAACTAGGCCAATCGTTGGGCATTAACCCATTATGCGGGCAGGCATTTTCTAATATTGCGTCTTTTGGGCAACTAAAAATGATATTCGTCGCATTTTGCCGAATTCATCTCCCGGCCCTGAAGTACGGGCGTAGAATGACATTGGCCGCTTGGCTTTGTGGCAGTGCAATTGTTGGTGATCGGGCGAGCGTGCCGGGGGAGGCGAATATGAAGAAGCCGTTCGCGTGGCTTTCAGGGACCAATTTTCAGCAGCCCGCTGCTTTCCTTGGTGCAATTCGACCGGGTTTGCTGGCCGGCGCGCTGTCGCTTACGGCACTTTTCTCGACTCCAGGCACTTCGCTCGCCGACGAAGGCGGCGTGAGTTTCTGGGTTCCCGGTTTCTACGGCAGTCTCGCGGCCACTCCGCAGCAACCGGGCTGGGCGGTCGCAGACATCTTTTATAACACCAACGTGTCCGGAAATGGCGTGCTCGCGCTTGCACGGGAGTTCGAGATCAAAAATATCCCCGTGAACCTGCAGGCGCAGATAAACGCCAACGTGCACGCCAACGCCGGTCTAGACTTCGTCATCCCGACCTATGTGTTCGCAACCCCAGTGCTGGGTGGCCAAGCTTCGGTCGGTTTCATGGAGGCCTATGGCCGCTCCAGCGCGTCGTTGGACGGCACGGTAATGGGCACGATCAACGGCATGCCGTTCGGTCCGCGGACCGACAGCATTAGCAGTTCGGTGTGGGGGTTCTCGGACATGGTCCCCGTCGCGTCTTTACGGTGGAACAGCGGCGTCAACAATTACATGACCTACATTACGGGTGATGTACCGATCGGCGCCTATGACTCCAGCCGCTTGGCCAATGTTGGCATCGGCCATGGCACGATCGATGCCGGCGCCGGCTATACGTATTTCGATCCTCAGGCCGGGCATGAGTTTTCCGGCGTGCTCGGCTTCACCTACAACTTGGTCAACGCGTCGACCCAGTACCAGAATGGCGTCGACATGCATTTCGACTGGGGCGCGTCGCAATTCTTGAGCAAGCAGGTCATGGTAGGTTTGGTGGGCTACGCCTACAAGGATATTGGCTGCGACAGCGGCTCTGGCGATCACGTGGGTTGTTTCCAGTCGCAGGTTTTGGGCGTTGGGCCGCAGATCGGTTTTCTTTTCCCCATTGGGGGACTGCAGGGCTATGTCAATATGAAGGCTTACGGGGAGTTCGACGGATCTGATCGCCCGTCCGGCTGGAATGCGTGGCTCACGCTCTCGATCTCGCCGGCAGCCCCTGCGCCGGCCGCAACCCCGAGGCCCATCATCACCAAATAAAGGCTCAATCATCCGGACGACCCGTTACGCAAGGCGCGTAATTTCAGCCGCGCGATCGCGGGGGAATGTCAGCTTGTCGCCAAAGCAGACGTTTCAAAATGAAATGGTATCCGGACATTCCGCAACTAGATACAGGGCCGAGTCCTCGCACGAAAGTCTTCGGCGAGGATGCAAACGCTGATCAGCACAACCCACATCGGGAAAATCAAAAAACTCCAGCTAATATAGTAGCCGCCGAAAAGAAGCAGTAGCGCCAACGCATATCCGAGAATCGCCAGCCACCGCGGCGCAATCGCCGTATAGAGAGCGATTGTCGACGTTGTAATCATGAAAACGCCCGCCATCTTGACCATGTAAATGTTCACCGTCGCGTAGACCGCAGCCCGGGCGAATTGGAACGTCGCCGAGCCAATTAACTCCTCCGGTTTCGCGGCAAAAGCCGTCAAGATCCCACCCAGAATCGCGGAGGCGACAAACAACATGCCTAAGAAGAGGAGACCGCTTCCGAGAAACACCGTTGCAAAAAATCGATCCTCCAGCTGACCGAGACGGTCGCGAAGAACGCCGATAAACCACAAAAATGCGATGCCCGCGAAAGGAATCAGATTCAAGCCAAGCGCAACTGTATACGCATTGGTTCGCAACCATGCGCCCGGCTCCTGAGGATCGGCTGGCACCGAAATGCGAAGGAGCCAGATTGCGGCGATCAGCAAGACCGAGAAGACCAATCCCGCGATGGCGGCGGCGCGTGGTGTCTTTAACTGCGGTCTGGTGAGGGCGTCGTCCGACATGATAACGGACCTATTGCGTTTTCATGGACTGAGACAGCACAATCAGATTGTGCGGAAGCACGCGAATAAGCCCGCCGCGCGGGCTGTCGATATCGGCGATGAGCAAAAAGGAAATCGACGCAATGATCGGCAAGACGAAAATCAGGGACAATCCTTTTTGACGTTCGCTGTAACCATGCAGCAGATTGCAGGCGATGGCGATCAGTCCCATCAATTCCCACGCCGCAATCGGAATACGGTTCCACCAGGCTGCTTGAGTGTAACCTTCGGAATTAAGTACATCGTTCATTCCAGAAACCGCGAGTGCGGTCGCGACTGTCGGCTGCGCTTTGGACGCGGGCACTATGGCGGACCAAAGTTCAGCTTGAAGAGTTGCGGTATCGGTGTCGACCTGACCGATTTCGCGCTCTTCACGGCTGAGATAGGACGCAATGCGCTGATCGAGATATCGCCTCAGTAACTCGCGCACTCTTGCCGCGTCGGCGGCGGGTAAAAGATCGGCGCGGACGTACTCGGTCCCGATCGCATTGGCCTCCGCTTCCTCGTAGTTCTTTCGCAGATCGTAGCGCGTGACCGCCATTGAAAACGTGAATCCGATAATGAGAGATAGCAGCGTGAAAATGGCCGTTAGGACGGTGCCGAGGTCTTCACGCTCATCTTTGCGCACCGGCCGCCAGCGCCTCCGAAGGAAATCGCCGACAAAGGCTGCGATCCCCTGAGCAACGAGCGTAACGGTGAAAACTATAAGCGGGTGGTTCAGAATGTTGCTCACTACGCCCGGCCCCGCTTGCTTGCGCCACTCTGATCAATTCAGGACGTGCTCTTCCCCTGTTCAATTCATCATGTCGGGCCGAACGTTCCTTTGATCCTCGTCAATATGGATCTCCACTTTCGACGCTATAAACAGCTAACGCCATGGGATAACCTCCAAGGCGCGAGACAGATATCGGCATGGGGAGCTGGTTATGGAGGGCGGGGTCAAGCGGCGCGAGCAGCCGGCGGTGAAAACAATGAGCAGGAGCAGCCCGGCGTTTGTGCCGCACCCGACCTGGGCAGAGCGCTACGCGATGGGAGAGGGTCTGCGTAAACAGTGCCCCAGAACCTCTCATGCCGAATGGAAACCTTCGAGCGATCGGGCCGATCCGGTTCACCTGATCGAAGAGTCCGATAAAGGCCGAATTCCCAATCTGGTGCCGCTACGCCATGGGCGCATGCTCGAATCGGCTTTTACTTTTTATCGCGGCGCAGCGCTCAACATGGCGGCTGACTTAGCGACAACGCCAACGACCGGCGTTCGTGTGCAGGCGTGCGGCGACGCCCATTTGGTCAATTTCCGCGGCTTTGCCACCCCCGAACGGCGGATGAACTTCGACATCCATGATCTTGACGAGACCCTCCCGGCGCCCTGGGAGTGGGACCTCAAACGGCTGGCCGCCAGCGTCGTTTTGGCTTGCCGCGAGAACGGCTTCGACAGGCGTGCGGCGGATGACGCCGCGCTCGCCTGCGCGCGGTCGTATCGCGAGCATATGGCCGCGTATAGTGACATGGGCGCGTTGGATGTGTGGTACGCGAGACTCGACCCTGAAACACTGCTTTCGGCAATCGATGATTCAAAACTTCGCAAGAGCATGCAAAAGCGCGTGGAAACCCGAATCGCGAAGGAGCAGGCGCGCACCGCGCTCGAATACGACTTTCCCAAGCTGGCCAAAGCGACCGGCGAGCAAGTGTCTTTGCAAGACAATCCGCCGACGATCTACCATTTTCGGGAAGACGGCCGAGCGGGATTTGACGCTACTGTTCGTGAGGCCTTCGCTCGCTACCGCGAAACGTTGGCAGAAGACCGGCGCGTCGTCCTCGACCGTTTTGAATTCAAAGACCACGCCGTCAAAGTCGTAGGGGTCGGCAGCGTCGGGACCATGTGCGCAGTGGTCCTGCTGATGGCCGGGGAAAGAGATCCGCTTTTTCTCCAGGTCAAGGAAGCCCGCGCCTCGGTGCTGGAACCATATGCCGGCAAAAGCGCCTACGCCAATCATGGCCAGCGGGTGGTCGTGGGCCATCGGCTCATGCAATCGGCCAGTGACATTTTCCTCGGCTGGACCGAGAACGTCGGCGGCCGCCAGTTCTACATCCGCCAACTCAGGGACGCCAAAATCAAGCCGAACGTCGAGACCTTCCGTGCCGCCGATATGGCGGTGTTCGCGCAATGGTGCGGTCATTCGCTGGCGCGTTCTCATGCGCGCTCGGGAGACGCGGCGGTGATCAGCGGCTACCTCGGGGAGAGCGATACGTTCGATAAGGCAATCGCAGATTTTTCCGCCGCCTACGCCGACCAAACCGAGCGGGACTATGCCGTTCTCAAGAAGGCGGCGCGGAGCGGGAGGTTGAAAGTGCTGATCGAAAAGACATAACGACCGAGGCCGCCGGATCTCTTCTTCAAACAGAAGCCTAGGCTACCGCAGTCACTTAGGCAGAACTGAAATTAGGCGACGTAGCTCGATTTAACCGCGAAGCTCCGCCTTCCAGTTTCCTGAACGCTGACGAATTGGCGAAGGAAACCGCAGTAATCGAAAACGTTGCAATGCACACCGCGAGAACGGGAATCTATTGCTTCCGGCCCCTCCCCCACTTGCGTAGGGGAGGATAGAGTGCGCACCGCTTGGCAAAAATCATTCACGCCCAATTCCGATGACCCCAGAAAGTCCGCTGCTCACCGATCTCTACCAGCTCAACATGATCCAGGCCTATCTGGATCATGGCGTCACGCAGACCGCGGTGTTCGAGTTTTTCGTGCGCACGCTGCCGCGGCGGCGGGGGTTTCTGCTCGCCGCCGGCCTAGAGCAGGCGCTGGATTATCTGGAGAACCTCCGCTTCGCGGCGGATGACATCGCGTGGCTCAAGACCACCGGCCGCTTCAAGCCGAATATGCTGGATTATCTGGCAAGCTTCCGCTTCACCGGCGACGTGCACGCCATGCCGGAAGGCACCGCGTTCTTCGCCAACGAGCCGATCCTGCGCATCACCGCACCGCTGCCGGAAGCACAATTCGTCGAGACGCGGCTGATCAACATTCTGCATTTCCAGTCGCTGGTCGCGGCGAAAGCGGCACGCTGCATGCTGGCAGCGCCGGAAAAACTCCTGGTCGATTTCGGTTTGCGCCGCGCGCATGGCGCCGAGGCCGGATTGATGGCGGCGCGGGCGAGTTTTCTTGGGGGCTTTGCCGGCACCGCCACGGTTGAGGCCGGCGAGCGGTTCGGCATACCGCTTTACGGCACCATGGCGCATTCGTTCATTGAGGCCTTCGACGACGAGACGGCGGCGTTCGAGTCATTCGCGCGGTCGCGGCCGGACAATCTGACGCTGCTGCTCGACACCTACGACACCGAGGCGGCGGCGCGGAAGGTGGTGGCGCTGGCGCCGCGCCTGAAGGCAGCCGGAATCACGATCCGCAGCGTGCGGCTCGACAGCGGCGATCTGGCCGCGCTGGCAAAGAGCGTGCGCCGGATTCTCGATCAGGGCGGTTTGGCCGAAGTGGCGATCTTCGCCAGCGGCGGGCTCGACGAGGATTCGCTCGCCGCGTTGACACGGCAGGGAGCACCGATCGGCGGCTTCGGCGTCGGCACGAGCCTGACCACGTCAGCCGACGTACCCAACGTCGATTGCGTCTACAAGCTGCAGGAATATGCCGGCCTGCCGCGGCGCAAGAAGTCGGAGCACAAAGCCACCTGGCCGGGGCGCAAGCAGGTGTGGCGCCGCTGCGGCGCCGATGGCCGCATGGCTGGAGATATTCTCGCCGTCGAAGGCCGCGACAAGAGCGGCGAGCCGCTGCTGGCGCCGGTGATGCGGAACGGCAAGCGGCTGCGCCCGCCGGAACCGCTCGCCGAGATCAAGCTGCGCACCAAACGCGAGCTTGAACGGCTGCCCGAGCCCTTGCAGCGCCTCGATCCGGACGCGACATACCCGGTCGAGGTCGCTCCTGAGCTGCGAGAGCTTGCCGCGGAGGTCGACCGCCGTCTCCACATAGAAGGATCGCGACCGTAATGGCGGGCGGAACCGCGCGCACGACATTCGGCGAGGACAGCGTCCTCATCGTGGTCGATGTGCAGAACGATTTTTGTCCCGGCGGGGCGCTGGCGGTGCCGCGCGGCGACGAGATCATTCCGATCGTCAACAGTCTGGCGGCGCGGTTTCGCAACGTGGTGCTGACGCAGGATTGGCATCCGCGCGGCCATTCGTCGTTTGCATCCTCACATCCGGGCAAGAAGCCCTTCCAGACGGTCACCGCATATTACGGGCCGCAAGTGCTGTGGCCCGATCACTGTGTGCAGAACACGCGCGGCGCGGCCTTTCACAAGGCGCTCAACATTCCGCATGCCGCGCTGATCGTCCGCAAGGGCATGCACAGCGCCATCGATTCCTATTCGACGTTCTATGAGAACGACCGCAAGACGCCGACCGGGCTTGTCGGCTATCTGCGCGAACGCGGCCTGACGCGGCTGTTCCTCGCCGGGTTGGCGTTTGATTTTTGCGTCCGCTATTCGGCCGAGGACGCCCGCCGCCAGGGCTTCGACGCTTTTGTGGTCGAGGACGCCTGCCGCGGCATCGACCTCGACGGCTCTGTAGCGGCAACGCACACAAGCCTGGCCGCGCTCGGTGTGCCTTGTATTAACGCGCACGATTTCTCTTAAGATAACAATGGCTTAAGAACGTCTCGATGGGCCGAAAATCGTGCGGCGATGCAGCGTGAACTGTGTGCAATGCACAAATCTCCTTGACTCAAGCTTGCAACAGGAGGGAAAGTCACAAAAGCGTCAACCTCGGTAACCCGATGCGTCATCCAGCAGCCACGCCCACGTCGAGACTGCCGTCGATCATGATGCCCTGCCCTGTCTGCGCCGGGCGGATGACCTACAGCGGCTCTCAAGCGGTCGCCCCTGACGTCGAAGATACCGTCTACGCGTGCAAGCGTTGCGGCGCCGAATTGATCCGCACCGCGATGCGCCAGCCGAGCGACGCCGACAAGCGTGGCGCGGCGAAAGCTGCCTAGACCAGCGGCAATCGCATCTGTCCGAGCACCGCGCGGCCAAGAAGGCCGAACGGGTTGGCGAGCGTTTCGAGCATCTCGAAATGGTTGAAGCCTTCACCGACGAGTAGCTCGACCGGCTTGCCCGCGGTTTTCACCGCGGCGGCGAAGTCGCGCGTCTGGCGCTGGAATTCCGGCGTTTCGTAAGTGCCATAGCTGAGCACGAGCGGCGTGTGCAGCCGATCGAGATGGCGCATCGCCGAAAGCTCCTGCTCCATCTCGTCGGTGAACTTGACGTATTTGGAGCGCTTCGACAGCCGCACCGGCTTGAGATCGTACATTCCGCTTGAGAGCGTTGCGCCTTTGAGAATGTCGAGCGGCAGTCCGTCCTTCGCCCAGTCGTGCGTCACCGTGCACCCGGAGAGATGCGAGCCGGACGAATGCGACACCAGATGCAGCCGGTTACGATCGCCGCCGAATTTCTCGGCGTTGCGATAAACCCAGCCGACCGCGCGCCGCACCTGCTCGACCATCGGAAACAGACTGCCGCCGGCCTGGTCGACATTGATGAAATCGAGCACGACGAAATTCGCGCCGAGATGCACGAACGGCTCGGCCAGATAGGTGAATTCCGGAGCCGCGCCGTTACGCCACGCGCCGCCATGCACGAAGATGACGACCGGCGCGTTGGCCTTCTTGGTGCGATAGACGTCGAGGCCTTCGATCGGCGTCGGCCCGTAGGCGAAACGTTCGGGCTTGCCGAGCCGCGTCAGCGCCGCCGCGCTCGCCGCCAGCCGGCGCTTGCCGAGCTGATCGCGGTTCGGCGCGTAAACCGCCTGATCGTAAGCATCGTCGAGCGCCTGCTGATCCATATCGAGCCAGACGATCGGGCCCTTTTCTCTCGCTGCGGTCGCGGTCATCGTATCCATTATTGTTCCTCACTTCGCTTTCGGCTCGACCAAGGCAGCGGCACGCGCGACGATCGGCTTCGGCGCCGCATAAGCCTTCGCCAGCATCGTGGCAATCTCCTGCCCGGTCAACGGATCGATCTCAAGCCGGGTTTTCTGCGCCTCGGCCACAAAGGCCGGATCGGCGAGCGTCGCATCGAACGCCTGGCGCAACGCCGCGACGCGGTCAGGCGGCGTTCCCGGCGGCGCGGCGAACGGCCGGCCGGCCTCCTGCCGCATCAGGATCAGCGCCATGACCT
>Ga0335081_10007124_pt1 | contig 17845 bp, 18 predicted proteins | sample Lox_Sample_35_FD_206713 | JGI IMG/M metagenome (GOLD analysis project Ga0335081, IMG submission 206713) | Soil microbial communities from Loxahatchee National Wildlife Refuge, Florida, United States - Lox_Sample_3.5 | ecosystem: Environmental > Terrestrial > Soil > Wetlands | place: USA... | reverse complement strand
CGTGTCGGTCCGCGAGCAGTCCGTCGAGGTGCTCGGCCAGCAGCTCGCGATGCCGCTGGTGCTCGCGCCCGTCGGGCTGGCGGGCATGATGGCGACGCGGGCCGAGGTGCAGGCCGCGCGCGCGGCCGAGCGCGCAGGGGTCCCGTTCATCGAGTCCACAGTCTCGATCTGCCCGATCGAGGAGGTCGCGGCCGCGACCAGCCGGCCGCCGTGGTTTCAGCTCTACGTGATGCGCGACCGCGGCTATGCCGAGGACCTGATGGCGCGCGCGCGGGCGGTCGGGTCGCCGGTGCTCGTGCTCACGATCGACCTCGCGGTCGTGGGTGCACGCCACCGCGACATCCGCAACGGCCTCGGCAAGACCTCGCGGTGGGGCCAGCTGCGCCGCGGCCTGGACCTCGTCACCCACACCGGCTGGGTCCGCGACGTCGCCCTCGGCGGCAAGCCGCTGACGTTCGGCAACCTCGAGAAGGCGGTCCCGGGCGCGCGCTCGCCGAGCGCCTTCCGCGAGTGGGTCGACGCGCAGTTCGACCCGTCGGTGACCTGGGAGGACATCGCCTGGGTGCGCGAGCACTGGGACGGGCGCCTCGCGGTGAAGGGGGTGCTCGACGCCGAGGACGCCCGCCGGGCCGCAGAGGCCGGGGTGGACGGCATCGTCGTCTCCAACCACGGGGGACGCCAGCTGGACTCGGTGCTCTCGACCGCGCGGGCGCTCCCGGAGATCGCCGACGCGGTCGGCGACCGCGTCGAGGTGCTCGTCGACGGCGGCGTGCGGACCGGCCTGGACGTCGTGAAGATGCTCGCGCTCGGAGCCCGCGCCGCGCTGATCGGGCGCGCCTGGGGCTGGTCGGTCGCCGCGCGGGGCGAAGCGGGCGTCCGCCACGTGCTCGGCGTGATCAAGGCCGACATCGACGTGGCGCTCGGGCTGACCGGCTGCCGATCGGTCACCGAGCTCGTCCGCTCCGCGCTGGTGGGCGGCGCCGAGGGCGCCGAGCGCCTGCTCGCGCGGGAATAGCGCACCGCGAACTCCCGACGTGCACGAGACCGATGCCGACGTCGCGGCCCTGCAGGCGCTGCTGGACCGCAGCTATGGCGCCGCCGGCGAGCACCTGCTGAGCATCCACACGCCCGCGCGCCGGCTTGGCGCCCGCGCGCTCGTCGAGCTCCTGCAGGGCATGTGCCTGCTCGCCCTCGCGACCGTCTCCTGCGACGGTCGCCCGTTCGTCGGGCCCGTCGACGGCATCTTCTACCGCGGCTCGTTCCATTTCGGGTCGGACCCTGACTCGCTGCGCTTCCGGCACATCCGCGCACGTCCACACATCAGCGCAACGCACCTGCGCGGCGAGCAGCTGGCGGTCACCGTCCACGGCCGGGCCGTCGAGGTGGACACCCGCAGCGGGCCCTTCCGGGATGCCCTGCTCGAGCTCTACGTGCCGCGCTACGGAACGGGCTGGGAGCGATTCCTGGACTCCGGGCCGGTGTACGCCCGCGTCGAGGCGGAGCGGATGTTCGCCTATCACGCACCGCCCCAGGCCGCCTGAGCGCCCGACGCGAGCGGCCGGGAGGAGGCGTCCGGGGGAGGCGCCCGCGGGAGGCGTCCTCCCGCAAGTCGGCGGGCGCCTGCCCGGTACTCGGCGACAACCGGGCGCCTTCTCGGAATACTTGTGGTCCAGATGCTGGCGGGTGCCGAACTCGACGGGCGGGTCCTCGACGGCCGCTACGAGCTGCGCGGGATCATCGGAGAGGGGTCCTTCGGGCGCGTCTACAGGGGTCGTGACCGGCGCCTGGCGCGGACGGTGGCCGTGAAGGTGATCAAGCCGTGGTGGGCCGACGACGGCGCCTCGATCGAGCGCTTCCAGGACGAGGCCAAGCTGCTCGCGCGCGTCAACGACCCCGGGATCGTGCAGATCTACGACTTCGGCCACACCCCGAACGGGCCGTACTACGTGGCCGAGCTCGTCGAGGGGGAGAGCCTCGAGGAGCGCCTGCGCAGCGGTCCGCTGCCCGCCGACGAGTCTGCCCGCATCGCCGAGCAGCTGTGTGCCGCGCTGGGCAGCGCCCACGGCGAGGGGGTCGTGCACTGCGACGTCAAGCCGGCCAACGTCCTGCTCGACCGCAGCGGGCGCGTGAAGGTGGGGGACTTCGGCGTGGCCCGCTTCGGCGAGCCCGACGTGGCCGAAAGTTCGGCGCTGTTCGGCGGCACGCCGCGCTACATGTCGCCGGAGCAGGCGCGTGGCCGGCCACTGACGGCGGCCAGCGACGTCTACAGCGCGGGGGTGGTGCTGTACGAGATGCTGGCCGGCGAGCCCCCGTTCCAGGCCGGCTCCCCGGTGGAGCTCGGCATCTGCCACCTCCAGGACGCGCCCCCCGAACTGCCCGGGGAGGTCCCGGGGCCGCTGCGGGAGGTCCTCGGCGTGGCGCTGGCCAAGCACCCGGGCGAGCGCTACCGAGACGGCGCGGTGATGGCGGCGGCGCTGCGGGCGGCCCAGGCCACGATGCACGACCCGGGGGCATCGACCGCACAGCTCGCGCTGCCGGCCCGGCGCGCACGCCCGGCCGGGGAGGGGGAGGCGGAGGGCGGAAACACCTCGCCGACCGTAAAGCAGCCTCCGCTGTCGGGGCGGGGTCGGGCGAAGGCAACCGAGAGTCCCCGTAGCACGGCCGCGATCGGTGCTCCCGTCCGCACCCGCGACGGGTCGGGCGCCGGCGCAACCATCGCGATGCCCCGCCGGACGCCCCCAGGCAAGCGCGTCCGGCGCAGCCGTCGCGGCCCGTGGCTGGTCCTCGCGCTCGTGCTGGTGGCAGCCGGCGCCGGCGCCTTCCTGTTGCTGGGCGGGACGGCGAAGACGACCGTGCCACGCCTGCGGGGCCTGCACCGTGCGAGCGTGCTAGCGCGCACCAGCCGCACCCACGTGCACGCGGTGTTCGCCTCGCACTACTCGCATGCCCCGGTGGGCGTGTCGATCGCCCAGACCCCGGCGGCCGGCACACGCGTGCGACAGGGCTCGAACGTGCGCGTGCTGATGAGCGCCGGCCCCCCGCCCGTGGTCATCCCGAACACCATCGGCGAGCCCGCCGCGGAAGCCGAGGCCGCGGTGGCCGGGGCCGGCCTGCGGTACGCGCTGCGCTCCGTCCCCGCCGCCGGGCACGCGCCCGAATCGGTGCTCTCGGAGAGCCCATCGGCGCAGTCGAGCGTGCCGAGCGGCTCGACGGTCACGCTCACGATCGCTGCCGCGCCCGAGTGGCGGACGCTGACGAGGTTCTCCGGCGTCGATGACGGGCAGTCGGTGCCGTTCAGGACCCACGGCCACCGCTGGCGCCTCTCCTACACGATGTCCTACGAGCGCACGTGTCTGCTGCTGGTCGTGTGCGAAGGCCCGAGCGCCACCGCCGAAGAGCTCCCGAGCGGGTCGAGCTTCGGCGAATTCGAACTCGACGAAGGCGGAGGGACCCACTACCACGTGTTCAACAACGGCCCGGGGCTGTACCGCGTGGTGGTCTCCGGCGGGCACGACCCGGCCCGCTGGTCGGCGACGGTCGAAGACTTCTACTAGCTGGCCGCCGCCGCGTCGGGCAGCTCGACCGGCTCGGCCTCGCGCAGGGCGCGGGCCAGCAGCTCGTGCAGGATCGCGCGCTCGGCCGGCTCCAGTCCACGCAGGACGTCGGCCTCGACCGTTTCCTGGGCGCCCTCGGCGGCGAGCAGCGCGCGCCGGCCCGCTGCCGTGAGGCTGACCAGGTGGCGGCGGCGATCCTGGGGATCGCGCTGGCGGCTGATCCAGCCCAGCTCCTCCAGCTCGTTGAGCAGCAGCACGACGTTGTTGGCGTCCATGCAGAGCGCCTCGGCGAGCTCCTGCTGGGGGCCGCCGTCGTGGTCGCGCACGTAGCTGAGCGCCATCAGGTGGCGCAGGTGCATGCCGAGCAGCTCCTCGCTGCTGCGCCGGTAGACCTGCTTGGCCAGACGCGTCAGCAGCACCATCGTGCCGTGGGAGTTGTGGGGGGCCGACTTCTTCAAAGTGTGCGCATTTTATCACAAAGTGACGACTATCTCGTTACGAGGATGATCCATGTATTTAGGTTGATCCTTGAAACAAGGATGATAGGTGCTATGTTGTCAGTCCTTGCAACCCGGAAGGAGCACCAGCATGGCCGTCACCGTTCCCAAGCCCAAGATCCTCACCACCAGCCCCGCCAGCGACCGCCGCCGCTGGATAGCCCTGGGGGTGCTGTGCCTCGGCCAGTTGATGATGGTGCTCGACGCGACGATCGTGAACGTCGCGCTGCCCTCGATCCAGCACGACCTGCACTTCAGCCAGGGCAACCTCACGTGGGTCGTCAACGGCTACCTGATCACGTTCGGTGGGTTCCTGCTGCTGGCCGGCAGGATGGGCGACCTCGTCGGCCGCAAGAAGGTCTTCCTCACCGGCCTGGCGAGCTTCACGCTGGCGTCGATCGCGTGCGGGCTGGCGCCGAGCCAGGGTGCCCTGATCGGCGCCCGGCTGATCCAGGGCGTCGGCGGGGCGATCGCCTCGGCCGTGATCCTGGCGATCATCGTCACCGAGTTCCCGGAGCGCGCGGAGCAGGCCAAAGCGATGGGCCTGTACGCGTTCGTGTCCGCGGGCGGCGGCTCGATCGGCCTGCTGGCGGGCGGGGCGCTCACGCAGGGCCTCGACTGGCACTGGATCTTCTTCGTGAACGTTCCGATCGGGATCCTCGCCCTGCTCGCCGGCTGGGCGCTGATCGAGGAGAACGCGGGGATCGGGCTGGGCGGCGGCGTGGACGTGCTCGGCTCGGTGCTGATCACCCTCGCGACGATGCTGGGCGCGTTCGCGATCGTGAAGTCGAGCGACTACGGCCTGCTGTCGCTGCGCACGCTGGCGGCCGCCGGAGGCTCGCTGGCGCTGCTGGCGGCGTTCCTGTCGCTGGAGGCGAGGATCGCCAACCCGATCATGCCCCTGCGGGTGTTGCGGCTGCGGATGCTGATGGGCTCGAGCCTGGTGCGGGGGCTGCTGGTCACCGGGATGTTCTCGGCGTTCTTCCTCGGCGCTCTGTACCTCGAGCGCGTGCTCGGCTACGACGCGATCCAGACCGGCCTGGCGTTCATGCCGCTGACGATCGGGATCGCGGTGATGTCGCTCGGCGTCTCGGCGCGGCTGGTCGAACGGATCGGTGCGGTGGGGACGCTGACGCTCGGACTCAGCGGGATCATCATCGGGCTGGTCCTGCTCGCCACCCAGGGCCTCCACGCCAGCTACTTCCCGGGCCTGTTCGTCGCGTTCCTCACGCTCGGCGTGGGGGCGGGCGCCTCGTTCCTGCCGCTGCTGACGATCGGGATGTCCGACGCTCCGCCACGGGATGCGGGGCTGGCGTCGGGGATCATCAACGTGTCGGTGCAGCTGTTCGGCGCGATCGGCCTGGCGACGCTCGGCACGATCGCCACCGACCACGCGAAAGCGCTGGCGCAGGACGGTCACACCCTGCCGAGCGCGCTGACCGGCGGCTACCACCTCGCGTACATCGTCGCGGCGGTGTGCGTGGTGGGCGGGATCCTCGCGGCGCGCGCCCTCCTGCGCCCGCCGGCGGCGCCCCAGCCGCAGGAGGCCGAGCTCGCCGAGCACGACGTTCTCTCCGAGCGCGAAATCGCGACCGTCTCGGCGGGGTGAGCGCGATCGCGTGGCTCTCGGAAGCCGACCCGCGCAGCGACTCAGTTCGTGTGCGGATGGCGGACGCGCTGGCGCGTCTCGGCGTAGCGCATCACCTCGAAGACGATCAGTCCGCAGGCCACCGCCGTCACCAGTCCCAGCGCGAGCAGCGCCGGCACGGCGGTGGCCAGCGGGATCATCGCGAGCAGCACGGACGCCGCCGCCAGCCGCTGCGTGTTCAGCGTGCCGATGTTGCGGCGCTTGAACGCGCTGAGCGCGATCAGGTACATGGCGATGCCCCCGCACAGGGCGGTCGCCGGGACGATCTGAAGGTGCGCGTGCAGTTCGATCAGCGTGCGCTTGACGCCGATCGCGAACAGGATGATCCCCGCCATCATCGGCAGGTGCAGGTAGGTGTAGGAGTCGCGGGCGATCAGCACCTGCTGGGCGGGGTCGGCGCGGCGCATGCGCCGCTCGCCGACGATCGCCACGACGCGGCGGCGGGCATCATCGTGGTGCCAAGCCGCGCCACCACCCTGCCGAGCTGCTCGTCGTGTTCGGAGCGGGCCACGTAGGCGTAGGTGGCCAGGTGGAAGGAGCGCACGGCGAAGTACCCGACCCCGAAGATCAGCCCGTACCTGCCGAACGCATGGGGGACCGCCAGCGAGGTGACGAGCATCGCCCCCATCGCCCCGATCAGCATCAGCCGCAGGTGCTCCTCCTCGGCGTCGGCGGTGTTGCCGAGCCACGCGTAGCCCGACCAGCCGAACCACAGGACCGCGAGGATCGCCAGTCCCTGCGCGAGCCGGTCCCAGCTCGGAGCGGCCGAGACGTAGCCGGACACCTGGGTGATCGCGAACACGAACACGAGATCGAAGAACGGCTCCAGCGGTGTGGCCCGCTTCTCCTGTTCGGCCCTGCCCTGCAGCAGGTCCGCCGGGATCGATGCGGCGTCCACCGGAGAGGCGGCGGGCGCCTCGCCGAGGATCCCCACGCTCCCCTGTGGCTCGCTGCTCACCCGCATCAGGATGACGCCTTCACCGCCGGCTCCGAGCCGCGGGCGTAGACTCGGCGCTGCTCCAGCAAGCAGCGCGTACCGAAGGAGGACGGCAGATGAACGACCAGCAGGCGTCCGGAGCGGTGCTCATCACAGGCGCCTCCGGCTTCCTCGGCGGGTGGTGCGTGGTGGAGGCCCTCGAGCGCGGCTATCAGGTCAGGGCCAGCGTCCGCAACGCCTCCCGCGAGCGGGAACTGCGCGAGATGATCGAGTCCAAGCGCGGCTCCAGCGCGGGGCTGTCGGTCGTGGAGGCCGATCTCAGCCGCGACGACGGCTGGGAGCAGGCGGTCAGCGGGTGCGACTACGTCCTGCACGTCGCCTCACCGTTCCCGGCGGCCCAGCCGAAGGATCCCGACGAGCTGATCGTGCCGGCGCGTGAGGGCACCCTGCGGGTGCTGCGCGCGGGCCTGGCCGCCGGCGTGCGGCGGGTGGTCGTCACCTCCTCGGTGGCCGCCGTGCGCAACTTCGCGCCGCTCCCCGACCGGCCCCTCGCCGAGGAGGACTGGACCGACCCCGACCTCCCGAACCTGAGCCCCTACGCGCGCTCGAAGACGATCGCCGAGCGCGCCGCCTGGGAGCTCGCGCGCGGGCAGAACGCCACCGATCGCCTGGCCGTCGTGAATCCCAGCGCGATCCTCGGGCCGGTGCTGAGCGCCCACCGCTCCACCTCGACGGAGCTCGTCGAACGGCTGCTGACGGGCATGCCGGGCATGCCCCGGCTGTCGTTCAGCGTGGTCGACGTGCGCGACGTGGCCGAGCTCCATCTGCTCGCGATGGCCTCGCCGGAGGCCGCCGGCGAGCGCTTCCTCGCGGTCGGCCCGTCGCTGTGGATCTCCGAAATGGCGAAGATCCTGCGCGAGCAGCTCGGGCCGGCGGCGTCGAAGGTGCCGCGGCGCACCTTCCCCGATGCGCTCGTGCGCCTGGCGGCGCGATTCGATCCCGCCCTGCGCTCCTTCACCTCAGACCTCGGCAGGCACATCCTGTACTCGCACGAGAAGGCCGAAACGCGACTCGGCTGGAAGCCCCGGCCGGTGCAGGACACCCTCGTGGACTGCGCGAGCAGCCTGCTCGCCCAGCGAGAGCCCGCCGCGGCCGCAGCCTGATCGCCGGCGGCGGCGCCCATCGGGTTCCTATCGTGTACGCGATGGGGCAGTTGCAGCACCGGGAGCTCACATAGGCGTACCGCTGTTCGAGCTGGCCGGCCCCCCGGGGGTCGGCTCCGAGGAGGAGCGGCCCGGCGCCGGCTCCGAGCAGCCACGTCCCGGCGACGCCTCCGGGCACGCACGTCCCGGCGCCGCCTCGGAGGGACCGCCCGGCGTCCCGCCCGAGGCCGAGCTGGAGGCGCTCGACGCCTACTCGCGAACGGTCGCCGGCATCGTCGATCGCCTCGCCGGCAGCGTAGCCAGCCTGCGGGTGATGCGCGCGGGGCGCCGCGGGCGGGTTCCCGTCGGTGCCGGTAGCGCGGTCGTCCTGAGCCCCGACGGGTTTTTGCTGACCTCCGCCCACGTGGTCGCCGGTCGCGACCGGGAGGGGCGCGCGACGTTCGTCGACGGCCGCGAGATCTCCTTCCGCGTCGCCGGGTCGGACCCGCTGTCGGACCTCGCCGTGCTCAGGGCCGACGGCGACGGGCTGCACTCGGCGCTCCTGGGCGACGCGGCCCACCTGCGCGTCGGTCAGCTGGTCGTCGCGATCGGCAACCCCCAGGGCTTCGCCGGATCCGTCACGGCCGGGGTCGTGTCGGCTCTCGGCCGCTCCCTGCCCGCCCGCTCGGGCCGCGCGGTGCGGATGATCGACAACGTGATCCAGACCGATGCCGCCCTGAACCCGGGCAACTCCGGCGGGGCGCTGGTGGACTCGTTCGGGCGGGTCGTGGGGATCAACACGGCCGTCGCCGGCGTGGGTCTCGGGCTGGCGGTCCCGATCAACGACGCCACCCGCAAGGTGGTCGGCGCGTTGATGCGGGACGGGCGCGTGCGGCGCGCGTACCTCGGCGTCGCCGGCGGGCCGCGGCCGCTGCCCGCGGGGGCGCGGCGGGAGCGCGACCAGGCGACCGGGGTCGAGGTGATCGAGGTCACCCCCGGAAGTCCCGCCGAGAGCGCCGGCCTGCGGGGGGAGGACCTGATCGTGGAGCTCGCGGGGACCCGCGTGAGCGGCGTCGACGACATCCAGCGGCTGATGGTCGCGGACCTGATCGACGTGCCCGTCGAGGTGCTCGTGCTGCGCGGTGGAGAGCCGCTGCGGCTGCGCCTCGTGCCGCGCGAGCTGGGCTAGGCGTACCGTCGGCGCCTCTGCCGCGCGAGCCGCGCGAGCCGCGCGAGCTGCGCGGCCGCCCACCGCCCGGCCGGCCGCCGCGATCGCCGCGCGGATATCGTCCGCGTCCGTGCAGGCCCCCGGCGAGCCCATCGAGATCGGCCTCCCCGACGGCGCGGCCCTGCACGCCGAGTACTTCGCGGCGGCCGGCGCGGGCCCGCATCCGGGTGTCGTGGTGCTGCACGAGTCCTTCGGCCTGAACGACGACATCCGCCGGATCGCGTCCCGTTTCGCGGGGGCGGGATACGCGGCGCTGGCTCCCAGCCTCTACTCCCACGGCCGTCGCATCGTGTGCCTGTCGCGGGTGATCGTGGACATGCTCCGCGGCTCGGTGGCTCGCGAGATCGGCGACATCCACGCTGCCCGCGAGGCGCTGGGGGCGCGCGAGGAGGTCGACGCGGCCCGGATCGCGGTGGCCGGCTTCTGCCAGGGCGGCGGCTTCGCGCTGATCGCCGGCACGCGGCCCGGCTTCCAGGCGGCCGCGGTCAACTACGGCGACGTGCCCGAGGAGCGCGCCAAGCTGGACGGCTCCTGCCCCGTGGTCGCCTCGTTCGGCGCCCGCGATCGGATGTTCGGCGCCAACATGGCCGCGCGCCTGGAGGGTCATCTCGGTGCGCTCGGGGTGCCGAACGACGTGAAGGTCTACGACGGCGCGGGCCATTCGTTCTTCTCCGAGGTGGACGGCTGGCAGGGGTGGCTCGCGCGCATGCCCTCGCCGATGGCCGTCGGCCACGAACCGCAGGCGGCCGAGGACGGCTGGCGGCGGATGCTCGAGTTCTTTTCCGAGCACGTGTGAGCGGCGGGGCGACCCGGCTCCGTTCCCAGGGCCGAGTCGACGTGCGTCGCTGACGGCCGGCGTTAACGGCTCTTGACGAGGCCGACGACGTGTCCCTCGGGATCGGCGAACATCGCGATCGTGGGGCCGCCGGGCACCTCGGTCGGCGGCTGGACCGTGCGCCCGCCGAGCTCGGAGATCTTCTCCAGGGCGGCCGCGGGGTCGGGGACTTCGACGTAGAAGGTCACGTGGCCGGGGCCCTCGGGGCTCGCGCCGACCCCCCCGTCGATCCCGTTGTTGTCGGCGGGGTGGGCCATGTAGTAGGAGCCCCCCATCACGTCCTGCATCTGCCAGCCGAACGCCTCGGAGTAGAAGCGTTGCAGCGTCGCTGCGTCCGTGCCCAGGATCTCGAAGTGCGTAACCGGGTTGCCCATCTCGCTCCTCTCTGTTGCGGGGTGCCGACAAACCTGTCGCGGGGTGCGGCAAACGATAGGACTAGCCACCTACCCTGCGCCGGGCGGCCGGAAAACACCGCGAGCACGCACCGTGGGGTGGACCGCGGCTATCTTTGGCCGCCGGCCGAAGCTTATGAGCACGCTGTCACTTCACGGAGACCCCGCCCGCTTTCCCGCCGGGCTACAGGAGCTGGGCGACGGCGTGTGGGCGTGGACGCAGCCCAACGGGGGGCTCGGCGAGTCCAACGCGGGGCTGGTGCGGGGGGAGGGCCAGTCGCTGCTGGTCGACACCCTCTGGGATCTGCGCCTGACCGGCGCGATGCTCGCGCAGATGGCCGAGCCGACCGCGCAGGCGCCGATCCGCCGGGTCGTGAACACCCACGGGGACGGGGATCACTGCTGGGGCAACCAGCTGCTCGCCGGGGCCGAGCTGATCGGCACCGAGGCCTGCGCCCGGGACGTCACCGCCGAGGACCCGCGCGGGGTGCGCGTGCTGCGCAAAGCCGCGGGCGTCGTCGGTCAGGTCGCCGAGCACGTTCCCCGCAACCTGCCCGGGGTCGAGCAGGGGGTGGGGCTGGGCGCGTTCGCGGCGTTGCTGGCGCCGTTCGACTTCGAGGGCGTGGAGGCCACGCCGCCGACCCACACCTTCCAGGGGACGCTCGAGCTCGACGTGGGCGGCCGGGCTGTCCACGTGATCGAAGTGGGTCCCGCCCACACGCCCGGGGACGCGATCGTGCACGTGCCGGACGCACGGATCGTGTACGCCGCCGACGTGCTGTTCGTGGGCGTCGTGCCGATCATGTGGAGCGGGTCGGTCGAGCGCTGGCAGGCGGCGCTGGAGCGGATCGCCGCGCTCGACCCGGTGGGCGTCGTCCCCGGCCACGGGCCCGTGAGCGACCTCGCGGGGGTGCGGGAGATGGGGGCGTACTGGGATTTCGTGACGCCCGCGGTGCGCGAGCGGCTCGCCGCCGGGCGCACCCCCGAGGAGGCCGCCCGTGACGTGATCGCGTCGCCCGGGTACGCCGAGCAGCCGTTCGCGGGCTGGGACGGAGCGGAGCGGCTGATCGTCAGCGCCGACACGATCGCGCGCAACGATCGCGGGGAGGTCGGCCGCCCCGGCGACGTCGCACGCCTCGGGCTGCTCGCGGCGATGGGCCGCTTCGCGGTGGAGCGTGCCGGCGCCGCCTAGGCCCGGTCCACCGACCCGGTGGTCGGAGGTCGGCTAGGCCGCGAGGCCCGCTCTTGGCCGCGAGGCCCGCTCTAGGCCGCGAGGCCCGCTCTAGGCCGCGAGGCCCGCTTCGGCCCGGGCGAGGGTGCGGGGCAGATCGCTCGCCGGCACGGGCCGCGCCAGATGGAAGCCCTGCCCGTGACGGACGCCAAGCTCGCGCAGGGCCTGCAGCTCGGCGGCGGTCTCGATGCGCTCGGCGATGGTCAGCGACCCCGATTCGGCGGCGAACCGCAGCAACGAGCTCGCCAGCGAGCGCCGCACGGGGTCGACGTCGATCGAGGAGATGAGCTCGCCGTCGAGCTTGATGACCTCGGGGGCGAGCCGCAGGATGTGCATCAGGCTCGCAAAGCCGGAGCCCGCATCGTCGATCGCGAGCCGGGCACCGGCGGCGCGCAGGTCACGGAGGGCGCGGGCGAGCTGCGGGTGCTCGTCCACCCGGCCCTGCTCGGTCAGCTCCACGATCACCCGCTCGGCTTCCACGTCGGCCAGCGCCGCGGTCACGCCTCCGGAGGCGAGCGCCGCCGGTCCTGCGTTCAGCGACAGCAGCGCAGTCTGCGGCAGCTCGCCCAGATGGGCGAGCGCGGCCTGCGCGATCGCCACCTCGAGGTCGACCCCGAGCCCGACCCGGTGGGCCAGGGCGATCACCGCCACGGGCGTCTTCGAGCCCCAGGCGGAGAAACGGACCAGTGCCTCGGCGGCGAGCATCGACCCGTTCTCGAGGTCGAAGATCGGCTGGAACACGAGTGAGAAGTCGCGGGTCGTGACGATCTGCTCGATCCACGCGCGGGCGGCGGCGTCGCGGCGGCCCTCGCCGCGTGCGTCGCTCGAGAGCCGGGCCGTCACGCGGGAGAAGTCGCGGGCCGCCCCCACCACGGCGGTGACGAACTCCGCCATGCTCGCCAGCAGCACCACGTCGCGTGGCTCGAACGCATCAGGGCGGTGAGAGCCGGCGTTGAGCACCCCCAGCGCGCCGTCCGGCCGGATCAACGGAACGCTCACCATCGAGCGGATCCCCCGCGCCGGGCTCGCCTCACGGTCGGCCCGCGGATCGGTCTCGGTGTCGCCGGCCAGCAGCGTCCTGCGCTCGCGTAGGGCCTGTCCGGCGAGGCTGTCCTCGAGCGGGATCTCCTCGCCGACCCGCTCGCTCGCACGCCCGGCCGCGCATGCGTACCGGAGCGAGCCGTCGTCGACGACCAGCCCCACCAGCACCTCGTCGGCGCCCTCGAGCGCCCCGAGCGCCTGGTCGGCCACGCGCTGCATCAGCGCCAGCGGGTCCACGGCGCGCCGGATCGAAGCGTTTAGGTTGAACCACTCGTCCACGGGAGCTCTCCGCCCTGGGGGCGTCCACTCTCGGTATCGAGCACAGCCGTGGGCGTGCTTTAGCGCTGCAGCCGATCGGCTGGACGACCGCCCGGGCCTGGCCGCCGGGCCGCATATTGGCTAACGTGGGCGCCGTGCAGCGGGTGATGCTCAAGTCGAAGATCCATCGCGCGACGGTCACGGACTGCGATCTCCACTACGTCGGCTCGATCACGATCGACCGGGAGCTGATGGACGCCGCCGACATCCTCGAGCACGAGCAGGTGCACATCGTGGACATCGACAACGGCGCCCGCTTCGTGACCTACACGATGGCCGGGGCCCCGGGCTCCGGGGTGATCTGCATCAACGGCGCCGCCGCCCGCCTCGTCGAGCGCGGAGACAGGGTGATCGTCATCTCCTACGCCCATTACGAGCGTGGGGAGATCGAGGGCTACTCGCCCCGCGTGGTGCACGTGGAGGCGCAGACGAACCGCATCATGTGCGTGGACGAGGAGGTCGGCAGCCTCCTCACCGACGACCTCACGGTCTCCTCCGACCCGGCCTAGCGACAGGCGCCGGCGGCCCGCGGCGGGCCCGCTGGAAAGACCCGCCGCAGGGCCCGTCCGCTATGCCGCACGGGCGAGCGCCGGGACGGACTCGGGTGCACCGCCGGCGGTCCGGGACCGCTCGACATCCTCGGCGTCGCTGATGGCCCAGCCGAGCCGCTGGATGAACTGGCCGGCCGAGTGGTCGGTGTCGAGGTGGATGGAGTGAACCTGCTCGTCCAGCAGTACCGCCTCCCGGTGTCCGGGCGTCCGCTGCTCGGTGATCACGATGACCCTTGGCATCTGGCTATCTCCGTTGTGGTCGGGGGACCGAGCAACAGGATATTGCTCAGTAAGTCAATCGAGATTATCAACTAATCCCGGAGACGCCAACCAGCTGGGCGACCTCGTCGAGCTCGGCCATCGCCGCCTCGCGGGTCGTGCCGAGCACGTAGGCGAGCTCGGAGGCGAGCTCCTCGCGCGTGGGGGCCCTGCTCTCGAGGATGCACTGGCGCAGCAGCGACAGCGTCGCTCCCATGACAGCCTCCAGGCGGGCCATCCGGTCGAGCAGCTCGGCGCTGTCCGCCCCGCCGTCGCCGTCGTGGAGCAACCCGTCCGAGCCCGCGCCGTCGCCGGAGAAGCGCCGGTCGAGGACGACGAGCTGGCCTCCCTCCGGAGGGGCGCCCGGAGGCTGCTTGGCTGTGTGCGCGGAGGACCTCACGTGGTGTGCTCTGGTGCCTAGCAGGCATCGCCCCGCCGGGCAATCACGATTCTCCCCCAGTTTGCGGCTTTGCCGGAGAGGTTCTGGCCGAGCGTCGTACTACCCGGCGGGCGACCAGGTCTCCGGGTGCCCCGCCAGGTGCGCCAGGCGCGGCTCGGCGCGCGGCTCCTCCGGGGTGACGGGGCGTTCGGTCAGCTCGCGGGTGGAGCCCGGCAGCAGCGCGAGCAGCAGGACCAGGAGCCCGATCAGGCTTCCGAGCCCGAGCACCGTCTGCGCGCCGAGCGCGTCCGCCAGCGGGCCGGCCAGGACGTAGCCGAGCGGGAGCAGGGCCAGGGAGCCCATCCAGTCATACGCGCTGACCCGCGAGAGCACGTGCGGCGGGATGTGGCGAGCCAGAGCCGTCTCCCACCAGATCATCATCAGCGAGAAGCCCCAGCCGGTGGCGAAGCCGCACGGGATCACGAGCGCGAGGGGCGCGCCGAGGGCGAACACGCCGCACTGCAGCGGCCACGCGAGCGACAGCAGCAGCCCAGTGGCGAGCGGCCGCGAGGGGCGCCAGCGCAGGCTCACGATCGCGCCGCACACGGCACCGATGCCGGCAACCGTCTCGATCACGCCGAACACGCCGGCGCCGCCAAAGTGGTCGCGCGCGATCCCGGGGGCGAGCGCGTTCCACTGCGCGTACATGCACAGCACCGCGCCGGAGTAGGCGGCGATCGTCACCCACACCCAGGTCCGTGAGCGCACCTCCCGCCAGCCCTGGCGCAGCTCTCTGGCGAGTGACTCCGAGCGCGCCTGCACGCCCCGCGGGCGGGGGTGCACGCGGGCCAGCATCACGGCGCTGAACACGAACGTCGCGGAGTCGAACGCGAACGCCTCGCCGGCGCCGACGCCGAGCACGAGCGCAGTGGCGAGGGCCGGGCCCACCAGCGAGGCGAGGTTCGCCACCCATTCGGTCAGCGCGCGGGCGTCGAGGATCTGCTCCTCCGGCACCGTCTGCGGGACCAGGCCGCTGTAGGCCGGCTGGAAGAACGCCTGCGCCGCTCCGTAGCCGGCCTCGATCACGACCAGTTGCCAGACCGTGGCCCCGCCCGTGAGGATCAGCACCGCCAGCACCGCGTGCAGGGTCGCGCGGATCAGGTCGGTGGCGATCATCACCCGCTGGCGGGGCAGTCGGTCGGCCCACACCCCGCCGATCAGCAGCAGGGTGACGAGGGCGAGCGCCTGGGCGCAGAGGACGAGCCCGAGGTCCCCGGCCGAGCCCGTGGTCTGGGTGACGTACAGGGCGATCGCCACCAGCACCACGCCGTCGCCGATCGCGCTCGCGGCCTGTCCGGTGAACATGAACCTGAAGCTGGGGTGGCGCAGGACGCGCGTGTACTGGCCCACGGGACGCTCCGGCGGGCGCTCAGAACTCGAACGCGGTGCGGCCGCCGGCGTCGACGAGCTCCTGCACGCGCTCGCGACCGTCGCCGATCAACGGCGCTCCGTGGGCCAGCAGGACGTTCTCGAACTGGACGTCCTCCAGCAGTCGTCCGAGCCCGTCGAGCAGCGCCCGCTTGGTCGCGGGCGGGTCGTCCATCAGCGAGTCGGGCACGAAGCCGAGCTGGCCGTCGCCGCCGTCCGGTCCCCCGCGCACGATGCCGTCCGCGAACGCCAGGGCGCTCGCATATGCGACGTGCAGCACGGTGTCGTCCGGGCAGATCCCGCCGAGCTCGAGCGCCGTCACGTCACCGGGCAGCGCCGCCGGCGGATCGAAGCCTTGGACCGGCTCGCCGTCGGTGAACTCCCACAGGCCGGCGCGGTTGCAGAGGATCGGGCAACCGAAGGTTTCCCGGAAGATCACGCTCTCGCGGAGGTGGTGGCGGTTGGTGAGGATCACGGTCGCGGGTTCCTGCGGCCGGTTGGCGAACCAGTCGATCCCCACGTCTTCGGGGATCAGCGGATCGAGCAGCACGCCGCCGTCCTCCAGCCAGTAGCTGGAGACGTACACCTGGATTCGTGGATGCAGCGTTTCCCAGTGATGGACGCCCGGCAGGATCTCGCGCATTGGCGCCTAACCGTAGCGCCGCACCGATTCCGTCACAGTCCCGCGTCTACCCGGCGGCGGCGCCCTCGCGGGCGAGCGTCCACAGCCGGCGCGTGTCGGCCAGGCTCAAGAGCCGCCAGCGGGCGCCGGCCCCGTGGCGCACGTACACGCGCGCGTCCAGCGCTTTGCGGAGCTCGCCGAGGGCGTCGACGGCTTCCCGTGCGTCGAGGTCCTCGCCGAGCACCTCGCCGGCGAGCACGTCCACGACCCTGAACGTCGCCTTCGGCGGCGGCTCGGACGGACGCTCCGGGCGCGGCGGCCGGGCCAGCTGCACGAGCGCAAGCTCCGCCTCCCGGCCTCGGTCACGGCCGGCATCGGGCAGCGGCGCGATGTGTGCGCCGGTTCCCTTGGTCTCGGTGTCGAGCACCCACGTCTTGGCCACTGAGGACAGCTTAGGCATCCCTCGGTGGCGCCAAGCGCGTGCGGGCCCGGCCGCCCCCGGAGCTTGGGCGGTCCGAACCGGGCACCCGGGCTACGTCCGTTCGGGCGCGCCGGCGAGGGCTGGGCGCATGTGGGCCTGGGTGGTGAACGCCGCAAGGCCAGCGGTGCCGAGGGCGGCGGCCGAACCCAGCAGGAACACCGCCGGGTAGCCCGAGAGCGCCGCCGCGGCGCCGGCGAGGGGGGCGCCCAGGCCGACGCCGATGTCGAAGAACGCGGTGAACGCCCCGAGCGCCGAGCCGCGGCTCTCCTCGCCGACCTGGCTCACCACCATCAGCGCCAGCGCGGGGAACAGCATCGAGAAGCCGATCCCCATCGCGAGCGCTCCGGCGAGCGCCGCCTCGAGCGTGTGGGCGAAGGCGATGATGGTCAGTCCCAGGGCCTCGAACAGGGCGGCCCCGGTGGCGGTCGCGCGGGGGCCCGCCCGGTCGGGTAGCGGGCTGAGGACGATGCGGCTGAGGAACACGGCCGAGGCGAAGGCGGTGAACACGCTCGCGCCGCCGCCCACCCCGTGGGAGCGCAGGTCGAGCACCACGAACCCGGCGAGCGCCGCGTAGCCGAAGTTGGCCAGTGCCAGCGCGAGGCCGGGCCGGCGGGCGGGGCGGGGGAACAGCGCCATCCGCTCCCTCGCGCGCCCCCGGAACGCGCGGGCCGGCTCCGGCAGGCAGGCACCGATCAGCGCGCCGGCGAGCGGAAGCGCCGCTGCCAGCGCCCACACGGCGCTGTAGCCGGCGGCGGAGCGCAGCAGCTCGCCGACCAGCGGGCCGAGCGAGAGCCCGCCCCACACCGCCAGCCCGAACAGCCCGAGCGCGAGGCCCTGATGGCGGGCGGGGGCGAAGTCCACCGCCCAGGTGGCGCCGGCGGTGTAGAGGGCGCCCTCGCCCATGCCGACCACCAGGCGGGCCACCACGAGCGTCGCGACGCTCCCGGCGAGCAGGTACAGGATGCCCCCCAGTGACATCACCAGCGCGCTCACGACGAGCACGATGCGCCGCCCGCGGGTGTCGGCGAAGCGCCCCGCGAGGGGCCGGCAGAAGACCGAGGTGACCGAGAAGGCGCCCACCACGACGCCCACGGCGAGGTTGCCCGCATGAAGCGGCCCGCGCACGAACAGGGGGAGCACCGGGAGGGCGGCGCCGATCGACAGGAAGGCCAGCAGCGCCGCCACGAACAACCCCCCGAAGGCCCACAGCTCCGACCTGCGCGAGCGAAGCGTCTCGGCGGGCCAGCGAGGGACCACCCGCCGCGGCGGTCTGGCCAGGCGACGGGTCGGTCGGGTTGGCGCG
>Ga0335081_10007123_pt1 | contig 17848 bp, 16 predicted proteins | sample Lox_Sample_35_FD_206713 | JGI IMG/M metagenome (GOLD analysis project Ga0335081, IMG submission 206713) | Soil microbial communities from Loxahatchee National Wildlife Refuge, Florida, United States - Lox_Sample_3.5 | ecosystem: Environmental > Terrestrial > Soil > Wetlands | place: USA... | reverse complement strand
GTACGGCCCTGTCGCCGAGATCGTGCTCGCCCACCACGAACGAATCGACGGGCGAGGCTACCCATACGGGCTGACCGGAGAGGAGATTCCCGAGATCGCGAAGATCATCGCGGTCGCGGAGGTCTACGACACGTTGACCGCGAGCGACACCTACCGAACGCAGATGAGCTCGTTCGAGGCGCTGCACGAGCTGCGTCGCGTCGCCGGCACGCAGCTCGATCATCGTTATGTCGAGGCGCTCGCGAAGTTGCTGCGAGGCGAGGGCACCGACTACCGCCACGCCGACAGCGCCGACTTCGACACCGAGCTCGACATGGAGCGGCGGATCAAGGAGGCCGGCGCCCGGGCGTAGCCCGGCGCGGGCGTTGCGGGCGCGCGCGGCGGGCGCGGGCGTGGGCGTGGCGGGCGCGCACGACTGGGCGCGCCCGGGCGGACCGGAGCTGGGCGCCCGCCCGGGCGTGACCGTCTAGGCGGAAGCTCGTTCCCGCTCCGCGGGCTGAAAGCCTCCGCGCTGAAGCGACTCGAGGAACTGGTTGATCTGTTCGCTGCTGAAGCGTCGCTGACCCCCCGGCGTGCGGTACGACTTGAGGTACCCCATGTCCGACCACCGCCGAATCGTCCCGAGGGAAACCCCGAGCGTCGTGGCGGCCTGGGAGGTTGAGAGCCCGAGCGGACTTCTCGTGGAATCGTCCATGACTGCATTTCAGCCCTGTTTGGGGAACGTTGCCCAGGCTCGTTCAGCATTTGCACAACCTCACCTATTGGGATGCAACGATGCCGAGCATGCGCCTGCGCCTGTACCACCATCACGACGGAGCTCGCGTCGCCTATCGCGAAACCGGCGCCGGGCCTGGCCTCGCGCTGCTGCACTCGATGGGACTCTCGCACCGCGAATGGGAGCCTATTGTTGCACCACTCTCGGCGCGCTTTCGCGTCGTGTTGCCCGATCTGCCGCTGCACGGCGACTCCGAGGACCGTCCTCGTCACTCTTACTCGCCCGACTGGCTGGCCGAGGTGATGGCGGGCTTCTGTCGCGAGGCGGTCGGCGCCCGGCCGCTGCTCGCGGGCCACGACATCGGCGCCGAGCTGATCCTGAGGGCTGTGACGACGGGCCGCCTCGAGCCCTCGCGGCTGGTGCTGATGCCCAACCGGCTGCACCGGCGCGACGAGCTGCGCAGCGTTCGCGCCGGCTGGCGTCTGGCATGCCGGGCCGCGGCGATTCCCGGTCTGGACCGCCCACTTGCCCGCGGGGCGACGATGATCTTCAGGCCGGCGCTCGGGGAGCATTTGTCGGCACAGCGCAATCCCGCAGCGCGCGATCTCGTTCGCCACGCGTTCGCGGACCTGCCAGGCAACGGCAACCGCGCCCGGTCGTGGGCGAAGTTCGCGCGACGGTGGCCCGCCGACGCGCAGCGCTCGCTGCTCGACGCCTATCCCCGCATCGACCTGCCGGTGCTGTTGCTGTGGGCCGACGAGGATCGGGCGCACCCGCTGATCGGCGCCCGGGAGGCGCTGGACCTGCTGCCCGACGCTCAGCTGCGAACGCTCGCCGGGACCGGGTTCCTGATGGCCTATGACGACCCGGTCGGCCTCGCCCGCGAGCTGATCGCGTTCCTCGGTTAGGTAATAGCGGCCATCCAGGTAGATTGCACCGGCAAAGTGAGGTTTGTGCTCGCACGATGCGGCCTGCTCCGCGACGGCGCGCGGAACGCTCAGGGTCAACACGGAGAAAGGTGGCTTCATGAACCGCGGCAGTAAGGACCTGGATCGGCTGCGCGGCGGGCGCAGCGAGCTCGAGAGCCATTACATCGACGAGCTCGTCTCGGGTCGTCTGAGCCGGCGCGCGTTCCTGCGCCGCGGCAGCGCGATCGGCATCTCGGGCCCGCTGCTGGCGGCGATCCTCGCAGCCTGCGGATCCTCGTCCTCGACCTCGACCTCGACCGGGTCGGCTTCGAGCGGTGGAACGCCCACGAAGGGAGGGACGCTGCGAGTCGCCTGCACGACGCCGGCCGCGGCGGTCAACCCGCTCACGATCGCCGACGCGGGCGGGCTGTGCATGCTCAACCAGACTGGCGAGTTCCTGATCTTCGACTCGAACCTCAAGCTGGCGCTCGAGCCGATGCTCGCGCTCAGCTGGTCGCCGAACAAGGACGGCAGCGTGTGGACGTTCAAGCTGCGCCAGGGTGTCACCTTCCACGACGGTTCGCAGATGACAGCCGACGACGTCGTGTACACCTTCCAGGAGCTGTCGGATCCGAAGAATGCCTCCAACGCGCTGTCGACGTTCGCCGGTGTGCTGACGCCCGCCGGAGTCAAGTCGGTCGACGCCTCGACCGTCGAGTTCCAGCTCGAGGCGCCGAACGGAAGCTTCCCGTACCTCGTCTCGTCTGACAACTACAACGCGATCATCGTGCCCAAGGGCACCGACTATGCCAAGTGGCAGAGCACGTTCGTCGGCACCGGCGCGTTCAAGCTCTCGAGCTACACCCAGAATGTCGGCGCCGCCTTCGTGGCCAACCCCGCCTACTGGGGTCCCAAGCCGTATCTGTCGAGCACGCAGTTCAAGTTCTACGCCACTCAGCAGCCGGCGATCCTGGCGTTCCAGGGCGGCGACGTCGACGTGCTCTCGCAGTTCGTGCCTGCGGGCGCGACCGCCGTGCTCAACAGCCCGGCCTATAGGCTGATCAAGCTCGAGTCATCGATCCACCGCGAGCTGTCGATGCGCTGCGACCAGGCCCCGTTCACCGACCCGCGCGTGCGCCAGGCGGTGGCTCTGACACTCGACCGGCGCGGGATGGTCAACGCGCTCTTGAGCGGCGACGGCACCGTCGCCAACGACTACCCGTTCGGGCCGCGGTTTGCTTCGACCGACACGAGCGTTCCCCAGCGCACCCAGGACATCGCGCAGGCCAAGCAGCTGCTGTCGGCCGCAGGGCATCCGAACGGCTTGCGCGTGATCCTGACCACGGAGGTCTACCAGGAGATCCCGGAGCTGGCGCAGGTGATCAAGGCCGACGCCGCCAAAGCGGGAATCGACATCAACCTCAAGATCGAGACCCAGGCGGCGTACTACGGCAAGGCCACGTACGGCAACTCTGATTGGCTCGACGCCACAATGAGCCTCGTGGACTACGGGGACCGGGGCGTGCCGAACGTGTTCCTGGAGGCGCCGCTGGCGTCCAATGGGCCCTGGAACGCCGCGCGCTTTAAGAACGCGACCTACGACGGGCTGGTCAAGAAGTACGTCGCGGCGCTGGACCTGCAGACCCAGAGGCAGATGGCCGGCCAGATCGAGCGACTGCTGCTGGCCCAGACGCCGATCGTCATCCCCTACTGGATCGACGGCCTGACCGCGTCGACGCCGACCGTCGGCGGGCTGAACCCAACTTCGATCTCGCAGCTGTATCTGAACACGGCGTATAAGAGCTGAGATCTGACGGGCGCTCACGAGACTGATGGGCCTCGCTCATCAGTCTGATGGGCCTAAGGGCCTAATTCTTGAACGGGCCCTTAGCCTCCACGCATGGTCAAGTTCGTCCTCAAGCGCGTCGGGCTCGCCCTGGTGACGCTGTGGATCCTGAGCCTGATCGTGTTCGGAGCCGGGCAGGTGCTCCCGGGCGACCCTGCCCGCGCGATCCTTGGACCGCTGGCCGCGCCGAGCGCCGTCGCCTCGCTGCGTCACCAACTCGGCCTCGACCGATCGCTGCCGAGCCAGTACTGGAGCTGGATCAGCCACTTCCTACAGGGACACCCCGGGACCTCGTACCAGTACCAGAGCGCGATCGGGCCGCTGCTGATCAGCGCGCTCGGGCGCTCGCTGAAGCTCGCCGCGGTTGCGTTCGTGCTCGTCGTCCCGCCCGGGATCGTCTGCGGCGTGATCGCGGCGCTGAACGTCGGCCGGCCGGTGGACCGGATCATCGGCATCGTCGGACTGTCGGCGACCACTGTGCCCGAGTTCGTCTCCGGCATCATTTTGATCATCGTCTTCGCCGTCGGCCTGAAGTGGCTGCCGGTGTCGGCGACAGCTCCCAGCGGGTCGGGGTTCCTCACTTCGCTTAAGTACCTGATCCTGCCAGCGATCCCGCTGACGCTGATCCTGTTCGGCTACATCTCGCGAATGGCGCGCGCGGGCACGGTCGAGGCGCTGGACTCCGACTACGCGCGGACCGCGACGCTGAAGGGGCTGCCCCGTGGCGTGATGATCCGCCGCCACGTGCTGCGCAACTCTCTGCTGCCCACGATCACCGTGATCGCGACCCAGACCGGCTACCTGATCGGCGGCCTGGTCGTGGTCGAGACCCTGTTTCGCTATCAGGGAATCGGGTCACTGGTGTTCAATGCCGCCGTCAACAAGGACTTCCCGATGCTCGAGGCGGGCGTGCTGACGATCGGGATCATCTACATGGTCGTGACGTTGGCGGCGGACGTGATCTTCTCGCTGCTGAACCCGCAGATCCGGGTGGCGGCTGCCGAATGAGCGCCGGAACCGTCCCGATCGAGTCGGTCGGCGCGGTCGCGGCCGGCCGGCGCGAGCTGCGCGGCGAGCTGGTGGCCCGGCTCGTCCGCTCGCCGTTGTTCGTGGTCGGGGCGGTGATCCTGCTGTGGTGGATTGCATGCGCGATCTTCGGCAGCGCGATCGCCCCGCACAGCCCCTACGCGCAGAACCTCGAGACGATCAACCGGCCGCCGTCGGGCGCGCACCTGTTCGGCACCGACGCGCTGGGCCGCGACATGCTCTCGCGCGTGATCGTCGGCGCACGCAACATCCTCATCATCGTGCCGCTCGCGACCGCGCTCGGCACCTTTCTCGGCACGGCTGTGGGGCTCGTTATGGGCTACTTCCGCGGACCCGTGGACGACGTGCTCGGGCGCTTCGTCGAAGCGTTCCTGGCGCTGCCGTTGATCGTCACCGGGCTGCTCGTGGTCTCCGCCGTGGGGCATTCCAACGTCTCGCTGATCCTCGTGATCGGGCTCGTGTTCACGCCCCTGATCGCCCGCACGGTGCGCGCGGCGGTGCTGCTGGAGCGCGAGCTGGACTACGTCGCCGCGGCTCGCCTGCGCGGCGAAGGCGCGCTCTACATCATGTTCGTCGAGATCCTGCCCAACGTGCTCGCGCCGATCGTGGTCGAGTTCACCGTCCGCCTCGGCTACGCGATCTTCTTCGTCGCGACGCTCTCGTTCCTCGCGCTCGGAGTCCAGCCTCCCTCCCCCGATTGGGGTCTGGACATCTCACAGAACTACGGCCAGGTGACGGCGGGATTCTGGTGGGAGGTGCTGTTCGACGCGTTGGCGATCGCGTCGCTGATCGTCGCCGTGAGCCTGATCGCCGACTCGATCCAGGGGCTGCTCGAGGGGTGAGCGCGATCGCGGACTCGCTCCGGGGCTGCTCGAGCGCTGTGCACGGCCGAGGACTGGATCCGGGGGCTGCTCGAGGGGTGAGCGCGATCGCGGACTGCACCCGAGGGCTGTGCCGGGTGTGAACGCGACTGCGGAGGCACTGGCCGTCGATCGCGTCGACGTCAGCTATCGGGTGCGCGGACGCGACCTGCACGTGCTACGCGGCGTGTCGTTTGCGATCCGCCGAGGTGAGTCATACGGGCTCGTCGGGGAGTCGGGGTGCGGCAAGTCGACGATGGCGCTGGCGATCGTGCGCTATCTGGCGCGCAACGGTCAGGTGAGCGCCGGGCGGATCAGGATCGACGGGCGGGACGTGCTCGGGATGAGCGCTGGCGAGCTGCGCCAGCTGCGCGCGAGCACCGTGTCGATGGTCTACCAGGAGCCCGGCCGCGCGCTCAACCCCACGATCAGGGTCGGGCGTCAGGTGGCGGAGGTGTTCGAGATCGCAGGCATGCCCCGCCGGCAGGCGCTCGAGCGATCCGAGGAGATGCTCGGGAAGGTGCGGATCGCGGATCCGGGCGCCATCATGGGACGCTATCCCCACCAGCTGTCGGGGGGCATGCTGCAGCGTGTCGTGATCGCGATGGCGCTGGCGACCGGGCCGTCGCTGCTAATCCTCGACGAGCCGACGACCGCACTCGACGCCACCGTCGAGGCGGAGGTGCTCGACCTGATCGCGGCTCTGCGAGCGCAGCTCGAGACAACGCTGCTGTTCATCAGCCACAACCTCGGCGTGATCGCACGGATGTGCGATCGCGTCGGCGTTCTGTACGCGGGCGAGCTGATCGAGGAAGGCGCGGCACGCGAGGTGTTCGACGATCCCCGCCACCCGTACACGGTGGGGCTGCTGCGCTGCATCCCGCGCCGCGACACGCTCAAGGCGGCCGGGGTGCTGGACACGATCCCCGGCTCGGTGCCGGCGCCGGGCCAGAGCGAAGACGGCTGCATCTTCGCGCCGCGCTGCGGGCTGGTGGCGCCGCGCTGCCGCGCGCACGCGCCGCCGCTGTATGACGCCGGTCCTGGGCGCCGCTCGCGCTGTCACTTTCACGAGCGGGCGCAGACGCTGCCGCGCGCCCATGCGCGCGCGCGAGAGACCCGGCTGCGGCGAGCCGGGGCTGCCGCGACGCTGATCCGCGCGAGCGGCGTGTCGAAGACCTTCGAGCTTGCCGGCCAGCGCATCCACGGGCTGGTCGACGTGGACGTCGAGCTGCACGAGGGCGAGACGCTGGCCGTCGTCGGCGAGTCGGGCAGCGGCAAGACGACTCTCGCGCGCGTGCTGCTGGGGTTGACCTCGCCCGACAAGGGAGCGGTCGTGAGGCTCGACGGCGACAACCTCGCGCTGACTGCGGCCAAACGCACGCGCGCGCAGCAAAAGGCGCTGCAGATCGTCTTCCAAAACCCCGATTCGGCGCTCAATCGCCGCCACTCGGTGAGAAGGCTGATCTCGCGCGTGCTCTCTCGCCTCGGCGGCTATCGCGGCGAGGCGCTGAGCAGGCGACTGTTGAGCCTGGTGTCAGAGGTGCGTCTGTCCGAGCGACACCTGCCGATGCGCCCGTCGCAGCTGTCCGGAGGACTCAAGCAGCGGGTCGCGATCGCTCGCGCGTTCGCCGGCGACCCGAGGATCGTCGTCTGCGACGAGCCGACGTCGGCGCTCGATGTCTCGGTGCAGGCCGCGATCCTCAACCTGCTGACCGACCTTCAGCACCGGGAGCAGGTCAGCTACCTGTTCATCAGCCACGACCTCGGCGTCGTCCGCTATCTCGCCGACCGGATCGCGGTCCTCTATGTCGGCCGCGTGATGGAGGTCGGTTGGGCGCGCCAGGTCTTCAACGCTCCGCATCACCCGTACACGGAGGCGCTGCTGTCGGCGGTCCCGGTGCTCGGCGACGGCGCTGCGCGCGAGCGGATCAAGCTCGAGGGGGAGATCCCGAGCGCCGCCGATCCGCCGAGCGGCTGCGTATTTCACACCCGCTGCCCGCGCAAGCTCGGCGCGATCTGCGAGACGGTCGAGCCGCCGTTGGCGCAGGCAGAGGCGGGGCACTCGCTCCGCTGCCACATCCCGCTCCAGGAGCTCGCGCGCCTTCAGGGCCCCTACCCGCCCTCACTGGGCCGGGACCCGTGACCCGCGCGTGCGGCGCGACGCCCCCACCGACGCGGTCACCACCAGCGCGATCCCCAGCAGTGCGCGCGCGCCCAGTCCCTGACCGAGCACGAGCAGCCCAGCCAGCGCCGCCATCGCCGGCTCGAGGCTCATCAACACGCCGAAAACTGACGGCGCGATGCGCCGCAGCGCCTCGGTCTCCAGCGAGTAGGGGATCGCCGAGGAGAGCATCCCGACGGCCGCGCCGATCGCGAGCGCGTGCGGCTCGAGCAGCCGCGCGCCGCCGCCGGCGATGCCGACCGGCAGCACTGCGGCCGTCGCCACGCACATCGCCAGCGCGAGGCCGCTGCCGCCCTCGAACGCCCGGCCGACGCGCGCGTTGACGAGGATGTAGGTGCCCCACAGGCAGCCGGCGAGCAGCGCGAGGCCGACCCCGAGGCCGCTGAGGTGCTGCGACCCGCCGTGCGTGAGCGCGACGATCCCGGCGGCTGCGAGCGTCACCCAGGCGAAGTCGATGCGACGCCGCGAGCCCGCGACGGCGACCGTCAGCGGTCCGACGAACTCGAGCGTGACCGCGATCCCGAGCGGGATCCGGTGCAGCGCCTCGTAGAAGCTGAGGTTCATCCCCGCCAGCACGAGCCCGAACGTGGCGGCCAGCAGCAGCTCGCGGCGCTGGCGTCCGTGCAGCCGGGGCCGCCAGAGCGCGAGCAGCACCAGCGTGGCGGAGGTCAGCCGAAGCAGCACGGTCCCGGCCGGTCCGACGCGGTCAAACAGCGTCGCCGCGATCGCGGACCCGAACTGGACCGACGCGATCCCACCGAGCACGAGCACGCCCGAGGGCGTCCGCTCGAGCACGGCCGAGGGCGTCCGCTCGAGCGCGCCGGCGTGGCGCGTGGCAGTGTCGCTGTAGGCCACGACACCCGATCCTAGCCACGACGAAGATGGGCGACGTCGGGCGCGGTGGCAGGGGTGAGATCGGGTGCCGGGGAAGTGAGAGGTCGGGTGCCGGGCAGGTGAGAGGTCGGGTGCCGGGGAGGGGCGAGATCGCGCGCTGTGGCGGGGCCGAGGAGTAGCGTTCAAACTCGTTCAAGGCTCTGAAAGCGATGTGAGAGGACGGCGATGAGCGTTCAGGAACAGGCCCAGCTGTGGGGGGGCGAGACGACCAAGGCGGTAGCGAACTTCCCGATCTCCGGCGAGCGCGTGCCGGTGCCCGTGCTCCGCTGGCTCGGGCGCATCAAGGCGGCAGCCGCGCGCGTCAACGGCGAGCTGCAGCTGCTCGACGCCGAGCTCGCCGAGCGGATCGCCGCCGCGGCCGATCGGGTCGGCGAGGGCGAGTTCGACGACCAGTTCCCGATCGACGTGTTCCAGACCGGCTCGGGCACTTCGTCGAACATGAACGCCAACGAGGTGATCGCAACGCTCGCCGGCGCCGGCGTGCACCCCAACGACCACGTCAACATGGGGCAGTCTTCCAACGACGTGTTCCCGTCCGCGGTGCACCTGGCGGCGCTCGCCGTGGCGACCGACGACCTGCTGCCGGCGCTCGAGCAGCTCGAGGCTTCGTTCGCAGCCAAGGCGACCGCCTTCCACGACGTCGTCAAGGCCGGCCGGACTCACCTGATGGACGCGGTCCCGGTGACGCTCGGCCAAGAGCTGTCGGGGTATGCAGCACAGGTCCGGCTCGGCGCCCGCCGGATCCGCAATGCGCTTCCCCAGGTGGCGCAGATCCCGCTCGGGGGCACGGCGACCGGCACGGGGCTCAACACGCATCGCGAGTTCGCGCCGCGTGTCCGCGCGCGCCTGACCGAGTCGAGCGGAATGGAGGTCCGCCCGCCGGAGGACCCGTTCGAGGCCCAGGGCAACCGCGACGCCCTGGTCGAGCTGTCGGGCGCGTTGAAGGTCCTGGCCGTATCGCTGACGAAGATCGCCAACGACCTCGCTTGGATGGGCTCCGGGCCGCGCGCAGGGGTCGGCGAGCTGTTCCTGCCGGAGCTGCAGAAGGGCTCCTCGATCATGCCCGGCAAGGTCAACCCGGTGATCGCGGAGGTGGTGCTCCAGGTCAGTGCGCAGGTGATCGGCAACGATGCCGCAATCACCTTCGCCGGCTCGCAGGGCAACTTCGAGCTCAATGTCCGCGTGCCGCTGATCGCGCGCAACCTGCTCGATTCGATCCGCCTGCTGGCGGCGACCGCGCGCGTGTTCGCGACCAAGTGCGTGGACGGGATCGAGGCCAACGAGGACGGCTGCCGGCGGTCCGCCGAGTCGACGCTAGCCGCCGCGACTGCGCTCAACCCCTATATCGGCTATGACAAGGGGGCTGAGATCGTCAAGGAGGCGGCATCCTCGGGCCGCATGCTGCGCGACGTCGCCTACGAGATGGGCGTCGACGAGGAGACCTACAACAAGGCGATGGACCTTCGCAAGATGGCGGCCGGCAACCTGTAGGACCCGTTCATGGCGGGGAGCTCTGTGGGGCCGTTCCGGCGGGGAGCCCGGTGGGGCCGTCCCCCGATTCTGAACGGACCCCGGGGGCAGCCGGTCACGATCGCCGTCAAACCACGATCACTGAGCCACCGAAACAGACGCCGCAACTGACGGCGCACCCCGGGCCACCACACAACAACGTCGTCCGCGCCCGAGGCAAACCCCCGTCGTTCAGTTCACGTCATCCAACCCCTCGATCCCCCGTCCCCGCCTTCAACACGCCGCCACGCCGGGCTGGGATCACCACTACCGACCGCCACGACCACACCTCCTACCTACCTAGCTTCGATCCACCGATACTGGGTCGACTCCGGCGCAGGGGCCGAGTCAGACGCCGTCTGACACTACCTGCATAAAGTGGTGGGCAGGCTCGTCGGTTGCGGCTCAGCCCTGGTTGTGGTTGACGACCTCGACGTTGTGCCCGTCCGGGTCTAGCACGGACGCCCCGCACGCTGCTGCGACGAAACGCTGGCCACGGGAGTGGGATTGCCCGCCGAGTAGCGGGCATTGGAGCGCAGGAAGCGAAAGAGCACTGCGTCTCCCACGCGCCTGCTCGGCTCGCTTCGCCGGCGTGATCGAAGGGTAGCCTCGCCCCAGGTGAGCGACGTGGATGCCGATATCCGGCAGCTGGCGGCTTGGCTGGAGTGCAACGTCCAGCAGGTCACGGATATCGTCGACGATCAGCTGCACCACGAAGTGCCGGAGTATTTCGAGGGCATCGACCCGGGCATGGCCGAGCGCGATGATCGGCGGAGCGCCGGTCACCCGCTATGACGACGTCGCGCAGCCAAGCTCCTGCGCGACCTGCGTCGCGCCCGCCTCGGGGTTCCGACCCCACGCAACCACGCTGCGGATCCACGCGCTGATCGAGCGCGACTCCGACGCGGCCGTCGAGGACGCGCAGCCAGCCGCCGTGCCCGGCGAGCACGTCGTCGTGGACGGCGGCGAGTAGCTCTGACGCGCTTCCTTTCGGGAACTACGTATATGACACGACCGCCGGAACAGCCACGCTCGCCCGCCTCGGCGCCTATGCTGGGCGTTATGTGCGGCGACTTCTGTAGGCGTGCGCATGCGCTCGTGCCGCGGATCGCGGCCGATCGCGTCGATCCGGGCGTGGTGTCGGAGCTTGCGTCGCTGCGCGATCTCTGGAGGTCGATGTCTGGCGCCGAGCGCGCAGTGGCAGCGGACGCGGCGAGGACGCTCGCCGCGGCGCAGGGCCGCGGGCCCCGCACGCGGTCGGCCGCCATCGTCGCCGAGCGGCGGGAGCCGCCGCTCGCAGCGGCCGCGGAGGGCACGATGCCAATATTGCCAGTCGATGACGACGCGGCCGCGCGGCGCGCGCTCAGTGGACTTGACCGGGTCGCCGTGGAAGGGGTGTCCGAGCGCCGCTACTCGGGCGAGCGCGATCCGGATGCGCTGCTTGCGTTTTTCGGCCTCGATCGTTTCCGGGCCGGGCAGCGCGAAGCGGTTGCCGCGGCACTAGCCGGGCGCGACAGCCTCGTCGTCATGCCGACAGGCGGTGGCAAGAGCCTCTGCTATCAGCTGCCGGGGATCGCTTCCGATGATCTGACGATCGTCGTCTCTCCGCTCATCGCGCTGATGGCCGACCAGTGCCGGCGGCTGCGGCTCGGCGGACATCCGGTCGCAATGATCGCTTCGGGCATGGAGGCCGACGCGGCAGCCCGGGCGGTTGCGGACGTCCGTTCGGGGCGTGCACGGATCGTGTTGTGTTCGCCCGAGCGGTTTGCTTCCGCCGGGTTCCTGGCGGCCCTGGGACAACGACGAGTCGACCTGTTCGCGGTCGACGAGGCGCACTGCGTGTCGGAGTGGGGACACGACTTCCGCCCCGACTATCTGCGACTGCGCGGCGTGATCGACCGCCTCGGGTCGCCTCCGGTGATGGCATCCACGGCGACCGCGACCGAGCAGGTCTCTCGCGAGATCTGCGAGCGGCTCGGCCTGCGGACTCCGCACATCCTGCGGGCGGGGTTCGACCGGCCGAACCTCTCATTCGACGTGATCCGGCTCCAGGGCACGGGCTCGAAGGCTCGCAAGAAGATGCTGTTGACGATTACGCTCTCTGATCCGGACATGCGCCCTGCGATCGTCTATTGCGGCACCCGACGCGAAGTCGAGGAGGTGTGTGAGCTGCTGTGCAGCGAGGGCTTGCTCGCCGTCGGCTATCACGCCGGCATGCCCGCAGACGAACGTGCGTCCGCGCAGCACCGCTTCATGGAGGGCGACGCCGAGATCGTCGCCGCAACAACCGCCTTTGGGATGGGTGTCGATAAGGCCGACGTACGCGCGGTCGTGCACTGGGCGATTCCCACCAGCGTCGAGGGCTACTACCAGGAGGTGGGTCGCGCCGGACGTGACGGGCTCCCCGCCCGCGCGGTCCTGCTGTCAAGCCGGTCCGATCTGGGACGGCTCATCAACTTCATCAAGGATGACACCGTCGAGCCCGCGGATGTCAGCGCATATGTGCACCGCCTCACCCTGCAGACGGGCGCCGCCGGGCGCCACGTCGAGCGTGGCGCTGTAGGCAAGGTTGTGATCGACACGCCCACGTCCGATCGCGACAGGGTGTGTCTCGGGATCGCGGAGCGCGCCGGCCTGTGCTCGCTGGAAGTGGCGCCGGGTGGACGGCTCGCGGTGTCGCTGCGTGACGATGGCAACGCCGGACACCTCTTGTCCATCTGCCGTGAGGCTCGCGATCGAGCGTGGCGCGCATACGCCGCGATCGCCGCTTTCTCCGGAGAGTCCGATACGTGTCGGCGCCGCGCCCTCCTGGACCACTTCGGCGATCGCCGCGCAGCGGCGCCACAAGGCCGCTGCTGTGACGTGTGCGACCCTGACACGATCGGCCTGCCCGACCCGGCCTCGCTGTCCGTCTCGCGCAGTCGCACGGACGGCGGCCCGGCCGACGCCCCCTCGGTCGCGCCAGCCGATGAGGCGCTGCTGGAGGAATTGCGACAGTGGCGTCTGCGCGCGAGCGATGGCAAGCCTGCATACACGATCGCGCATAACAAGACGCTTGAGGCAATTGCGGCGCTGCGCCCGCAGACCCTCGAGGAGCTTACGCAGGTGAGGGGCGTCGGTGCGGCGTTCGTCGAGCGTCACGCGGCATCGGTTCTGGCGCTCGTGCGGCGATTCGCCACAATCTGACCCCGGACGCCCGATGACGCTGTCTCGGAGCGCCGCCGCATCCGATGACCCAAGTGAATCGTTGTGATGAGCGCGCGTGTCCGTTTCGTACAAGACGGCGCTCGTGTGGTTTGCTTTATTGAAGGCCATGGAGATCGAGTTCATCGCCAGCGTCGCCGTGGTCACGTCTGACCCATCCGCGAGTCGCCGGCTCTACGTAGACGCGATCGGCCTGCCGCTCGAAGGGCAGGACGAGTACATCCACAGTGAGAAGATCGGAGGCTGCAAGCACTTCGGCGTGTGGCCATTGGCGCAAGCGGCGCAGGCATGCTTCGGAACCGGCGAGTGGCCAGTGGAGCGGCCGGTGCCTCAGGCCAGCATCGAGTTCGAGGTTGTCGATGCCGAGGCGGTGGGGGCCGCTGGCGAGGAGCTACGGGCCAGCGGTTACGAGCTGCTTCACCCCGCCCGCGAGGAGCCCTGGGGTCAAATAGTCGCGCGCTTGATCTCGAACGAGGGCTTGATCATCGGGATCTCCTATGCGCCCGCGCTGCACCACGTAAGATAGCTCCGGCCGCGCGAAGCCCCGGCTCGGCATCGTCTTCGGCAGCGCGATCCTGTTCTCGGCATGACGAGCTGGCCGAGGTTCAAGCGACGCGTCCGCCTCAGACGGTCAGCGGCCAGCGCGAGTCCGGGAATGATGGTATCGGCCGACATCTGCCCGTCCAGGCCGGCCAAGGCGGACGTTTGTTTCTCGGCGATAGCGTCCCGCCGCGGTGGATTCTTGCCATCGGCCCGGGGGCCCCTGACGTTGGGCGAGGGCTGGCTGCAGAAATCCGTGCGGTAGGCTGGCAGCGTGTTGAGAGCGCAAGTTCGCACGCGGCTTGGGAATTGAAACTTGATCGCCGACCGAAAATCGGGTACGGATCTCGCCAGGCGCGGTGACACCGGCGATCATCGGCATCGCGTAGCGATCGTCGGTGCGGGATTCGGTGGGTTGTTTGCGGCCAAAGCGCTCGGGGGCGCTGACGTCGAGGTGACGGTCATCGATCGCACGAACCATCACCTGTTTCAGCCGCTGCTTTACCAGATGGCGACCGGGGTTCTCGCCGAGGGCGACATCGCGCCGCCCATCCGAGACATCCTGCGGCGGCATCGCAATACACGCGTGATGCTCGGAGAGGTGGAAACGGTCGACCTCGAAGCCCGGTCTGTGACCGTCAACACTCTGGGCGTTCGCAGCCAAGTCGGATACGACAGTTTGATCCTCGCAACGGGCAGCAACCAGTCGTACTTCGGCCGTCCGGAGTTTGCTCACGATGCTCCGGGAATGAAGACGATCGACCACGCGCTTGAGCTGCGGGGGCGAATCTTCGGCGCGTTCGAGATGGCAGAGCGCGAGTCCGATCCGGACGTGCGGAGCGTCTGGCTGACGTTCGTGATCGTGGGCGCCGGCCCGACCGGCGTCGAACTAGCCGGGCAGATTGCTGAGCTCTCGCACCGCTCGCTGCATCGAAACTTTCGCCGCATCGACCCCCGCGAGGCCCGGATCGTCCTGCTCGATGCAGCGCCAACGATCCTCGGCGCGTTCCCCGAGTCGCTGCGGCGGCGCACCGCGCGGCACCTCGAGCGCATAGGCGTCGAGATCCACCTCGGCGTGATGGTCACCGACGTCGATATTCGTGGTATCGACACCAACGCCGAGGATCCGCAGCTGCGGCGGATCGAGGCCGCGACCAAAATCTGGGCGGCGGGCGTCGAGGCGTCTCCCCTGGGACGGGTGGCGGCCCAAGCCGCGGGGGCGGGCGTCGATCGTGCGGGTCGCGTGCAGGTGAGGCCGGACTGTTCGCTTCCCGGGCACCCTGAGGTGTTCGTCATCGGCGACGTGATGAGCCTCGATCAGCTGCCCGGCGTGGCGCAGGTCGCGATCCAATCTGGCCGCCATGCTGCCGACACGATCGTCAGGCGCCTGCGCGGCGACACGGCCGAGCGGCGCTTTCGCTACCGCGATAAGGGGACGATGGCCACGATCTCGCGCTTTCAGGCGATCGCCACCATCGGCCGCGTGCACATATCGGGCTTCCCGGCCTGGGTCTTGTGGCTGGCCGTCCACTTGTTCGCTCTAACTGGCTTCAAGAACCGCGCCGCCGTGCTATTCAACTGGACGATCGCCTTTATCGGTCGCGGACGTCCGCAACGCGTCATCACCGCCCAGCAGATCTTCGCCCGCCATGCCCTTGACGAAGAGATCCCCCGTCACCGGTGGTCGGCCATCGTCCAGACCGACGGCGGTCGTGACCGCGCGTGAACCCGCGATCACCGGCGCGAGAACCCCTTCAGCGCCAGCGTCAGCAGCACGCCCAGGCTAGGCAGAGCCTCCTTTAGAAGGACGTTGGCTCGCGTGGGGTGCAGGGGTCCTCGAGGGCGCGAATCCCCTCGTCGGTGAGCTGGAGCTCGAGCGCCGCGGCCGCGTCAGCCCGGTGCTCGGGCTTGGTGGCGCCGACGATCGGGGCGCTGACAACCGGCGACTCCCACATTTCCCGCTCCCGTGCTTTCTTCAGAACCCGCTCAGCGCAGACGGTTCTTCAAGGAGAATCGCACCGCTGCCTAATCCCGAGACCATCGAGGAGAACGTCGTGCAGATCACCCGCAGCAGCATCGAAACTCTGAAACGGTACCGCCCCCGTTCGTTGCGGGTGTCACCGCCAACGGCGACACTGGCCGGCGACCGGAGCCAGTGTCGCCGCCGACATGTGATAGCGCAAGAGCAGCAGCGACCGTCACGAGCGCGGCAAGCTGAGATTCGCCCAGGTCAGGCGGCAGATCGGAGCCGTCCTTCGGGTCCGCCTGTAGTGTCGCTGCTCGCCGTTTGCGCACCTCGCCACGCCTGCCCCGCCAGCCGCTCCCGGCGCAGGACGAGGACGGCAGCGGTAACGAGCAGCCCGGCCCCCACCGCCGCCAGCCGTCCCGGGTTACGGGCCGCGGCCGCCGCTGTGTGGCGGGCCGTCCGAGCGGCCTGGCTTGCGTGCTGCATGTCGACGGCCGTCGCCCCGACCTTGTTGGTCAGCTCGATCACGTTGGCGGCCGCATCGTTGATATCGCTGCCCATCTCGTGCTCTCTTCTCCCGTCTCTGACCTCGCGGTCGGGGTCTTTGGCTTATGTGCGTGTGCGAGCTGCTTTGCCTTTCAGGCGTTGCCGGATCAGGCGGGCCGGCGGGTCGGGCCGGCCGTGTCAGCGTCCATACCAACGATGCCCACCGACGCCAGATTCGACCCCGCCGACGAAGAAGCCAAGCACCCACAAGATCAGAGCCGCGATCAGCACGAACCACAGGATGTGCGCCGCGAAGCCCAGGCCTCCGAAGATGGCGAGTATCAGCAGCAACGCGATCAGTGCAAGCATTCTGCCTCCTATTCCGTCGTTGTCACGATTACAAATACCCGCACGGGCCGAAATGCTCACCTCGCTCGCGAATGGGATGAGGACGGCTCGATTCGTCTCGCGAGAGCACGCGGCTGCGCGCAGCTCCGATGATTTGCCCTACCCGGTGCGCTGACCGCGGAGTAGTTGCGGGTAGCCAGATGGCGTGCAAGGACCCGCGAATTGCGAACGCTATCCTCCCCTCGCCGACTATGCCCTGATCGGCGACTGCCGCACCGCCGCGCTGGTGTCGCGGGGCGGGTCGATCGATTGGTGCTGTTTGCCGCGTTTTGACTCTGGGAGTGCTTTCGCGCGGCTGCTCGATCACGACCGGGGCGGGTACTGCTCGGTCTCGCCTGCGAGCGACGGGTCGTGGCAGGCGACACGTGAGTACGTCGATGACACGCTCGTGCGCGCGACGACCTTCAGGGGAGACGAAGGGGAGGCAAGACTCGTCGACTGCTTTGTGATCGCCGATGTCGACGATGATCGGAGGATCCTGCGTGTGATCGAGGGACGGCGCGGAGCTGTGCGATTCGACGTACGCGTCGCGCCGCGGTTCGACTACGGCGAGGTGCGGCCGTGGATCCAGCGCCATCGGGAACGGCTGCACAGCGCGATCGGCGGCAATGACGGGTTGATCGTGTTCTGCGAGCACGAGCTCGAGGAGGATCGCGAGCACGAGCTGGCCGGCGTTGTGACGATCGGGGCCGGCGAGCGTGTCCGCCTGTCGCTGCGCTACTGCGCTCCCGAGGAGGTCGACGCGCAGGTGGCGCAGGTGTCCGATCGGGCTGCACTGGATCAAGAGCTCGAGCAGACGGTTGCTTGGTGGCGCCGCTGGTCGCAGTCGATCATGCTCGACAGCAGAGACGAGGCAGGAGCGCGCCGGTCGGCAATGGTCCTCAAGGCGCTGACCTATGCACCAACTGGAGCGATCGTCGCCGCGCCGACGACGTCGCTGCCCGAGGTCGTCGGTGGCACCCGCAATTGGGATTACAGGTATGCATGGGTGCGGGATTCGAGCTTTAGCTCGCGCGCGTTCGCAGAGCTCGGGACCGAGGAGGAGGCGGACGCCTTCAGGGGCTTCGTGATGCGCTCGGCTGCGGGCCACGCCGAGGACCTGCAGGTTGTCTACGGTGTGGGAGGAGAGCGCCGTCTGCACTCGACCGAGCTGTCGGGGCTCGAGGGTCGGGTCGCCCGGGGGAGTTTCACCCCCGGGCTCCCTCAGATCCCGGCGTGACAGTCTGAAGTAGCAGTCACACTGCACCATGTCAGGCGCCGGCTGCCGGCCGAGGTGCGGGTCG
>Ga0335081_10007122_pt1 | contig 17849 bp, 19 predicted proteins | sample Lox_Sample_35_FD_206713 | JGI IMG/M metagenome (GOLD analysis project Ga0335081, IMG submission 206713) | Soil microbial communities from Loxahatchee National Wildlife Refuge, Florida, United States - Lox_Sample_3.5 | ecosystem: Environmental > Terrestrial > Soil > Wetlands | place: USA... | reverse complement strand
GAGCGTGGACAGAATGGCCGTGACGGCTGTCGGGCGGCTGCGCGGCTCGTCGACGTCCTCGATGCGCACCCCCCATTCGCCAGCCGACGCCCGCGCGTCGCAGCAGCTCGCGAGCGCGGCGATGAGCGAACCGAAGTGCAGGGGGCCGGTCGGCGAAGGCGCGAAGCGGCCGCGGTAGGCGCTGCCGCCCTGCGTCACCGTGCGCCGCGGGATGCGTCGAAGCGCGCTGCCTCGATCGTGCCGGCGCTCGCCGACGGCGGGCTCCAGGCCCAGTAACGCCGGAGCGCGGACAGCACCGCGTTCGGATAGTCGGGCTGGCCCAGACTGCCGTTGTAGCGGCCGAGCGCGCGATACAGGTCGCCGTTCTCGCGGTCGAGATAGAACCGCAGGATCGTGCAGCCGTAGCGCAGGTTGGTGCGCAAGTTGAACAGGTCCTGGTCGGGGGAGCCGATCAGCTTCACCCAGAACGGCATCACCTGCATGTAGCCGCGGGCGCTCGTGCTGGACACGGCGTACTTGCGGAAGTTGCTCTCCTGCTGAATGAGCGCAAGCACGAGCTGCGAATCGAGCCCGGCGCGCGAGGCCTCGTACTGCACCGTGACCAGGAAGTCGCGGCGCGTCGGCCAATCGGGAATCTTTCCGGCGAGCCGCGACGACATGTCGGCGAGCCAGGACCAGCCCTCGGCTTCGGTGGCGAAGACCAGCCGCGGTGCGGGGTAGTCGCTCACCGAGCGGTGCAGCGCGGTCTGCACCTCGGCCGCGAGCGCCTCCTCGACCTGCGCGCCGGCGCGCGCCGCGGCCGGGCCGAGCGCCAGCAGCGCCGCCAGCCCGAGGCGGGCCACCGGCGCAAGCGCCGGGCGGATGGACCGCCGTTTGTCCCTTCTCATGGCATGACGCGAATTAAGCGAGCCGGCCCCGAAGATACGCTGCACCCTCGGCGAGCGGGACCGGGACGGCCTTGCCTTCGCGCCGGCTTTGGTACTCGATGTTGCCCTCCTTCAGGCTGCGGTCGCCGATTGTGATCCGATGCGGGATGCCGATCAACTCGAGGTCAGCAAACATCACGCCAGGCCGCTCGCCACGGTCGTCGAGCAGCACCTCGACGCCGTCGCCCTCCAGCGTGTCGTGAAGGCGATCGGAGGCCTCGCGGACCGAGGCGCTGCGATCGTAGCCCACCGGGGCGATGGCCACCTTGAACGGGGCCAGCGGCTCCGGCCAGAGGATTCCTCGCTCGTCGTTGTTCTGCTCGATGGCCGCGGCGACCACGCGCGTGACGCCGATCCCGTAACAGCCCATCTCCATGGGGTGCTGTTGACCGTCGGCGGCGAGGAACGTGGCGCCCAGGGCCTCGGAGTACAGCGTGCCGAGCGCGAACACGTGACCGACCTCGATCCCGCGCACGATCTCCAGCACCCCCTTGCCGTCGGGCGAAGGGTCGCCCCCGACGACGTTGCGCAGGTCGGCGACGAGATCCGGCTCGCGGCAGTCGCGACCGAAGTTCACCCCGCGCAGGTGGCAGTCGGCCTCGTTCGCTCCGCAGACGAAGTCGCTCATTGGCGCGACCGCGCGATCGACGATCAGCGGCATGTCGGGGGGCATGCCCACCGGGCCGAGATAGCCCGGCGGGGAGCGCATGGCTCCCGCGATCTCGGCGTCGCTCGCCCAGCGAAAGCCCGCCAGTCCCACGAGCTTCCCGGCCTTGATCTCGTTCAAGCTGTGATCGCCGCGCAGGAGCAGCATGTGCACCCTGTCCGCGACGCTGAGCATGATGCACTTGACGGTGCGACCGAGCGGCAGATGTAAGAGCTTCGCGACTTCTTCGCAGGTTGCGAGTCCGGGCGTGGCGACCTTCTGCAGCGGCTCGGCGGGCGCGGCTCGATGCGCTTGCGGCGCGACCGCTTCGGCCAGCTCGACGTTGGCCGCGTAATCCGAGGTCGGGCACCACGCGATCGCGTCCTCGCCGGATGGAGCGAGCACCTGGAACTCGTGCGAGGCCGTGCCGCCGATCTGGCCGGTGTCGGCGGCGACCGCGCGGAACTCGAGCCCCAACCGGGCGAAGATGCGGGCGTACGCGTCGTACATTGCCCGGTAGGACTTGAGCATTCCCTCCTTGTCGGCGTCGAAGGAGTAGGCGTCCTTCATGATGAATTCGCGCGAGCGCATGACCCCGAATCGGGGACGGATCTCGTCGCGGAACTTGGTCTGGATATGGTAGAAGTTGACCGGCAGCTGCTTGTAGCTCTTGAGCTCCTTGCGCGCGATGTCGGTGATCACCTCCTCGGAGGTGGGCTGGATCACGAAATCGCGCTGATGCCGGTCCTGGATGCGCAGCAGATCCGGTCCGTACTTGTCCCACCGGCCGGACTCCAGCCACAACTCGCCGGGCTGCACCACTGGCATCAGGAGTTCGATCGCGCCCGAACGGTTCATCTCCTCGCGCACCACGGCCTCCACCTTGCGCAGCACGCGCAGGCCTAGCGGCATCCAGGTATAGATGCCGGCGGCGAGGCGCTTGATCATGCCGGAGCGAAGCATCAGCCGGTGGCTTGCGAGCTCGGCTTCGGCAGGCGCCTCCTTGAGCGTGGAGACGAAGAAGCGGGACACGCGCATGCGCGGGCGGCCCTCGGATGCAAAACGTTGAATTCTAGCGCAGTTTGTGTGCGCGAACGGCGATCTGCCGCAGCGCCAGCGGGGCGCGACTGCGGCGTTCCAGTGTCGCGGCGCGGGCGAGCAGCGGCTGCGCCTCGTCGTCGCGCCCCAGCGCGCTCAACGTCTCGCCCCAGCCGCGATACCCGGGCGCGTATGCGGCATCGACGCGAGCCGCGACGGCGAAGCGAGCCGGCGATTCGTCGATTCTGCCGAGCGCGCGCAGCGCCCGAGCCCAGCCGGCGTGTGCCTGAGGATAGAACGGATCGATGGCCACCGCGCGCTCGTAGAAGGCGAGCGCGAGCTCGGGCTCTCCGAGCGAGAGCAGCGCATCGGCGCGGCCGTACGCGGCGTCGCCCGCGCCGGGAGAAAGCGCGAGCGCGGCCTCGAAGTTCTTCATGGCGCCCCGCGCGTCGCCCGCGCAAAGTCGCGCGAAGGCCATGCTCTTGAGCGTCCGATCGGTTTCGCCCGCCTTCTCGATGGCCTCCAGCGCGGCGGCCAGCGCCCGGTCCGGCCGATCCAGTGCGGCGTAGACCATGGCGGCGACCGCTGCAGCCGATCCGTCACGCCCGTCGAGGGTGCGCGCGCGCTCGACGGCCGTGGCGGCCTGCTCGAACCGGTGTCGCGCGTAGAGCACGTACGCCCAGGCGCTCCACGCGCGGCCATCCTCCGGTGCCAGCCACAGCGCCCGCCGCGCCAGCGCGAGAGCCTGATCGTGGCGATGAAGCAGCGAGGCGTCGATCGCGATCCTGGCCGCCGTCGCGGCGTCGCGAGCCGGGACCTCCAGCGCGCGCAGCCGATGTCCGCGCGCTTCGTCGAAGCGATCCATCCGGTCCAGCGCGTCCGCCCAATTGCGATGGATGAACGGCCACTGGGGCCCGGCCGACGCGGCTTCGGCGAAGCACGCCACGGCTTCGTCCAGCCGGCGCTGCCGCATGAGACAGATGCCTTGAAGGTTGAGCGCCCCGGGACGATCGGCCGGACTGTGCAGCATGGGCTCGAGCGCCGCCATGGTGCGCGGGAACCGCGAGCGCGGCTCGCGATCTTCGCGCGCGAAACAGTGCTGCGCGAGCGTCCACGGGTCGAACGACCGTAGCACATCCTCGGCTCCGAGCGCGAGAAGCGTGCCGATGTCGGGACTGCGCTGAACGCCCAGGACGGAGCCTCCTTCCGGCTCTCGGCGGCGGAGCGTCAGCTCGTAGCCGCCGGCCTCGCGGGTGATCTCTCCGCCGACATGGGTTTCGGGCAGCCGCAGCAGGCGAACGAGCGCGCGGCCGGCGCTTTGCAGGGAGAGGCGATGCGCGCGGTGCAGCTCGATCGGTCTGGACCTCGTCCGCGCGCCGGCGAGCACGCCGTGCGCGAGCGCGTCGGCCCGCATTCCGCGCAGCGCGTCGAGCAGCCGCTCGGCGACCACGGCCGGCGAATACCCGCGCGCGTCGAGCCCGCGCGGGACGTCGATCGGATCGAGAAACAGCGTATCGCGTCGCAGCTCGCGGGCGAGCGCGTAGGCGAGGGTCGCGAGCGCCCCGAGGAGCGCGATCGACACGAGCCCGGCGAGCAGCGCGCCGGCAATTCGCGCGAGCGACGAAAAGCTCTCCGCATCCATGCCGGCCTAGCATAGCAAAGCCCGCGAGCGAGCGAGCGCGCACCCGGACTGCCGCAACGGCGCGCTGCACGTGGCGCGCTTTTCAGCGCACGACCAGCACGGGAAGCTTCGAGTGCGTCAGGACCTTATTGGTCTCGCTGCCCAGCACGAGCGCCGATACGCCGCGCCGGCCGTGCGAGGCCATGACGATCGCGTCGCACTTGTGCTTGCGCGCCGCGGCCAGGATCGCCTCCCACGGTGAGGCGGAAATCGCCGAAGCCGCCGTGAATTCGACGCCGGCCGCCTTGGCCTTGGTCGCCACCGCTCCGAGGATCCGGTCGGCTTCTTCCTTGCACTGCGCGGCGTACTCGCGCCGCGAGAGCGGCGTGAACACCACGCCGTCGGCGTAGACCGGAAGTGGATAGCTGGGCGAGGCGAAGAAACCGGTGAGCCGGCTGCCGAGCACCTTGGCGAGATCGATCGCGTGCGTGACCGCCTTCAGCGAGAGCTTCGATCCGTCGGTCGCGACCAGAATGTTCCGATACATGGCAGATGTCTCCGAGTGGCTTCTCGAGGCGATGTTACGCCAGGGCGTCCCGCGGGGCTTGACGCAGATCAATCGCCTCCGGACGGCTGCCCGCTAGAGTCCCCGGATGTCTCTGTCGACGCGACCGCCCCCGTCGTCTTCCGCGGAACGGCAAAGCGATCCGCGTTGCGAAGGCGGTGACGCTCTTTGCTTCCATTGCGGTGAGCCCGTCTCGGGCGAGCGCTGGCTGCTCGAGCTCGACGGCGCGCCACGCGCTTTCTGCTGCGCCGGCTGCCTCGCCATCGCGCGGACGATCCGCGCCGCGGGGCTCAGCGATTTTTATGTCCGGCGCACCGCGCATGCGGCCACGGCCGCCGATGATGACGACGAATGGTCGCACTACGACATCCTTGCCGAGGAAGGCGCTCTCGCGCCAGGCGATGCGACGATGCAGATCGCGCTCCTGCTCGAGGGCATGCGCTGCGGGGCTTGCGTGTGGCTCAACGAGACCTACGTGCGACGCCTGCCGGGCGTGCGCGAGTTCAGCGTCAATTTCGCGACCCGGCGCGCGCACCTGGTCTGGTCGCCCGGCGAGACGCGGCTTTCCTCGGTGCTGCGGGCGATCGCGGCGATCGGCTATCGCGCCTATCCCTACGATCCGGCGCGACGCGAGGCGCTGGTTCGCCGCGAAGGGCGCGCGCTGCTCACGCGCACCGCGGTGGCGCTGCTCGCGATGATGCAGGTGATGATGTTCGCGGTACCGGGCTACGTGAGCGCGGAGCCCATCGAGCCGGCGTACAGGCACCTGCTCGCCTGGGCGAGCCTGCTGCTGACGGTGCCCGTGGTCGTGTACTGCGCGGCGCCGTTCTTCGCCGGCGCGGTGCACGACCTGTCGTTGCGGCGCTTGGGCATGGACGTGCCCGTCGCGCTCGGCGTCGGCGCGGCGTTCCTCTACAGCGCCTGGCGCACCGTCGACGGTGCGGGTCCGGTGTACTTCGATTCGGTGACGATGTTCGTCGCGCTGCTGCTGGTGGCGCGCTACGTCGAGTTCGCGGCGCGGCGGCGCGCCGGCGCGGCCATCGAGTCGGTCGCGCGCGATCGTCCGGAGACCGCGGAGCGCCTGCCCGGCTATCCGGCAAGCGATCGCGCCGAGCGGGTGGCCGCGGCACGGCTCGAGCCGGGCGACGTGATCCGCGTCGCCGCGGGCGCCGTCGTCGCAGCCGACGGCGTGGTGCTCGATGGGCGCTCCAGCGTCGAGGAAGCCATCGTCAACGGCGAGAGCTGGCCGCGCACCAAGACGCCGGGCGCGCGCGTGCTGGCCGGATCGGTCAATCGCGAAAGCCCGCTCACCGTACGCGTGACCGCCGCCGGCGAGGCGACCACAGTGGCCGCGCTCGCCCGCCTGGTGGCCCGCGCTGCGGAGGCGAAGCCGCGCGTGGCGCGCCTGGCCGATCGTGCCGCGGCATGGTTCGTTGGCGCGCTGCTCGCGGTCGCCGCATGCACGGCCCTGGCGTGGTTCGCGCTGGACGCCTCGCGCGCGCTCGGCGTGGCGTTCGCGGTGCTGATCGTCTCGTGCCCGTGCGCCCTTTCGCTCGCCACGCCCGCGGCCCTTGCCGCCGGCGCCGGCGCGCTCGGTCGTAGAGGCATCCTGGCGGTTCGCCCCGACGCGCTGGAGACGCTCTCGCGCGCGACGCACCTCGTCCTCGACAAGACCGGAACGCTTACCACCGGATCGGTGCGATTGTCCGCGGCGGAGCCGCTCGGCGATCTCGAGCCGGAGCAATGCATCGCGATCGCCGCGGCGCTGGAGCAGGGCTCGACGCACCCGATCGCCGCCGCGCTGCGCGCAGCCGGCACGGCGGACACCAGTGCCGGCGACGTCGTCGCCGTTTCTGGGCAGGGCGTCGAGGGGGTGATCGACGGACGGCGCTATCGCTGTGGGCGGCCCGCGTGGGCCGGTGCGCTGCATGGCGCGCCACCTCCCGGCGAGGATGTCGCTCCCGATGCCGTTCGCGTCGCGCTGGCCGACGAATCGGGCTGGCTCGCACGGTTCGTCCTGAGCGATGCGCTGCGCGAAGGCGCGGGGGAGCTCGTCGCGGCTGCACGCTCGATGGGCATCGCCGTGTGCCTTCTTTCAGGCGATCGGCGCGCCACCGTCGAGCACGCGGCGAAGCTCGCCGGCATAACAGACTTTCACGGCGATGCGACTCCGGAGGCGAAGCGCGCCTTCGTTGCCGCGCTGCAGCGCGACCGAGCCGTCGTGGCGATGGTCGGCGACGGCGTCAACGACGCGCCCAGTCTCGCGCAAGCCGACGTATCGCTCTCGCTCGGCCGCGCGAGCGCGCTCACGCAATGGACTGCGGACGTCGTCGTGCTCGGCGACGATCTGCGCGACCTCGGCGTCGCAATGAGCACCTCGCGCCGGATCTTCCGGGTGATCCGGCAGAACCTGGCCTGGGCGCTCGCCTACAACGCGATCGCCATCCCGCTCGCCGCCGCGGGGCAGCTCGTCCCGCTTGCCGCCGCGGTGGGGATGTCCGCTTCCTCGATCCTGGTCGCTGCCAATGCCTCCCGGCTGGCAAGGCTCGCTTCGGTGACCAAAGGCCGTGCGCTGAGGCAGCGCGCGCCGACTCGCCAAGGATGGCGATGGAAATCCTCTACCTGCTGATCCCGCTCTCGGTCGCGCTCGCGTTCCTGATCGGCGCCGCATTCTGGTGGTCGGTGGCGAGCGGGCAGTTCGATGACCTCGAGGGGCCGGCGCACCGCATCCTCCTCGACGACGACGGCTGGCCGGCGAAGGGCGATGCTGCGCCCCGCTCCGAGGCCGTCCCGGCGATTGATCTGCATCAAAGGCGCAAGCGCGACCTGCCCATACCATCGCCGGAGAGCTCGTCGCCCGCATCCGGCGCGGCGGGCGATTCCGACGCAGTGAAGGAGCAGGGCGGATGAGCGAAGTCGCGGCGACGTTCAACTACAAGGTGGTGCGCCAGTTCGCGATCATGACGGTCGTCTGGGGCATCGTCGGCATGCTCGTCGGCGTGGTCATCGCGGCCCAGCTCCTCTGGCCGGAATTCCTCGGCGGGGTTCCGTGGCTCTCCTACGGGCGGTTGCGACCGCTGCACACCAACGCCGTGATCTTCGCCTTCGGCGGGTCGGCGCTGTTCGCCACGTCGTATTACGTCGTGCAACGCACCTGCCAGGTGCGGCTGTTCTCCTCCCCGCTCGCCTCGTTCACGTTCTGGGGCTGGCAGGCGATCATCGTGCTCGCGGCGATCACGCTGCCGCTCGGCTACACCAGCGGCAAGGAATACGCCGAGCTCGAGTGGCCGATCGATCTTCTGATCGCGGTCGTGTGGGTGGCCTACGCGATCGTCTTCTTCGGCACGATCTTCCTGCGCAAGACGCCGCACATCTATGTCGCCAACTGGTTCTACGGCGCCTACATCCTGACGATCGCGATCCTGCACATCGTCAACAGCGCGGAGATCCCGGTCTCGTTCTGGCCGATGAAGTCGTATTCGGCGTACGCGGGCGTCCAGGACGCGATGGTGCAGTGGTGGTACGGCCACAACGCGGTCGGATTCTTCCTGACCGCCGGCTTCCTCGGGATCATGTACTACTTCGTGCCCAAGCAGGCGGGACGGCCGATCTACAGCTACCGGCTCTCCGTGGTGCACTTCTGGGCCCTGATCTTCACCTACATGTGGGCCGGGCCGCACCACCTGCACTACACCGCACTGCCCGACTGGACGCAGTCGCTGGGAATGCTCTTCTCGCTGATCCTGCTCGCGCCGTCGTGGGGCGGGATGATCAACGGGATGATGACGCTCTCGGGCGCGTGGCACAAATTGCGCGAGGACCCGATCCTGAAGTTCCTGATCGTCTCGCTCTCCTTCTACGGCATGTCGACCTTCGAAGGTCCGATGATGTCGATCAAGACGGTCAACGCGCTGTCGCACTACACCGACTGGACGATCGGACACGTGCACTCGGGCGCGCTCGGCTGGGTCGCGTTCATCACGATCGGTGCGATGTACTACCTGATTCCTCGCATGTTCGGCAAGACCGAGATGTGGTCGACGCGGCTCATCACCGCGCACTTCTGGATCGCCACCATCGGCGTGGTGCTCTACATCGCCTCGATGTGGATCGCGGGCGTGATGCAGGGGTTGATGTGGCGCACGACCAACGCCGACGGCACGCTCACCTACGCGTTCGTCGAGGCGGTCAAGGCGACCTACCCGTTCTACGCCATCCGGCTCCTCGGCGGAACGCTGTTCCTCGCCGGCATGCTGCTGATGGCCTACAACGTCGTGCGCACGATCGCCGGGAGCAAGGCGGTCGAGGCATCGATTCCGATCGCGGCGCCGGCGCCGCTCGCCCAGGCCGCGTAGGGGGCACCCGCGATGAAGATCGATCACGAGCTCGTCGAGAAGAACATCGGCTGGATGATCGTGCTGATCATCCTGGTGGTGGCGGTCGGGGGTCTGGTCGAGATCGTGCCCCTGTACTTCCAGAAGTCGACGACGCAGCCCGTCGCCGGCATCAAGCCGTATCCGCCGCTGCAGCTCGCCGGACGCGACATCTACCTGCGGGAAGGTTGCTACAACTGTCATTCGCAGATGATCCGGCCGTTCCGCGCCGAGACGGAGCGCTACGGCCACTACTCGGTCGCCGGCGAATTCGTCTACGACCATCCGTTCCAGTGGGGAAGCAAGCGCACCGGCCCCGACCTTGCCCGCGTCGGCGGTCGCTATTCCGACGAATGGCATCGCGCCCATCTCAACAACCCGCGCGACGTCGTGCCGGAGTCGAACATGCCGGCCTATCCCTGGCTCGCCAGGACCGCGCTCGACCCCGCCGCCATCGCTCCCAAGATGCGCGCGCTCACCCACGTCGGCGTCCCGTACACCGACGAGGAGATCGCCAACGCGCCGGCGGAGCTCTCGGGCAAGACCGAGCAGGACGCGCTGGTGGCGTATCTGCAGAACCTGGGCCTCGCCCTGCGCAACGTGAGGTAGCGATGGAGCTCTACTCGACGCTCGCCAGCCTCTTCACCGTGCTTTCCTTGTTCGTGTTCATCGGCATCGTGCGCTGGGCGTGGAGCGGACGGCGGCGGGCGGCGTTCGCGGCCGCGGCGGCGGAGCCGTTCGCGCTTCCGGACGAGCAGGTCCTTCGCACTGCGTCCGCGACGGCGCCTACTTCCACGGGAACGTGCCAATGAGCGACTTCACTTCGAATTTCTGGAGCCTGTACGTCGCCGGCCTCGCGCTGCTGAGCATCGTCGCCTGCGGCGTGTTTCTCTACCGCATGGGCCGGATGCGGGTGAAGGCCGCGCCCAAGGCCGGCGAAGGCGTCGGCACGACCGGTCACGTCTGGGACGAGGACCTCGCCGAGTACAACCATCCGCTGCCGCGGTGGTGGATGTGGCTGTTCTACATCACCATCGTCTTTTCGCTCGGCTACCTCGTCCTCTATCCGGGTCTGGGGAGGCTGCCCGGCACTTTCGGCTGGACGTCGGCGGGAGCGTATTCGCGCGAGGTCGCGGACAGCGACGCGCGCGTGCGCCCGCTGTACGCGAAATACCTGGCGATGGACGTGAAGCAGGTCGCCGCCGATCCGCAGGCGCACGCGATGGGCGAGCGGCTGTTCCTCAACCATTGCGCGCAATGCCACGGCTCGGATGCCGGCGGCGGCAAGGGCTTCCCGAACCTTCGCGACAGGGACTGGCTCTACGGCGGCGATCCGCAGACCATCAGCGATTCGATCACCAACGGGCGCAACGGCATCATGCCGTCGTTCGCCGCCGCGCTCGGTCCCGACGGCGTGAAGAACGTGGCCAACTACGTGCGCTCGCTCTCCGGCCTGCCCGTCGACAGTCTGCGCGCGCAGCTCGGCAAGCCCGTTTTCATGCAGAACTGCGCCGCCTGCCACGGACCGGAAGGGAAGGGCAATACGGCGGTCGGCGCGCCGAACCTCACCGACGAAGTCTGGCTGTACGGCGGCTCCGAGGCGACCGTCATGGAAACGATCGCCAAGGGCCGCGGCTCACCCTCCGCCGTCTCGCGGATGCCGGCGCACAAGGACGATCTGGACGAAGGGAAGATCCATCTGCTCGCCGCCTACGTGTGGGGCCTGTCGAACGTCCCGCAGGCACAGCTGCAGTGATGCGCCCACGGGCGGACCCCGGTGAACGCGTCGCTCTTGTCGCATGAGACGCGCAGGGCCGTCCCAAGCGTCGAATTCCGCCCCCTCGGGGAGCGGCGCGGCGGCGGAGCCGCAAGCGCGGGGCGGGCAGGCAAGCGCGCCGGCTCGCCAGCCGGCGCCAGCCTCCGAGGCGCGCGCCCAGGAGATCGCGCTCTACGAGATCCGCCAGCGCATCCATCCGCGCGCGGTTCACGGCCGTTTCGCCGCGTGGCGCTGGGCGCTCGTCTTCGCCACCCAGGCGGTCTTCTACGGCCTGCCGTGGCTCCAGTGGAACGGCCGCCAGGCGGTGCTGTTCGACCTTTCGGCGCGCCGGTTCTACATCTTCGGCGCGGTATTCTGGCCGCAGGACGTGATCTACCTCACGGCGCTGCTCATCATCGCCGCCCTTTCTCTGTTCCTGTTCACCGCGGTAGCGGGGCGGCTGTGGTGCGGCTACGCCTGTCCGCAGACCGTCTACACGGAGATCTTCCTGTGGATCGAGCGCAAGATCGAAGGCGATCGCCCGGCGCGCCTGCGCCTCGACGCCGCGCCGTGGTCGCTCGAGAAATTCGTCCTGCGCGCGACCAAGCACATCGCCTGGTTCATCGTCGCGCTCTGGACCGGCTATACCTTCGTGGGCTATTTCACGCCGATCGCGGACCTCGGCCTTCGCGCCGCGACCTGGCGCTTGGGGCCGTGGGAGGCGTTCTGGATCCTGTTCTACGGGTTCGCCACCTACGGCAATGCCGGTTTCATGCGCGAGCAGGTGTGCAAGTACATGTGCCCGTACGCGCGCTTCCAGAGCGTGATGTTCGACCGCGACACGCTGGTGATCACCTACGACCGCGAGCGCGGAGAGCCGCGCGGCGCGCGCTCGAAGGCGGTGAAGCCCCGCGAGCGCGGCCTGGGCGACTGCGTCGACTGCTCGATCTGCGTGCAGGTTTGCCCGACCGGGATCGACATCCGCGACGGCCTGCAGTACGAGTGCATCGGCTGCGCCGCGTGCATCGACGGCTGCGACCAGGTCATGGACAAGCTGGGCTATCCGCGCGGACTCATCCGCTACGCCACCGAGAACGCGCTGGAACTCAAGCTCGACGCGCCTGCCATCTGGAGGCGCGTGCTTCGCCCGCGGACGCTCGTTTACGGCGGGCTGCTCTTCTCCGTCGTCGCGCTCGCCGCCGGCTCGCTGGCGCTGCGCAATCCGCTCAAGGTCGACGTGATCCGCGACCGCGGCACGCTGGCGCGCGAAGCGGCGCCCGGGGTGATCGAGAACGTCTACCGGCTGCAGATCATGAACACCGACGAAGCGCCGCGCCGGTTCGAGATCGCCGCGACCGGGTTGCCGCGCCTCACCGTAGTGGGCATCGAGCAGCCCGTGGCGGTCGGCGCGGCCAGCACGCGCATGATCGCCTTGCGCCTGCGGGCGCCGCTCGAGGCGGCCGGGCGCGAAGAGAGCGCCGCCGGCAGCCAAGTCGAGCCGGGACGGCACGAGCATCGCGCGGAGAGCGATGAAGCGCAGCGCCACGAACTCGAGCCCGGCCCGCACAAGGTCGAGTTCGTGATCCGCGCCGTCGAAGACCCGGAGATCGTTCGCCATGAACCCACGAGCTTCATCGTTCCCCGCTAGTCCGCCGCGGTGGTACCGCGAGCGATGGCCGTGGCTGCTCATGTCCGGTCCCTTCGCGGTGATCATCGCCGCGCTGGCGAGCGCAGGGCTCGCGGTGCGTAGCGACGACGGCCTGGTCGCCCAGGACTATTATCGGCAGGGCCTGCTGATCAACCGCAAGCTCCCCAACCCCTTGCGCCCGGCCGAGGCGTCGCCGGCGGCGAGCCTTAAGGTAGGCAGCGACGGGACGCTGCGCGTGCGCCTGCGCCACGTCGCCCAGCCTCCCGCGCTGGAGATCGAGTTAGTCCCGCACGGCGATCGCGCCCGCGCTGTGCGCCTGTCGTTGGTGCGCGAAGGCGATGAATGGGTCGGCGCACTGCCGGCGCTCGAACCCGGCACCTGCATCGTTGCGCTTAAGGCGCCGGGCTGGCGCTTGCCGACGACGATTGCCGCGTTGCCGTTCGCCGAGCTCGAGCTCGGTGGGCCGCATTCCTGAAGCGACCCGATCCGCGAGGCGAACGCCATGGACGAGCGGCGATTGCGGCGCATCCTCTGGGTCCTCTGGCCCGCCTTTCTCGTCGCTGGCGTTGCCGAGGCGGTTTTCTTCACCGTGTTTGATCCGTTCGAGCTGCATTTCTTCGGCGCCCCGCTCGAGCTGTCGCGGCAGGCGATCTACACGATGGGGTTCTTCGGCTTCTGGGTCATGGGCGTCGCCGCTTCCGCGCTCACGCTGTTCTTCGAGCATCGGCCCGGCGCCGACGAGCGCCGGGCCGGAGAAAGACGGCCGTGAGTCCGACACCATGGCGTTGAGCGTCCTGCTGAGCGCCTGGCTGCTGGGAACGATCGGCAGCGTGCACTGCCTCGGCATGTGCGGCGGCTTCGTCGCGGCTGCAGCCGCGCGCGACGGAGCGACGCGAGCCACGGCGCCGCTGCTGCCCGCCGCGACGATGCTGTGTCGTCAGCTCGCCTATCACGCCGGCCGCGCGAGCGGCTACGCTGTGCTCGGTGCGGCCTTTGGCGCTGCCGGCGTGGCCGCGCTCGAGACGGCCGCGCTCCTGCCGTTCCAACGCGGCCTCTTCCTGCTCGCCAACGGGCTGCTGCTTGCACTGGGCGTCTCGCTCGCCGCAGGGAGGCCGGGCCTCGGCGGTCTGCAGCGAGCCGGCGCCGCGGTCTTCGCCCGCGTGCTGCCTTGCGTGCAGCCGCTGCTGGCGCTGCACGGCGCCCGCGGTCGGGCCGCGCTCGGATTCGTCTGGGGTTTCGTCCCTTGCGGACTCGTCTATTCGACGCTGCCGCTGGCGCTGTTTTCGGGCGGCATGTGGCAAGGCGCGCTGGTGATGCTCGCCTTCGGGCTGGGCACGGTCCCGGCGCTGGCCGCAACCGGGCTGGCCCTGCGCCTTCCCCAGCGCCTGCTCGGCGGTCGCCGCTGGCGCTACCTTGCCGGCGGCATCGTAATCGCCTTCGCGCTGGCCGGGCTGTATCGGGCCGTGTTTGTCTCCGGCGTGCTGTCGCGCGGGCCGTTTTGCCCGCTCGGCTAGGGCTCGCCGTGGCTCAAGGCGCAGCGCCTGCGGACCCGCGTGCGACAATGCCCCCATGCCTGCCGAGATCGAGGACCCGCGCGTCTTCCGGCCGCTTGCCGAAGCCGCGCACGCGCCGCTTCTCGGCCTGGCGGAGGCTAATCTCGCGGCAACGACGACCGCGCGGGCCGAGGAGATCCATCGCACGCTCACTCGCGCGGCCGTCGATTGCCTACGCTCGGGTCGGGCCTCGGTGCTCGCCGACGCCATCGCCGCCGCACCGTCGCCGGCGCTGGCGCGCGAGCTGTGGCGGTGCCTGATCGATGCCTGGTCACCCGCCTGGCGCGACCCGGCCGACATGGCCGCGACGCTGTTCGCGTTGCCCGTGGTCATCATCGCCGCACGCGATGCGGGGGCGCCGCCGGGCGAGTCTGTCCTTCCGGCCGAGCTGAGCGAAAGCCGCCGCCTGGTGCATATTCTCGTCGAGCATCGCGCCTTGCGCGGCAACCAGGCGTTCGCGCTCGCCCCCGCGCTGGTGGCGAGCGACGAGATCGACGTCGCCCGCCTGGACCGCCTGTTCGCGCGCCAAAGCGAGGTTCTCGACGCTTGCGGCGGCGACTTTCCGGCGACCCCCATCGCCGTGCAGTCGGGCCAGCAAACGGTGCACCTGCGCTTTCTCCTCGGTACCGCGCTGGCGGCGCCGGGCGCCGATCTCCTGGAGAACGCCGATGTCGGCGGGTGGGGCATGCCCCTTGCCCTGGAGCTCGCGCGTCAGCTGGCCTCGCCGGGAATCTCCGTGCTGGCGCTGCCGCGCCCGCCGCAATCACCGCCGGCCGCCTTGCAGCAGGGACGCATCGCTCAGCGCGAGGTCGGCGCTCAGCTCTTCGCGAGCAACGCGATCCGGAAGCTGCGCGCCACTGTCGGCGAACCGGTCGGCGTGATCAGCGCTCACCATTGCGCAGCGGCGCCCGGGGGGGGCGAGCTGCGAGTGTCGCTGTCGAGCCCGTTCGACGTGCGGGCCGCGGAGGGTTTTCGTTGTCCGCTCTTTGCGACCGATCGCGCCGACGACGTGGCGAGTATGCTCCACGAGCTGTTGCGCGACTGCAGGGTAACCGACGTGCGCGTGCTCGCCGGCGTGCATCCGGATCGCGATCCCAGGACGGGAGTGCTGCTCTTTTTCAAGCCGACGCCTCAGGGTGTCGAGCCGACGCTGCACTGACCGTGCGCAAGCTCACGCCCGGCTCCGATCCGGCGGAAGCGGCCCGGATCACGCTCGAGGAGGCGGAGAGACTGCTCGCAGCCGCGGGCCAGCACTCGGTGGCGGTGTTCGAGCACGGGACGCTGCAGGTAAAGCTCTACGCGCCGCGCGGCCGCGATGCCCAGACGCCCCATGCCCGCGACGAGATCTATCTCGTCGCTCGAGGTCGCGGCTGGTTCGTGAACGAGGGACGCCGCCACCCCTTCGAGCCGCATGACGTGCTGTTCGCGCGCGCCGGCGCCGCGCACCACTTCGAGGATTTCTCGGACGACTCCCTGGTCTGGGTGTTCTTCTATGGACCGGAGGGGGGAGAAGGCGACGGCGCAAGCGACCCTTAGGAACCTTGGCGGCGGCTTACCTTGCCGATACCGCTGATCGACTGCTCGATCTGGGGATGGCTGAGGTACTCGACGCTGCCCGCACCCGAGATATCGACCTTGAGCTTGCCACGGGCGTCGACGACCGCCTTGCCGGCGCCGCTCACCTCCACCGCCGCCTCCTCGCTCGCCAGGCGACCTCCGTCGTAGGACCCGGCGCCCGAGACGTGGATGTTCTGCCGCGCCACCTTTCCGCCGATCGTGACGCTGGTCGCTCCGGAGCCGTCGAGGTTCAGGTTGTCCGCTTCCAGCTCGCCGATGCGCACCGTGGACGCACCGGCGAGATCGAAGTGCAGCTCACCCGCCTTCAGCCGTTCGGCGGTCAGCGTGACCGCGCCGGCGGTCTCGACGCGATCGAGATCGCGGAGGTTGATCGTGATCCGCACGCCGCGCGAGTCCCGCCCCGAGAGCCACTGCCAGGCTGCGCTTCGATCCTTCACCTCGATCGTAAGCGTTCCGTCGCGTACGTCGGTCCGCACCCGCATCGAGGCGGGCGCATCGATGGACACGCCCTCGGCCGAGCCCTGAACCAACGTCACCGCCGCTTGCCCGGCGATGTCCAGCCGGTGGAATCCGGCGATCGGGCGCACCTCATGCACCGCCTCCTTCGCCGGGGCGTTGCGGCTCAACGACACTCCCGCGATCGTAGCGAGGGCCGCCAGCACGATGCCGGCGAAGGCGACCAGGAAGGCCTTCATCGCGAAGTTAGATGGCGGACGAGGACTCGGCGGATTCACGCTTGCGCTCGGCCTGAAGGACGGCGGTCCTCTTCAAGGACGAGCCGCGTGCCGGCGAGCCGATCCTGAAAGAACTGCCGATCGGGATCGACCAACGCCCAAGCGTAGTTGAACGCGAGCAGCGCGAGCGACCACGCACCGTACCCGAAGGGCTGTAGCGCGGCGAAGCCGGCGATCGCCAATGCGGATCCCGCGAGGCAGCCGAGATAACGCACCAACGCCTTCCCTACGCCCACGGGTGCGCCTTCCGGCGTACGGAGCGCGAGATGCCAGGTCCGCATCGCCACGGTGCGCCTTGCGCCGCTCCAGAACCCGGCGCAGTAGAGTGCGCAGGCGCCGAAACTGGCTGCGGCGGAGAGCGCACGCGCCTCGGGCGACATGATGTACAGCAACTCTGGATCCGCGCCCGCCAGCCGCGACGGGGTGACCGCAGGCAGGAGCGCAAACGCCACGGCGACCAGCACCGCGGCGATCGCCAGAGCCTCGTACGCGCTCGCGGCGAGGCGTCGCAGGAAGCTCGCCCCGTGGCTCGGCTCGGAAAGCGATCGCGCTACGGCCGACTCGCCGACGCGCCGGGCGGAGTGCTGCCGCGCGCCGTCAATTCGCGCCGCTTTTCGGGCGGCAACCGCCGGTATTCCTCCCATTGTTGCTCCACTTGCCGGCGCTTGTCCGGGGGCAGTTGTCGGATCGTCTTGTACTGCTCACGGGCCTGCTTGCGCTGATCGGGCGTGAGCTGCGCCCAAGCCCCCATCTGCTCCTTGAGCCGCTGCTGCGCGGGCGGAGCGAGCTTGGGATAGCGCTTCGCGATGCCGAGCCACTTCTGTCGCCGCTGCGGGTCGAACGAGTCCCATTGGCCGGCCAACGGCGCCAGAATCTGCTTGTCGGCGGGAGAAAGCTCGGCCCAGCTCGCTGCCCGCGTACCGAGCGCATCCGCCGCGGGCGAAGCCGCGACCGCGACCGCCAGCAGCCCGCCTGCGATCAGGGCTCGGAGCGTTTGAGCCACGCCTGGAACCCCCGGTCCAGATAGGCTTCGATGGGCAGGTCGGAGGACAGGATCGCAGCGTCGGTTTCTTCGAGGTCGCGCGCTTGCTGAGCCGTCTGCCAGTATTGGTACGACACGATGCCGCCGACGATGAGCAGGATGCCGAGCCAGATCCGCAAGTCGGCCAGGGCGCGCCGCGGGCGCAGCGTCCCACCCGCACCGGCGAGGGCCAGCTCGCTGGCGCGTCTTGGCTCCTCCAGCCTGGCGAGCGCCGCCTGCCGCGCGAGCTGCAGCCGATAGAGCGTTCCCGCCTTGATACCGGCGGCGCCGCGATCGAGGTAAGCCGTCAGTCTGCGTGCGATTTCGCTTTCGGTCATAAGCTGATCCCCTTGGCCTTGAGCATCTCGGCCAATGCATGGACGGCTCTGG
>Ga0335081_10007121_pt1 | contig 17850 bp, 13 predicted proteins | sample Lox_Sample_35_FD_206713 | JGI IMG/M metagenome (GOLD analysis project Ga0335081, IMG submission 206713) | Soil microbial communities from Loxahatchee National Wildlife Refuge, Florida, United States - Lox_Sample_3.5 | ecosystem: Environmental > Terrestrial > Soil > Wetlands | place: USA... | reverse complement strand
GCGCAGGCTCGCCAGCGCCGGGGCCGGGATGACGGCCGGATTCACCGCCGGCAAGGCGATGCCCTGGAGCACGAAGAGGCCGAGGGCCACCGCGGCGGCGCTCTCCTTGAGCCGCGCGCGGCGGGCGTAGGCCGCCGCGGCGAGGAAGGCGGCCGCGAGGGCCACCAGGGCGGCCTCGGCCACGGGCGGGAGCCGGTAGAGGAGCGGGAGGAGGGCGACAAGGCCCAGAGCGGCGAGCAGGACGGCGGTGCCGACCCGCGCGAGGCTCGCCGGGCGGGCCCGGCTGACGAGGAGCGCGGCGGCCGGGGTGCAGGCGAGCCCGTAGTGAGGCCACTTGAGGGCCGGCACCGTGAAGACCAGCAGCACCGCCACGATCCAGACCGAAGGTAGAAGGAGCGCGGGGTCGCGCAGGCGGCGGGGGGAGGGGAACGCGCCGAGGACGAGCAGGGTCCAGGGCATGAGGAAGGCCAGGAAGCCGAAGAGGAGGGTGCCCTCGCTGGCGAGGGTCCAGGGGTGCTCGAAGCGGTCGAGGTTCTGCTCGACGAAGAAGAAGTGGAAGAAGCGCTGCCCGTGCACAAGGAGCGAGGCCAGGTACCAGGGCAGGCCCACCGCGGCCCCGAGGGCGAAGGCGGCGGCCGTGAACCGCGAGGCAAGGAGGGAAGGGCGCCTGAGCGCCAGGAACCCGCCCGAGATGAAGAGCACCAGCACTGCCCCCACCGGCCCCTTCAGCATGAAGGCGGTTCCGGCGGCGAGGCCTGCCCAGAGCAGCTGCCAGGGCCGCCCCTCCTCGCTCGCGCGCCAGCTGCCGTAGGCGGCCGCGGCGAAGGCGAGCGCCATGGGCGCGTCCATCATGGCGATCCGGCCGAACTTGGCGAAGCCGAAGGTGGTGGCGACGAGCAGCCCGGCCGTGGGAGCGGCCGCCGGGCCGTACAGGCGGGCGGCGAGCGAGGCGGTGACGAGCGCGAGGGCGATGGCCGAGAGGGCGGCGGGCAGGCGGCCGGCGAAGAAGCCCCGCCCGAAGACCGCGTAGCCGGCGCGCTCCGCCCAGTACAGCAGGGGCGGCTTGAACCAGCGCGGCTGCCCGTCGAGGGTGGGCGTGAGCCAGGCGCCGCGGGCGTCCATCTCGGCGCTGATGCCGAGGTAGTAAGACTCGTCGGGGTGCGTGCCCGACGAGGGATTGCCCAGGGCCGGAAGGTAGACGAGCGCGAGGAGCGCCGGGAGCGCGAGGCGCCTCGTGAGCCCGATGATCCTCTCGCGCGTTCCGGGGTGCGTCCCGCTCTCCTCCTATGGCCCGCCGCCGAACTGGCCGGGGCGGACGTTCCGGCGCACAATAACCCGAACAGGCTCGCGACGGGCCCCGGCCGGACGCGGGGCCTCCTCGAGAGCCCTGGGGGTGGCCTTCCACGGGAGCGCCCGTGGCACGGCCCTTATCCCGCGTTTACACGAGGGCCATGAAGCCTGGCGCGAACGACCCCTGCTGGTGCGGTAGCGGTCAGAAGTACAAGCGGTGCCACCGCGATGCCGATCGCGCCTCGGGGGCGAGCGACCGTCCTGGCCTCATGCCGGGGGTGGTCCGGCCGGGCGTGGTGTCGCCGCGCCGAACGGTGCCTCCCGACATTCCCAGGCCGAACTACGCGGTGAGCGGCCGCCCGCGCCCCTCCACGCGGATCGCAGATCCGGCGGACCGCCTGGCGAGGATCCGGAGGGCCTGCCGCGCCGCGGCGGAGGTCCTCGCCCTGGGCGGCGAGGCGGCCCGCCCCGGCGTCACCACCGACGCCATCGACGCGCTCGTGCACCAGGCCTACCTCGCCCGTGGCGGCTACCCGAGCACGCTCAACTATCACGGCTATCCCAAGTCTCTCTGCACCTCGGTCAACGAGGTCATCCTGCACGGCATTCCCGATTCGCGCCCGCTCGAGGACGGCGACATCGTGAACCTCGACGTCACCATCTACCTCGGCGGCGTGCACGGCGACTGCTCGGCCACCTTCCTCGTCGGCGACGTCGACGAGGCCTCGCGGCGGCTGGTGAGGGTGACGCGCGAGTGCCTCGAGCTCGGCATCGCCGCGGTGCGACCAGGCCGGCCCATCTCCGACGTCGGGCGCGCCATCGAGCGCCACGCCACCGCCAGCGGCTACGGCGTGGTGCGCGCCTTCTGCGGGCACGGGATCGGCGAGGACTTCCATATGGAGCCCCAGGTGCTCCACTACTACGAGCCCCGCGCCCGCGCGGTCATGGAGGAGGGCCAGGTCTTCACCATCGAGCCCATGATCACGCAGGGGCGACCCGAGCACGTGGTGTGGTCGGACGGCTGGACGGCCGCCACCGTCGACGGGCAGCGCGCGGCACAGTTCGAGCACACCGTGCTCGTGACGCGGGACGGGGCGGAGATCCTGACCCTCGCGCCCGGGACCGGGGAGCGGGTGCGCTCCGAGATGCGCGAGGCCGCCGAGCCGTAGCGTCGCCCGCCGGACCCTTGCTCGGGGAGGAGCACGCCCGTGGACGAACGGGTGCCCTCGGCCGAGGGGGCCTCATCTGTTGAGGAGCCGCGCGCTCGAGCGGAGCCAGAGCTCCACCTGGCCGGTGGCGTAGGGTACCGCCGCGTCGACCCGCAGGACGCGGGGGCCGAGCGAGAAGGGCAGGAAGCCCCGGTCGACGAGCGCCTTCGCCTCGTAGGGTGTGAATCCACCCTCGGGGCCGAGCGCGAGGAGCGCCCGCGAGGCCCTGGGCGCAAGCGCCTCGAGGGGCGCTGCGGCGAGGGGATCGGCGAGGAGCCGTTGCGCGCTCTCCGCGACCTGGTCGAGCTCGTCCTCGACGAAGGGCTTGAAGAGCCTGCGGACCGACACCTCGGGGAGCACGGTGTCGCGCCCCTGTTCGAGCCCGAGCCGCAGCTCGGCCTCGAGCGCGCTCTTCTCGAGGAGCGGCGAGGAGAAATAGCTCTTTTCGACCCGGTAGCTCCCGAGGAGGACGATCCGCCCCACGCCCATCGAGGAGGCGGCCTGGAGGACCTTGCGCAGGATCTTGGGGCGCGGCAGGGCGAGGAGGAGGTCCACCCGGGACCTCGGCGGTGGACCCTTCTCGAGGGAAACCCTGAGGGTCACCTCGCCTAGGCCGACCGCGACGACCTCGCCCTCCCCGAGGTCGCCCCCGAGGAGGCCCACCTTGAGGAGTGTGCCCGGCGAAGGCCTGAGGACCTTCAGGAGGTGCTGGGCGCGCCGCCCGGTGAGGCGCGCCGTGCCGTCGGGGCCGAGCTCCCCGGGTTCGAGCAGGATGAGGTTCACCGAGGACGAGAGCCTCTTGCGGCGCCGCGTCCACTGTCAACGGACAGGTTGGCATCTGGTTGACAACGCAATGCGTCAAGACCGAGGACGAGGTGCTTCGGCCGACGATTCGAATGGCTACGCCCCCGGCTGGTAGGGCTAAAATCACTGTCCCGGGCTCGCCGGACGCGCGCGTCCCGCGTGAGACGGGTTACATTCGAAGGTACCGTGCAGCAGACCAAGATCCTGGTGGTCGAGGACGACGACGATTTGCGGGAGGCCATCGTGGCCTCGATCGCCGAACTCGGCGCCGAGGTCGAATCGGCCCGCGACGGCGTGGAGGGGCTCGAGCGGCTGGCGGTCGGCAAGGTGCCGAGTGCCATCCTGCTCGACATCCGCATGCCGCGCCTCGACGGCCAGGGCTTTCTCGAGGTGCTGCGGGCGGAACCACGGCTCGCCAACATCCCGGTCATCACCATGAGCGGCGGCCCGACCCCACCCCCGGTCCCGCCGGTCACCTCGAGGGTGTACAAGCCCTTCGACGTCGACGAGGTGGCCCGGATCCTGGTCTCGCTCGGCGACAGCGAGACCGCCTAGGGCGCGGGCGGCTCGCGGCGCAGCCTGCGCGACTCGCGGTAGGGGAAGATGTCCACGATCTCCCCGGCCCGGTGGCGGGCCTGCATGCGGCGCCAGAAGTCGGCGGTCAGGATCTCGCCGTGGGCGGCGAGGAAGGCGTTGCGCAGGCGCTCGGGGAGGCCGAGGAAGGTGAGGAACTCCTCGGGGAAGACGTCGTTCTCCCCCACGTAGAACCAGGGCTCGCCCCCCGTCTCGTCCTCGTCCCCCGAGGCGCGCGGGATGTCGCGGAAGTTGCAGTCGGTCACGAGGCACAGCTCGTCGTAGTCGTAGAAGATGACGCGCCCGTTGCGGGTGACCCCGAAGTTCTTGAGGAGCAGGTCGCCCGGAAAGGTGTTGGTGGCGGCGAGGTCGCGCAGGGCCTGCCCGTAGTCGCGCAGGGCCTCGCGCGCGCTCCACTCGTCCCGCTCCCTGATGAAGAGGTTCAAGGGGGTGAGCCGCCGCTCGGCGTAGAGGTGCCGGATGAAGACCCGCTCCCCCTCGACCCGCACGGTCTCGCCCGCCTCCCGCAGCATCTCGTCGAGGACCTCCTCCGAGAAGCGGGTCCGCTCGAAGACCAGGTGCTCGAACTCCTGGGCATCGACCAGGCGGCCGGCGCGGTCGTGGCGGAAGACCAGGGCGTACTTCTGCATGACCTCCTTGCGGGTCACCGACTTGGGCGGAGCGAAGCGGTCGCGGATCACCTTGAAGACCACGTCCAGGGAGGGGAGGGTGAAGACGATCATCACCATCCCGCGGTCGCCGCGGGCGCGCTCGAAGCGGTCGTCGGTGCGCGCCAGCTGCTCGAGGATCTCGCGGTAGAGCACGGTCTTGCCGTGCTTGTTGTGGCCGATGGCGATGTAGAGCTCGCTCGTCGGCTTCTGGGGGAGGATCGATTTCAGGAAGCCGATGAGGGCGAGGGCCCCCTCCACCTCGACGTGGAAGTAGGAGCGGGTGAAGCTGAAGACCACGCTCGCGTCGTAGGGCGCGGTGAGGGCCGCGTCCACGAAGATGCCCTCGTCGCCGTGGAGGAGCGCCAGGATGAAGGGGGAGACGGTGCCGCCGCGCCGCAGGCGCCCGACGAGGTAGGCACCCTTGCCGCGGTAGAAGACCGGCCTCAGCATCTCGACGGCGTCGAGCGTGCGCGCGTCGTCGAAGGAGCGCACGTAGGCGTCGACCTTGGCGGCCACCAGCCGGGCGTCGGCCGGGAGGTCCCGGTAGGGCGTCGCGAAGGCGTAGTCCTCGAGCAGCGCTCGCACCAGCTCCTCGGTCCCCCGCCGGCAGGGGTAGACCCGCTGGTTCGAGGCCGCGTTGCGGACCGAGCCGGGCGGCGGATCGGCGGCGGTGAACTCCGCCCTCGGGTTCACCCCGATGGTGCCGAAGATGCGCCGGGCCACCGAGTTGTAGAAGGTGCGGCCGAGCTCGGGGTCGGGCAAGGCGCCGAGCTCCCGTTCGAAGTGGGCCTTGAGCTCTTCCCTCAGCAGGGGGTGGGTGGCGGCCGCGCCGAGCACTCCCCGCAGCTCGTCCACCGCCCGCGCGATGGCTCGCGGATGCAGCTCGAGCCGCTCGAGGGCGTCGGCGTGCGCGCCGCGCCAGTCCCGCGCCTCGAAGCGGAGCTTGGCGCGCCGGGTGATGTGCCGGAACTCCAGCTGGAAGGAGGCGTAGGCCTCCCGGACCGTGGCGGCCGCCCAGCGCGCCAGGGCGGCGTGCGAGTCGTTCAGCATGGCGCCCCCTCCCGAAGGCACGGGGAGCCCTTCATAGGAAGGACGGGGGCGCTCTGCACGGCGGCCTGGCGAGGGTGGCGAAGACTCGCCGGTCGAGGATAGGCTCGGAGCGTGCAAAGCCCCCGGCCCCTGGCCGTCCTGCTCGACCTCGACGGCACCCTGCTCGACACGGTCCAGTTCATCCTCGACTCGGTGGAGTACGCCTTCCAAGGACGGCCGCGCCGGCCGAGCGAGGCGGAGTGGGTCGCCGGCATCGGGTCGCCGCTCAGGGTCCTGCTCGGCGGCTACACCGACGGCCCCGAGGACCTGGAGGCCGTGGCCGAGCGCTATCGCGCCTACCAGCGCGAGCACCACGACCACCGGACGAGACCCTACGCGGGCGCGGTCGAGGCGGTCCGGGCCCTGAAGCAGCGCGGCCACCCCATCGCCATCGTGACCGGGAAGACCGCCGCCTCGGCCGGGCGGGCGCTCGCCCTGGTCGGGCTCGCCTCGCTCGTCGACGCGGTGGTGGGGGCCGACAGCTGCCCGGGCCACAAGCCCGACCCCGAGCCGGTCCTGCTGGCGCTCGAGCGCGTCGGGCGCCGCCCGGAGGAGGCGCTCTTCATGGGCGACTCGGTGCTCGACGTGCAGGCCGGCCGCGCGGCGGGCGTCCTGACCGTCGCGGCCCTGTGGGGCGCTAGCGGCCGCGCGGCCCTCGAGGCCGCCCATCCCGACTACCTCCTCGAGGACGTCGGGGCACTCCCTGCCCTCGTGGAAGGCCTCTCCGCCTCCTAGCGCCCCCTAACGCCGTAGGCCCGGCCGGGGGAGACCTCGCCCAAGGGGTCGGGGTGAGTCCCCGCCTTCCGTCGGCGGTGGCCCACCTACATACCCACAGCCCCTGTTGGGGCGTGTATCGGGCGATCGGCGGGCCGTCAGGGTGGAAGAGGCGAGAGGGCGCAGGCGAAAGAAGCGCGCCCGGAGTCGACCATGCTCGTTCGCTCTCGCCCGAAGACCGACCTCGACGACGTGCCGCGCCTCGCCTTCCTCGCCGGCCGGGGCGACGCCTCGGCGCTCGACACCCTCGCCAGGCGCGTGCAGCCCGTGCTCGAGGCGCACGCCCGGCGCGCGCTCGGCCGGCAGAGCCGCGACGGCCTCGACGTCGACGACCTCGTCGAGGAGGTGGTGGCCGAGGTGCAGGCCTTCCTGGTGGCCGGGGAGAGGGGCCCGGGTTGGCGCCGCTTCGAGAGCTCGCGCGCCCGGGGCGAGATCGAGGGCTGGCTGTTCGGGATCGTGCGCAACAAGGTGCGGCGTTGCCTGCGCGACCGCCGGCGCCGGCAGGCGCTCGAGCCCGAGCCGCCCTTCGAGGAGAGCCTCCCCGCCAACGCGGCCGAGCGCGCCATCGACGCGGCGCGGGCCTTGGAGCTCGTGCGGCGACTGCCAGCGCGCGAGGCCTCGGTGGTGGCCCTGTGGCTCCTCGACACACCCTCGCGCGAGATCGCCACGGCGCTCCGCTTCGCCTCGCCCCACGCCGTCGACTGCTGCCTCAACCGCGGCAAGCAGCGGCTGCGCCGCATGATGCTCTCGGGCGAGATGAAGGCGGCCGCCTAACCCGGTCCGTCAGGGCGGAGCCTTGGAGGCGGCCGCCCCCGCCTTCTTGGGTTTCTCGGCCTCCGCTCGGACCTGGTCGGCGCGCAGGTCGTCGAGCTCCTGGCGCAGCTCGTCCCGATCGGACCGGCAGGCCTCGAGCCGGCCCTCCAGCCGCGACTCGGAGGCCGTGCGCGCCTGGATGGCGGCGTTGCGCTCGCGCTCGGCCTTCTCGAGGCGCTGGCCGAGGTTCGCGTCGGCCTCGCGCTCGTGGGCCAGGTCCTGGCGCAGCTGGGTGGTCTCGTCCTCCCACTGCTCGCGCAGCGCCTCGACCGAGGCGCGGTAGTTCTCGGCCCGGCTCCGCAGCTCCGCGTAGAGCCCGCTCGTCTCGGCCTCCAGCGCCTTCACCCGCGCGGTGGACTCGCCCAGCCGAGCCTCGAGGTGGGTGGCCGTGGTCTGGGCCTGCTCGAGCTTGCCGGCCGCCTCGCGCGCCTGCGCCTCCACCGCGGTGAGCTGGGCGTCCGCCTCCGAGGAGCGGCCCTCGGCGCGCAGGCGGGCCTCGCGTTCGCGGGCCTCCGCGCCGGCCACCGCCTCCCGCTCGGCGCCCAGCCGGGCGAGCTCGGCCTCGAGCCCGCTGCGCTGGTTCTCGAGGCGCACCACGTCGGCGTCGAGTTCCTGGGCCCGCTGGGCGAGCTCCCGCGCGCGCGCCTCGAGCCCGCTCTTCGCCACCACGGTGTTGAGGAGGCCGAGGCCCAGGGTGGCGGCGATGACCGTGCCGGTGAAGGCCAGGTTCAAGAGCACGCGGTGGCGCTGGTAGAAGAGGCTCAGGCGCCGCACCGGCCGGCGCAGCTCCCAGGGGGCCGGCCGCCGCGCCAGGAAGGCATCGAGGGCCCCGGCCAGCTCCTCGGCGCTCGGCCGGGCGGCCGGATCGGGAGCGAGCGAGCGCTCGACGATCTCGGCCAGGCTGCGCGGCACGCTGGCCGGGACCGCCGTGGGGACCCCGCCGAGGGGATCCTCCCCCTCCGCGCTGCGCTCGGGGTGGGGCGGGAACCCGGAGAGCGTGAAGAGGAGGGTGCCGCCGAGGCCGTACACGTCCGAGGCCTGGTCGGGCGGGGCGAGCTGGTCGAACTGCTCCGGGGCGAGGTAGGGGAGGGTCCCGATGCGGGTCTTGGGCCCGTCCGGACGCCGGGCGGTCAGGCTGGCGGCGATCCCGAAGTCCGCCAGCATGGCCCGCCGGCTGGCAGGGAGGACGAGGACATTCTCCGGCTTCACGTCCGAGTGGACGACGCCGGCCCGGTGGGCCGCCGCCACCGCCGCGCAGACCGGCTGCAATAGCCGCGCCGCCTCGTCGGGGGAGAGCGGGCCGCGCTCGACCACGTAGGCCTTGAGGGAGCGCCCGAGGGCGATGGCCCCCGGGGCGCCCTGCACGTCCGGCTCGGCGCACAGCGCCATCTCGATGAAGAAGCGGCCGTCACCCAGGTCGCCGGCGTCGAAAACCGTGACGACGTGGGGCGAGAGCACCCTCGCCATGAGGCCCGCCTCGGCGCGCACCCGCTCCACGAAGGCGGGGTCCGAGACGCTGCGAAACACCTTGAGGGCGCAGGCCCGATCGAGGTCCAGCCGGCGCGCCTGGTACACGTCGGCCTGGGTGCCGGCCCCGATGAGGCCGACGATCTCGTACCGCGGCCCCTCGCCGGCGCGGGGGGCGGGCTGCGCGAGGAGCTCGGCCACCCGGATCCGCTGGGTCGGGTCCGAGGCCAAGCAATCGAGCACCTCGACCCGCACGTGCTCGGGCGCGTGGCTCGCGAGGTCCCACAGTTCGACGTCGTCCATCGGCGATCCTCCGTCGACTACCCGCGCCGGGGATCATGATCCGAAGAGCGACCTTTGCGCTACCGTCCGGGACAAAAGCCCGTCAGCAGGGGACCTCGGCGTCGGCGGAGGGCCCGCGATCGAGGTAGCCGCGCAGGAAGGCCAGCCAGCGCCGGACGTCGGCGACCGTGCGGCCCAGGGTGGCGGCGACCCGGGCCTCGGGCTGGTAGTCGAGCAGGGCGAGCTCGGCGGCGCGGGCGACGAGCTCGGCTTCCCGGACGTTGCGGTCCTCGCGCAGCCGGTCGAGCGCTCGCACGAGCTCGGCCCGGTCGTGGGCCACGTGCACCGAGGCCCAGCGCTGGAAGAAGGCGTGGTCGGCGTCGACCGTGCTGCGGGCCACCCCCAGCATGCGCGCCACCTCGTGCTTGGGCAGGCCGCCGAGCACGCGCAGCTCGATGCCGCGCGCGATGCGCTCGCGGGCGCCGACGTGCTCGTCGGAGCGCAGCTCGTCGAGCAGCCGGTGCAGCACCGTGATCTGCGCCACGTCGAGCAGGTCCTCGAGCTCCGGGAAGCGCGCCGCGCCCTCGACCGCGTAGAGGAGCACGTTGGTGCGCAGGACGTCGATGGGGTTGTGGCGCGCGTTGCGTTCGTGGTGGGAGATGCGGGCGCTCTTCACCGCGCTGAAGAAGGCCCGCAGGAGGTGCTCCTTGTTCTCGAAGACGAGGGGGGCGGCGGCCTGCCTGGAGGCGGCGTCCGGCCGCGCGCTCCGGAAGAGCCTCGCCAGGGCCTCGTTGGTGAGCGCCGTGCCCGAGAGCGTGCCGGCCCGGCCGAAGCGCGTCCCCCGCACCAGCCGCCGCAGCTCGTCGTACATGGACGCGATGTCGCGCTGGCTGAACTCCACGCCCCCATCTTACCTCCTCGATCCGGGCTCCTCTCGCGCGCGCGGCCCGTCCGGGCGCGCGCTCGAGTCGTGCGCAAGCCCCGCCCACCGCCCGCGACAGGGGAGCACCCGTGAGCTCCATGGAGCGGGCGCGGCGAGGAGCGCTCCGGGCGGGCCCACGCCCCGCGCGGGGAGCCCAGCAGGGGTGGCGCCCCTGCTCCGCCCCCGGCCCCCGGGGCGGGGGACGACGGCAGGTCAGGGTGCGGGCGGGCGGCCCCCGTGGCGCGCGAGCACCTGCTCGAGGTCGTCCATGACCGCGTTCATCTCGGCGATGGCAGCGTCGAAGGGAGCCGAGGTGGTCATGTCCACCCCGGCCTCGCGCAACAGCTCGATGGGGTAGCTCGCCCCGCCGGACGAGAGCATGCGCAGGAAGGCGTCGCGGCGCAGGGTCTCCCCGTGGGCCGCCTCCTCGCGGATGGCCTTCGAGATCGACATGGCGGCGACGAGGCTCGTGGCGTACTGGTACACGTAGAATTCGCGGTAGAAGTGAGGGACCATGGCCCACTCGCTGGCGATGAGCTCCGGGACCTCGCAGACGCCCTCGTCGTGCCCGTAGTACGCGCGGGTGATGCGCAGGTAGAGGGCGGAGAGGTTGTCGCCGGTGAGCGGCTCGCCGCGCTCGACCATCTCGTGGAAGCCGAGCTCGAACTCGGCGAACTGCGCCTGGCGGAAGAGGGTGGTCCGCAGGCCCTCGAGCTCCGAGCTCAGGAGGAACAGGCGCTCGGCGTCGTCGCGGGCCTTCCCGAGCATGGAGTGCACGAGGAGGTTCTCGTTCAGGGTGGAGGCGACCTCGGCCACGAAGATGGGGTAGGCCGCGGTGGGGTAGGGCTGGGCCCGCATGGCGAGCCAGGAGTGCAGGGAGTGGCCGGACTCGTGGGCGAGGGCCGACAGGTCCGCGTAGGTGCCGTTGAAGTTGAGGAGCTGGTAGGGGTGGAGGCCGTAGACGCTCGTCGAGTAGGCCCCCGTCCGCTTGCCGGTGGAGGGCAAGAGGTCGGTCCAGCGGTTCTCGAAGCCGTGTCGCAGCGCGGCCGTGTAGGCGGGCCCGAGCGGAGCCACCGCCTCGAGGACCAGCGCCTGGGCCTCCTGGGGGCTGTAGCTCCGGGCGAGGCGGGCCACCATGGGCAGGTAGAGGTCCTGGTAGCGCAGGGTAGCGAGCCCGACGAGGCGCTTCTTCAGCGACAGGTAGCGGTGAAAGGTGGGAAGGCTCCGCCTTACGTCGCGCAGGAGCTGTCGGTAGACCTCCACCGGGATGGCGTCCTTGAAGAGGGCGTCCTCGAGCGTCGAGCCGAAGCGATGGACCTTGGCGTCGAAGAGGTTCGCCTGCACCTGCGCGTAGAGGGTCGAGCCGAGCGAGCCCTTGAAGGCGGCGAGGGTGCCGAGGAAGGCGGTGAAGGCGAGGTCGCGGTCCTTTCGCTCCCGGTCGGCCCGGTGGAGGACGAAGGCCGTTTCGTCCATCCGCAGCTCCTCGCCGGTGGAGAGCTTCACCGTCGGATAGGGCAGCTCGGCGTCGGTGAGGATCCCGAAGGTGGTGCGCCCGGCCGAGCTCATCCGGCCGGCCTCGGCGGCCACCTGCTCCTCGGCGGCCGAGAGGGTGTGCGGGCCGAAGCGCAGGGCGTCGTCGAGGAAGTGGTGGTAGGGCGCCAGGCGGGGCTCCCGCTCCTCCAAGCCGCGGACCTTGGAGGGACCCAGGGCGAGGAGCTCCGGCTTCACGAAGGCCGAGGCCGCGTCGAGGGCGACCCGGAGCTCCTCGGCCTCCTCGCGCAGTTGGCGCGGCCCGTCCCTGCGGGTGTCCTCGTCCGCGCGGCCGGTGGCGTAGACCGTCAGCCGCTCGAGGTCGCGGTCGAGCCCGAAGAAGAGGTCGAGGGCGGCGAGGAGGGCCGAAGGCGAGTCGCCGAGGTGGCCCTGGCGGAGCTCCAGCTGCGGGATGCGCTGGCGCAGGGCGACGAGGTCAGCTCGGAAGGCCGCCTCGGAGGGATAGAGCTCGGCGAGGTTCCAGCGGTACTCCTCGGGGACCTCCGAGCGCTCGCCGGCCCGGGCCGGCAGGGAGAGGGCGAGGAGGAGGGCGGCCCCGACGGTCCACCACGGCCCCGGCCGGCGCGCGGCTCCGAAGCCGACCGGCCCCTTCGAGGCGGTGCGGACCTCCCCGCCCTTCGCGCTCTCTCGCCCTGCCTCTCCTCGGCCGCGCATGCAAAGGTCCTCCTCGGTCTCGAGCCGTCTCCTGCCGCGGGGGCGGCCCGGCTCTCGCCTTTCAGGGCGCCTTCGGCGCGCCCGCGAGCGCCGCGATGGCCTGCCGGGCCTGGGCGGCCTGGGGGCTCGTGGGAGCCACCTCGACCACCCGGCGAAAGGCCTCGAGGGCCTTGTCGGTCCGCTTGAGGTCGTAGGCGTAGACCACCCCCAGGTTGAACAGGCTCTGCACGTGGGTCGGCTGGAGCGTGTTCGCCTTCTCGAAGTTGGCGATGGCCCGGTCGAAGGCGCCGGTCTCGCGGTACATGATGCCCTGGTCGGTGAGGACGTCCGGGTTCTTGGGCTCGATCTCGAGGGCCTTGCCGTAGGCCTCGATGGCGCGCTCGCGCTGCTGGGTGTCGAAGTAGTCGTTGCCGAGCTCGATCCAGGCCTGGAGGTTCTTCGGGTCCTGGGCCACCACCGCCTCGGCCGCCTGGATCCGCTGCAAGGTCTCGACGGGCACGGCGCTCGCGGCAGGCGCGGCGGACGGGGCCGCCGCGGCACCGGAGGGAACCGGCGGGGCGACCGGGGGAGCCGCCGGTGCTGCGGGCGCGACCGGCGCCGCCATGATCGGCACGGCGGAATCCCCGGCCCGCTTGCAGGCGGGGAGGGCCCCCGCGACGATGGTGAGGAGGAGGGCGGACGGTCTTTTCATGGGCGTCTCGTCCCGCCGCAGGGCGGGAGCCTGCATGCTGCCAGAGACCGGTCCTGGCGCGAAGGGCCTTGGGACCGAGGGAGAGCCTCTAGAGCGAGATGGAGGGGGCCTCCGGGAGGCGGGGGTGCTCCCGGCGCAGCTCCGCGCAGGGATCCTGGCGCTCCTCCTGCGGCGTGAAGAGGACGTAGTCGAAGGGGAGGGTCTCGGTCGAGAAGGCGGCGCTGTAGGCCTTGGGGTCGGTGAGCTCCGGGGCCACCTCGAGGAAGGCCACGGCGATCGAGGAGCGCGACGGCGCCTCGCGGGCGAGGTCCAGCGGGACCCCGCGATCGCGGCGCACGTGGCCGGCGCCGGCGACGAGCACCGCCCCGCGCCCCTGGGCGGTGAGCATGCGCTCGGCGAGCTCGGCGTCGCGGGCGCGCTGCATGAGCACGAGGTCGTCGAGGGCCGACTCGGGCAGGGTCCCGCAGTGTGACTCGGCCATCTCGGCGCGCAGGGAGGCGGCCGCCTCGGTGGTGAGCGGCCCGGCGTGCTCGAGGATCTCGCGGGCGGCGGGGTCGAGCGCGCCGAGCCCGCGCTCGACCACCGCGTGGGCCTGCCGGCGCGGCAGGTTGGCAGCCACGATCTGCAGCCCGGCGTCGAGCGCCGCCAGGAACACCGGGCGGTAGAGCGCGAAGTCCGGCCAGCCGCTCCGCTTCCAGCCGACCGCCCTCGCCAAGGCGTCCGGGTCGTGCGGCGCGCGCAGGACCGTCTCGTCGACGGCCGGCTGGAGCTCGGCGTCGAGCATCTCGAAGGCCGCCGCCGGCCGGCGCCCGGCGGCGGTGAGGACGCGGATGAGCCTCGCCTCGAGCTCGTGGTGGTCGGGGTTGTCATGGGTCTCCCCGAGCAGCACGAAATCGGCCTTGGGTAGGGCGGCCCGCAGCGCGGCCTCGTCCACCATGCGCCCGGCGCGCACGTCGTAGATCCGGCCGACGAGAGGGTGATCGGAGAGGAGCGTGCTCTGCCAGCGGGTGGGCTCGATGGCCGCGGGGCGGCAGGCGGCGGCCGCGGTGAGGATGAAGGGCGCGAGGAAGCTTACCGCGCGCGCGATCCACGTCGAAAAGGGCATGGGTGGGCTCGAGTCCTTGAGGAGCCCAGTGCTAACCCCGGGGGCGGCCCGGCGCATCCCAGCTTGCGCGGGCTAAGGGCAGGGCCTGCCGGACTTCCGAGCCCCCGGGCGCGCCGAGGCGAAGGGCGCCCTAGGACTTCGCAAGGTCCACGCCGAAGTAGCGCAGCAGGCGGATGTGGTGCAGGCGAAGGCCGCGCAGCGCCACGGCCCTCGAGAGCAGCGGGGCCAGCCCGGCCAGGGCGGAGTCGTGAACCTCTTGAACCTGCGAAAGATCCACCTCCAGCCTGGCCTGCGGTCCCGCGGCTGCCAGCGCCGTTCCGAGCCTCTCGGCCGCCGTGGCGTCGAAGACGCCTTGCAGGCGGATGACCGTTTCGGGAAGCGCGGCGGCCTCGGATTGCATCGGGTTCTCCGGAAGGCGATGCGGAGCACCAGCGCTCCTTCACCGTCCGCATGGAAGAACCGTGCCGCCGGGGGTGAACACCGACGGCCCCGCTCGGGGTCACTCGGTTAGGCTCCCTCGCCGGCGGTTTCCGCTGCGGCGGCCTCGGTCCGGAGGAGGCGGTCTCCAGGCCGCCCCGGGAGAGGACGCGCTCCGACGCGGTGAGGGCGTACGGCGGCCGCCGGCGAGCGGCCTCGACCCCCTCGCGGTGCGGGCCCGCGGGGGGGACAGCCTCCGTGCGGGGGAGGACGACCGCTCCCGGTTCCGAGCGAGGGGGCGGGCGCTCCCGGCGCGCGAAGTGCGCGCGAGCGCAACGGATGCGGACCGCGGGCGCGAGCTCGCCGGACGAAGGGCGACCCAGGGTCGCCCCTCCCGTCCCGTTTCACATGAGCCCGGGCTTCCCCTGCCGGTAGCGGGCGAACTCGGTGGTGAGGAGGGCGACGTGCTCGCGCTCCTCGGCGGCGAGCTCCCGGTAGAGCTCGCCCGCCGGGGAGGAGGAGGCGGCCCTGGCGCCTTCCTCGGTGAAGAACTTCACCGCGCGCTCCTCGAAGGCGATGGCGATCCGGAAGAGGTTGGCGGGGTCGTCCGGGCGGTGGTCGATCCCGGCGTAGACGGCGGCCCGGTCGATGCGGAAGTCCTGGGAGGGCGGTGGGGTCTCCACGTGGTAGCGGCGGGAGAGGGTCGCCATGTGCTCCTCCTCCATGCGGGCGAACTTGGAGAAGAGCTCCTTCAGGACCGGTTGCGAGCTCTCCTCGGCGGCGCGCCGGTAGAAGGCCATGCCGCCGAGCTCGATCTCGAAGGCGATGCGGATGGCCTTGAGCGCCTCGGCGTCCTCGACGGCGCGCTCCTCGGCCACCTCCAGCCGGCCTTGCCCGCAGATGGGGCACAGGCCGTACGGGAAGGCGAAGCCCTCGCTCACCTTGTGGCAAGCCTGGCAGCGCCAGGCGAGCTGCGCGCTGGCGCAGCAGATGTACTCCTCGTCGCCCTCGATGGGCCGGTGGCATCTCGGGCAGGTGAGCATGGCGCCTCCGCGGGCTCGGGTGTCGACCCTCGCCCCGTCGTGCTTGGGGGCAGGCTCCGGGGGGGGCGGGCGGAAGCTGGCCACGTCCTCGGCGGTGAGGGGCCATTTCTTCCCGGTCGTGAGGTAGGTGGCGATGGAGCGCGCCGCCCGCCGCCCGGCGCCCATGGCCAGGATCACGGTGGCGCCCCCGGTGACGATGTCGCCGCCGGCGAAGACGCCCTTCAGGTTCGTGGCCTGGGTGGAGTCGCTCCGCCCGTCGTCGGCCGCGATGTTGCCCCACTTGTTGAGGTCGAGCCCGGGCGTGGACTTCGTGACGATGGGATTCGCCTTGGTGCCGAGCGCCGAGATGACCGTGTCGCACTCGAGCTCGAGGGTCTCGCCGGTGGCGACCGGCTTGCGCCGGCCCTTCTCGTCGGGCTCGCCGAGGACCATCCGCTCGACCTTCATCCCGGTCACGTTGCCCTCGGCGTCGGTGTGGATCTCGACCGGGGCGTGGAGGAAGAAGAACTCGATGCCCTCCTCCTTGGCGTGGCGGATCTCCTCCACCCGGGCCGGGGCCTCGGCCTCGGTGCGGCGGTAGACGCAGCGCACGGTGGGGGCGCCGAGGCGCTTCGCCACCCGGAGGCAGTCCATGGCGGTGTTGCCGGCGCCGATCACCACCACGCTCCGTCCGATGCGGATGGGGGTGTCGAGGAACGGGAAGCGGTCCCCACCCATGAGGTTCACCCGGGTGAGGAACTCGTTGGCGCTGTACACCTGGCCGGCGTTCTCCCCCGGGATGCCGAGGAAGGCCGGCGCCCCGGCGCCCACGCCCAGGAACACCGCGTCGAAGCCCTTCTCGCCGAGGAGCTCGGGGACGGTGAAGGTCTTCCCGATGACCTTGTTGGTCTCGAACCGCACGCCCATGTCGCGCAGGAGCTGCACCTCGCGGTCGATGATGTCGCGCGGCAGGCGGAAGGAGGGGATGCCGTACTGCAACACGCCGCCCACCACGTGCAGCGCCTCGAAGATGGTGACCTCGGCGCCGTAGCGGGCGAGGTCGGCGGCGCAGGAGAGGCCGGCCGGACCGGAGCCGCAGATGGCCACCCGGCCCAGGGCCTGTCGGAAGCTGGGCGGGGTGGCCTTGGGTAGGGTCGCGTTGTCGCCGACGAAGCGCTCCAGGCGACCGATGGCCACCGGCTCCACCTTCTTGGCGATGATGCACTGCACCTCGCACTGCGACTCCTGGGGACAGACCCGGCCGCAGATGGAGGGGAAGGCGTTCGATTCGCGGATGACCGAGAGCGCCCCGTCGAGATCGCGCACCAGGAGGTGGCGGATGAAGCGAGGGATGTCGATGGAGACCGGGCAGCCCGAGATGCAGGTCGGCTTCGCGCACTGGATGCAGCGCTCGGCCTCGGCGAGGGCGTCGGCGAGCGCGTAGCCGAGGTTCACCTCCTTGAAGTTGCGGGAGCGCTCGAGGTGGTCGCGCTCCGGCATGCGCGTCTGCTTGGGGGCGAGCTCCTTGATCTTCTTGTAGTTGCGCTTCTCCTCCTCGAAGAGCTGCTTCTCGAGGTTGCAGACGTGGGCGTAGTCCTCGTTGGCCCGGGCCTCCTGCTCGCGGAAGCGCTTCTGGCGGGCGAGCAGCTCCTTGAAGTCCACCTGGTGCCCGTCGAAGTCGGGACCCTCCACGCAGGCGAACTTGACCTTCCCCCCCACCGTCACCCGGCAGGAGCCGCACATGCCGGTGCCGTCGACCATGATGGCGTTGAGGCTCACCATGGTCTTCACGCCGAAGGGCCGGGTGGTCTCGACGCAGGCGCTCATCATGGGGAGCGGCCCGATGGCCACCACCAGGTCCGGCTTGTCCCGCTCGCAGATCTCCTTCAGCGCCGCGGTCACGAAGCCGGGCTTGCCGTAGCTGCCGTCGTCGGTGCACACCACGAGCTCGTCGCAGTGGCTGCGGAACCTCTCCTCCCAGAACACGAGCGAGCGGGTGCGGAAGCCGATGACCCCGGTGGTACGGTTGCCAGCCGCCTTGAAGGCCCTGAGCTGCGGGTAGACGGGCGCCACCCCCAGGCCTCCGCCCACCAGCACCACGTGCCCGACCTTCTCCACGTGCTGGGGGAGGCCGAGCGGGCCCACGAAGTCCGCGAAGGGGTCACCCTCCTTGAAGTTGGCCATCATCTCGCGCGTCGTCTTGCCGAGCGCCTGGATGACCATGGTGATGGTGCCCCTCTGGCGGTCGAAGTCGGCCACCGTGAGCGGGATGCGCTCCGACCCCTCCCTGAGCCGCAACATGACGAAGTGCCCCGGCTGCGCTTTCCGCGCCACTTCGGGCGCGTCCACCTCCCACAGGAAGGTCGTGTCGGAGAATGCTTCGCGGCGCAGGACAGTGGGCATGGGGCGGGGTGACCTCCGGACAGGGCAGGCGATGGTCGTGACGTCCTACCTGGCATGCCCCTATGCGGTCAATCGCCGCGCCCTCCCCCTGGACCGGCCCCCCGCGCCGAGGTG
>Ga0335081_10007120_pt1 | contig 17854 bp, 10 predicted proteins | sample Lox_Sample_35_FD_206713 | JGI IMG/M metagenome (GOLD analysis project Ga0335081, IMG submission 206713) | Soil microbial communities from Loxahatchee National Wildlife Refuge, Florida, United States - Lox_Sample_3.5 | ecosystem: Environmental > Terrestrial > Soil > Wetlands | place: USA... | reverse complement strand
GCGGAACCGGGCCGGAGTTCATGACCGACCACATCCGCACCATCAGCGAGATGGCGCCGGTGCGCGTTTCCTGCTATCCGAATGCCGGGCTGCCAAACGAGGAAGGCAAGTACCTGGAGACGCCCACCTCGGTAGCGGCGCAACTGGAGCGCTTCATCGACAATAGCTGGCTCAACATGGTGGGAGGCTGCTGCGGCACGACGGACGAGCACGTGAAGGCCATCGCACAGATGGCCGGAGGAAAACGGCCGCGGCGCATTCCGGCGCGTTCGCATCGAGCTTACTACTCGGGCATCGATCTGGTGGAGGCTGAAGACAGCAACCGGCCGCTGATTGTGGGCGAGCGGACCAATGTCATCGGTTCGAGGCTCTTCAAGAACCTGGTGGCGGAGGAGAAATGGGAGGAGGCCACCGAGATCGCGCGCTGGCAGGTGAAGAACGGCGCGCACATTGTGGACGTGTGCCTGCAGAGCACGGACCGCGATGAGATCAGCGACATTCCGCCGTTCTATGACAAGCTGATCCGCAAGATCAAGGCCCCGATCATGATCGACACCACCGATCCGAGGGCGGTGGAGCTGGCGCTGACGTGGTGCCAGGGCAAGAGCATCATCAACTCGATCAACCTGGAAGACGGCGAAGAGAAATTCGAACGCGTGTGCCCGATCGCCCGGCGATACGGCGCGGCGCTGGTGGTGGGCTCGATCGATGAAGACAAGGTGCAGGCGCAGGCGTTCACACGCGAGCGCAAGCGGGAGGTGGCCGAGAGGTCATACAAACTGCTCACCGAAAAGTACGGGATTCCACCGGAGGACATCGTCATCGATCCGCTGGTGTTTCCGTGCGCCACGGGCGATGTGAACTACATCGGCGCGGCGGTGGAAACCATCGAAGGCATCCGGCTGGTGAAGGAGAAGCTTCCGTTCATCAAAACGGTGCTGGGGATCTCCAATATTTCCTTCGGTCTGCCGGCGGCGGCGCGCGAGGTGGTGAATTCGGTCTTTCTGTATTACTGCACCAAAGCAGGGCTGGACCTGGCGATTGTCAACGCGCAGAAGCTGGAACGGTTCGCGTCGATACCGGAAGAGGAACGGCGGCTGGCGGAGAACCTTCTGTTCAACTCGCCGCCGGTGGATGCGGAGGACGAATCGCTGCGCACGGCGCCGGAGGATTGGCGAGGGCAGACGGCGGAACAAAAAGCCGCTATCAACCAGTGGCACATCGCCGCCATCACCGACTATTTCCGCAAAACCGTCAAGCGGACCGCGAAGCAGGCGGCGGACCTGCCGCTCGATCAGCGACTGGCCAATTACATCATCGAAGGGACCAAGGACGGCCTCATCGCCGATCTCGACCGGAAACGTGCGGAAGGAGCGCTGCCGCTCGAAATCATTAACGGCCCGCTGATGGCCGGGATGACGGAGGTGGGGCGGCTGTTCAACAACAATGAGCTGATTGTAGCGGAGGTGCTGCAGTCGGCCGAGGCCATGAAGGCGGCGGTCAGCTACCTCGAGCAGTACATGGAGAAGGCGGATACGGCGACGCGCGGGAAGGTGGTCCTCGCTACGGTGAAGGGCGACGTTCACGATATCGGCAAGAACCTGGTGGAGATCATCTTCTCCAACAACGGCTACCAGGTGGTGAATCTGGGCATCAAGGTCCCGCCCGAGACGCTGATACGCGCTTACCAGGAACACAAGCCGGATGCCATCGGGTTGTCCGGCCTGCTGGTGAAGAGCACCCAGCAGATGGTGATCACGGCGACCGATCTAAGGGCAGCCGGCATAGCGGTTCCGATGCTGGTGGGCGGCGCCGCGCTTTCGGAGAAATTCACGAGGACGAAGATTGCGCCGGCGTACGGTGAAGCGGTCTGCTACGCCAAGGATGCCATGACCGGGCTGAGCCTGATAAATCGCATCATGGATCCCGGCCAGCGGGAGGCGCTGCTGCGGGGCCACACGGCGGCGCGGACGGTCGAGATGGAAGAGCAAGCGGCACGGGGCCCAGAGAGCGCGCCACTACCGTTGGCTAGCCGGCGGAGCGCAAAGGTGCGGACCGATATTCCCATTCCGGCGGCGCCCTATCTCGAACGAAAAGTGCGCGACGTCCCGCACCTGGCCGAGGTGTGGAGCTACATCAACCCTTACATGCTGTACGGGCGCCACCTGGGGTACAAGGGGAATTTTGAGAAAGCGCTGGCGGAGCACGAAGCCAAGGCGCTGGAACTCTTCCACAACGTGGAGGAGGTCAAGCAGGACGCGCACTACTTCATGAAGGTTAAGGGCCTATGGCGGTTCTTCGAGGCGGAGCGCGACGGCAACGCCATTCACCTGTTCCCGCCGGGCGGAGATTCGCCCATCCACACGTTCCGTTTTGGCCGGCAACGGCGTGACGACGGCCTGTGCCTGAGCGATTATGTTCTCGATGCCGACGAGGGACGCCGCGATCACCTGGCGCTGTTCGTGGTGACGGCCGGCGCATGCGTTCGCGAACGGTCGGAGGAATTCAAGCGGGCGGGCGAGTTCTTCAAAGCGCACGCCATTCAGGCGCTGGCTATCGAGACCGCGGAAGGTACGGCGGAGTGGCTGCACCGGCGCATCCGCGAAGACTGGGGTTTTCCGGATCCGCCCACGCTCACCATGCACGACCGCTTCACTTCGAAGTACCGCGGCAAGCGGTACAGCTTCGGCTATCCGGCGTGTCCCAACCTGGATGACCAGCAGGGTTTGTTTCAGTTGCTGCGGCCCGAGGACATCGGCGTGACGCTCACCGAAGGAATGATGATGGAGCCCGAAGCGAGCGTGAGCGCCCTGGTCTTCCACCACCCGGACTGCGCCTATTTCACGGCGGAGGAAGAGTCGTCCGAAGCGCGCCGGTGAGGAAGCGTGCGGCTGCCGATCGATCCACTGATTCCGGAAATCCTGCGGCATTTGCGCTCGGCCAATAACCTGGTTCTGGAGGCCCCGCCGGGGGCGGGGAAAACCACGCGGGTGCCTGCGGCGCTGCTGGAACTGGACGATCGCGAAGTGCTGGTACTGGAACCGCGGCGCCTGGCGGCGCGGCTTGCGGCGCGTTTTGTGGCCGTCGAGCGCGGCGAGGCCGTCGGCGACTCGGTCGGTTACCAGGTCCGCTTTGAAGAAGTGGCTGGGCCTGACACGCGTTTGCGTTTTCTCACAGAAGGCGTGCTCACGCGGCGGCTGCTTTCGGATCCGGATCTGAAACGCTGCGCCTGCGTGGTGCTGGATGAGTTTCACGAGCGCCACCTGGAAGGCGATCTCGCCCTGGCATTGCTGCGGCGGCTGCAACGCACGCGGCGCCCGGACCTGCGGCTGGCGGTGATGTCCGCCACGCTGGACCCGGCGCCCGTGGCGGCGTACCTGGGCGGGGCGCGGGTGATGCGGTCGGAAGGGCGGCAGTATCCGCTGGAGGTCGAGTACACCCCGCATTCCGCGGCGCCCCTGGAAGAGCAGGTGAGAGCGGCGTTGGAACGGCTGAGTGCGCGGCCGGACAAGGGCCACGTGCTGGTCTTCCTGCCCGGAGCCGCGGAGATTCGCCGCGCGCAGGCGGCTTGCGCGGGTTTCGCCAAACGCCGGGACTGGCTGCTACTGCCGCTGCACGGCGATCAATCTCCCGAAGAACAGGACCGCGCCGTCGGTCCCTCAGACCAACGGAAGATCATCCTTTCGACGAACGTTGCCGAAAGCTCGGTCACCATAGAGGGAGTCACGGCGGTGATTGACAGCGGCCTTGCGCGCATCGCCAGCCATTCGCCTTGGTCGGGGCTACCGGTGCTGCAGGTAGCGCGCGTCAGCCAGGCATCCGCCAATCAGCGCGCCGGCCGCGCGGGCCGCACCGGGCCTGGACGCGCCGTCCGCCTCTACCCGTTGGAAGACTTCGTTCGGCGGCCCGCGGCGGAGACCCCGGAGATCGGGCGCGCCGATCTTACGCCGGCCGCCCTGCTGCTCGACGCTATGGGTGCGGGCGGCCTGGATTCGATCGAATGGCTCGACTCGCCGCCGCCAGACGCCGTGAAACACGCGGCCGATTTGTTGCGCCAACTGGGCGCATCGGGCGCGCTGGCGCGAGAGATGGCGCGCTACCCGCTGCATCCGCGGCTGGCGCGGCTAATTGTGGAAGCGCGTCGCCGGGGCGTGGCGGAAGACGGGTGCACGGTGGCGGCGTTGCTCAGCGCCGGCGAGAGACTACCGGAGCACCCGGACCACGCGACGCGCTCGGATCTGCTGGTACTGCTGGAATCGCGGTGGGAACCGCGCACCGCACAGATCGTACGGCAGGTGCGCCGCACCGTGGACCCGCCGCGGCAGCGCAAGCGTGACGAAGAGGCGCTTCTAGTTTCGGTGCTGGCGGCGTTTCCCGACCGCGTGGCGCGGCGGCGGCAAAGGGCCGAATTGCAACTTGCCGGCGGCGGCCCGGCGATGTTGGCCGCGTGCAGCACGGTGAGCGGAGCGGAGTTCTTGGTGGCGGTGGAAGCCGAGGATCGCCGCGATCAAAAAGCCCCGCTGGTGCGCATCGCCAGCGCCATCGAGCCGGAATGGCTGGTGGATCTGTTCCCGGAACGGGTGCGGGAGACCGCCAGGGTGGAGTGGAACCGGGCAGTTGAACGCGTGGAGAGCGTCACCGCCTTGATGTTCGATCAAATCGCTATCGAAGAGAGCCGCGGCGCCGCCGAGGGGGCTGCCGCTGCGGAATTGTTGGCGGCTAAAGCCGCGGAAGCCGGCTTGGCGCGTTTCGCCGATGTCGAAGAGGTGCAGAGCTTTCTGGCGCGCGCCCACTTTGCTTCGCAGCACGGACCAGTGCCTGGGCCGGACACCGCAGCGGCACTCCAGGCACTGGCCGGCAGGTTGAAGAGCTTTGCCGAACTGGAAGCCGCCGCACGCGGCGGTGGAATCATCCGCGCGCTGGAGCAGCAGTTGACACCGGGCGCGCGCCGCATTATGGAGGAAGTCGCTCCGGAGCGGATCCGCCTGCCGCGCGGGCGCACGGTGCGCGTGCACTACGAACCCGACCAACCGCCGTGGATTGCCTCACGCCTGCAGGATTTCTTCGGTATGCGGACCACTCCGGCGGTAGCGCGTGGGGCAGTCCCGGTGGTGGTGCGGTTGCTCGCGCCCAACCAACGCCCGGTGCAGACAACGAGCGACCTGGCCGGGTTCTGGCGGCGCTTGTACCCGCAGGTGCGAAAGGAACTCGCGCGCCGGTATCCCAAGCACGCCTGGCCGGAGGATCCGGAGAAGGGGGCGAAGTAGGCGTTGTTGGGTCCGGTTTCTTCCATCAAACTCAGAAGACCTATCCGGAGAAAGGTATTCTGCGGACTCGCAGGCGGCTTTTTCGAAAGACAGCCACGGAACCCGCTTCCAGGTCCGGCTCGAGCAACGGCAAAGCGGGCAGCAGCAGGTTGATGTAGTCGCGCGCTACCAGCAGACTTGCCTCACGGAAAAGGATGAATGATGGTCGTTCGGCCTCTTGCGCAGTAAGAATCGCGCTAAAATTGAGTCCGCTGATACAATGATGCGGCCTCCGCTCGGGCCCTTGCAAGGATTTCCTCGTCCTTTGCCGTACCCATTCCATATGCTCGGACATGGACCGCATCGTGTCCAACCGCTACAAGGAGATCGGCCAGGCGCGGCGGGAGTGCATTGTCGATGAGAAATCTCAAGCTGAGTAGGGAAGGGGCAGTTCCCGCTCCATCGCGGAGGCAGCGGCATAGCGCAGACACTCCCGAATATCTTCCGTCCGCAGGTCGGGATACTCGGAGAGAATCTCTTGCTCCGTCAGCGCACCCGCCAGCATTCGGAGCACCGTGGCCACCGGAATTCGCAAGTGGCGCACACACGGGACACCGCCCATCTGCGCAGGGTCCACAGTGATGCGCTCGAAGTTCTTCATAGCCGTCTAGTGATCCATTGTCTCAATTGCCGCTGGGCTGAGCAAATACACGTGGCTATCGTGTATCTGCATCTCCGCACCGCCTGCCTGGCCCATACTCCGTAGTAGCGCCCGCACCCAAAACGGCTTACACTGGTCGCTGGTCATGGTGGAGATAAGCCATAACGAAGCCGCGCCGGGAACGGTCGTAATCACGTTGGGGGGAAAGCTGATGTTGGGACCGGAGGGCGATCGGATCGTGACCCTGGTGGAGGAACTGCTGCGCCAAGGGAAGCTCACGATCATCTTCGACCTTGCCGGCGTGGGCGGCATCGACAGCACCGGCATCGGCCGGTTCATCTCCAGCTTCAATAAAATCAGTGCTGCCGGCGGGCAGATGCGCATGGCTGGAGCCACGGGCCACGTACTCCAGGCATTTCGGGTCAGCCTGCTGGATAAAGTTTTCCGTTTTTATCCGAGCGTGCAAGAGGCGATGTAGGCGTCCTTGTCCAGGGCGCGAGCCGCCCAAACGCTATTCGATGTTGAACTCGGCGGTGCGGATCACCGACTTTCCGGTGGAGTCCAAACCAACCAGATCCAGCCGATAGGCGCCCGCCACGAGGTCTTTGGTCGGCAGCCTGAGGCCAACCGGAACCACCGGGCTGCCTTTGCGGATGTATTTGGCCATGTCGACAAGGCCGGAATCGATCTTCTGTTCGCCGGTCTTGAGGTCGACCACCTTCAATTGAACCGCAACCTGCGGGGGCTTCTCGTCGAGAAGCGCCGGGTCGTAGATTTCCAGGTAAATGCCGGTGAGATCGCTAGGCTTGAACCGGTATGACCCGGACGGTATGAACTGCATACCGACAGCCACCAGCGGCACGCGGTCCTCCACCAACACGGCGTCCAGTCCGCTATCGGCGTCAGTCGGGTGCAACGAATTGCTAAGGGCCAGACCGCTGACGGCGAACTGCTTGCCGTCGTAGGGCTCGATGGTCAGCGGCTTTTCCAGCTTGCCGAAGTTCTCGCCGCCGTTGCTGAATACCACTTTGACCGTGTACTTCCCGGATGCGATGTCGAACTGGTTCTCGTAGTGGAGTGGCTTGCTGGTGAACTCTTCGACGTCCTTCTTATTCTCGAAATCGAATTTCACCGTGTCGCTGAACTTGGCTCCTACCGAGCCGTCCGCCTTGGAAGCCACGCCCAGAACGTTCATCTCCGAGTGCAGTTTCCCTTTCACCTTCTGGAACTTGAACGTATTGGTGGGAATCTCCATGGCGACGTTGACGCGGGCCACGTTGGCCGAGGCATAGAAGAACGGCAACTGTAGGGGTGCGGCGATATTTCCGGTTGCGCCGCCGGCGGCGATGGCTTCCAGTTCGGTTTCGACCGGCTTGCCTGCCAGCACATCCACCTGCCGCACGTTGCAGTATCCGCTGCGCGACCGCACCGTGGTGCCGCCACGATCCACTTTCACATGAAGTGTGTGGCAACTCCCTTCGGCACTTTCTTGAGGCGTGAAGCCGACGATGTAGTACTGGTTCTGATCGCGGGCGATCTTTTCCATGCCGCCCGCCAGATCGTTGGTGTTGATGATGACGAAACCGCCCGTCCCTTCGGCCAGCATGAACAGAGCGCTCTGGTTCAAGTCGACACTCGGCGGAAAGGTCGGAACGATGGTTCGGGGAATGTTCATGGGGTTGATATTCCGGTTCATCATCGACGGATTGGTGACCACTCCGCCACCACCGCCGCGGGCGCCGCTGCCCCCGGGTGCCGTGCCGCCGCCGGGAGCCGTGCCGCCGCCGCGGCCGCCTGAACCGGGGGCGGTGCCGCCGCCAGTGCCGCCAGGTGCGCCGCGCGAGCCGCCGCCACCGGGGTTCCCACCGCCGCCTGGAGCGCCGCCTCCGCGCGAGCCGCCGGCGCCGCCGGCGCCACCGCCGCCGCCCGCGCCGCCGCCGCCCGCACCACCGCCGCCCGCACCGCCGCCGCCGCGCGCCTGCTCAGGCGGAGCAAATGAGTTCACAAACGAAGCCAGGTGTACGAGCGACCGGCCTTGTGCCGGTGCGGGCGAATGCTGCAGCGCCAAGGGTGGATCCTCCCGGATGATGCCGCGCCCTGGCCCCTGCTGCATCATGGGCGCCGGCGCTACCAGGCCGCGGATATCAATGGGATATACCGCTACGTTTGCCTTGTTGCAGGTGTCGATGGTCGCGGTCAACTCGGCTCGAACCTCGGTGTTCAGCGGAAAACCGGAGGTCAGCATGACCAAAGTCTTGCGGCCGGGCACGCCTTCCAGTCTCTTGGCCAGGCTGCGCAAACCCAGGAGCACGCTACGGATGCCAAAAGTGGCGGCATCGCTGAGGTTCGGCATTCCGGGGACCGCGCCGATGGAAGGCGCCGACCCGTCGTCTACCGTGGTGACGGTCGACATTTTCACGCCGCTGATGACGGCCTTCAACCGCTCGGCGTCGTTTGTGAAGTTCTGAGCAATTTGCAGCGTGCCGGAAAAGTTGACCACCGCGATGTACTTGTTCGGGCCGGTGTTGGAATCGACAAACTTCTGCGCCGCCTGCCGGGCCTGCATCTGCTCGGCGTAGCTCGCCGAGGCGTTGTCGAAAAAGAGTACGAGGTAGTGCTTCTGGTTGCTTGTGGGTGAGGCCGGGTCGGCCTCGAAGGAGAACGTCTTGATGGTCTGGTCCTTGCCGTCCTCCTGGACCTTGAAGTCTTTCTGCGTCAGATCGGAGACGTAGTTTCCCTTCTTGTCGGTGACCACGGCATCCACCAGCACCAATTTGGTTTCCGTCCGGATCACCGTGGGGACTGCGGTTTGCTCCGCTTGTTGCGAGTGAGCGACAGACCAACTCAAGAACAGGGCCGCCCCGATCAACGATATGGTATGGAATCGCATGAATACCTCCCGTTACGGAATGGCGACGGCGCCATTCGCCGCCGACATCAGTTGTCCCTCGGAATCCCGCACAACCAGCCGGACCATGTAGGTTCCCGGCGTCACGGAAAAGTTGGTCTTGATCGCCATCCCCGTGGTCAAGAGTTTTTCCAGCGTCGGGTCCTTGAGACGTAACTCCACTGTCTTTTGAATGGCCGACATGAAATTGCCATTGCGGTCGAAGATGCCTGAAACGACCGTCAGCGTGTTGTAATTTCGTCCATCCGCCTTGCGGAACTGAATATGCTTCGGGTCCATGCGGCACAGCACCGCGATGGTGGCGTCCTTGTCGCTGCTCTTAAAGAACTGGGTGTGGAGTTGGACCGGCAGTTCGCTCAGTTCGTCGCGCGAAAACAAGGCCTCTTCGATCTCCTGCTTGGCGGTCTCCTCCGCGTCGGACAGCTTTTTGGGAGCGTAGTATCCGCGGCGCGCCGTAATTCCGATTCCGCTGGAAGGTTTGAGCGTCACCTTCAAAGCGTGAAAGCTGCCATCCAGCTTCAGATTCTGCGGCGAGAAACCCAGAATGTAGTAGAACTCCGGCGCGGTCGCCAGGCGGCGGAAACCCTCGTCCAGATCGTTGTTGTTTTGAAAGAAACCGCCGCCGGTGCCGTAAGCCACTTCAGCCAGGACGTCGGCCTGGGCCGAAGCAGAGGCGCGGTCATACTGCGATTTCAGATTCAGGAAGGCGGGCGTGGAGGCGTTGGTCGGGCGGCTCGCGTCCACCATGGGGTCTACCCAAAGACCACGCGCATCGAGGGAATTCACGAGAACATTGGCGTGGACGGCTCGTTCAATGACCTCGGTGACTTCCTGCTGGTAGTCCATGGTTGCAATAAAGCCGGGGGAGACCAGGATGATCGTGCGCTGGCCGGGCATTCCGGACATGCGCCGGACAACTTCACGGAGGACCGTCAGGCTGACATGGGTTTCCTGGTTGCCAACGGACAAGACACGCTGACATGCGCCCTCGACGATGCCCTGAGCCGCGCTCGCCGCGCGCGGATCGAGACCCATGCAGGCGATGGTTTCCTGCACGGCGAGGCTCATCGCCATGGAATCGTGCTTGTTGAAGATCATGTCTGCCATGTAATAGCTGATCTCCGGGCACTGGTAGGTGGTGACGGGATCCGAGATCGAGCGCGGGCGGATGCTCTGAATCGTCCTTTGGAGCTGCTCGCGGTCGTCGGTGAATTCCACCTGATTCTGGCCGGACGTGGTGTAAACGGCGGCGCGGTCGGTCTTTTGCAGCGAATCCAGGTGACGGATGGCGGCGTCGCGGGAGCGCGCCAAGTCTGCGAACGGCAGATGTTGGTCGTCGAACAAGTAGGCGATGAACCGCTCGGGAATGTCGGGCGGCATGGCTGCATCGTCCGCTTTCTCGCCGGGAATGGTGTCGGTGGTCTGGGCCTCCTTGACTGCCTTGCTGCCGGATTTCTCCACGGAGAACTTCGTGATGAGTTGCGGCTTCCCTTTATCGAAAAGTTGGAAATCGTCCTTCGCAAACGTTCCCAGTGCGCGTCCCTTGGCGTCGCGAACCACTACTGGAACCATCACCAGGTTCACTCTGGCCTTGAACAACGCAGGCGCTTCCTTGGTCGCCATCTCCGGCGCATTCTTGTCGGCGGGTGGCGGCTTGTCGGGAGCCTGTTGGGCAGTGGCCGGCGGATTCTGCGGCGGCACAGTCTGGGCGAGAACTGGAGTCCCGCATAAGAGGACGAAACAAAGGATAACTCGGCCGGGCCGGCCGCATAAGGGAACTTGCAATGGATGAATCACGGGATGCCCCAGTTATCATATGATATTGATTGTTCCCGCACAATGCGACGGGAACTGGCGCGGCGCGAGCGGCGTCACAGGATCAGGATGAAAACCTCTGCCGCGATCGGCGCTCTGGCGGCAACGTTGTTGTGGCCCCTGGCAGCGCAGAACCGGAACGGCGACAAGCGGTTCTCTCTCAACGGCACGATTGTCGATGGGGTCAGCGGGCGTCCGCTCCCGGACGTCGAACTGTCATTTCAAACCGAGAAATGGGCGTCCGCCGCTGAACCCGTGGTTTCGGACGCCCAGGGGCGATTTCAGTTTCGCGGCCTGGCGCAGGGCGAGTACATACTCACTGCCCACGGACCCGCCTTCGGAGATGTGCACTACCACGAATTGCCGGACCCCGGCTACGTCCCCACCATCCGGCTGGGGCCGGATCCGGAGGAGAAGTCGATCGTATTCCGAGTGATGCCGCGAGCCGCGATCGAAGGCGCGGTGCGCGACGAATATGGCGAGCCAGTGGAGCGCGCGAACGTGCTATTACTCCGCCCGGTGTGGAACGGCGGTCGCGCGGTCTTTCGCCAGTCGGGGCAGAAGTTCACCGATGACCGCGGGCGCTACCGGTTCGGCAACCTCGCTCCAGGCGGTTACGTGGTCTGCTCCATGGGCAGCCCCGGAGCCAACGCCGAGGCGCCGGTTGCGGGCACGGTGGACTTTGCGGCCCGCACGGAACCGCGCTTCTACACGCGCACCTGCTACCCCAACCTCACGAGCACAACTGGCGCGGCTTACCGTCTTGCCCCTGGCCAGCATGGCCAGGTCGATATCACGATGCTTGGCGGTCCCGCCGTGTGGGTGCGGGGGCGAGTGCGGAACCTGCCGCCGCGTGTAGGAATGGGAGTGATGCTGACGGCCGAGGATGCGTTCGAAGGCGCCCGCCAGTACCCGAACGCGTACGTCGATCCAAACCAAGGCACCTTCGCGTTCCGCGGCGTCCCACCTGGCCACTACCGCCTGGAAGCAAACCTGGCTACGACGGTGGAAGGGCAACCGGTATCCTTGAGAGCCGGGATGCAACTCGACGTGGCCGGCTCAGACATCGACGGGCTGGAACTGGCCCTCGAGCCGGGCGGCACGGTCACTGCGATGCTACATGGAATGGCGGAGAACCAAATCGAACCGAATGACGTGCACTTGAATTTGCGCCAAAAAGAATCCAACAACGGTACACACGGGCCGGACAAGGCCGATGGCGGATCCATTTCCTTCCACTCGCTGGCCGCGGGAACATACTGGCTGGTGAGCCGCACCGAGGGCGGAGTCTGTGTGCTGTCGGCGAAACAGGGCGACCGGGATGTGCTCGGCAGAACCTTCACAGTGGCTTCCGGCGCCGATGTGCGCCTGGACGTGCAGGTCTCGCGCTCTTGCGGCGGGATTCAACTCCGTGCGGTTTCCAACGGCGAGCCGGTCCCGGCCGCCAAGGTGGTGCTGCTCCTCAGCGGAACGCCGAAGGATCCCGGCGACCTGATCGAAGACTACACCAACGACCAGGGTGAGTACACTTTCACGGGGCTAGCCCCTGGCCGTTATCTGCTGTGGACCTGGAACGTGGACGAAGCCGGCGCGTACACCGGACCCGCCAGCCTGGCGGCCGTTGACCAGCAAGCAACGATCGTGGGGGTGAAGGAAGGCGAGCCGGTCGCGATCGATGTGCCGCTGCTCAATCGCGAAGGAGAAGGCAAGTGACAGACAGGCTGCGCTGCGTGGTGTTGGCGGCGGCGATTTGCGGAACCATATGGCCGGCCGAGACGCACGACATCCAGGGACGCGTGGTGAGCGCTCAAACCGGCGAACCCATCGCCCGGGCACGCGTGCTGCTGCGCTCCTACCAGCAAGGCCAATCTGTGGAGCTGGCGCTGTTGAGCGATGCGGACGGCACGTTCCATGTCGCCAACGTACCGGACGGAGGATACCAGATCACCTGCGACAAGGCCGGCTACCTGCCCGCCTACGAAGGCGTGATGGTAACGGCAACCGGGGATGCCAAGCCTGCTCCCGTGGAGGTGCGTCTGACGTCCCAAGCCGTGATTGAAGGAACGGTGGTGGACGATCGGGGCGCCCCGGTGCCGCAGGCCAGCGTTCAGGTGTTGCGCCAGGCTGTGTTCAACGGCCGGCGCCAGTTTCAATGGGCGGCCGGCGAGAGCACGGATGAAACCGGCTCCTTTCGCTTGTTCGGCTTGCCGGCTGGACGCTATTTTCTAGGCGTCGTGGCGAATGTGCGCGGGGCGGGCCGCGCGAAACGCCTAGCCTACCCAGTCTACTTCTATCCGAACGCGACCGACATCGCAGGAGCGCAGGGATTTGACCTGCAGGCCGGCCAGGACCAGCCCATCCAGATGCGCCTGCCGCAGCCCCTACCCGCCCGGGAGATTCGCGGCCAGGTGGTGACCGCCGGCAAATACGTGAATCTGCAACTCACACAGCTACCATCGGGCAATGGGTTCACAATGTCGCCCGCCGATGCAACCAGTTTTGTTGACAAGACCGGGACCTTCAAAATCTCGGGCGTTACCGCCGGCGTGTATAACCTGGAGGCCGGCACCCAGATCGAGACTCAGCGGCTACGCGCCAGCACGGTGGTGACAGTCGGAGACACGGATGTCACCGGAATCCGCCTGGAGCCTGTCGACATCGTGCTGAACGGAACCGTGCGGGTGGAGGCAGACTCCGCTCCGCCGCCGCAGCCGCGCACTCCCGCCTCGCCCGGCCCTGCTCCGCTGATGGGATTCATCAGCATCCAATCGGCGCGCGCCAGCGCAGGTTCTCAAGTCGATAAGGACGGCAACTTCCACATCCACAGCGCGCTACCCGACACCTACCACGTAGTTCTGCAACCGTTCAACAATCAGTGCGTGAGGACGATTCTGCAAGGCGGCCGCGACGCCTTGCACGATGGCGTGGTGATTCCGCCCGAGGGACAACCGGAACCGGTCGATGTGTTGCTGACTTCGCACTGCGGGAGCATCGAGGGCGCTGTTACGCTGCCGGACCCGGGCGCACCAACGATTCTGACAGTGGCTCTGCTGCGCCAGATCGGCGAAGAACTGGTGATGGACAAGCAGATCAATGTCTCCAGCGCGCCGCGCGGTAACCGGATGATCGGGGACTTCAACGGCGGAGCGTTCGGGCCGCGGTTCACTATCCAGGGCGTCACCCCCGGAGACTATTTCCTTTACGCATGGCCGGCAACAGCTCAAGTCGAGTACGCCAATCCCGCGTATATGCAGCAGTTCGAATCGGCGCGGCAAACCGTCACGGTCACGGCAGACAACAAAATCACAGTGACCATCGACCGAATCCTGGGTAACTGACCTACCGCCCGGCCGGGCATCCGTACCGCTGCGCCACGGCGATCTGCAGTTCTTGCCCGCGTTCCGGTTGCAGGGCTTCGGTGAAGGCTTCCGTCAGGTCTGCCGCTGCCCGGCACAAGTCGCTCCTCACACGCGGGCAACCCAGGTTGAGCTGCAGACCCGCACCGTGCTGCACGAATGCGCAGGAGCCGTCCGGAATCCTGTCGTAGGCCTCGCGAATCGCAGCCACGGTCGCCGGCTGGAAACCGTCCATCTGGGCGCGTTCCAACAATGCCACCGCGACGCCCGCGTTATCCCCCATCGCCGTATACGCCATTCGGAGACCGTCGTATGTCTCGGGCGTCCGCGGATCGATTCCCCTGCCGAACCGCAGCGCTTCCAGCGCTTCCGCATCGCGGCCCAGGTGCAGGTAGACGTTCGCCAGATTCAGGTACAACTGTTGAAAAGCGGTTCGTCCCATGGGTGGTCTGTTGCGCGCGCGCTGGGCGTCTTCATAGACTTGTTCCGTCGCGCGGGAGATCTCCCGGGCGCGGAGCAGCACCGCCAGCGATTTCTCGTACCACTGCCGGCTCTCGGCCGCGCCGACCAGGTCCGCCTTGGTGGTGTAGTAGATCCCCAGGAACGTTGGCGGCAGCTCGGACGAATGCGACGGCGGCAGCGCAGAGAGGATCTCCCACGACTTCTCTTCCTCCTGGATGATGCGGTCGATGTTGCGCTGCACGTCCTGTTCGAAGAGCGCCTTGGCCAGCAGGTCGTGAAGCCGGAAACTGCGCGGCGCGGTCTGCACGTCGGTCGAGGCCAAAGTCAAATCGTCGTTCCACGCCGGATTGCGAGCCAGCGTTCGCACTGCGCAAAGAACCAGCAGAACAGCCATCACGGCCACGGTGTAGCGCTCATTTTTCAAGCGGCCCAACAGTGTCGCTACCCCCACGGCAAACGCCACCGCCGGCAGGTACAGGAAGCGCTCCGCCATAACGGCGCCGATCGGGAAGACCAGGTTGGAGGTGGGAAGCAGAGCGATCGCAAAGAAGCCGGCCAGCCAGAACGGCAGGCGATCCCGGCGATATCGCACCAGCGCCGTCGTTAAGATCGCGGCAACGACGACGAACGCCAGCCATGCCCAGGTGTCCGTCCAACCGGCCGGCGCGATTTGGGAGAACGAACGGTCGCATGACAGACTCAGTGGACAAAGCAGCAGCCACAGATCCAAGCCGATCACCTGGATGGCAGTCCACCGCGCGGTCCAGAAACCCGCTCCCCGCAGCGGATTATCCACATACACCGGCTGGGCCATGGGCAGGCTTCCCAGCACTGCATTCCGCACCAGCCACAGAACTACGAGCGAGGCGGCAACCGCCGCGTAGGCCGGCCATCGGCGCAGGATCCCCGATTTTCCTTCGCCGAAGCTCAGGTCCCAGAGCAGCATCAGGCCGAGCAGCACCGCGGCGTTCTCCTTTGCGAACACGCCGGCGGTAGCGATGGCGAACAAGCCCAAAGTGGCCCAACGGCTCCGCCTGCGTATGTAGAGCAGAAGGCCGCCCAACACCGACATGGCCGCCAGAAGATCCGCTCGGCCCACGATGCTGGTGACCGCCTCGGCGCCAATGGGATGCACCGCCCACAGTGCCGCCGCGAAAAAAGCCGGCCCGGCGCGGCCGAAGACCAGCAGAGCCAGTTCGTAGACCAGCCAAACATTGACCGCATGGAGCAGGAAGTTCACCACATGGTAGCCGGCCGGGTTGGGGCCGTTTCCCAGAGCGGCGTAGTTGAAAAGCAGCGAGAGCGTCGTCACCGGGCGGTAGAGCCCGTCTCCCGACTTGGGCCACCAGTAGTTTCTCGTCAGGATGAGGTTCAGGTTCGCAGGGGTGAGCTCGCGGATGCGGGAATCCTGCCTCACGATCGCCTTGGAATCCTGCGCCAGGCCTAATCCGAAGGAATCCGCGTACGCCGCCAGCGCGATCGCCAGGAGGGCCGCCCGAATCCTCCACTTCGAATTCATCGCGATGGGGACCGGCGCATTCTTGTGGATGCGAGCGCGAGCCAAACCGGCATTATGCCACAGCGGCAAAAGCTGGCGGCGCGGTTAGAATGGGAGAGGTGCGCCGATGAAATACTTCCTGGCTAAGACGGATCCCGAGACCTATTCCATTGACGATCTGGAGCGCGAACAGAAGACCGTATGGGACGGTGTGACGAACCCGCAAGCCGTTCGCGCGATCCGCGAGATGCGGCCGGGCGACCGCGTGTTCGTGTACCATAGTGGCGGGGTTTCCGGAGTCGTGGGTATGGCCACGGTGCGCTCGGAGCCGCGGGACGACCCGAAGAATTTGAAATCGGCGGTGGTCGATCTCGAGTTTGCCGGGCGGCTGGAAACGCCAACCACGCTCGCCGAGATCAAGCAGTCGAAGAAATTCGATGACTGGGCCCTGGTGCGCCAGGGGCGGCTTTCCACCATGGCTGCGCCCGAGAAATTCGTGGAGTGGATGAAGGCGCGGCACCCGAAGGCGAAGATCTAGTGGGGCAGGCAATCCTGCCTCCAGCCGGCTGGCCTCGCTCGAAAGTGAGTCCGCGCCCGAGATTGGCTGCCCCCACGTCCGCGCCACTCACTCGTATCTCAGCGCCACCACGGGATCCAACCGCGCGGCTTTGTTCGCGGGCCAGATGCCGAAGAACAGACCAACTGTCACCGACACGGCGATCCCCAGCAGTGCTGCCCACAGCGGCACACTCGCGGGAATCGATGTGAAGACCAGCCGGCTGATCAGCGAAATCAGCCATCCGAAAATGATTCCCGCGAGGCCGCCGAGCCCGGTCAACGCCGCCGCCTCGACCAGGAACTGAATCAGGATGTCGGCCCTTCGCGCGCCGACGGCTTTGCGAATCCCGATTTCATAGGTGCGCTCCGTCACCGATACCAGCATGATGTTCATGACGCCGATGCCGCCCACCAGCAGGCCGATGGAGCTGAGCACCACCATCACCAGGAAGGTGATCGCTGTAATCTGGCGGAAATCGTCCACCATCTGCTCCGCGGTGGAGAGCGCAAAATTGTCGGGCTTGTTGTACGGCACGCGGCGATCGATGCGCAGCACGGTCCGCACTTCGTCCATCGCCTGAGGCAGCTTGCCCTGCATGGCCGTCACTATGATGGCGTTCTCGCGGGCGTTCGGGTACATCTTCTGCATGGCGCCGTACGGCAGCAGCACGCGCGTATCGGTGTCACCGAAAAAGGAAGCCGCCGGCCGGAACATGGTGCCGATCACCTCGTACTCATGGCCGTTTACAAGGATGGGCTTCCCGATCGGATCGACATTGGCATAGAGCGCCTTTTCCACGTCCTGGCCGATGACCGCCACGGGCATGCGGCGCCGGCTTTCCTCATCGCTGAAGAAGCGTCCCCGGTGAATGTCCACCTGCCCGCCGCGGGCATAAGCCTCCTCAACGCCGATCAGGTCGACATCATACAAGTCGTTCCCCTTATAGTGCACGTTGACCATGCCGTTTGCGAACAGCATGGCGGAAACATCTTCCACCGATTTGCACCGCTCGCGTATATCGACGGCGTTTTGATAGGTGAGGTCTTTCCGCGTTCGCTCCTCGGGACTCAGGTTGTGGGTCCGCGGACCCACGGGGAACTTGAAGACGATGATCGAATTGGGCCCGAAGCTGCGGAGGACCGCGGTGACGTTGGCATCGAAGCCGGTCAGGATGGCGGCGACACCAATGATGGTGCCGGTGCCGATGATCACGCCCAGCACGGTGAGCAGCGCGCGCAGTTTGTGGCTCCGGATGGTTTGCCACGCCAGCACCAGACCGTTGAGAAATGCCAGTCTCGACATGCGGTTTATCGCTCCACTCGCAGTGCTTCGATGGGATCCAGCTTGGA
>Ga0335081_10007119_pt1 | contig 17854 bp, 8 predicted proteins | sample Lox_Sample_35_FD_206713 | JGI IMG/M metagenome (GOLD analysis project Ga0335081, IMG submission 206713) | Soil microbial communities from Loxahatchee National Wildlife Refuge, Florida, United States - Lox_Sample_3.5 | ecosystem: Environmental > Terrestrial > Soil > Wetlands | place: USA: Florida... | reverse complement strand
CGGTATAACCCCACTATCCCTGTTTCGAATTCTACCCCGGGGCGGCCAGCGCTGGTCGCTCCGGGCTCACCCCAAGCGACGCGCTCACCAGCAAGCGCGGGGCCCGTTCTTTGGCCCGGCGGCCTTGCGATTCGAAGATTCGTTGCCGGTGTGCGAGCGGGATCCAGTTGGGAATCTGGGTTTCAAGGACTAGACCTTGAAGTGCCGCTAGGCTTGAAGTGGCGGCCCTGCGCTACGCCTTGCTTGGCTCTTCCCTCTCGTCCTTTCGAGCGTGTGTCCCTATCCCTCGCCAATCCTGGTCCGCCGTCAACTTGATCGTTCTTGCAGCCCCGTGTAGAATCTTGTGCGTCTTCGACCTTTCGGAGGTGGTTATGAAGAGAACGGCAGCGATTGCTTGCCTGTTTTTGGCCGGCGGAGCCCTGGGATACGCGGAAGAGCACGAAGCCGCGCAGGCAGCCAAGTCGGCCGCGCTATTCCCGGGCCTTGGCCATTTGCATCATCCCATCCACACCGCCAGGCCGGAGGCGCAGCGCTTCTTCGATCAGGGCCTGACGTTGGTTTACGCTTTCAACCACGAAGAAGCGGCGCGATCGTTCGAGCGCGCTGCCGAGCTCGATCCCAGGTCGCCCATGCCGTTATGGGGCATGGCGCTGGCCGTGGGTCCCAACTACAACCTGGATGTCGATCCTGACCGTGAGAAGCAGGCCTACGATGCCATCCAGAAGGCCCTGTCCCTGTCCCACGACGCGCCCGCCAACGAGCGCGATTATTGCGCGACGCTGGCGACGCGTTTCAGCAACGATCCGAAAGCCGACCTGCACCAGCTTGCCTTGAACTACAAGGACGCGATGCGGGACCTAGCGGCCCGTTACCCCGACGACCCCGACGCCGCTACGCTCTACGCCGAGAGCATGATGGACCTGCACGCGTGGCAACTCTGGACGCTGGACGGTAAGCCGGGCGAGTACACGGAGGAGATTGTCGCCGTGCTGCGCTCAGTGTTGCGGCGCGAGCCGGACCACATTGGCGCCAATCACTATTACATTCACACTCTGGAAGCGTCGCCCCATCCGGAAGACGCCCTCCTCAGCGCCAAGCGACTGGAGACGGCCGCGCCCGCCGCCGGGCATCTGGTCCATATGCCCGCCCACATCTACGCCCGCACCGGCGACTATGAGGGCGCGGAAAAAGCCAATGTGGCTGCGGCAGCCGCCGACGTCGCTTATGTTCACGCCAGCGGCGTAGGGGGCGGCCTTTACGACATGATGTACTACAGCCACAACCTCCACTTCCTGGCGTCGGCCTGCAGCCTGGAAGGCCGCTTGGCCTGCGCCAGACAGGCGGCAGACAAGCTGGCGGCGCATGTGGCCCCGGGCGTGAAGCAGATGTCGATGCTCGAATGCTTCATGCCGTATCCCACCTTCGTTCGAGTCCGCTTTGCGCGCTGGGACGAGATGCTGGCGCAGCCCGCGCCTGACTCCTCTATGCCCCTGACCACCGCGATCTGGCGCTACGGCCGCGGCCTCGCTTACTCCGCCAGGGGCGACGTGCCCAAGGCAGACGGGGAGCGCCAGCAGCTTGCCGACGCCATCGCCAAGACTCCCGCCGACGCTCCTTACGGCTACAACACAGCGCGCGCTTTCCTGACTATCGCCGAGCAGACGCTCGACGCGCGGATCGCCGCCGCCAAGGGCGATCGCAAGACGGCCATCGAAGATCTTCGCCAAGCCGTCGCAGGCCAGGATGCATTCAACTATGACGAACCGCCTGACTGGTACTACCCCGTGCGTGAGTCGCTGGGCGCGACGCTGCTTCTCGACGGCCAGGCTGCCGAGGCGGAGAAGGTCTTCCGCGAAGATCTCGATCGGAACCCCCGCAACGGGCGGTCGCTCTTCGGGCTGTGGAACAGCCTCGAAGCGCAGGGCAAGTCCGCCGAGGCGGCATGGGTGAAGAGTGAATTCGACGCCGCGTGGAAGAATGCCGACGTGAGGCTACGACTCGAGGATTTGTGAGAAGGATGAAGGTTAGAGGTTGACTGTTGATGACAAGGGTCCATCCCACGGACCTTCGATAACGGCGCCAGTGCGGTTCAATGGAAGGAAACAAGAAGACCAGGAAGAGGGGCGACCCTGAGGAGTGTTGAGTCTCTTCTTCGCGAGCGGCCAAGAAGGGCCAAGCAGAGCAGGGTCGCCTTTCCGGTCAGAACTCGAGCTTGAGCGAGAGTTGCAGATTGCGCTCGCCGCCGCTTCCCGGGCCGCCTCCCTTGGTTAAGACCTTGCCAAAAGTCGCCGCCGACGTGGGGTTAATACCGATATTGGTGGTCCCGCTGCATCCGCTGGGGCCGCACCAGTTCGGGTGATTAAAGGCATTGAAGGCCTCGGCGCGGAACTGGAATCGGACTCGCTCGCTGACCGGAATTGCCTTGAACAATCCAAGGTTCCAGTTCTCGAATCCGGGTTGGAAGATAATGTCGCGTACGCGCTGTGTGTTGAACGTGCCAGCGGGCGGCTTGGTAAAGATCGGCGAGCCGTCCGTGTTGGTCGTGGTGAACCACTGGCCGTTTGGACCAAACGTCTTGACAATCTTCGGTGTGCCGCTTTCGACCCAGTACTGCCCGTTGACCCCACACCCGTAGTTCGCGTCCAAGCCGACCCCGGCGTAGTCCGAACCGCCGGCAACACTGCACGGCAATCCGGTCTGGAATTGCGTGATGCCGCTGATCTGCCAGCCACCGAGCGCCCTGGCGGCGAAACCGGTATTCTGCCCACGGTAGAACGGAAGCTGATAGACGTAGTTGATCGCCAGGATGTGGTGGACGTCGAACTCGGACGGTCCCCACAAGAAGTGTGCATTATAGGTATCCGGCACGACGTCGCGCTGGTTGGAGCCGTCATCGTTGCTGTGCGAAAAAGTGTAAGCGGCTCCGAAGGCCAGGCCGTTCGTGAACCGGCGGTTCCAAGCCACCTGGAGCGAGTGATACCAGGAGTTGGCCACGTTGTCCGTTTCACGAATGGATCCGAAGCCTTTATACGGCCGCAAAGCGGTGAGGTTGACGCCAAGGTTCGCCGCCACCACGTCCGTCGTGGGTTGGTTGATGTCCGCCTCGCGTTGCAGGTGCAGCCCACGACGCCCGACGTATCCCACGGTGAGCAGCGACTTGAAGGGCAGTTGGCGCTCCACGGTAGCATTCATAGTCCACGCTTCCGGGTTCTTGAACGCCTTGCTCTGCGTCGTCACGGTGAGCGGGATGGCGGCCGCGGGAGTTGTCCCCAGGCTATCCACCGTGCCGAAGGACAAGCTGACGTTCGGCTGAAACGGAGGATTTCCACCCAGGAAGATGGAGTCGCTCACGCCCAGGCGGGTATAGAAGCTGCCCGCGCCGGCGCGCAAGACCGTTTTATCGTTGAGCTGATAGGCAACGCCGAGGCGGGGCTGGATATCGTTATAGTTGATGTCCGAGTAGTGGTTGGGAACGCCGTGGAACAGGCCATTGTAAAGGCCGGAACTGGCCTCCGGAACGCGGCCCTGAGCAGATGATGGGAACCCGCTTCCGGGAATCACCATGCCGTTGTAAAGTTGGGCGATCGTCGGCGAACCGGTAATGAGGCCCGTCTTGGGATCGATGGTGACGGCTTGGCTGGGATCATAGAAGGTTGGGTCGAAAACGATCATATTGCCCCATCGAGCGTGGTAGGGAACGATCACGCTGTAGCGGACACCGTAGTCGATGTGCAGCTTCTGCGTGGCATTCCATCCATCCTGCGCGAACCCTTCCCACATGCTGCCGCGGAAGATCGTGTAGGCGCGGTGGCCAAGCTCGGAATAGGTGTCGAACAGCCCCAGCGCGGCGTTGGCGACTGCGGCGCCCGTCGACGCCAATGTGAATCCCGGCCGCACAAAGTTCCCCGCCGTATCGCTAAACCCAAACTGGCCGTTCTGGTTGTTGGTGCAGGTCGAACAAGCCGACACGTTGATTTCGTCGTTGTCGTTCTCGCCGGAGTACTCATACAAGCCGCCGAACTTGAGGGTGTGGTTTCCCTTCACCCACGTAAAGCTGTCGGAGAGGTCCACGATGGGCCCCGCGGAGTGCGACGGATACGGCCCGCCGCTCAGCCCCGAGAAATTGGTCATGTTCACGCTCGGAATGCGGTTGGGGATCAGCTTCTCGCTGACAGGAAAGATGTAGCCGTAATCCGTGCCAAAGCATCCCGTACACTGCGCCGCCCCTTTGGTGCGGTCCAGAAAGCCCGCTGCATTCACCGGGATGTGAACGACATCCTGGCTATAGGCCAGCAGGAGCTCATTCACCTTGGTGGGGCTGATCGTCCATGTGTGGTCGACCGAGTACGTATAATTGGGCCGATTGAAATACTTCGGCGTTTCGTTGGTGCCGCCGTCCAAGGGCTGGTATTCGAAGAAAGTGAAGTAGACGCGGCGGAAGCGGAGGCGCTGCTTCTCGGTAAGGTTGACATCGACGGCTAACGTATCTTTGCGCTGGTTCTGCGGGTGGCTGGCCGAGAAAAACCAGTTTTGGTTGCCGTTGATGGGAGTCGAGAGATTGGGCGCCGGCCACTCGTTCAAGATCCCGAGCCCGTTCTGGCTATAGGGTGTCATGGTGGCAGCCGCCGCCGATCCGGGTGCTGGGATCACATTGCCGGGATAGGGGAGGCCGGTCTTGGGGTCTTTGATGATCACGGCCTTCTTGTAATAAAAGTTGTTCGGATCCAGAAGTTCGCTGAAGTCTCCGGCTCGCATCTTGAGGCTGGGAACGGTCTGCGTGCTCTGATCGGTGAAAATATATCTTACCCATTCCTGTCCCCAATACCAGAAAACCTTGTTCTTGCCCGTATTGAAGTGGTTGGGGATATAGAAGGGTCCGCCAATGTTGTACCCAAACTGGTTGTAGTGAATGGGCGCGGTGAAATTCGTTGCCGCCAAGCCGGTTGCCGGGTTGGCATTACGCTGCCACGTATTGGCGTTCAACGCTGTGTTCCGGTCGTATTCGTAGGTCTCGCCGTGGAAGTCCTGGGTACCGCTCTTGGAGGTGATTCGGATCTGCCCGCCCGACGAGCGCCCGTATTCGGCGGCGTAGTCCGCCGTAAGGATCTGGATTTCCTCCGTCGAGTCCACGTCGGCGGCCCCGAGGCTGGTGCCGTTCGACCGCGTGCGAACGGCCGGAGCGCCGTCGTAAGTGATCAGGCTCTCCGGCGTGCGAGCGCCGTTGATGTTCGACGGGCCCTGGCTGAAATTGAAGCTCAGAGCCGCCAGGGTGCCACCGCGAGTGCCGGGCACCAGGTTGGCCATGAAAATAGGGTTGCGGCCGTTCAGTTCGAGAGCGTCGATCTGTTGCCGGGTCACCAGCTTTTGGACTGATGCGGACTCCGTTTGCAAACTCGCCGCTGACGCCGTCACTTCGACGGTTTGGGTGGTTGCGCCCACTGCCAGCGTCGCGTCAACGCTCAAAGTTGCGCTGGGGTCGAGCTTGTTCCCCGTGGATTCGTATTTCTCGAAACCAGAAGCCTCCGCCGTCATCGTGTAAAAACCCGGCGGGAGGTTGGTGATGGCGTAGAAGCCGGATTCGTTCGTGGTCGCCTGGCGTTCCACGCCCGTCTTGTTTTGGATGGTGACTTTGGCGTTCGGAATGACCCCACCCGAGGGGTCCTTGATGAAACCTGAAATCGTGCCCAGATCCGACTGTGCGAACAGCATGACCGATGCTACGACACTCATGACTACTGCTGATACCGCTTGACGGCACGCGCTCTTCATGACGGCCTCCTTGAATCAAGAATCCAATCTCCGAAGCGGAGATGGTCTGGCGCGAACATGACACTCGTGTGAACTTGTGGTGGCGATGCCCTTGAATTTCAGCATCGTCTAAGCTGCCTACCCGGCGTGCGCGGCAGAACAACAAGATTCGCGGCGTCTACCTCTGAGCCTCGCCGCCAGTTCGCAGCATTGCCGTCCCGGCCGTTTTTAAACTTCAGTCACGACAATCCGAAAACTATTTAGCACAGTCGCCCAACACCCTTTGATAGACTTTTGGTACTCCCAAATGCTCCCGGGAGTCAAGCGAAATCTCCGCGACCCTGGGTCCCACCTAACGGATGAGAGTTCCAGCACGGGCCGGGCGCAACATTTCGCAAAATATTCTTCTCGACATTCATCTTTTGATACCCTATCATTGTTCAGGTCGGCCTTGGACCGGCAAGCTGGAGTTCGGGATTCGGGATTCGCGAAGAAAAGCGGGACCGAAGACTAGAAGAAGAAACAACACGCGGTGCGGAAAGGCTGTAAAAACGGGAGCCTGTGCCAAAACGGACCAACCGCTGAAGTGAAGAGAGCAGGAATTGCGGATGAGAGATGAACGATCGCGGATTAGCGATTCAGGGCTCGCTGGCCAAACGGCCAGACTGTCGTCAACAAGTGCCTTGGCTGATGGTCCAAAGGGGCGAAACGGCACTCAAGGGGCGAGGTTGGGGGCGAAAAAACGAAAAAATGGGCCAATTAGACCTTACAAGCCTTTTAGAATCAACAATATAACCATTAAGACAAACCTAGAACAGACCTAGTAAGTCCTTTAGAATCGATGGACCACAAAAGAACAAATCTGGAACAAACCTAGTAAGTCCTTTAGCGCGGAAGTGACCCAAAAAACAAACCCGGGAACAAACCCAGCCATGAAAAATCGAAAATCGTCCGAGGTCCGGCGCGAGACGCCGAGTTAATCCGATCTCCGGTTACTCAACGCTCTTGAGGGAGGGAAGAGTGAGGGACTAGGGAGCGGGGATTGACAGGGCATCCGCTAGTTCTTGTCCCCCAGTCGTTGGTCCGCCTCTGGATTTTCGACTCTCAACTTCCATTTCTCGACTCCCTTTCCATTTTAACGTTGCTTTACGACCGGGTTTGAGCCATGCTGCACTTTCGGAGGAAACATGAAAAAGTCGGTTCTTGCTCTTCTCGCGCTCACGATGGCCACCGGCGGCGCGGCGGCGCGTGCAGCATCCGGGCCGGATTCCCGAATTGATCTGAAAGAAGGTTGGGCGATTCAATCGTCCGCCTCCACCTCGGACAAGGGTGACGCTCTCTCCGTCGCCGGCCACGCACCGGCCGGCTGGTATCCCACCTCGATGCCGAGCACGGTGTTCGCCGCCTTGGTTCGCAATCACGTTTACCCCGACCCCTATTTTGGTATGAACCTGCGCTCGATTCCGGGCGTCAGTTACCCTATCGGCCAGAACTTTTCCAATATCGAGATGCCGGCCGAGAGCCCTTTCCGGACCTCGTGGTGGTACCGCACCGAGTTCACGTTGCCCAAAGTTGCTCGCGGCCAGCACCTGTGGCTGCACTTTGACGGCATCAATTACCGCGCCAACGTGTGGCTGAACGGCCGCCAGATCGCCCAGTCTGCTATCAAATCGGACAGCAAGCCTGATAGCCTCGTGGGGATGTGGCGGCTCTTCGAATTCGACGTCACGGACGCGGCTCGTCTCGGGCAACCGAACGCACTGGCCGTGGAAATCTTTCCACCGCACCCCGACGATCTCGCCATCACGTGGGTCGATTGGAACCCTGCCCCGCCCGACAAGGATATGGGCATCTGGCGCGGAGTTTACGTTACCACCAGCGGTCCGGTGACGCTACGCTATCCTCGCGTGGCCACCCACTTTGACTCGCCATCGCTCGCCACGGCACGCCTTACGGTGATCGCGGAAGCTCACAACGCCACCGACAAGACGGTGAAGGGAACTCTGACCGGCCGCGTCGAGAAGATCGAGTTCTCGCAGGCGGTGGAACTGGCGCCGGGCGAGACCAAGACGGTGACGTTCTCGCCGGATCAGTTTACGAAACTCAATGTGGCCCACCCGCGGGTGTGGTGGCCGGCGAAGCTGGGAGGGCAGGATCTCTATGACTTGGATCTCCAGTTCAAAGTGGGCGGCAAGGTCTCCGATCGGGTCGCCCAGCGTTTCGGCATCCGCGAGATAACGTCGGAGCTTACCGAGCAGGGCTACCGGCTGTTCAAAATCAACGGCCGGAACATCCTCATTCGCGGCGGCGGCTGGTGCCCCGACATGATGCTGCGTCCCTCGCCCGAGCGCGACGAGGCGCAACTCCGCTACGTCCTGGGCATGAATCTCAATACGATCCGCTTCGAGGGCAAGCTCGAGTCGGAGGAGTTCTTGCGGCTTTGCGACAAGTACGGCATCCTGGTGCTGGCGGGCTGGTGCTGCTGCGACCATTGGGAGAGGTGGAAGACCTGGAAGCAGGAGGATTACACGGTGGCCGCCGAGTCCCTGCGTGATCAGCTTCGGCGACTCGGCGCGCACGCTTGCCTTCTCGACTGGCTCTACGGCAGCGACAATCCTCCGCCGCCCAAAGTGGAGGACATGTACCTCGCCGTGATCAAGCAGACGCAATGGCCCAACCCCTATCAGTCTTCCGCCACCGCTCGCCCCACGCCCGGATCAGGACGCACAGGAGTCAAGATGAACGGGCCTTACGAGTACGTCCCGCCGGACTATTGGCTGGAGGACACCAAGAACGGTGGCGCCTACGGGTTCTCCACTGAGATCAGCCCCGGCCCGGCCGTTCCGCCCGTCGCCAGCCTGCGCACCTTCCTCCCGGCGGACCATCTATGGCCCATCGACAATTTCTGGGACATGCATGCCGGCGGCGGCGAATTTAGGAATCTGAAGGTCTTCACGGAGGCCCTGGAACGCCGCTATGGCAAGTCCGATAGCCTTGATGACTACGTCGAAAAGTCGCAGCTCATCACTTACGAAGGCGAGCGCGCCATGTTCGAGGGTTACGGCCGCAACAAGTACCGGTCGACGGGAGTGATCCAGTGGATGCTCAACAACGCGTGGCCATCGCTGATCTGGCACCTGTTTGACTATACCCTGCGTCCCGCCGGAGGCTACTTCGGCGCCCAGAAGGCGTGCGAGCCGCTGCACGTGCAGTTTTCCTACGACGATCGCTCGGTGGTGGTGATGAATTCCACTTATGAGGCCTTCAAGAATGTCAAGGTGGCGGCCAGGGTATATAACCTCGATCTCGCGCCGGGGTTTTCCCACGAGGCTGCCCTGGACGTGGCACCGGACAGTTCCACCCGCGTCTTCCAGGTCCCGCAAGACCAGAACCTCAGTTCCACTTATTTTCTTGACCTGCGCCTGGAAGACGGTTCCGGCAAGCTGGTGAGCTCGAACTTCTACTGGCTCTCCACCAAGCCCGACGTACTCAAGTTTGACAGCAGCAAGTGGTACTACACTCCCACCGAGTCTTACGCCGACTTCACCAGCCTCAAGGACTTGTCGCGCGCCGAAGTAAAAGTGTCGGGTGAGGTCCGGCGCCAAGGCGAGGAGCAGGTGGCCCGCGTGACGGTGCAGAATCCGAGCCCACATCTGGCGTTCTTCGTTCACTTGCAAGTGACGAAGGGCGACGGGGGAGAGGAAGTCCTGCCGGTGCTTTGGGGCGAGAACTACTTCCGGCTGATGCCCGGCGAAAGCCGGGAGGTTACGGCAACTTACCTGGGCTCTGATGTGTTGGGGTCGAAACCGGTAGTGGCCGCCGACGGCTGGAACGTGCCGCCGGCCTCGTCCGTGCTGGCGGTCAAGTAAAGGCGGCTTTTACAGGAATTGTCGATTGACGATTGGAAACAGCCTTCAGCTATCAGCGGTCAGCCCTCAGCAAGAGTGTGTTTCTTGCTTTTTGCTGATAGCTGATGGCAGATGACTTTTTTCCGATCGGCAATCGTCAATACTTTGCGGGTGCTGGTCGCGGACTCGAAATGGAAATGCCGATTAAGCTGCCGATTGAAGTGAAGGAGTGGCTTGGGAGAGACGGAGCGCACAGAGCGCGCAGAGCAAGAAGGCTCTGCGCGACTCTGTGGCCTCCATGGGGGGGAGATCGTTTTTCCGTTGCGGCCACATTATTCGAAGCCGCACGGTGTTTCATATCCCATCACTCAGCGCCGACCGAAACTGCGGAACCCACCACCGACCGAACCGTGTCCTACTGCCCCGCCAACGGCCCCGCGACCAACATAGCCGCGTCCACCGTAGCCGCCTCCGCCGTAGCCGCGTCCACCGTACCCGCGACCGTAGTACCCACGGCCGTAGTAGCCGCGCCCGTAACCTCCGATGATGACGCCGCCGCCCCAACCCCCGTAATACGGGTAGTCGTAGTAGCCGTATCCGCACCCGTAGGGGTCATAGTAGGGGTCGCAGCCGTAGTAATACGGATAGCCGTAGTAGCCGCCCCAGTAGGGGTAGCCGAGGCCGAATCCGAAGCCCCACCCACCATAGCCATACCCACGGCCGTAACCGTACCCCCGACCGTAGCCGTACCCGCCGCGACCGCGGTAACCTCCACCGTATCCGCCGCGGGATCCGCCGCGGTAACCTCCGCCGTATGTGCCTCCACGCACGCCTCCGGTGAAACCGCCTCCGCGGTACCCTCCACCGCCGCCGCCACGGAATCCGCCTCCACCAACCCGTGCCCCACCGCCGCCGCCATGGAATCCGCCCCCGCCACCATGGAATCCGCCCCCACCTCCGCCATGACCGCCTCCGCCCCGCTGGGCAAATCCGGGAGTGGCCAGCGCCAGTCCAACTGCCGTGACCAGGATCATGAGTTTCTTCATATCAAGCCTCCGAACTTACCAGTGCCTACTAAAGCGTCCACCCGGCACTTTGCAAGTGGCTTGCCAATTCAGGCCGGGCGCAAGTCTTTAAAAACAAAGGGCGCGAGAAAGTGGCGGGTGGCCGATTTGCACCACTTGGGTGGTGGTTTTGGGCCAACTTTCGACTACATGGTGCTGACTCCGCCTGACCTCTTGATCTTCCGCCATCCCATATCTTTTGATACCGAGGTGAATCATGAAGCTTCGCATTAGAACCATAAGAACGCAGACCATCCGTCTGGCCCTCGTGCTCCTGACCATCGGCATGGTTACAGCGCGGGCGCAGTTCCCGTTTCAGCAGCAAAAACCCAAGGGCCAGTGGATGGACAAAACGCTGTCTCCTGACCAGCGCGCCGACCTGGTGATCGCGCAGATGACCCTCGACGAAAAGGTCTCACTGCTGCACGGAGGCGGATGGGCGGAATTGTTCGGGCTCTTCACGCCCGGAGGCAACGCGCCGGCGACGAAGTCGCTGGGCAACGCCGGCTACATTCCTGGCATTCCCCGGCTCGGCATTCCGGACCTCCAGATGGCGGACGCCGCCGTCGGAGTCACCCATGGGTCGGTCTTCGGCCGTTACTGCACGGCCCTGCCTTCGGGAGTATCGGAGGCGTCGACTTGGGACTTGGCGCTGGCGCGTGAGTACGGAGCACTGATCGGCAGGGAGCTGCGCGATCAAGGCTACACCATGTCGTTGGGCGGCGGCATCGATCTGACCCGCGAGCCGCGCAACGGCCGCATCTTCGAGTACAAGGGCGAGGACCCGATCCTGGCGGGCAAGATGGTGGGTGCGGAAATGAGGGCTCTCCAGGAACAAGGGGTCGTCGGCGACCTGAAGCACTACGCCATGAACGACCAGGAGAACGGCCGCAACTACGTCAACATCAAGATCGATCGGCGCGCCATGCGGGAAAGCGATCTGCTGGCCTTTGAAATCGGCGTCAAGGATTCGGGCGTGGGAGCGGTGATGTGCTCCTATAACCTGGTCAACGGCGATTACGCCTGCGAGAACGACTACCTCCTGAACACCGCGTTGAAGAAGGACTTCGGCTTCCAGGGCTTCGTCATTTCGGATTGGGGCGCCACCCACAGCGTCGCCAAAGCTGCGCTGGCGGGGCTCGATATGGAGATGCCCGGCAACGATCATTTCGGCGAGCCGCTGAAGAAGGCAGTGGAAAGCGGCGAGGTTCCCGCGTCGCGCCTCAATGATATGGTGCACCGCATCCTGCGTTCGGAGTTCGCGGTGGGACTCTTCGACAATCCGCCGGATCGCAAGTCGGTGGATCCCATGGCCGGCTTTGAAGTGGCGCAACGTGTCGCCGAACAGGGCACGGTCCTGTTGAAGAACGCCGATGCCCAGCTCCCGCTCGATGCCTCCCGAATTCGATCCATCGCCGTGATCGGATCGCACGCCGACGTCGGCGTGCTTTCGGGCGGCGGGTCGGCGCAGGTTGACGCTGCGGGAGGAAACGCGGTGCCGCCTCGGGCCGGTCTCAGCCCCATGGAACAGGTGTTTGGCAACCCGGTGTGGCATCACTCCTCGCCGCTCAAGGCGATCCGCGCCAAGGCTCCCAACGCCAAGGTCGAGTTCAACGAGGGCACGGACACCGCGGCGGCGGCCAGCTTGGCCCACGCGTCGGACATTGCCATCGTGTTCGTGAGCCAGCACGCCAGCGAGGGCTTGGACGTGCCCAGCCTGGCGTTGCCCCAGAATCAGGACGCTCTGGTAAGCGCCGTGGCGGCAGCGAATCCGCACACCATCGTGGTGCTGGAGACCGGCGGTCCGGTGACCATGCCCTGGGTCGACCATGTCGGCGCCGTGCTGGAGTCGTGGTACCCGGGAATCCGCGGGGCGCAAGCCCTTGCCAACATCCTCTTCGGCGAGGTGAACCCTTCCGGCAAGCTGCCCCTGACTTTCCCCAAGTCAGAAGCCGACCTGCCGCGTCCCGAGCTCGCGCATCAGCCGGCCGGACGACCCGAAGACATGAAGACCCTGTTTCCGGGCGTGCCTTACAAGGAGAATACCCGGCAATTCGATCTCGCCTATGACGAAGGTCTCAAGGTAGGCTACAAGTGGTACGACGCGGAGGGCAAGGGGCCGCTGTTTGCGTTTGGCCACGGGCGTTCCTACACCACTTATGCTTACTCCGACCTCAAGCTGACGCCCGGACAGTCGCCTGCCGTGACCTTCACGGTGAAGAACACCGGCGCCCGTGCCGGGGCCGATACGGCACAGGTGTACGCGACGCTGCCGACAGCGGCGGGAGAGCCGTTCCAGCGCCTGGTGGCGTGGGAGAAGGTCCAGCTTGGGCCCGGCGAATCGAAGACGGTGACGGCGAAGCTCGATCCGCACTACCTCTCGATCTTCCACGACGATCACGACGCCTGGGAATTGGTGCCCGGCGACTACCAGGTACAGGTGGGGGGATCGTCTCGCGACACGCCCTTGCACGGGACCCTGTCCATCAAGTAGGTGGAAGAAGGACAATATCCCGTATTATAGTAGGCTATTATTGTAACCTATCGGAGTCCGGACGGCTCTGACTCCAGCTTCCAATGCCCGCCGGCGTCGGAGGTGAGCCACTTCTGGCCGGAGTCGGTGGTGACAGTGACGCGGGCGGCGTCGGCCGCTTCGATGGTGCGAATGACGCCGCTCAGCGGGTGGCCTGACTCCTCGACCCGCACCTGCACCCAGTGCGCGCCGCGGTCGCGCGAATGAAATAAGGCGCCTTTGGAACCACCCGCCCAGGCCTCGGGTCCGACGGCGGCAACGGCCCGGAAGTCTACGCCGTCAGCCACGCGAACCTCCTGCCAGGTCGTGCCGAAATCGACCGAGCGCTGGACGCGGCCTACGACCTTGCCAGATGGGTCGCGCCACGATTCGATGCTCCAGAGGGCGCCCAACACGGGGCTCGCCGCGCTGACCTCGACTGTCTGCGTCACCGAGCCCACCTCCAACGTCCCATCGATATTGTGCGTTCTGTCAGCTCGAACGTTGTCTAGCCGGAGCGAGTTGAATCCTGGAGACTCGAAAGCCAGGGTCGAGTCTCCCGGCGGGGGGTTGTTGAACCGGTAGTGACCTTGGGAATCCGTTCGAGTGGTCTCCAAGGCGCCGGTGGCGGAGTTCGATAGCGTAACCTTCGCATTGCCAATGACCGCGCCACTCGGGTCCGTAACCGTGCCCTGCAGGCCGGCCCCACCGGCTGAGTAGGCTCCGCCGACTAGTCCCACGGCTTGACCCGACGAGGCGCCGAGCGGTGAGGCTGGCGGCGGTGGCGATGGTTGCGGACCCAGCGAACCGGCCGCTGTAGCGCCAACCGCATTTGCGCGTGCACCGGGCATCGGGGCCTTTGGCGCAACTCGCAGAGACCCCACGTTTCGGTCCTGCACCGGCAATCCCGTGACGGGGGTCGGACCCGGAACCACTGCGGTTGCCTGATCCGACTGGGCCTCAAGCGCGCCGGCTTCGGTCGAAGCCTTTTTCGTTTCCTGCTCGCGAACCCCCGCCGGCCTGACGGCAAGATCCTCGGCCGGCCGTTCCTGTGGCCTCGCCTGAGCAAGTGACTGACGCCGAGCGGCTGCTTGTGGAGGACTAGTTGCGGGTCGTTCCTTCGCCGACTCAACGGGACCCGTCATCCGGCCTTGACGAGCAACTGGCGAAGGGCTGACTCTCTTCAGTTCGTTCGCCTCCTTGGCCGTCCCGACTAACCTTGGAGCAGGTGGGCTAGGAGCTTTCGAGGCAAGGTTTACCGTCGATGTCGAGGCGGCTCTCTGGGCTGCGCGCCATGTTCTATAGTAGACGGAAGCCGTAAGCACCGCGCACGCCAGCAGTGCCGCAGGCGCAATCCATCTCCAAGGCGAGCCTCCGGCCAGTAGACGCCAGGAACCCGCGGGCCGATCCACAGCGATCACCTCGGCAGCCCGAGGCTTGGCTGCGGCGGTGAAGGCAAGGGCCAACGATTCGCGGCAGGCGGCGCACCCAGCCAGGTGGACTATCACCGCCGACCTTTCCTTCTCCAGGAGCGTGTGCTCGGCGAAGGCCGCCAGCAGGTTGGGATCGAGGTGCTCGCCCGGGAGGCCTCGAGACTGCTCTCTCATCCTCGCCAGCACGGGTTTGGGTAGGTCGGCCATAGGAAGTTCAAAAGTCCAAGGTCAAAGGTCGAAAGTCAAGAACCGGCCGTTTGCGGGCACTCCCTTCAGTGATTAAGTCGCGGCGTTGCGCCATTCATAATTCGCTATTCACTATTCACCGTTCGCGCCTCCTTACCATGGAACGCTCACCCGTCCTTTTCTTGCACCAGCCGACCCCGGACGTCGAGCCTGATGTCACGCACGTCGGCTTCCATTGCCTGCTCCGCTTCCCGCGTGCTCATACCGCGGTCCCTGAGCCCGCGAACGATTCGCTTGCGCAGGCCCTTCGTGGTCTTCTCCACCCGGCGGCTGACCGTTGACTCATGCACTCCCAGGGTAGCAGCAATCTCGGCCAGCGTTCGTCCGTCGAGGTAGTAAGAGGCCAGGATAAACCGTTCTTCGGCGGAGAGGCCACTCAACGCCTCATCCGCAGCGACCGGCAAACGCGGGTCGGGCGGCGCTGAATCAGGTTCCTTGGCCCGAAACTGCGCGCCCGCTTCCACCTGCTCTTCCAGGCTCACCAGCCGCCGCTGGCTGCGGAACCGGTTAACATACTCCTGGGCCAGGACGCTCCTCAGCCAGCCCTCCAGCGACCCGCGCCCGGTGTACGAATCGAGCTTCGAAACTCGGCCCCCCGCCTGCCCCTGCCGCGTGCCAAAAAGGTCGGCGTAAAGCCCGTCGGCCAACTCGCGCCCCACGGATTCATCCCTGGCAATCGCCTCTCCGGCATCGTAGAGCTTCTCGCGGTACCGGTTCAGGAAGAACTCCCATGCAGGCTCGCTGCCTTGGGCGCAGGCGCGCGCCAGAGCCAGTTCCTCCAGGTGCAGGCTGCTAAGGAGCGTCGCCCGGCTGTCTTCGCTTTGCTCACGGCTAGGGTGTTGGCTGCCGACGCCTTCCCCGGGCTCTTCACCGCGGCTTTCGTCTGAGCTGGCCGGAAGATACTTCGCGCCCACCTCTTGGAGGATCCGGGCAAAGGCCGGGAATGTGAGGCCGAACCTCTCCCCGCCAGACCGCTGATAGAGGGTATGGAAATAGTCGGGATAATCCGGACGTTGGTCCGCGATCGGCGTCGACGCGCTTGTCGGCTCTCGGACCGGTTCTGGAATCTGGCCAGGAACCAGGCCTGACTCCGTACAGGCTTCCGCAGGCTGCGGCCCCGTTTCGGAAATAGCTCCGGAAACAGCGCCCGAAGTGGCGCTCGCCAGAATCTCGGCTTGTTCCCTCCTTTCCTTCATTGGACTGCCAGTGGACGGCTCAGTCGCTATATCCTCGGCCCTCGCTGCGACGCTCCTTGTAAAGGCCGGCTTCAGCTGGGCTCTGATCAAAATCAAAGTGCCGCTCTAACAGGCTGCTGAAAAACCCGTTTTGGCACTTGTAGAGGCCGGCTTTAGCCGGCCATCTTGTTGAATTCAAAGTGCCGCCCTAAAGGGCGCCGCTACGAAGACCGCTCGAAACGGGGTTTTTCAGCACCCTGCTAAAGGGCGCCGCTACGAAGACACGCAACATTCCCCGCTTGACTGGTACGAGCCCAGGCTCTCTGTTTTTCCTTACTTTCGCCCTTTTTGACGACGGGCGAGCCTTCATTCACGGCTTGACAGGAACGACGGGACTTGACACGTTTAATAAAATGGCTCGCAAAAAACCCCAGTTTTCTGCCACATTCTGCCACGTTTTGGCAGAAAATGGTCAGAAGTTGCCACGATTTGCCACGAAAAATACCTCTGAAAACGAACCCGATTTCAAATAACCCATTTATTTTCACCATCGGCTCCGCACTAGGGTGCGGAAAAGAATTAATTAATTCCCTGGTTAATTTTCTCAATTTTACCGTATCGGTAATCATGCGATCCCCGATCACGCCCGTCAATTGTCGTAGGTGAGTCACGCTAGTTGACATACCACCTGAGTAATATATCCGCCTTAGAGCTGAACCGGGTAGGTCGGTCATCGGGTCTAGCCTACCGCATCATTATACAAAAGTCAAGTTCTTTCTTGGGTATCGAAGCGCTCAGCGAGCTCCATACTCACTTTGATGTAGCTGTCTCAGATGCCGCCGAGTTTCACTTCATCCACTGCGTAGCCTTGTTTGGCACAATCGTACCGGAAATACACTATGCTCCAGTCCGAGACCTCGTGCCACAATCTCCGCTTTGTGTGCCTAATCCATTCGTTCGAGACCGTTATCTTGAGGCGTTGCCCCTCGTTCTTCATCGGACTCACAACGAGAATGGAATACTCCCTACGGAGTTTCTTGGATCGGTCGATGAGTCCCTTATGGTTGAGGTACTCAACGTGAAAGTCCTCGATTTGGCGTGGCATCGCGTCAGTTATCTCAGAGTACTCCTCCACGATCACGTGATGCCAGTCAGTGCGGATCCGGGTGCCGTTATCACTGTCATCAATATGGCCCCACTGCTTTGTGATTTCGCGAAGGCTAGCGAGGAGCGCTCGACGGTACATGTCCTGGTCAGCGGCGGCACCAGTGGGAGTTGGGCCTTGGCCGCGTGCCAGGGGGCTTGCAATCGATGATGAGAGAAATAGCAACGCAACGATTCTTTTCAAATCTACCTCCTGACTTCCAAGCGGCTGAAACTGGCTGCCTTTTATGCCGGCCCTAACATGCAAAGAACTAACGGAACGATAGCTAGGCGCGCCGCCTCTTCTCTCCAACTCCCTTGAAGAACGTGTAGCAGAAGACGCCGTCCGCCTCTGCCGTTCGATAAAGATCTCGAACCCCTGCATCAAACGCGTCAGGACCAATGATGCCGGCCGCAATCGCGGATTCGCGAGCACCCTCGATCATGGCAGTGAACGTCTTCCTGATGAAGCCGTCGACGAGGTCGGGTCGGCTTGAATCCACATACACCATGCGGGGAGACACGTGGACCGCCTCCAGATCTGCCTCGACCATAAGAAGGTAGAGTTGCCGACCAATCAACGCGTTGCCTCCCCCCTGTCGCTGCAATTCGACCAGGCACTGGATGGCCCTATGGGCTGCGCTGCTGTCGGGGTGGAAGTAGGTCGACCCGTGGTCACCCTCGA
>Ga0335081_10007118_pt1 | contig 17856 bp, 12 predicted proteins | sample Lox_Sample_35_FD_206713 | JGI IMG/M metagenome (GOLD analysis project Ga0335081, IMG submission 206713) | Soil microbial communities from Loxahatchee National Wildlife Refuge, Florida, United States - Lox_Sample_3.5 | ecosystem: Environmental > Terrestrial > Soil > Wetlands | place: USA... | reverse complement strand
TCCGGCGACCACCGGCGAGCTCGTCGGCCCGAACCCGTTCGCATACACCACCACTTCTTCGCCCGGCTTGGCAGGCGAGCTCAATCCCGGATACAAACTCGGGGGACCCACCAGCGTTCCATCGAGATGCGTCGCGATCACGTACGGTCCGTTGAAAAACTGGAAAAACGAGGGCGAGAGCGCCTGCGTCGGCGCAACAAACGGATAGCTTGCGACGCCGTTCACTGACGCCACCACCGTCACCGGCCCGCTCAGTGGCTGGGGCGGCGTCAGAATATTGATCTGCGTCGGACTGATGTAATAAAGGTAGGCGGCGATTCCATTCACTGTCACGCTGACGCCATCCAACGAGGAAGGCAGCATCCCGCCCACGAAATCCGATTCCTGCCACACGCGAGTATCGTTCGGCGGCGCAAGGTTCTGCCCCGTGATCGCGACCCACGTATTCGCGGCGATCGCCGGATTCTTGCCATCCGCGTTGAACACGTTGGTGATCGACGGCGCATTTGCGCTGGAGCATGTCGGCGCGGGCAGCGCTCTCGCCTGGTTCGCGATCGCATACAGATCGCGGCTCGCGCGATTCAACAGATCCTGGAGCGATATCGACCCTAGCTCTGGATTCGGCGCCGTGGGACACGGATTCGCGTCCGCGTATTTGATATCGGTGTAAGGAACCGCCAGAAACTGGATCGGCGCAGCGCCCGTCACTCCGCCGTAAAACGGTGCCGCGGGCGTGCCGTAATAGAAAACCGTCAGCACATTATAGGCTGCGACCTCCGGCGTCAGTCCCGGGCAGTTCCCTGGCCCCGAAGGACACCCGACCTGCTGCATATCCTTGCCGGAAACCGCAAAATCGAACTCCGCACCGCCTGAAACCGGCGTCGCCGGCGCGGGCGCGAGGCCGGTCAGCACCTTCACTCCCGCGATCCCGATGTTGCCCGGCGTTTCCGTACTCCCCGCAGTCAGGCCGCCGACATCGGTCGCCTTGGCGTTCGGTCCGCTCGCCGTGACGAAGTAGGAAATGATCTCCGTCTTGGCCTCGCAAGACATGGTTTCCTTCTTCACGCTGCCGCAGTCCTGCGAGAACAAAAAATTGTCGGGGTGCGGCGTCACGTTGTCGCTGTATTCGGGCAGCGCGTTGCCGGTGTCCGGAATGAGAATCAGCGTTATGCCGCCGAAAATGCTCTCGAACTGATCGATTGTCTGCTTCCACTGGTCGATGAATGCCTGGTCCGTGTTCTGATACGCGGCGTTGTTCGGAAACGCGTGCTGAATGAGCGCCGCCCAGATCGCATCGACGCTCAGGCCGGAAGGCTGCGCCGTCGTGTCGTCGTCGCTTGTCGGATAAATCATCTCGTCGGAGGCGCCGACGGGCCCCGCTATCGTCATGGCCGCGAAGTTCGGGTTCGATTTATAGCGCGCGTTCAGTGCATTGAGCAGCGCCGTCCAGGCGGTCTGATATACGCTGTTCCAGGGCAGCGGCAGCACGTTGCCATCGGAATTGGAAGGCTCCGGCGCGCCGAGGAAGGTCACTTTCCCGCAATCCTCCGCCGCGCTTCCGTTGTTCAGCAACTTGTCGCACGATGTAAGCTCGCTCAGCAGCCATCCCGGCGAGTTGAATCCCGGCGTGATGATCAACTGCACGGGTAGATTCGCCGCCTGCGCCGCCTCAAACGCGATGTCCAGATAGCTCCAGTCGTATGTCGTCGCGCTCGGCTGCAGCGTGTCCCAATGCTCGCCTACGACGAGACCGGAAATCGCAGGGTTGGCCACCAGTTCGGCTACCAGGCTCTGAAAATACGCCTGGAGTTGAGCGGGCGTGGGTGACGATCCCGGATATCCGCCCAGCGCAGTTTCGACGTCGACCTTCGCGAAAACACCGATGAGCGGTCTCGGAGTTCCAGCAAACACCCCGGATAAGAGGAGAAAACAGGGGATAAAACGGCGAAGATTCGGCATTGCACTCTTGTAAACGGAATCCGAGCGCCAAACCGGACATCCTTACCCATGTTTTTTCGATCGGGCTACTTCCATTTCGCAACTTCGTCTACGAAGACGCGATAATCCCGGGGAACGTCCTTCGTCATCAGCGTGGGATACGCCTTGGCGAATATCGCGGCGCCCTCCGCCGATCGCCCCGATCGCTCCAGGCTCACGCCCAGCAGGCATTCGACGTAATACCGCCGCCACGTCTCCACCTTATGCAGGCGATAAAACTCAACCGCCGACCGAAGCGTCGCCGCCGCCTGGCCGAACGTCGCTAGTTGCATCTGCGCCTCGCCCAGTCCGCCGAGGGTGTTCGCCGTGAACGGATTATCGGGCCCATAAGTTCGCCGCCGCGCCGCCAGCAGACGCTCGTACGACTCTTCCGATTCGGCGAACTTGCCCTCTCTCCGATACAGCTCCGCCAGGTTGTTGCGGCAGCTCTGCGCGTCCACATTGTCCTCGCCGAGCACGCGCGCGGACGTATCGGCGGCCGCGATCAGCAGCGGCTCCGCTTCGCCATAACGCCCTTCGATCGAATACAGCAGGCCGAGCCCGTTCATGCTCGCGAGCGTATCGCGATGTTCGGCGCCCATGGCGCGCCGTCGTCCGTCGAGCGCCGCCTTCAGCATCGTCTCCGCGTCGCCGTATTTTCCTTCATTGCGATACAGCACTCCAAAGCCGTTCATGCTGGCGAGCGTGTCGGGGTGGTCGGCGCCGAGAATGCGGCGCTTGGCGGCGATCAGGTTTCGGTACGCTTCTTCCGCCTGCGCGAATTTTCCTTCGCGCGTGAGGACCGCGGCCAGATTGTTCATCGTTGCGAGCGTGAGGCGGTCCGATTCGCCCAGCACGCGCCGCTCGATGTCGAGCACCCGGCGATTCAGCGTCTCCGCGCGCGCATAATCCGCGCGGCCCTGCCCGGCGATATCGGCGAGCGTGATCATTGCGGCGATCGATTCCCGGCTGTTTTCCCGACCCTCCCGGCGCTCCGTGTCGATCAGCTCGCGAGCTATCGCTTCGCCCGCGTCATATTTTCCGGCGCGCTCGTCAAGATCGGCGAGAACCTGCATGGTCTTCAACGTCGCCGCGTCGCCTGGCCCGAGCGTGCTCCGCCGCAGCGCCAGCGCGCGGAACAACTGTTGTTCGGCCTGTGGGTACGCGCCGAGTTCCAGGTACGTCTCGCCAATCGTCTCGCGGATCGCCGCTTCTATGACGGGTTGATTCGCGAAACGGCCCGGCAGCCGCGCGGCTCCGCGATCGAGCGCGGTCCTCACTTTGATCTCGGGATCGGGCCGCGTTCCCGGCGACGCCTGCGTTTCTGAACCGGCCTGCGAAAGCAGATCTTTTTCGAGAAATTCACTGACCGCCTGCGCCGTCGCCGCTTCGCGATCGGCCCGCACCTTCTGCCGCCACGCGATTCCGCCCCCGGTTGCCAGCGCGAGCAGGATCGCGGCTGCCGCGGCGACCGCCAGCCGGTTGCGCCGCACGAACTTGCGCGCTCGATACCACGCGCTCTCGGGCTGCGCGAGGACGGGCTGCGAGTCGCGATAGCGCTCGATGTCCTGCGCGAAGGCTTCGGCGGTCGCGTAACGATCGCGCGGCTCGGGTTGCATGGCTTTCAGGACGATCGTGTCGAGATCGCCGCGCAGCGCGGATTTCAGGCGTTTGGACGATGCCGCGGCGCTCGGACGAAGCGGATCGGCCGCCGATGCAGCTGGACGTTTGGCAGTGAGCAGCTCATACAGCAGCACCCCGAGCGAGTAAACATCGGTCGCGGTGGTGATCGCATGGCCGGCGATCTGCTCCGGGCTCGCATATTCGGGCGTCAGAATACGCGAACCTGTACGCGTCAGCTCGCCTTCAACGCGATCGTCTTCGAGCAGGCGGGCGATGCCGAAATCGAGCAGCCTCACCTGCCCGTCCGCGGTCACCAGGATGTTGGCCGGCTTCAGATCCCGATGAATCACCAGATTCGCGTGCGCATACTGCACTGCGCCGAGCACTTCGAGAAACAGCTTCAACCGCGCGCGCACGTCGAGGTTCAGGCGGGCGCAATATTTCGTGATGGGCTCGCCTTCGACGTATTCGAGCGCCAGATAGGGTTGGCGCTGGGCGGTGACTCCGGCGTCGTAAAGCCGGGCGATGCGGGAGTCTTCGAGACGCGCCAGAATATCGCGCTCCCGCGTGAATCTCAGCTCCAGCGTCCCGTCGTGCGAATAGAGCAGCGGAAATTTCAGCGCGACGCTGCGGTCGAGCTTGCCGTCGACGCGCGCGGCAAGCCATACCACTCCCATTCCGCCGCGTCCGAGCTCCCGCTCCAGCCGGTACGGACCCGCGAGCATTCCCGCCCGCAGCCCCGTGTCTTCCGGCGCGGCAGCGGGATCCGTGCCGATTTCCGGCAGCGTTTCGAGGAACCCATCGGGAGGTCTCTTGAGCAGATCGCTGAGCGCGTCCATCAGCTCGGGATGCGAGCGCTCGACGCTTTCGAGCCACTCCTCGCGTGCCGATTCGGGCAGCTCCAGCCACTTATCCATCAGCTCCAGGAGCAGCGGCCAGGATTCCGGATCGGCGTGCATAGGATCCGCCTTAGCGCAGTGCGGCCGCGAGCAGCATGCGCGCCTTTTCCCAGTCGCGGCGGACAGTGCGCTCGGTGACGGAAAGCGCGCTGGCGATTTCCGTTTCTTTCATGCCGGCGAAATAGCGCATCTCCACCACCTTCACCAGCCGCGGGTTGGCGGCGGACAGCTCCTCCAGCGCCTTGTCGACTTGCAGGATCTCGCGCTCGCCGCGCAGGAGTGAGGAAGGATCGGGAAGGAGGGCCGCATCGGCGCCATCCCGCCGGACCACGCGGCGGCTGCGAATGAAATCGACCACGATGGAACGCATTGCGGCGGCCGCGTAGGCGAGAAAATGCGAGCGGTCCTGGATACGGCCGTAGCCGGCCTTCCGGAACCGCAGATAAGCTTCGTGGACCAGCGCGGTGGTGTCCAGAAGAGTGCACGGTTCGGAGCGTTTCAAGCGACTGTGAGCCAGACGGCGTAGGTCCGTATAAAGCGCGGTGAACAGGCGCGCTTCGGCTGCCGAATCCCCAAGTCTGGCGGCGGAAAGCAGCTCTGACGTTTTCGGCATCGAAAAGCAGTACCATCGATCGTATCGCATCCGCAAGTCACGGCCCAACGGAGCGGCCTTCCGCATCGACAATAGTTAGGGCCGTGATCGGTGCGATGGCCGGAACTCTCACTTGGTCGCGCGCCTTTAGTGCAAAGGTCTTCGAGGGCGGCTCCATAATGCAGGGTGCGCCATGCTTCGTTATGGAGTACGTCGCTGGGGTGTCCGTCACCACGTATTGCGAATAATCACGGGCCGAGAGTGCGCGAGCGCCTCGGTATCGGGCGGCGAGGACATCGACACGCAGGCAAGGGATCGGTAACAATATTTCCCATCGCCAGCTTCGTCATGTGGACATTACCTCGTGACTGAAGGGCGCATCACGCCGAAACTGGCGAGGAATTTCGGATTTCGCGCGGTCGCGTGGCCGGACTCGACCTTCCAGAACGGGAACTTCGCACAATCGGACGTGGAGTTCGTGTAGCGCCAATCACGGCTTTGTACGAGTGCCCATCCGCCCAGCGATCGGCATCATTTCCCACCACGCCGTTTGGTCCATCGGGATCGCAATTTGGACGCTCGGTCTGGTAGAGTTCTCTTTAGTTGGTACGAAATAGAGGCACCGCGTGAACACGGAAGACCACGGGGAACTAAACGACTTTCTGGAAGGTCAAAACCTCGTGCTGGAGCTGATTGCCCGGGGCGAGTCCCTGCACCAGGTGCTCGACACGCTATTGAGGATCATCCAATTGCAGTGCCCAGGGATGCTTGCTTCGATCCTCTTGCTCGACTCGGATGGTAGTCACGTCCGGCACGGCGGGGCTCCCGACCTCCCTCAAGATTATGTGCGCGCTATCGATGGGCTCCCCATTGGCCCGCAAGCCGGTTCCTGCGGGACAGCAGCCTTCACTCGAAAGCCCGTCATCGTAGGCGATATTGCGACGGATCCGTTATGGAACGATTATCGAGCTGTGGCCCTCAAAAACGATTTGCGGGCGTGCTGGTCCACTCCCATCTTCGATTCTGAGCGGCGTGTGCTGGGGACGTTTGCCATGTACTTCCGCGCGCCTGGTCTCCCTAATCAGAGTCATCTGAGGTTGATTGATATCTCGACACACATTGCCGCCATCGCGATCACGAAGCATCGGGCTGAGGAAGAGATTAGACGACGCGCGCTGTGATGATTCGGATCGCTGATGGTGAGTTACGCGAGTGCGCGCGATCATCGGTGCGCTGTTCGACCGCATGGCCGCGGTGCTATGGGGGATCACGGTGCTAGCGAACCTGCCGGTGATGGACGGGATGATTTTTACCTGGCAGAGATGAAGAGGCTCGAAGAAGCCCGGTTGAGCCCGGCGGGGTCGCGCACGGGAATGCGCGCGGAATAGGAGGAAAGTGGGCGATTATCTGCCGCCGGCGTGTTTGGCAGCGCTCGCCGCCAGATCTCTCAAATACGCCAGGATGCCGCTCGCGCGCATTCGAATCCAATCCGAGCCTTGTGCGGCGCCCGTCGTTTCCGTCGTCATTGCGACGTACAACTGGAGCTCCGTGCTGCGCTACGCCATCCACAGCGTCCTGTGGCAGACCGAGCAGAACTTCGAAATTCTGGTGATCGGCGACGGATGCACGGACGACTCGGAAGCGGTGACGCATTCCTTCGGCGACGGTCGGATTCGCTGGAAGAATCTGCCGTCGAATACGGGGCACCAGTCCGCGCCGAACAACGCGGGGATCGCGATGGCACGCGGCGAATTCATTGCCTATCTCGGGCACGACGACGTGTGGCACCCGTTCCACCTGGAGTCGATGATCAAAGCGATCCGGCGCGCCAGGGCGGACTTCGCGGCGTCTTTGGTCGAGTGGTTGGGAACGACAGAATCGAATGTGCGGCTCCTCAAGAATCAGTTCCCCTGCGGGCGTTACGACGTCGTGCAGGCGCTGACCCCATCCGGTACGATGCACCGCCGTTACATGATCGACAAGGTCGGATTGTGGAAGGATTACCGCACGATCTGGCGGACTCCCGAAGCGGATTTTCAGCTTCGCGCATACGAGGCGGGTATGAAATACTGCACCAGCCGGGAAATGACGGTGTTCAAGTTCGTCTCAACCTTCAGGAAAGATTGCTATCACGCGCGCCGCTCGGACGAACAAGCCCATTGCGTCGCGCGGCTGGAGCGCGACCGCTGGTTCGTGCCGCGAGAAGTGGCGAGGATGGCTCGCATCCATCTGCGGCGGCTCCCCATGCAACTCCCCAAGATCCCACCGCCGCCCGAGCAGACCACGCCGGGCTGGGCCGTGACTCAGTTCCGAAAATTGCGCGGATTCAGGGACGAATAACTTAAAATGAGACGGTGACACCAACTCCGGTTCAGGACCGCCAGACGGTGCATCCCGACGGCACCTCGGTCATGAGGCTCATCGAAGGCGTGGTGATTCAGAGGATGACCACACACGCCGACGACCGCGGGACGCTCTGCGAAATATACGGCCCGCATCGTCCGCCGCACCCTGCGCCGCTGGTTTACGTTTACCAGTTCACGATACGGCCCGGAAAGATCAAGGGCTGGCACGAACATCATTTGCACGACGACCGCATTTTCATCAGCCAGGGTCACGTCCGTGTGGTGCTGTATGACAACCGGCCGAACTCACCGACGTACCGCATGATCAACGAGATCTATCGCACGGAACTCGATCGCACGATCATGGTGATTCCTGCTTTCGTCTTTCATGCTCATGAGAATATCGGCAATACTGACGCCCTGTTCATCAGCATGCCGACACGGGCGTACAACCACGAGAGCCCCGATGTGTACCGGCTGCCGATCGATACGGACCAGATTCCGTATAAATTTACGAATCGACCGGGGTGGTGAGGGCGCCTCGGCTGCCGGCCGGCGAATCGAGACCAGCAGCGCACCTGCTCCCGCGAGCAGCAAGATGGTGAAGGCGACGAGCCCGATGGTTCTCGACGGATGCAGGGGACGCGGGGGCGTCTCCAGCACTGCATTCGAATAGGTGCCGATACTCCACAACAGTTTGCTCCGGCGCTCTGGCGGCCGCCACTGGCTGCTCCAGGATTCGAGCGTGCTCTGAGTGGTCGCCTTCGCCACCTTGAGCAGCCTGGCTGGCGATCCGTCTGCTTCGGGATTAAGGTCTCGGAATCCACATTCGCGAAGGGGGACGCTCGACCTGGCTGACGAACCGAAAGCGAAGCAAGCTTACGCACCCCTTGCGGTAAGAAAGAAAACTGCCTAAGCCCTAATCACTGCGTCCCGAGTCTTTCTTCAGTCGCGCGATCAACTCGGGCGATATCCGCTTATGCGACCTCTGCGCCCAGTGGACCGCTTCCCAAGCCTGGTCATACTGCCGGGTCTCGACCGTGTAGAGCGCCACGAGCGGCTCGTAAGGATCGCACGCGCATCCATCGCCGCCGCCGCCCATCTCAATCGATTTCCGGTAATCCGCCGCGGCTGCATCGTATTTCTTCTGTCCCTCATAATGGGACGCCAGGGTGCAGTAAGCGTCGTTCAGTCGAGCCTTTCCTAAGGGGTCTAGCGCCATCTCTTTCGTGAAATCCTCGATGGCTTTCTCGGGCTCGCCATTTTGCTGATGCACCAGACCGAGCCAGTCGAATGCCCTATATTCCCGCGCGTCTTTCTGAATCGCCAGCTCGAAATCCGCAGCCGCCCAGTCGAACCACCGCTTGGCATCTTTGCCGTCCTGCGCCTCCAAAGTGGCCGATCGTAGTACGCCTGCCCTTGTTTCAAGTACAACTCCGCACTCCCCTGATCAAGCGCGACCGCCTGTCCGTGATCATTCATGGCGAGCTGGAACAACCGCTCGTATTCGTCCTCCGCGATCAGCTTATAAAGGCGGCTGTAGCGAGCCTTTTCCGAATAAGCACTGGCCCGCCTCGAATATCCCTTCGCGCGCTGCACGTCATCGCGAGCCGTCTCAATGGCTTGCGTCGCATTGCGAATATCCCGGTCGCACGCCGCAAGATACAGTGACTGCTCTACCCGACCGCAGGCCGCGAGCGCCAGAACGAGGCACGCGCCAGCCATTTTCAACCATCCGGAACGATTCAAGAAACCCAATCCTACATAGGATTCGGCAAAGACAGCCAGTCACATTATGATGTCTCGAATGATGAAGCTAAACGGATGATTTTCACTTTGAAGGAACTGAAGCACGAAAGCCAGCAAATATCTACGAAATCAATCCCAGCTCCGGTTTCGGCGATTCGCACAGAAGCTCGATGAACGCTTGCGCCACCTGGTGGAAACGTTTTTTCTTCCGATGAATGATTCCGAGCGGCCGGTACAATTCTGGCGCGTCGATGGCGATCGCGACCAGCCTTCCCTGCGCCATCTCTTCGAGCATGATTCGCGCCGGCATAATGCTCACGCCCGCGCGATGCGCCACGGCCTCTTTGATCATTTGCAAATTATCGAAATGCAGCGTGTGGTTGACCTCGATCCCGTGGTCTTTCAAGAAACGGTTCACCTCGCGCGCGATGGGCAGCTCTTCATCGAATCCGATGAAGTCGACGCCGCTCAACTCCTCCGGAGCAACCTTCGCACGTCCGGCCAACCGATGCTGCGGCGACGCGGCCAGCACCATTTCTTCTTTCCTCCAGGGAATCACGGTGATCTCGCGCGACGGCTCGGGATAACTCACCAGGCCCAGGTCGGCTTCATCGGCGAGAACCGCGGCATACACTTTTTCCGGCCGCAGATACTCCACTGCCAGTCGCGCGGCTGGCGCGCGCCGCGCGAACTCCCGCTCCATCTCGACCATCTCGCTCAAGCCGACCGAATAGATCGAAGCCACACGAACGGTGCCGAGCGATTGCTGTTTCACCTGCTCCAGTTCGATCAGAAATTCGTCGCGGCGGCGCAGAACGTCGCGGCAGAAAGTGGCGTAAAGCCGGCCGGCGGCCGTAACTGTCAGCGGGCGATTGGTGCGGTCGAGCAGGCCAATTCCGAACGCACGTTCGAGCTCCTGCACCTGCTGCGTGGCGGCGGATTGGCTCACCCCATTCGCGGCGGCCGCGCGGCTGAGGCTGCGCATCTGCGCTACATCCCTGAAAAGCTTCAGGCTTTCGTAATCCATCGAATTCATTATAAATTCAGATTTGCTTATATAGCAATACCATAAATTCTGTTGACGTGATATAAGAGATACGCTAACTTGAAACATGCGCCCGCAAGGTTTGTACGATCCACGTCACGAACACGACGCCTGCGGGATGGGTTTCATCGTCCAGCTCAATGCGAAACGAACCCACCAGATCGTTGAAAAGGCACTGGAAATTCTTAAAAACCTGGCACATCGTGGCGCGTGCGGCTGCGATCCGGAAACCGGCGACGGCGCTGGAATCCTGATTCAGATCCCGCACGAATTTTTCGCGCGCGAGCTTCCCTTCGCCTTGCCTCCACCCGGTAAATACGGGGTCGGGATGATGTTTCTACCGGTCGAGCCGCACGAACGGTTGCTCGCCGAGGGGGCGGCAGAGCGGATCGCGATCGAGGAGGGCTTGGAAATTCTCGGATGGCGGGACATTCCGGTGAATGTCGACGCGATCGGCCGTCACGCGCGCAACACCCAGCCGTACATCGAGCAGGTTTTTCTCGCACCGGCCGCGGACATGGCGCAGGACGAGTTGGAACGGCGGTTGTACGTCGCGCGGCGAAGGATGGAGAAACTGTTTTACATTCCCTCGATGTCGTCGCGCACCATCGTATATAAAGGACTCTTACTCGCGCCGCAGATCGCCGAATTCTACGGCGAACTCGCCGATCCTGAAACGCGCAGCGCGCTGGCGCTGGTGCACCAGCGGTTTTCCACGAACACGTTTCCGAGCTGGCAGCTCGCTCATCCTTATCGTTTCCTGTGCCACAACGGCGAAATCAACACCGTTCGCGGAAACGTGAACTGGATGAACGCGCGTGAATCGGTGCTCGAATCGGAATTGCTCGACGTGAACAAGATCGCGCCGGTGATTGTGCCGGGCGGGAGCGATACGGCTTCGCTCGACAACGCGGTCGAGATGCTGACGCTTGCAGGACGCAGTTTGCCGCACGTGATCGCGATGCTGATTCCCGAGGCGTGGAACGCGGACTCGACGATGAGCGAGGAAAAGCGGGCATTTTACGAATATCACGCGTCGCTCATGGAGCCATGGGACGGTCCCGCGGCGGTTGCGTTTACCGACGGGAACTGGGTCGGCGCGACGCTCGACCGCAACGGGCTGAGACCCGCGCGATACCTGGTGACGAACGACGATCAGTTGATTCTGGCTTCGGAAACCGGTGTGTTGCCGGTCGAACCTGAAAATGTTCGAGAAAAGGGACGGCTTCAGGCGGGAAAAATGCTGCTGGTGAATCTCCAAGAGCGGCGCATTGTTCCGGATGAGGAGATAAAGCATCAGCTCGCTTCGCGCAATCCGTACCGCGAATGGCTGAGAGAAAACCAGATCACGCTGGATGCGCTGCCGCAGCCTCCGCGCGTTTACGGGTTCGATCAGAAAACCATTGTTTCGCGCCAGCGCGCTTTCGGATATACGGAAGAGGACCTGAAGGTTCTGCTTGCGCCGATGGCGATGAACGGCGAGGAGCCGGTGGGGTCGATGGGCGTGGACACGCCGCTTGCGTGCCTGTCCAACCGGCCCCAGCCGCTGTTTCATTATTTCAAACAGCTTTTCGCGCAGGTAACCAATCCGGCGATCGATCCGATTCGCGAGGAACTGGTGATGTCGCTCACCAGCTACATCGGCACGGAGCGGAACATTCTCGAAGAGACGCCGCGGCATTGCCACACGCTCAAGCTGGACCACCCGATGATCACCAATCTGGATCTCGAAAAGCTCCGGAGGGTCAAGTGGGGCGATTTTCTCGCGACCACGCTTCCCGCGGTTTTCGGCGCGGCGGGCGGAGAGCACGACCTCAAATCGTCGCTCGGGGATCTGTGCCGGCGTGCGTCGCTAGCGATTCGCGACGGGTTCCGTCTGTTGATTCTTTCCGATCGCGCCACCGACCAGCGGTTTGCGCCGATTCCAAGCCTGCTCGCGCTGAGCGCGGTGCACAATCACCTGGTGCGGGAGCGGACGCGAACGCAGGTCGCGCTGATTGTTGAATCGGGCGAGCCGCGCGAGGTGATGCATTTCGCGCTGCTGATCGGCTACGGTGCGAGCGCGGTGAATCCGTATCTGGCAATCGAGACGCTCGAAGATCTCACGCAGCGCGGGCGTCTTGGCGACATCAACTTCGCCACGGCTCTGAAAAATTACAAGAGGTCAATCGGCAAGGGGCTGCTCAAGGTCTTTTCGAAGATGGGAATCTCGACGCTGCAAAGCTATCGCGGTGCGCAGTGTTTCGAAGCGATCGGCCTGAATCGCGCAGTGGTGGAGCGGTACTTCACCGGAACGCCGTCGCGGATTGAAGGGGTGGGGCTGGATGTGCTCGCGCGCGAGGCGCGGCTGAAGCACGATTTCGCCTTCCGCGCGCGAAGTGAATCGGAAACCGAGCTCGATTGGGGCGGAGAATATCAATGTCGCACGGGCGGCGAATATCATTTGCTCAATCCGCACACGGTTTCCAAGTTGCAACATGCGGTCCGATCGAAAAAGTTCGAGACATTCAAAGAATTCTCGGCCGCGATCGACCGGCAGAATCGCGATCTGTGCACGCTGCGCGGCCTGACCGAGCTGAAACCGGCCGCGGCGCCGGTGCCCATCGAAGAAGTCGAGCAAGCAAGCGAGATCGTGAAGCGATTCACCACCGGCGCGATGTCGTTCGGCTCGATCAGCAAGGAAGCCCACGAAACCTTGGCCATCGCGATGAATACCATGGGCGGAAGATCGAATACGGGGGAGGGCGGCGAGGATGAAGACCGCTTTGGCGACGCGCGGCGCAGCTCGATCAAGCAGGTCGCGAGCGGTCGGTTTGGCGTCACCACCCATTACCTGGTGAACGCCGACGAGCTGCAAATCAAGATCGCGCAGGGCGCCAAGCCGGGTGAAGGCGGGCAGCTTCCGGGGCACAAAGTCGATGCGACGATCGCGCGGGTGCGCCATTCGATCCCCGGAGTTCCGTTGATTTCGCCGCCGCCGCATCACGATATTTATTCGATCGAAGACCTGGCGCAGTTGATTTACGACTTGAAATGCGTGAATCCGCGGGCGCGAATTTCAGTGAAATTGGTCGCCGAAGCGGGAGTGGGGACGGTCGCGGCGGGCGTGGCGAAAGCGCATGCCGACGTGGTTTTGATCAGCGGGCACGACGGCGGAACGGGCGCGTCTCCGCTGACTTCGATCCGGCATGCGGGGATTCCGTGGGAGCTGGGGCTCGCCGAGACACAGCAGACGCTGGTGCTGAACGATCTGCGCAGCCGGATTCTGGTGCAGACCGATGGAAAGCTGCAAACCGGGCGCGACGTAACCATCGCGGCGCTGCTCGGAGCTGAAGAGTTCGGATTTGCGACCGCGCCGCTGGTGGCGATGGGCTGCATCATGATGCGCAAGTGCCATCTGAACACTTGCCCCGTCGGAATCGCGACGCAGGACCCGGTGCTGCGCACGCGTTTCGCGGGTGCGCCGGAGCACGTGATCAATTATTTCTTTTTCGTCGCGGAGGAAGTGCGCGAGTGGATGGCGCGGCTGGGGTTCCGAACGATGAGCGAGATGATCGGGCGCGTGGATCGCATCGAGATGCGCGCGGCGGTGGAACATTGGAAGGCGCGGGGCCTTGATTATTCGCAGATTCTTTACAACCCGGCCACGCCGATGAGGGTGGGGAGAAGAAAGAAAATCGCGCAGGATCATGGGGTCAAGAATGCGTTCGACCGGAGCTTGTTGCCGCTGCTCGATCGGGTTCCGGTCGAAGTCGGGATGCCGGTGCGCAATGTCGATCGCAGCGTGGGCGCGATGCTGTCGGGCGAGATCGCACGGCGGCGCGGGGCCCGCGGATTGGAGCCGGATTCGATCCGCGTTCGGCTCAGCGGAAGCGCGGGGCAAAGTTTCGGCGCCTTTCTGGCGCGCGGCGTGACGCTTGAACTTGAAGGCGACGCAAACGATTATACCGGCAAGGGGCTAAGCGGCGGGAAGCTGATTGTACGGCCTCCCAGGGCTTCGCGTTTTGCTCCGGAGGAGAATGTTTTGATCGGAAATGTCGCGCTGTATGGGGCGACGTCGGGCGAAGCGTTCCTGAACGGCCGGGCAGGGGAGCGGTTCGCGGTGCGGAATTCCGGCGCGATCGCGGTGGTGGAAGGTGTGGGCGATCACGGGTGCGAGTACATGACCAAAGGACTGGTGATTGTGCTGGGGCGGACTGGGAAAAATTTCGCGGCGGGAATGACCGGCGGGATCGCGTACGTGCTGGATGAAACGCGTCTGTTTTCGGGCGCTTTATGCAACCGGTCCAGCGTCGATCTGGAGCCGCTCGATGAGATCGACGCGCGCGAGCTGCGCTACTGGATCGCGCGTCATGCGGAAGAGACGAGAAGTCCGCTCGCCGGCCGGATTTTAGAGAATTTCGAAGGCTCGATCGAACGCTTCGTGAAGGTTTTCCCGCGCGAGTATAAGAGGGTGCTGGCGCAATCGCGGATCGAGGCGGAGGTCGCCTAGCAATGGGCAAGACTAGCGGATTTCTTGAATTCGAGCGTGAAACCGCGGCACGGCGGCCCGTGACGGAGCGCGTCAACGACTGGTTTGAGATTTACCAGGATTTCCCCGCCTCGGCGGTGAAGCGGCAGGGCGCGCGATGCATGGATTGTGGGATTCCGTTCTGCAATGACGGCTGCCCGCTGCACAACCTGATTCCGGACTGGAACGACCTGGTGTACCAGGGCCGCTGGCGTGAAGCCGTGCGTGCGCTGCATGCCACGAATAATTTTCCCGAGTTCACCGGGCGTGTCTGCCCGGCCCCGTGCGAAGCGGCGTGCGTACTGGGAATCAACGCGCGGCCGGTGGCGATCAAGACGGTGGAACGGTGGATCATCGATTACGCGTTCGATCAGGGATGGATTCAACCCGAGCCGGCCAAAACAAAATCGGGCAAACGCGTGGCGGTAGTCGGATCGGGACCGGCGGGGCTCGCCGCAGCGCAGCAGCTTGCGCGTTCCGGACACGGCGTGACAGTGTTCGAAAAGAACGACCGTATCGGAGGACTGCTGCGCTACGGCATCCCGGATTTCAAGATGGAGAAGGCCGCGATCGACCGGCGCATTGCGCAGATGGGGGAGGAAGGCGTCGAGTTCCAGGTGAACGTTGACATCGGACGCGGAATTCCGGCGACTGAGCTGCGGTGCGAGTTCGAGGCGATTTTGCTCGCCATAGGAGCCGGGGAGCCACGCGATCTGCGGGTCGAGGGGCGCGAGCTTGCAGGCATTCATTTCGCGATGGATTTTCTGACTGCGCAGAACCGGTGCCTGGCTGGCGACGCAGTTCCCGATCAGATCGTCGCGACCGGAAAGCGCGTGGTGATTCTGGGCGGGGGCGATACGGGCGCGGATTGCGTGGGGACCTGCCATCGGCAGCGTGCGTCGAGTGTCCACCAGTTCGAGATTCGGCCGATGCCGCCGGCGTCGCGCGACGCATCGACGCCGTGGCCGATGTGGCCGTATGAGCTGCGCACGGAAAGCTCGCATGAAGAGGGCGGCGAGCGCGAGTGGTCGATTGTGACTACCGCGCTTTCAGGCCATGGGTCTGTTAAGAAGCTGCACTTGAATCGCGCGGGGTTCGAGACGCAGATGGATGCGGACCTGGTGCTGCTCGCGATGGGGTTCACCGGACCGGTGCGGGCAGGGGCGATCGAGCAACTGGGCGTTGCCATCGATGCTCGGGGGAACGTCGCGACGGAGGACTACCAAACCTCGATCGAGGGAGTGTTCGCGGGGGGCGACGCGCGCCGCGGCCAGTCCCTGGTGGTGTGGGCGATCGCGGAGGGTCGCGCGGCGGCCCAGGCGATCGGGCAGTATCTGGGTGGGGTGTAGATTCGGGGGAGCGTCGCGTTTCTAGCCAGAGGTTGCGGAAAATTCGAAAAACCGCTTGCTCACGCGCGCGGCTCCGAATCGGCGCATTGCATTCACAGCCAGTTACACAGCCACGGCCATCAGGGAGTAGTCTCGCTGGGCGATTTTTATCATCCTCTCAAGGCAGCCAGCAAGAGGGAGCCGCGAATAAAGACTGGCCAGAAAGAGCCATCGACATCAATTTCGTGTTTCATTTCTGTTCTGCCAACCAATATCCTGCAGCCTGAATTAGCCAGCGTGCCAAGGCTAACCCATTGAATTAGCAAGGTGACTGTTGTTCAGGTTCGGTTCCGCCTCGCCGATGCGGTGGTTTTGGGTCGGCGGGTGCCGCGCGTAAATCATTTCCCGGCGTCGAAACTTTGCGCGCCTTAAGACATCTGATTATTCGCCGTGGAATCCGCTCCTTCGGCTTGAGTTTTTTGAAAGGAGACCGTATGGAACTACCGGACGCTCCCATTGCTCATGAAGCCTTCTTCGTGACACATTTTCTTACCGTGAAGGATCAGGAAAAATCGGCGGACTTCTACGTGCGAATCCTGGGCGGAAAGTTGATCAAGCCGAAAGATCCTTGCTACATCAAGCTGGTCAACTCCTGGATCATTCTCAACTCCGGTGGTGGACCGACTGCCGATAAGCCCGCGGTCATTCTCGAGCCTCCGTCGGACCTCAACACGGTGAACGGTTTCCTGAACCTGCGCGTGGCCGACATTTGGGCTTGCTATCGGCAATGGCGCGCTAAAGGAGCTGTTTTCATCACTGAGCCGCTGGCCAATCCTGACGGCTGGGAATGGCGTTGCTACATGCGCGACCCTGATGGATACATCATCGAGGTCGGCCAATACACGCAGCTCGCGATTGACCACTTCAAGGAGTACGCCGCGTGAATTGTAATTTTCGGCGGGGTATCTCTGGTTGAGGATCATCCGATCCGGACCGGCGGGTTTGGAAAATTCGGCGACATGGTCGGCGTTGTTGAGGACGTAGGAATGCGTTCCCCGGCAATGCCTTCGGGATCAAGGATGTTTCAGATGCGTGATCTTTCCAGACGCGTCCATGAAGTCGCCGGGCTCCATTCCGGCGGGGCACGCACCGACGTATTTCTGATCCTGAATGAGAGTCGACTCCGCCGTGCCGAACAGGGCGGGCGTGTAGGTGGCATGTGTCTCAGCGTGAATGGAACTATTCCCGCTGAAAGTAGTGACCGTCTTGCCCTTGATCACACTGCCCTGCACGTTGCATTCGGACTCTGTGGTGAAGGTATTGCCGGCGGAAGTTTCCGTGAAGGTCTTGCAGGTCTGTTTTTGCTTGTTTTCGGCCTGCTGTCGCACGCGTAAATCGTATGCGTGATTGCGGCAAATGGAGCGGGTTCCTTCGCTCTTTTTGTTGCCGGGATTATCGATGCTGGTCGTGTGGATCGACCAGAGCCCTTCTTTCATGGCCGGTGTATCGGCGGCATAGAGAACGACGATCAAAGAAACGCCAGCGAGCAGCATTCGCTTCATGAAACGAGTATAGCCGCTGGCCGGGCTTCATAAATCGCTTTCCCCGGCTTTCACATACCACCGCCGCCCAGGGCCGACAAGCGAAATCTCGAGCGTCGTTTCAGGGTCGGCTTGGTACCGCGCCAGGTTTGAAGCGGTTTTTGACCGCAACGGCTGTTCGTAAGCCGCCAGGATTCATTGCGAAGTGCGGCCTGCGGCGATCGAGAATACAGCAGTGCGAGTTCCG
>Ga0335081_10007117_pt1 | contig 17860 bp, 12 predicted proteins | sample Lox_Sample_35_FD_206713 | JGI IMG/M metagenome (GOLD analysis project Ga0335081, IMG submission 206713) | Soil microbial communities from Loxahatchee National Wildlife Refuge, Florida, United States - Lox_Sample_3.5 | ecosystem: Environmental > Terrestrial > Soil > Wetlands | place: USA... | reverse complement strand
TGCGGACCTCGCGCAGCAGAAGCGCGATCCCAAGTTCGGCACGGACTACGCCGGCAAGCCGGTCGACGGCGTGCTCTATCCGCGCGCCGGCGCGCTCGGCGGATGCACGGCGCACAACGCCATGATTATGATCTATCCGCACAATCCCGACTGGGACGAGATCGCGCAGATCACCGGCGACGCCTCATGGAATGCGGTCAGCATGCGGCGCTACTTCGAGCGCCTGGAGGACTGCCGCCATCGCCCGGTGTGGCGCTGCATCAAGAAGCTGCTCGGCTGGAATCCCACCCGGCACGGGTTCGGCGGCTGGCTCACCACCGAGAAGGCGATCCCGGTCACGGCGGTGCTCGACAAGGACCTGGTCGAGATCCTGAAGAAATCGGCGCTGCGGATCTACAAGGCGCTGCACAACCGCATCGCGCAGCTGCTCGAGGGCTTCGTCGACAAGCTCGATCCGAACGACTGGCGGATCGACCGGCTGGCCGCGGAGGGCATCCACTACACGCCGCTGTCGACGCACGGCCATGCACGCAACGGGACGCGCGAGCACCTGCTCGAGGTTGCCGACAAGCATCCCGACCGGCTGACCATCAAGCTCAATGCGCTCGCCACCAAGGTGCTGTTCGACGAGAACGACAAGACCCGCGCGGTCGGCGTCGCCTATCTCGAGGGCGCGCGGCTCTATCGCGCCAGCGGGGCGCCGTCGAGCGAGGCCGGCAAGGCGTGCACGGTGCGCGTCTCGCGCGAGGTCATCCTCGCCGGCGGCGCGTTCAACACGCCGCAGCTTCTCATGCTGTCCGGCATCGGGCCGCGCGCCGAGCTCGAGCGCCACAAGATCGAGGTGCGCGTCGACCTGCCCGGCGTCGGCACCAACCTGCAGGACCGCTACGAGGTCGGCGTCGTCAACCGGCTCAAGGACGAATGGGAGGTGCTCAAGGGCGCGACGTTCACGCGCGACGACCCGCAATGCCGCGAATGGGCGAAGAGCCGCACCGGGGTCTACACGACCAACGGCGCGGCGCTCGCCGTCATCAAGCGCTCGCTGCCGGACCGGCCGCTGCCCGACATTTTCGCCTTCGCACTCCTCGGCCAGTTCCGCGGCTATTTCCCCGGTTATTCGGCGCTGATCGCCAAGCCGCCGCACCGCTACCTGACCTGGGCGATCCTCAAGGCGCACACCGAGAACCGCGCCGGCACCGTGCGGCTGCGCTCGGCCGATCCGCGCGACCCGCCGGACATCAACTTCCACTATTTCAAGGAAGGGACCGGCGCGGGCACGCAGGACCTGGCGTCGGTCGTCGCCGGCATCGACTTCGTGCGCAAGGCGACCGCCGCGGTCGGCGACCTGATCGAGGCGGAGGAGCTTCCCGGCCGGGACGTGCAAGGGCCGGAGGCGCTCGGGCAGTTCGTGCAGGACAACGCCTGGGGTCACCACGCCTCGTGCACCTGCCCGATCGGGCGCGACGGCGACCCGATGGCGGTGCTCGATACGCAGTTCCGCGTCCGCGGCACGACCGGCCTGCGCGTCGCCGACGCGTCGGTCTTCCCGAAGATTCCGGGATTCTTCATCGTCACGTCGGTCTACATGGTGGGCGAGAAGGCGGCCGAGGTGATCAGCGCCGATGCGGCGAAACAGCCCGCGCCGTGACGCGATCGGCGCCGGAGCATGAATTTCCGCACACGCCGGCCGCCCTCCCCGACCGCGGCGAGGGCCGGCCCGCGCGGGATGGCGCGCTACTTCTTCTCCTCCGGCCAGCCGCCCGGACAGACCGCCCCGGCCTCGTGCAGGCATTCGGACATGCAGGCGCGATAGCTCGCGCGGGTCAGAGGCGGCAGCGGCAGCTTCGGCGGGCGCTGCGCCGGAGAGTCCTCCCATTTTGCGAAATAGGTCCGGTAGTCCTTGGTCTGCGCCAGCTCTTCCTTGTAGGCCTGCAGCTTCGCGTTCCATTTCGCGTCGCACCTCTCGAGGTCGCGCAGCTCCGCCTCCTCGCTGTCGTCGGCCGGCGGGGCCGGATTCACGAATTGAACCGTCAGAGGTTGCGACGTCTGCGGCTGAGGCGCTCCCTCGGCCTGCCTTTGCTCCACGACCTCGACGGTCGTCGTTTCGGTCGCTTCCGCCTGAGCCTGCCCATTGGCCTGCTTCCGCGGGAGAATCCGAATCGTCAGGGTTTCGCCCGTCTGCGATTGCGCGTTCGCCGGGTTGCGCGGCACGACGTCGATCGTCAGGGTTTCGCTCGTCTGCGGCTGAGCTTGCTCTGCGGCCGATTTCGCCGGTGTCACTTGGATCGTTACCTTCCCGCTCAATGCGGGTCGGTCCGCCTGCTGGGCGAGCGCCGGAATAGCGAGGAGCGCGAGCGGAACGAGAGCTGTCGATATCATCTTCATGGATATGCCTCACAGTCGCTTGAGAAACGCAATCAATGCATGCTTGTCGTCGTCGCTCAGCCGGGTGCCGAAGAGGTGCCCGCGGTCAGCGATGAAATCCGGGCACTTGCTCACCGCGAGCAGGTCGGGGATGAGATCCTGCAACCGGGCGGTCGCGGCGGCGCCGGCGAGCCCACGCGCCTTGATGTCGCGCAATGCCGCGTTGAGATCAAGCGCGAGCTTGACCAGGCGCGGCGCATTGGCGGCCGAGAGCTCGAGATCCGTGTTGGCGAGCAGATTGATCGGCGTGCCCTGCGGGATCGGGCCGATCCGGAGCGCGCGGTCGTTCGCGCCGAGCACGCCCTCGGCGCGCAGCGCCGCGACGAGGAGCGGCGGCAGATCGGCGCGATCGAGCACGAGCCAGCTCTCGGCGGTGGTGCGATAGACCGAGCCCATGCCGAGACGCTTCTCGGGCCACAGCAGCTTGGTGATCGCGTCCTCGAATGCCTCCATGCGGCCCGCGACCGAGGGGTCGTGGATATAGCGGCCGAGCGAATTGTCGTGGAAATAGGGCGCGCTCGCCCAGATGCTGACCAGCGAGGGCACGCGCATGTAGCCGCGCCCGCCGCCCGGCATCGGGTAGGGAATCGGCACGCCAGTGAGCGGGTGATTGACCTCGATGGAGCCGACCACCGGCAGGTCCTTGTAGGTCTCGGACGAGAAGTTGTCCCAGATGTGCCCGCGCAGCGCATTGGTGGCGAGGCTCGCGCACGCATTGGTGCCGACGCGGCTGATCGGAATGCGGCGATCGGTCGAGAGATAGTTGCCTTCGAGGAAATCGGGCGCCAGGACGATCGCCGTCATCCGGTCGGCGAAATCCTGGGTTCGCGTCCATTGATCCCAGGCGGGCGAGAACAGCGCGACGCCCTCCGGCGGCGGCGGCAGCTTGCTCGAGTGACAGCCCGCGCAGGTCTTGGCGAAGACACGCTTGCCCTGCGTCACGATCGCGTCGTCCTCGGTGAGGTAGCGTGCGCCGTCCGGCGCCGCCGCGAGCGGGTGCGGCCGCGCCGCCGCGAGGAAGAACGCCGCCACGTCGGGCAGCCGATCGAGGGTCGCGCGAAAATAGGGCGAGCGCGTCTTGGCGACCGCGATGCTGATCGGGGTCTGCGGCGTCCCGCCGACCAGCAGATTGAAATGCTTGAGCCACTCCTCATGGAAGGCGCCGATGCTCAGATAGACGCGCGCGAGCGCGCCCGCAAAGCCGATCGAATCGGCGCCGTCCTTGAGCACGTGCGGCACCGGCATGCTGGCGCGCGCGCCCGGCATCGCGAGATTGCCGCCGGCCAGCGTCTCCGGCTGGGCGATCGCCAGCCGCGCGCCGACATTGTAGATCGCGTTCATGTTGCGCGGATTGTTGAGGTTGTCGGACGCGAGCGCCGATGTGTCGACCGTGCCGGGCGGCATGGCGGCGAGCACCTGGTAGAAGAAGCTGTCCGGGCGCGCCGCGAACGAGAAGATTGGCGCGGCGTGCCAGTATTGCGAGCCGATATAGCTCGACAGGTTCTCCCAGCCCGGGTTCTCGGGGTCGGGCGGGGGCGCGATCGGGTTCGGCCCGACATGGCAGAAGCCGCAGGCCATGCCGACCGTATAGGGCCGCACCAGGTTGAGATCGCCGTAATAGGCGGGATCGTCGCGATAGCGGACCGGGTCCCACCGCCGCCGCGCCGCCGCGTCGAATTTCGGATTGGCAAAGAGCCGCAGCCCGACGATGCCGGTGGAGCGGCCGTAGGCGCGGACAAAATCGGCCTGCGGGAAGCTCTCGCCATAGGGCGTGCCGGCGGCGGCCGGACGATCGATCCACAGGCCGTATTGATCGGGCGCCGTCGCGGCCAGAAATCCCGGCTCGTTCATCACGCCGAACGTCGCGAAGCGATGCGGCCGCGCGCGGCTGTCGATCATCTTGATGAGATCGAACGTGCCGAAGCCGTGGCCCGCGAGGTAGTCCCAGAACGCCTGGTTGCCGGCGGTCCACATCAGCCAGGTATTGCGGCCGCGTATCTCGGGCTTGGCGAGCGCGACGCCGCCGTCCATGCCGCGGAAATAGTCGACCGCGGCCGGCGGAAAATCGGCGCGGCGGCGCTCGGCCTGTGCCGATGCGCCGGCAAGCGCCAGCCCGAGGGCGACCACGCAGGCAGCGCGACGGCGAGCGGACAGCATGGACATGCGGCGATGACCCGACGCGATCGACGGCCGCGCCGGACGGCGGCGCGAGACTCGCGAGGACGACAGAATACTGCTACTATTGGTAGAACGCCAGCGGGACCGCAAGGCGGCGCGGGAGGGCGATCATGAGCGAACAATCGAGGGCAAATGGGCCGGCGGCGAACGACGAGCCGCCGCTCGACATGGCGCGCGTGCTCGCCGAGGAGGCGCTGGCGATCGAACCGGGCGTGCACGATCCGGTGCTGATCGGGCTCGCGGAAGACTCCCCGCCCGCGGCGCCCGGCCCGCGCCCCGAGGGGCTCGGCGTCATCGGCCACGCCGCGGACGTGGACGACTGCGCGAGCGGCGCCGCCGAGCAACATACGCTTTACCAGGCGCTCGGCCGGCTCGAACGCGCGGCGCTGTGCCTGTCGGGCGGCGGGATCCGCAGCGCGGCGTTCGGCCTCGGCGTGATCCAGGCGCTCGCCACCCATCCGCGGCCGCACAAGATGCGCAATCTGTTCGAGCCCAAACCAGAGCCGCACGCCGGCACGCCGCAGGACGCGGCCGCGCACGAGGCGCAAGCGCCGGCACATACCGCGGCCGCGGCGGTCGCCCGCAAGAACTCGGTTCAGGATCCGGAGCAGTCGCTGCTGGCGCAGCTGCACTATCTCTCGACCGTCTCGGGCGGCGGCTATATCGGCAGCTGGCTGTCCGCATGGCGCTACCGGGCGAGCTTCGCGGCGGTGCGCAACAACCTGGTCGGCCGCCCGTGCGGTCCCGACACCGAGCCGCATACGCTCGGCTGGCTGCGCGCCTACAGCAACTATCTGACGCCGAAGCTCGGGGCCCTGTCGGGCGATACCTGGGCCGGCGTCGCGATCTCGCTGCGCAATCTTCTGCTCAACTGGCTGATCATCCTGCCGGCGGTCTGCGCTGTGATCCTCGTCTTGAAGATGGTCGCCACCATCTCGATCGGCATCGCGGTGCTTCCGCCGCTCGACCGCGTCGCGGTGGCACTCGCGCTGGTCGCGGCGATCCTGGTCGGCATCGCGCTGCGATTCGCGACGCGCAATCGCCCGACCCGGCGCGTCGAGGACATGCGCGACAAGTCAGGCCGCGCGCTGGGCGTCGACCAGGGCACCTTCATCCGCTGGGATCTGGTTCCGGCGACGCTCGGCGCCGGCCTCTTCATTCAGCTCGGCGCCTCCAATGCGGGCCTCGCCTGGGTCGACCACCACGGGATCTGGATGGTCCTCGTCGTCACCGCGATTCTCGGCGCACTCCTCTATGCCCTGAGCTGGGTCGCGGCATGCCCGGAACGGTGCGACCGCAGGGACTTCTGGCGGTGGACCGGGTCGGGGCTCATCTACGGCGCCTTGCTCGCGGTCGGGGCCTACGTCTACAACCTCGCGCCCTCCGAGGGCACCCTGCTGTTCAACGATCTGCTGCTGCCGGTCATGTTCGGCGTTCCATGGGTCCTGCTCTCGCAGATGATCGCCGAGATGATCTTCGTCGGACTGAGCAGCCATCAACGCGCGGGGGCGGACGACGAGCAGGCCGCCTCACAGGACGACTCCGACAGCGACCGCGAATGGCTCGGACGCGCGGCCGGGTGGTACCTTGTCACGGCGCTCGGCTGGTTCATCGTCACGTTCCTGATCTTCGCGGGCTCGCTCGTGCTGACCAGCCTCGGACACACCATCAGCGCATGGATCGCCCCGCTCGGCGGCGTCGGCGGCGTCGTCACGGCGCTGCTCGGCAAGAGCTCGTTGACGCCCGGGCCGGGTGCCGCGGCAAAAGGCCGGAAGCCGCTGCTCTCGACCGGGATCATTCTCGGCATCGCGGCACCGCTGTTTGCCGCCGCGCTCCTCATCTTCCTGTCGGCGGGGCTCGACGCGCTGCTGTTCGACGACTCGCTCGCCGTCCTGCTGCGCTACCCGCAGGTGCAAATCCTGATCCCGCTCGGCTGGGCGCGCTTCGCGGTGCTGCTGATCGGCCTCATTATCGCCGGCGCGATCGTCTACGCGGTGGCCAAACGGCTCAAACCTCGACGACGCTGGTGGCTGTTCGTGCTGGCCGGACCGGTCTTCGCGACGATCGTCGTCACGGTGCTGCAAATCCTGCTCGCGTTCGTCATCCAGTGGCCCGCCAATCCGTTCGCCGGGGCGCCGTGGCGGGCGCTCGCCCCCGACGGATGGGAAACGACCGGGCCGATCCTGATCGGCCTCGTGATCACCGGGATCGGAACGCTCGCCGCGTCCCGCCAGGCGCAGCTCAAGCGATTCTGGTTCCTGGCGTTTGCGCTGCCGGTCATCGCGGTTCTGGTCATCCTGTTCGTCGCCGCCGTGCTCGAATGGGTGGCGCCGCTGAGCTACACGCATCGTCCCGGGCTCGGTATCTTCTCGCCCGGGTGGTTCGCGATCTTCGGGCCATTGCTGATCGGACTTGCGATCGCCGTCGTCGTCGCCTGGATCGCGTCGGCCTGCATCAACATCAATCGGTTCTCGCTGCACGCCGTCTATCGCAACCGGCTGGTGCGCGCCTTCCTCGGCGCGTCGCGGCCGCAGCGCAATCCGGACGCGTTCAGCGGATTCGACGAGGACGACAATCCGGCGATGGCCGCGCTGTGGCCGAAGAACCCGGACGGGCGCCGGCCCGAGCGCGACGTGCGGTGTTGGCGCCCGTTCCACGTCATCAACATTGCGCTCAACATCGTCTCGACCCATCACCTGTCATGGCAGGAGCGCAAGGCCGAGTCGTTCACGGTGAGCCCGCTGCATTCCGGCAGCGCCTGCAAGGCCTATCGGCGCAGCAGCGAATACGGCGGCCGGAAAGGCATCTCGCTCGGCACCGCGATGGCGATCTCGGGCGCTGCGGCCAGCCCCAACATGGGATACCACTCCTCGCCGGCGATCACTTTCCTGCTCGCGCTGTTCAACGTGCGGCTCGGCTGGTGGTTCGGCAATCCCGGCAAGGAGGGAGACGAGACCTATCGGCTCGCCGGACCGGCGTTCGCGCTGCGTCCGCTGGTCGAGGAGACATTCGGCCTGACGACTGACGAAAAGCCCTATGTGTACCTGTCGGACGGCGGCCATTTCGAGAATCTCGGACTTTACGAGATGGTGCGCCGACGGTGCCGGCATATCATCGTGGTCGATGCCGGCGCCGATCCGGACTACGGCTTCGAGGATCTCGGCAACGCGGTGCGCAAGATCGCGATCGATCTCGGCATCACGATCCGCTTCCACGGCCTCGACAAGCTGAAGAAGCGCCCGAAAAAGGGCATCATCGGCGCCGGCCATCCGTATCACGCGATCGGCGAGATCGACTATCCGGCCGCCGACGGCAGCAATGCGGCCGACCTCGGCGTGATCCTCTACATCAAGGCCGGCTACCACGGCGTCGAGGACGCAGGCATCTGCGCGTATGCGATCGCCAATCCGACCTTCCCGCACCAGAGCACGATCGATCAGTGGTTCAGCGAGTCCCAGTTCGAGAGCTACCGGTCGCTCGGCTTCGAGATCACCGACGGCATTTTGAACGACGTGCTCGACCGATACGACCATCGCAAGTCGGTCACGCTCGCCGGCATGTTCCAGCACCTGCGCGAGGACGCCCATCACGCGGCCAGATTGGCGGGGGACGAGGCGAGACGCGCCACGCACCGCATTCAGGACACTCCGACTCCGAATGCGCCGGCGGGCGAGCCGCCGGCCGGCGGCGCGGGTGCCGGCGGTCCCGCGAGCTAGCGGTGGACGTGGAAGCGGCTGAGACGCGGATTGATCGCGCGGCTCTCGTCGCGGCACTGCGCCGACTTTTCGGGCAGGCCGGCGGCGGCAAAGATCGCCGCCGCCTGCGCAAAGAGGTGCGCGTCGCGCACGCCCGAGGCCAGCGCGCGATCCATCCATTCGGCCGCCTCGCCCGGACGGCCATCGCGCAGAAGCGCCCAGGCCAACGCGGCCTGGGTCGAACAATTCTCGCGCAGCGCAAGGTCACGCCGCGCCCAGTCGACCGCCTTGGCGCCGTCGACCATCGCCTCGGCGTAGAAATCGGCAAGGTGGTGATAGTAATGGACGCCGCCCGCACGGATCGACGCGCGATAGCCGGCCCGCGCCTGCACCAAGTGCGAGCGCGCGCGGCCCGGCCATTCCATCAGCACATAGAGCTGGCCGAGGAGCTGGTGCAGCTCGGGCCGCGCGACCGCGGCGAGGATGCGCTCGTAGAGCGCGGCGGCGCCCGCGCGGTCGCCCTCGACCGCCAACAGCTCGGCCATGTGCTCGTCGACGAGCCACCAGCCCGAATAGGCGCGCGCCGCCCGGGCATAGTGCGCGGCGGCGTCCGCATGGCGGCCGTGCGCGAGATCGAGCACGCCGCGCTGCAGCTCCAGCGCCGCGTAGGAGCGCATCTCCTTGGCGGTGAGCTCGTCCGCGGCCTCGGCATAGAGCCGGTCGGCGCGCGCGGCGTCGCCCGTCTTGAAATGCAGATAGGCGAGGCCCGCGAGCGCGCCCCAATGGCGGCCCTTGGCGATGATGGCCTCGTAGCGCGCCGCGGCGCGGGCCCAGCGGCCATGCTGGACATCGAGGTCGGCGAGCAGCACCTCTCCCTCGGCGCAGGCGCGGGCCGGCGCGACCGCGTCGAGAATCCTTGCGGCGTCGGCGAGCCGGTGGAGATGAAACGCGAGCCGCGCCCGCAGCAGGTGGAGATCGCCCGGATGCGGAATGAGCGCGATGCCGCGCACGATCAGCGGCTCGAGCCGCGCGAGCGCCCCGAGGTCGCCGGTCAGCATCGCGCGGCGATAGCGGGCGTCGAGATAGATCGTGACCGTCTCGGTATCGGTCGGCGCAACGAGGGCGTCGTCGCGCGAGCTCGCGATCGTCGCCTCGATGCGCGCGAGCTCGCCAGCGAATTCGGTCGCCGGGGCCGCGGCCGGCCCCGCCGCGGCGACCTGCGCGAGACTCATGGGTAGGGCGGCTTCTGCCCGGTCGCCTCGGCGTGCGGCTCCGCCAGATAGGGAAACGCCTTCAAGAACGGCACGTCGTTCTTGAGCGGATTGGGCGGCGTCTTGGGCACGATCGGCGCTGCGTCCCACAGCGACTGATCGTTGAGCAATTCGACGTGATACTTCTTGCCCTTGAATTCGGCCTCCATGTCGAGGAAGACCGAGAGGAAGCGGGTCGCGACCTGGTCCTCGAGCCGGCGGCCGAACGGCCAGGTGCCGGTCGTGTCCATGTCGATCGAGTTGACGTTGGGAATGAAGATCTCGACGGGGCGGCGGAGCGGAATGTTCAGGCCCTTCGGGTTCCACGAATCGTCGGGCATGCGCATGTCCTGAAACAGCACCTTCTTGACGCGCGGGAACGCGGTCAGCACCGAATGCTCGTAGCGGTGCACCGAGATCGGCGAGTTGTCGTGGTCGAAGGCGCATTTGAGGCCGAGCGCCGTGACCGACGGGCCGAAACCCCAGCCGAGATGGGCGAGGCGTTTGACGAAATGCGGCGCCAGCCAGAAATTGTTGGCGCCCATCTGCCGGCTGTCCTCGCGCTCGCTCAAGGCCGCGTCGGCGAACGCCTGCCCGTCGGTGTCGACCAGCTTGTACTGCTTGAGCTCATCGTCGAGGCCGATCGCGTCGATGAAATCGAGCGGCCGCTCGATCCAGAACGGCTCGTCCGGGATGCTCTCCACCTTGTGCGCCGCCTTGCGCACCCAGCTCTCGCCCCAGGCATTGACGACACGATGGTCGTTCGGCGTCGGCGTGACGTAGGCGAGCGGGACCTCCAGAATGACCGCGTTGATGTTCTTGCCCGCCTGCGCGTCCTGGCCCGAATAGACGAAGCGGTAGTTGCCGTCCGCGTCCTTCTTGTACTTGTTGCCGGTCCAGGCCCACGGGCCGGGCGGCAGATCGAGCTTGACGCCGCGGCCATGCAGCGGAATGGCGGGGTTATAGTTGAACAGGTCGTTGCCTTCGAGCTCGAGGAACGTCTTCGGAATCGGCAGCTCGCGCGCCTCCGGCATCGTGTGCGGCACATGATAGAATTGCGGCGCGTAGTTGATCGAGCGGAAGAAGCCGGGCAGGTCATTGAAGAACGCGTCCTCGCGGCCGCCGACATAGACCTTGATGGCATGACCGCCCGGCGATTTGAGCACCACGGTCTTGTTGGTGTCGATCACCTGGGTGAAGCTGCCGCCCGAGAAGCCGATGAACTTGACGGTCGCGCGCCCGCCCGGATCGACGGTCACGCGCACCTCGGCGGGCTTGAGCGCGCTCAGATACTTGTTCTTGACGCCCTCGAAATAGCGAAACAGCGCCTCGAGGCTGTGGTCGTCCTCGCTGCGCACGATCCGCCGGTCGGGCGCGACGCGGATGCGGTAGAGCAGGTCGCTGTCGAGCGTGCCGGCCACCGGCACGGCCGCGAAGGTGAGCGCGAGCACGACCTTCTCACCGCCGTCGCGGTCGTCGCTGGGGAAGCCGAAGATGTCGTAGAGGTCGGCGCCGCTGACCTCGATATCGGAAAAGATCGAATTGACCGCATTGGGATCGTTGTGGTCCGCCATGGCAATGGACTCCGGGGGCCGTCAACGATCAGCGCGCGCTCGGACGAAAAAATGGCCCCGTGCGACCCGAGCGCGCACAATGGATGTATCAACCCAAAATAGCAGTGTCTCGGGATCGCGCCTGACTGTCAACCGGGATTCGCGATCTGCGGCATCAGGCGTCGGCGTCGAGATCGTCGTCCGACAGCATGCGCAGCGCGGCCCCTTCCATGTCGTCGTACTGCCCGCTCTTGAGCGACCACAGGAAGGCGACGAGCCCGATGAGGCCGAGACCGAGCGCGGCCGGCACGAGATAGACGAGCACGTTCATGCCGGCCTCGGGCGCGGCGCGAGGACCGCGGCGTCATCCGCCGGCGGGCGCCGCGCATCCCGCTTGGCAGCGCGCAGCGCGTTGAGCGTCACCATCAGCGACGAGCCGGACATGGCCAGCGCGGCGACGAGCGGCGTTGCCAAGCCGGCAATCGCGACCGGCACCGCGATCGCGTTGTAGACGACGGCAAGCCAGAGGTTCTGCCGCATCAGCCGGTGGGCGCGCCGCGCGATCGTCACCGCATCGAGCACCGGCGCGAGCCGTTCGCCGAGAAAAAGGGCGTCGGCCTGCGCCTGGGCGATCTGCGCCGCGGTAATCGGCGACAGCGACACGTGGGCGGCGGCAAGCGCCGGCGCATCATTGATGCCGTCGCCGACCATCAGGACGCGACAGTCCGATGCCGCAAGGGCACCGATGACCGCGATCTTGTCGGCGGGCTTCATGGCCCCGTTCCAGCGCGCGACGCCGAGCGCCTCGGCGACCGGCGCGACCGCTTCGGGTCGATCGCCCGACATGATGCGAATGTCGAGGCCGCGCGCCGCGAGCGCCTGCGCGACCTGCGCGGCGTCGGCGCGAAGCTGCTGGCGCACGGCCAGCAAGGCGTGGCGCCCCGCATGCGAACAAGCGATCAGGGAGGGGCCCGGCGCGGCTGCCGCGGCGGCGCCATCGAGGCCGCAGAAGGCCGGGCTGCCGAGGCGCGCCTCGGCGCCGTCGACAACGGCGCGCACCCCCTGCCCCGGCTCCTCGGTCGCGCCCTCGACCGGGCGGCGGTCGCGCGCCTCGCGGGCGACGGCGGCGGCCAGCGGATGGCGGCTCGCGAGCGCGAGCCGGGCGGCGAGCGCGAGGAGCGCGGGATCGATCTCGTGCGCGTTGGCGACGCGCGGCTCCGGCAGCGTCAGGGTGCCGGTCTTGTCGAACACGACGGTGTCGGCCTCGGCGAGACGCTCGATGGCATCGCCCGCATTGAGGATGATGCCGCGGCGAAACAGCGCCCCGGACGCCACCACCTGCACGGCCGGAATCGCCAGCGCGAGCGCGCACGGGCAGGTGATGATGAGCACCGCAATCGCGGTGACGACGGCGTCGTGCAGCGAGGCGCCGGCCGCGAGCCAGCCGAGCGCGGTCGCCGCCGCCGTGGCGTGCACCATCGGGGCATAGAAGCGCGACGCGCGGTCGGCGAGGCGCCGATAGCGCGAGCGCGACGCCACCGCCCGCTCGAGCAGCCGCTCCACCTCGTCGATCAGCGTGCCGGTCCCGGCCGCCGTCACCCGCATGGTGAGCGCGCCGGAGAAGTTGGTCGCGCCCGCGTAGATCATGGCACCGGCCGCGACCGCACGACGGTCGGTCTCGCCGGTGACGAGGCTCTCGTCGATCTCGGAATGGCCGGTCAGCACCACGCCGTCGGCCGCGACCCGCTCGCCCGGGCGCACCAGCAGCCGGTCGCCGGCGACGAGCGCGGCCGCCGGCACCATGACGATCTCGCCGCCCGCATCGATGCGGTGGGCGGTCTCGGCCTTGAGCGCTGCGAGGTTGCCGGCGACCGCCCGGGTCTTGCGCCGCATGGCGTGCTCGAGATAGCGGCCGCACAGGAGGAAGAACAGCAGCATGACGGCGGAATCGAAATAGGCGTGCGGCGCATGCCCGATCGTCTCGGCGAGCGACATCGCGAGCGCGAGGCAGACGCCGAGCGAGATCGGCACGTCCATGTTGAGACGGCGGGCACGCAGCGCCGCGACCGCGCTGCGGAAGAACGGCTGGCCCGCATAGGCGGCGGCCGGCAGCGCGATCAGCGCCGACAGCCAGTGGAAGAAGTCGCGCGTCTCTGGCGTCATGTCGGTGACGTTGCCGGACCACACCGAGACCGAGAGCAGCATGATGTTCACCGCCGCGAAGCCGGCGACCGCGAGGCAGCGCATGAGCCATGCGGCGCGGCGCGCCTCCTCGATCTCGGCGCGCTCGGGGCGGAACGGATGCGCCGGATAGCCGATGCGATCGAGCGTCTCGATGACGCGGGCGGGATCGAGCGCGCCGTCGCGCCAATCGACCGCGAGCCGCCGATTGGCGAAGTTGAGACGGGCCTCGAGAATGCCCGGCAGCGCCTTGAGGCTGCTCTCGATCTTACGGATGCAGGCGCCGCACGCCACACCTTCGACCGCAAGCTCGATATGCGCCGTGCCGTCCCGACGCCGCACATAGACCGACAGATCGAGCGGCGCGGCCATGCGCGACCTCACTTCAATGCGATGCGATTCTTGGAGCGAAACAGCCGCACGCCGTCGCGCGAGAGCTCGAGGACGAGGTCCCATTGGCCGGCGCTCGCGGCGGCCGCGCCGCGGAACTCGCCCGGCTGCGTCTCCTCGAGCAGGATGGGGCGATCGTCGCGCGCGTCGGCCGGATGAATTAGGCGGGCCGCCGCCGCGAGACCGCGCAGCGGCCGGCCGCCGGCGTCCCTGGCATCGATCACGAAGCGCGCGGCGCCGTCGCGCAGCGGCGCCACCGCCGCGTCGACCCGCCAATGCAGGTCATCCTGGGCGCGCGCCTGTGCGGCTTCGCGCGCGAAGGCAAGGCCGGCCTGATACGAGCTTTCGGTCTCCAGCCCGCCGAAGGTCGAGACCGCGACACGGATCATGACGCCGTTGACCGCCGCGACCACCCCGAAGAAGGCGACGAGGCAGACGAACACCGTCCGCCCCGTCACCTCCTTGGCGCGGCCATTGCCCCCGCCAGAGTCGAATTTCATCATCGCCGTCGTCCTCACGGTCCGCGGAAGAAGTCGGCGGCGGTCGCCTGCCGCCGCGTCTCGGTTTCGGTGATGCGGAAGGTCAGCGGGACCGATCCCGCCGGCGACAGGTGCATGTAGCTCGTGACCAGCACGCGGACCTCGCGGGTCTGGTCGGGCCCGACCTCGATGACCGGGCGCCCGGCCTCGTCGCCGACGACCTGCACTTCGGCGTCCGCGAGCCCGTCGGTCGCGAGCGTGAAGCGGCGCGTCTCGAGCGACTTGTTGAGGACGCGCACCGTATAGGCGTTGCGGATGGCGCCGTCGGAGAGCCGCACGTAGATCGGATTGCGGTCGTGGATGACGCTCAGACCCTCGGCGTGCCGCGTCGCGAGCGTATACAGCATGATGCCGCCGACCAGCGCCATGATCCCGGCATAGAGCGCGGTGCGCACGCGCATGATACGAAAGACGGGCGGCAGGCCGATCTGCCGCCGCTTGATGTTGACGTCGGTGTCGTAGGCGATCAGCCGCGTCGGCTTGCCTATCTTGGCCATCACGGCGTCGCAGGCGTCGATGCACAGGCCGCATTGGAAGCAGCCGAGGCTCGCGCCCTCGCGGATGTCGACGCCGCCCGGGCAGACATTGACGCATTGCAGGCAGTCGATGCAGTCGCCCGCCGGCTGCCCCCGTAGGCGCAGCGCGGCGTTCTTCTTCACCGAGCCGCGCGGCTCGCCGCGGTCGTAGCGATAGGTGACGTTGAGCGCATATTCGTCGGTGAGCGAGGCCTGGATGCGCGGCCACGGGCACATGTACTGGCAGACCTGCTCGCGCATGTGGCCGGCGAGCGAATACGTCGTGAAGGTGAGGATGCCGATCCACGCATAGGCGACGACCGGCGCCTGGAACGTCGCGAGCTCTCTGACCAGCGTCGGCGCGTCGGCGAAATAGAGCACCCAGGCGCCGCCGGTCCACCACGCCACCATCAGCCAGATGGAATGCTTGGCGACCGCGCGGGCGGCTCGCTCGAGCGTCCAGCCCTGCCGGTCGCGCTGCAGATGCGCGCGCTGATCGCCCTCGGTCCAGCGCTCGATCATCTGGAAAAGATCGGTCCACACGGTCTGCGGACAGAGATAGCCGCACCACACGCGGCCCGCGACCGCGTTCATGAGAAAGAGCGCCATCGCGGCGATGATCAGGAGGCCGGTGATATAGTAGACCTCCTGCGGCCAGATCTCGATGAAAAAGAAGTAGAACCGGCGCGTCGCGAAGTCGATCAGAACGGCCTGGTCGGGCGCGTTCGGTCCGCGATCCCAGCGCACGAACGGCAACAGATAATAGATGCCGAGCGTCACGACGAGGATCGCCCACTTGATGCGCCGGAACGTGCCGTGGACGCTCTGGGGATAGATTTTTCGGCGCGGCGCATAGAGCGCGATCTTCGGCGACGCGGCGGCCTCGACCGGATGCGCCGACGCCGGATCCGCCGGGCGTCCAAGCGCGATCAACGCAGGGCCGGTGCCCGCGTCGTCGGCGGGCGGGCGCTCAGCGAGGGTTTCGTCGGCGTTCACGGCATCACCGCTCGCCGCCACCCAGGGTGAACACGTAGACGGTCAGCGCCTTGATGGTCGCGTCGTCGAGCCGGCCGGCCCAGGCCGGCATCACGCCGCCGCGCCCGTTCCACAGACCCTCGACGATCGTCGCCTTGTCGGAGCCGTAGAGCCAGATCGCATCGGTCAGGTTGGGCGCGCCGACGTCGCGCTTACCCTTGCCGGCAGGGCCGTGGCAGGTCGCGCAGACCTCGGCGAAGATTTTCTTGCCGGCCGCGAGGTCGACCTCGGGATCGACCGGCAGGCCGGACAGCGTGCGCACATAGTCGGCGACCGTCTCGATCTCGGCGCGCTTGAGCATGCCGTCGCGGCCGAAGGCCGGCATCTTGGTCAAGTGACCCTGATCGTCGTCCGCGTGGCTGCCATGGCGGATCGTCTGCGCGATGTTCTCGAGCTTGCCGCCGAACAGCCAATCGTCGTCATTGAGATTGGGATAGCCGTGGCCTCCGCCGCCACCGGCGCCGTGGCAGGGCGCACAGTTGTCGCGGAAGGCCGCCCCGCCATAGGCGCGCGCGAAGTCGAGGAGTTGCGGGTCGGCGACGATCTGCTCGAGCTTTGCGGCCGCGATCTTGTCCATCATCGGGGCGCGCTGCGCCTTGAGCTCGGCGACATCCGCCGCGACGGCGCTCCGCGATTGCCAATGGAACGCGCCCACCGTGTAGGAGCTGATGAGCGGCCAGGACGGATAGACGATCCAGTAGCCGACCGCCCACACGATCGTGGCATAGAAGATCCACAGCCACCAGCGCGGCAGCGGGGTGTCGAGCTCGCGGATGCCGTCCCAGGCGTGCCCGGTCGTGGTGGTACCGGTCACGGCGTCGATGTCGCGCTTCTCGTCGGCCATTTTCGTCTCACAAAGCTCCGGCTTTCGGCTCCGGCTTTCGGCTCAGTCCTCACGCAGCGGAATTTGCGCGTCCTGCTCGAACCGCTGCCGGCGCGACGGCCACAGGGCGTAGACCAGCACGGCGATGAACACCGCGACGAAATAGGCGAGGCCCCAGGTCTGGGCGAAGTGGGCGACGGCCACGTAGGTCGGATCGAGCTGCATGGCATCACCTCAGCGGATGTTCGCCTTGTCGTCGTAGAGCTTGAAGTCGACCTGGGTGCCGAGCTGCTGCAGATAGGCGATGAGCGCGTCGGCCTCGCTGATCATGTCGCGGTTGCCGTCGAAATCGCGCGACTGCGCCTTGGGATAGCGCTTGGCGAGCGCGTCGGCGTCGTCGGCGTCGGTGGTCGCCTGGGTGCGGACGTCGTCCTCCGCCTTGGCGATCATCTCGTCGGTGTAGGGCACGCCGAGCGTCGCCTGGACCCGCATGTCCTGGGAGATATGGGCGTAGTCGAGCTCGGTCTCGGCGAGCCAGTGATAGGACGGCATGATCGAGTCGGGCACGACCGAACGCGGCGCCTTGAGGTGCGCGCGGTGCCAGTCGTCGGAGTATTTGCCGCCGACCCGGGCGAGATCCGGCCCGTTGCGCTTCGAACCCCACTGGAACGGATGGTCGTACATGCTCTCGGCCGCGAGCGAGTAGTGGCCGTAGCGCTCGACCTCGTCGCGCAGCGTACGGATCATCTGCGAATGGCAGAGATAGCAGCCTTCGCGCACATAGATGTTGCGGCCGGCGAGCTCGAGCGGCGTGTAGGGCCGCACGCCGTCCACCTTCTCGATCGTGCTCTTGAGGTAGAACAGCGGGGTGATCTCGACGAGGCCGCCGATCGCGATCACGACCAGCACGCCGATCACCAGGAGGATCGAGTTCTTCTCCAGGGTCGATTGCAGCGACATGGCGCGCTCCTTACTCGGCCGGCGCCAGCGCGGGCTGACGGATCGCGGCCGGCGCGTCGCCCGCGATCGTTTTCCAGATGTTCCAGGCCATCAGCAGCGCGCCGGTGAGAAAGAGGGCGCCGCCGAGCGCGCGAATGACGTAGAACCAGTGCATCGCCTCGACGGTCTCGACGAACGAGTATTCGAGGAAGCCGAGGCTGGTGTAGGCGCGCCACATCAGGCCCTGCAGGATGCCGGCGACCCACATCGACGTGATGTAGAGCACGATGCCGATCGTCGAGATCCAGAAGTGCCAGTCGACCAGCTTGAGCGAGTAG
>Ga0335081_10007115_pt1 | contig 17867 bp, 15 predicted proteins | sample Lox_Sample_35_FD_206713 | JGI IMG/M metagenome (GOLD analysis project Ga0335081, IMG submission 206713) | Soil microbial communities from Loxahatchee National Wildlife Refuge, Florida, United States - Lox_Sample_3.5 | ecosystem: Environmental > Terrestrial > Soil > Wetlands | place: USA... | reverse complement strand
CCCGCGGGTTCCATTCGATACTGTGCCTTTCATCCCTTCCTTATCGAGGCAATTTTTATGCCTTAGAGTGTCAAGGCCTCGATTTACGTCAATTGCTGAAACGGTACAGCAATTCATGACAATTGAGGTAACCCTTTTGAACTTCTATTTTCGTTGAAAAAGCCAAAAGTAGGAAAAGATTTTCTCAAAAGTCCTAATTTATTTCTCAAAAAACCTGAATATCGTTTTCATTCTTATCAATTCCCGTCTAAAATCTCGAGAAAAAAACGCTTGCCGGCTGCAAACAGAAGCCTCCCTCCCAAACTTGGTTGATTGAATGGTATTTTCAATAATGATAAATTACAAATAGTGTAGGGAGGATCATACAAAATTGACAGATCGATTCTTATTCGTTTCATTTATCTCCTTATTCGTGCTCCCGATAGCCCGGCTTGAGGGCCTCTTGCTTCCGAAAGCCGCCGGGAGGGGTTTGGCGGTAGCTCTCACCTTGCTTAACGCCTTCGTCCTTTATGTTCCTTGGGCGGTCGCGGTCGTTGCGACGCGCCATTTGATGATCAACCCCGTGGCGATCCTTGGATTCATCATGGTCGCCGCGGGACTCTTTCTGTTGGCAGTGGCCCTGTTTCCTATCCTTCGAGTACCCGGCCAGATGAGGTCTTTTCCCGAAAGATTGGTGGTAGAAGGTCCATACCAATACGTCCGCCATCCGATCTATTTGAGCCACTTCTTGTTGATTGGCGGCGCGGCTCTCGCTTGTGGAGCGCTTAAGGTATTCCTTGAAACGCCCATCGTGCTGGGGATGGCGGCCATTGGTGGGAAGTACGAAGAATCCAAAAGGCTTCTGCCTCTTTTTGGCGAAGCATTCGAACAATACCGAGCGAGGACGCACTTTTTGCTGCCGGTGTGGGGTTGGATTGCAATCGGGTTCATCTACGGTTTGATCGCCTTCCGCGTGCTTTTCCCATAATCAGTTGTTGCATCCCTCGCCATCTGCCTTCTCCCCCTGAGCAATTCTCCCTTCTTTCTTCAGCAGTTTCACCAAATGTCTATTCTGGGACCTATCGAAAGATCGGGGCAGCAAAAAGGCTCTCAAATGCCGAAGGTTCGTGCCGGATGGACGACATGGAGTTTGATCCCCTTTTAAAGTATAATGGAAATACGAGCTTCGGCTGCAACTTCTTCCGGGGAGGAGTATTTATGAAGAAAAATATGTCTCTGCTTCTACTGCTTGTTTTTTGTCTTCTATCCCTGGTCTGTTCTGGAAAAGGAATTGCGGGGACTCTTCAAGATGTCAAAAAAAGGGGTGAATTGATTGTAGGGGTCAAAACGGAGTATCCCCCTCTTGCCTTTTTGGATAACAAGGGGGTTCATAAAGGATTCAATATTGACGTTGCCAGGGCCTTTGCAAAGGAGCTTTTCGGGAACGAGGAGGCAGTTGAATTCGTAGCGGTCACTCCAGAAAACCAGATGGTCCTCCTCACTTCCGGTAAGGTCGACATGATCGTGGCAGTGGGGAGGACTGACGAAAGAAATAAACAAATCGATTTCAGCACCCCTTATTTCATTTCCGGTCAGTCGATCCTCGTCCGGGGCGACAGCAAGATCACAAAGTACCAGGATCTAGCAGGGAAGCGTGTCGGTACGATCCGAGGCTCAAGGGGCGATCAGGCGATTCGGGAGTTGGTTCCTACTGCCCAGAGGATAGAGTTCCAGCATCCTTCTGAAGCGATCCAAGCCTTAAAAGAGCGTCGCGTCGAAGCATTCGTTGAAGATTATGTCTCTCTCTACAGTCTCGTCCTGAAGAATCGGGGTATAAGAATCGCAAGCTTGGAACCTTTCTCTCCAGCGCCTTACAGCATCGGAGTCAGGGAGGGAGATAAGGAATGGCTCAACTTTATCGACTCGACATTAGAGAAGATGAAGAAGACAGGAGAATATCAAAAACTTTTGGACAAGTGGTTTGGCGTCGAAGCAAGAGTATTATGGAGGCTGTTTAAAAAATGACCTGTCGCGAAACGAGATTCCTAAAACCGAACTTAATCGAAGCGCTCAGCCTGAAGCGGGCTCGGCGCGGGACCGATACAAACAGGCAGGTCAACGTTGGGGCAAAGAAACTCTCGTGAGGATTAGGAACGAGGGGTGATGATTCTCGGACTCAACCAGATGCACGACTGACCGCACGGCCCGTTTCGGATGCCATGCGGCCAGTCCATATTCGCAGATGATTTTTCAGAAGGCTATCTGGCCGTCAGCGGAATGAGCTCCTCGATCCTCTTCAGAACTTTGGGGGCGTCGGGTCTGCCGGAAGCAACCATCTTTTTGACCCATTCTTCGCGCAGCGGTCTGCTGACGTTAAACATCTTCTTCAGTTCTGATTCGGGCATGGTATAGGGTGTTATCTTCCCTTTGCTAATCTTGAGGAACTCTTGCATGGCGTTCTCTTCCCAGAGACGGCTGAGTATTCTCGCATTCTCAAGGTTATTGACCTTTGTGATCGCATCCTGGATATCCTTGGGCAGGCTATCCCACTTGGCCCTATTCATCGAATAGGTGAAGTGAAAAAAGGTCCATGGGGCGACTACTAAGTACTTCGATACTTCATCGAGCTTGAAGGAAACCGCAGCCTCCCAGGGGCACGTCATCCCGTCGATGACGCCTCTATCCAGGGAGAGGTAAGCGTCCGGCATGGGAAACGTGACCGGGGTGGCGCCCAGCGTTGTCATCAAGTTGATCAGGTTCAGACCGGTTGCCCTTAATTTTAAGCCTCTTAAATCTTCCAGCGTCTTGATCTGCTTGGACCGGGTAAGAGCAATTTGGTGCCCGTCACACCACGTCGTCAACACATGGACATCTTTGAATTCTGCCTGTATCGACGGAAATTCTTGGTAGATCTGGTACATGACGGCGCTGGCGTGTTCAACGTCTTTGAAGCCCAGACCGGGAAGGCTGATGGCGTTGGCTAACTCCGTCATGCCTGGCCAGTAGTTGTGGAAGCACCAACCTGCATCCACCACGCCCGTCTTGATGGCATTCCAGATATCAGGCCCCTTGGTCAGCGTCTGGCTCCAGAAGACCTCGAACTTGACTCTGTTCCCGGTGGCATCTTCCATTCTCTTCAGATAAGGAGCTTCGGAGTATTTAGGTCCGTAGCCTGTTTCGTTATTCTGCTCCGCCCAGGTGATTTTGATGACCCCGGGCTTGTCGGCCGCGAAGCTCTGAGGCAGTGACCCGAACCCGACAAAAACCAGCCCAGTTGTGAGTAAGATGGCTAACGAGATAAACGATATCTTTTTCATGCGTCTCCTCCTTTTCGCTCTTGTTTGCAACACCTGAAAGCGACCCCGTATCCGTTTTCCCAATATTCTGAAGCGGCTAGGATTCGCTCCCATGTCCTTTGCGACTGGAATATAAAAAAAACCGAGTTTTATGTCAAGAAAAAACCAACTTATAGACTTACCTCATGAAGATGATTCGGCGCGAAGGCCCTTCAAAATTCCGGGTCTTCAAAACAAAGGCGTGGTCCATTTGAATTCCTTGGCCGAAATTCCTTGCTTGACGGATGAGGCCGCCGCATACCCGGCAATTTCCCCGGTTTGGATACACCACGGGAAATTTCTCATCACCATAAAAATTGTCTCGTAGCTGAAAGACATAGAGGCTCCGGTCAACAATAAGTTATTTACTTTCTGAGGCAGAAAGCATCGATAAGGGACTTGAAAGGTATGGTTCTTGTAGCAATCCCAATGGAAGTTCTTGGTCATCGGCTTCGTGACCGCATCGGGAAAAGCACGGCTATTGAGCGCATCCTCCATGGTGAGGACGTATTCTCCTATCGGATGACGGCCATCGCGTATTCCCAGATAACGGCCGACATTGGTGATAAAAGCATCTTTAAATCCCGGAACATACTTCTTCAAGAACCTCGCCTCTGCATCGATAAACCGCCTCATCGCTATTTTCGCGCAGGCCTCGTCAACAGGATCATCGTCGATATGAAGCGCCCACTCATACGGAACGTTCTCCCAGAAGATGAAGCTACCCGGTCCTCCGATCGGGTTCATGTCAAGCGTGGGATGGCCGATGTACAGATTCCCATAAACGCACTTTCCCTCCAGTCTGGGTCTGAAGAGCTCCCGGGGAATGTCTCCTGCTGCCAAGGCGGTGGAAATAAGTTTTTGTAGTTCCGGGTCGCTCTGGCTCTTTTGATACTTGCTCACTTCCTCGAAATCGATGCCGCCCATCGTCCACAAGAGTCCGCCAGGAATAGGCCGATTCTGCTTCTCTGCCGTCCCTGTGGAGGGCTGCGGGCCTCCGCCTCGCACAAAAGGAGCGCCTGCGCGTGCAGCCACCTCCGACATTCCTGAACCGTCCACAAAAACCTTACCCTTTATTGCCCGGAGACCGGCTGTCCCCTTGACAATGACCGCCTCAATAGAGCTTTCCTTCTTCGAGGGTTTCTTCATCTTCACATCAACAAATGTGTTGTTGTACAATGCTTTTACCTTAGCCTCTTCCAGCATCGCCAGCATGACATTTCCGCCTCCTTCAGGGTTGAACGTCTTCCGGATGAAGGAGCTTCCGGGTTGGAAACTGCATTCATAGTGGGAGAGTGGATTTCCTGCCCAGTCCGGAAACGTCTTCTCTGTCGCGGTGTAGACATGGCCTTCCTTTTCCAGTCGTTGCATCAACTCGGTATGAATGCCTCCAACGCCGACATTGTAGGCACCCTGAAGTCCGGAGGTGTGAACACCTCCCGGCATATCATATCTTTCGATGAGAATCGTGCTCGCTCCCATCCGGGACGCCCGTAAAGCAGCGGCGAAACCTCCAGGCCCGCCTCCGATGACGACGACATCTGCCTCCATCGTCACGGGTATTCTTTCTACCGGCCTCTTAATTTCATCCCTCTTGGAACCATAAGCGACTTGTGTCCCTCCCCGCAAAAGGTTCTCCCCGATCAATGCGGCACCTGTCATCGCCGAAGCCTTCAAGAATTTCCTCCGATTCATGTTTGGTTTTCGCATGGTGGCTGACCTCCCTGCTGAATTTACGCTTTAAGAGGGTGACAAAACTGATCCGGGATTCATTCGGACCCCGGACTTTTTATCCGATCATTCCTCATCCTGCGCTCTGGACAAATTGCCGATGTGCGGTTGTACTATACACTGTTTTAAAAAACTAAGAAAGAAAAAGTTTTAGGAAGAAGCACTCGGAAAAACGGAGCGTGGGTAATACTTACGTTTGGGTTGAGATAAGGCAAGTGCGTTGAGGTCAATGATCGAGATGCTTAAAAGATTCGATAACGAGCCCTCTCGCAACGCCATTACACCTCAGATCTCGGCCGAAACACCTAAGGCAAAGGGAGCAGGGTCCCCTTCCCTATTCTCATTTTGGAATGGCCGAAGTTTGATTGACTGAGAATCGTTTTGGCATGCGTCATTCGACTGGAATGGGATCTCTCTCCGTAACGGACAGAGCCCGCGCCTACAAGACGATTGGGACGAGACCACCCGGCGCACGAAATCTCGGAACCGAGAAGCCGCCTCCCCCCATCCCGTCTGTTCGTCCATCGCCCGCAAAGCCTCGCTCACGGTCAGGCCCCTGCGATAGGTAAGATCGAAGGCCTCCTTCACCTGGCGGCGATCTTCTCTGGTCATTTCTTTCGAGCGCCGCAGGCCCACCACGTTCAGGGACACAACTCTATTGACTCCAGCAAAAAGGGTGAAGGGCGGGATGTGCATCGAGGTGGCCGAATTCCCCTGACCCATTGCCTTTTCGTCGACCCAACAGAATTGATGCACGGCGACATGGGCGGACAGGATGGCCCCACGGCCGAGAACGGTGTGCCCTGCCAGCGCCGCACCGTTGACCAGGATCGCGTCATCCTCAACGATGGCGTCATGGCCGGCGTGGGCCGTTGCCATCCAGTATGTCCGGTTTCCGACAAGGGTGACCTTTCCCTCACGAGTCGCACGCGAGATCGTGACCCCCTCGCGAAAAACGTTTTCATCGCCCACGCGAAGGTAGCTGACCGTTTGCGGATCAAACTTGAGATCCTGTGGCACTCCACCCAGGACGGCATGGCTGTCTACCAGATTATTCCGGCCGAGCGTCGTGTATCGTCGAAGGGTCGCGTGATCGCGCAGAATGGTTCCAGGACCGATGACAACATCTGCCTCGACGATGCTGTACGCTCCTATCTCGACTTCATCATGGAGAACTGCGGTGGGGTGCACGATTGCAGTCGGATGGATTTTAGCCATTGGGCACCTCCATTGAACTGAACGGCTCAGAACAGATTGTCATTTGCTTCATACTTCGAGCCAAACATTCCTCCGCGGTTTGCTTCTGAATCCTATGCAGACCTTAAAGGAGAATTTAAGAGTTAAAACATTCGCAATAAGCATAGGCAAAGAATGATGGCCACAACCTGTGCAGTCAAATTCAAAACATCGGTTGCCCGGGCCATCTGGTCAGAAGAAATGAACTCCCTTTCAGCCGAAAATAAATATTTCTTCACTGAAAATACGTAGGTCCCCCCTATTTCTAGACGGCGACATGATCCTCGATCTTCAACTATTTATATCCGGTTCTACATCTTTAATACGAGAAGCTCAAAGATCGCTCGCTATTTTTGCCTTTGGACAAACCCATGAGGGTCCACGCATAAAGTCCTCAACGCTGGTATCTAAATCCACCCGGCACCTTAGAAAATGAAGAGAGATTAGTAGCGTAAGCAGGGAGTATAAAGGTTAGTTCTTTGGAAATAGAATATTCTCATATGAATAACGAGAAATGGATGGGCGTTCAGATTGGAGGTAAAAAGGAGAAAGATCGGAGTCTGGCATGCCGCGACAGGCTCTGAGAAAAGATCATTCAGACAAACCACATACCCGTGCGTCGCAACGACAAGAAATCCAAACACGCTGATGAGTAATACCACATTTGTGAAGCGGGTATTCTCCTTCATTACCCTTAAAATAATGAAATGGATCTACGAAGGTGAATGGGGTGGACACTGTATTTTTTTCGGACCAATATTGTATTTTTCTAGCAGAAACTCTGAACTATCTCTTAAATCGGCGAGATTCGCCTAAGTGCTCCGTGAGTAGCGGACGCTGGAGGGTATTTGGGCTTTGTCGTTTCAGTCACGTGAGAAGGGTTCTGCCCTGCTTGTAGCCAAACCTTGGGAGGAGAAGGGAACAAGAGCCCCTTTCCCTATCGTTGTCTTAGGATTTCTGGAGTCTAACCGATTGAAAACAATTTCGGCAGGCGTTGGGCCAACATGATGTCGCCCTTGGCCTTGAGCTTCCCGCTCATGAAGGCCATGACGGCATTAAGTTCGCCTTTGCACAACGCAACCCAGTTCTTATCCGCCATCCTCAGTGAAAGCGTCGGGTTGTCATGGACGCCTTGGGATACCGTGCAAGTCTGATCTTTGATGACGGCATACCAGTCTCCGCCTTCGTCCCCCTCGATGTTAAACTGGATGACGGCGTTCAGCCCGGCCGCAGCACTTCGGTCAAAGGCTTCGGGCATCTTGCTAAAGATCTCCTTCGGTGAATTAAATACCATCTTCATCCTTTTTCTCCTTTTCTTTATACCGGTGGAAATAAGGTCTTCTGGAATTTCTTACGGCTGAGAAAAATTTACACCTTTTGGAGGAGGGTGTCAAATGGTCGAACCCTCAAAGGGGTCTGGGGGATTCTGGATTCGAGGTAGACCCTTGGCTGATCTATTGAATTCATGGCCCTCTATCGGATAAACTAAAAAAGTGAACGGCATTGCATGGGTTTCTGAATGCCTTAAGGAGCCGGAATGAGTCCTTCCCCGAATTCGACGGGTTTGGGCATGACCTTTCGTGCCCTTTCCCATCGAAATTACCGCCTTTTCTTCGGCGGCCAGAGCATTTCGTTGATCGGCACCTGGCTTCAGCTAACGGCAGTCAGCTGGCTGGTGTTTCGATTAACCCAATCAAGTTTCTTACTGGGCGTAGTCGGTTTCACCAGCCGGATTCCGACATTTGTGCTCGCCTCTTTCGCCGGCGTGTTGGTGGACCGGTGGAATCGTCATCGTCTTCTCGTGGCCACGCAGGTCTTTTCATTGATCCAGGCCCTGCTCCTGGCAATTCTTGTCCTCACGGGAACGATCGCAATCTGGCACATCATCGTCTTGACCCTCTTCCTCGGCATTGTGAATGCTTTTGATGTCCCTGTCCGTCAGTCTTTTGTTGTGGAGATGATCGAGCGGCGCGAGGATCTGGGGAACGCCATCGCTCTTAACTCTTCGATGGTCAACGGTGCCCGTCTGCTCGGGCCATCGGTGGCAGGAACGCTGATTGCTTTGATGGGAGAAGGATTGTGTTTCCTTCTGAATGCTTTGAGCTTCGTCGCGGTCATTGCCGCTCTCTTAGGGATGCGAATTACTCCGAAGCCAAGGCAAGCTCAGAAGACCCCGTTATGGCGGGGACTGACGGAAGGATATCGCTACGCCTTTGGTTTCTTTCCCATCTGGTCCCTGCTCCTTCTGGTTGCCCTTGTCAGCTTCATGGCAATGCCCTACACGGTCCTCATGCCAGTCTTCGCCGGAGAGATCCTTCACGGCGGGCCGCAGACCCTCGGTTTTCTGCTTGCAGCGACAGGCGTAGGAGCCCTGGTAGGCACGTTGTTTCTGGCGTCGCGGAGAAATGTCCTCGGCCTGGGCCGAATTATTGCCATGGCTTCGATCCTTTTCGGAATAGGGCTCATCGGGTTCTCTTTTTCCCGCGTTTTTTGGCTGTCCGCTGCCATGATGGTCGTCACAGGCTTTGGAATGATGGTTCAAATGACATCTACAAACACAGTGCTCCAGACTATTGTCGAAGAGGATAAACGGGGACGGGTGATGAGTTTCTATACCATGGCCTTCATGGGAATGGTCCCTTTTGGCAGCCTCTTCTCGGGTATCCTGGCCAGTGCGATCGGTGCACCCGGAACGACCCTGGTCGGCGGTATCTCCTGTATCCTAGGCGCGCTTCTCTTTGCCAGAAAGCTTCCGGACTTCAGAAAAATGGTCCGTCCCATCTATCAAGAAAGGGGGATCCTTTCCGAGCGCCCCCTGCCGACGGCTTCTACAGAACATCAAGGAACGTAACTGCATAGCTCTCTATTCTGTCCTGGTGATCCATCGCGTCGTCCCGACGAAAACGACGATCCCGCTGACGAGCAAAACCAAGACATTCAACGATAGCCAGAGGACAACGGATCGCCTCGAAGAGAACCGATATCGAATCCCCCGCCTATAAAAAAGCATATCCATCAGATTGGCCGCCGGATGAGAACTGATATAGAGACCCAGCACGACGCCGACGATCCCATCCAAGGGGTACCTTCCCATCAGCGCAGGTTGGAAATAGAGAAGGGTGCTGTAAGCGATTCCTAGCGCGGCCAACACCGATAAGGTGATCATCTTGTTTTCGAGTCGATCCCGATCCATGGGAGTGGTTTTCTGTTAGGATATACCAACCAAAGGACGCGGTCAAATCCGTCGGTTTAAGAACTTTCCTCTTGACATTCTAAAGCGTAGAATGATAGTTCTATATACAAAACCATGGTTCTATCGAGACAACCCGCTCCGGCGAAGAAGAAAGCCTCCGATGAACGGTATCTGGTTCCGGCCGTAGAGCAGGCTTCACGCGTCCTGTTCTGTCTGGCCGGCGCCGGGACCTCTCATCTAAGCTTGACCGAGATCTGCGGGAAGGTCGGCATCCACAAAAGCAAGGCCTTCTCCATTCTGGAAACGCTCCAAAGATTCGGCCTCGTTCAACGAAATACCGATGGAAAGGGATACGCCCTGGGTCCGGGCCTCGTCTCCCTCTCCCGAAAGGTTCTCGACGATCTCAGTCCCCCCCGTCTTGCCCAGCCTATCCTGGAGGAACTGGCCGCAAAGACGGCCAGCACCGCGGTCCTGGGATTGATTGTCGACACAAACGTATTCATTGCTGCAAAGCATGAGGGCGAGGGCAACATCGGTGTCACGATGCGCATCGGCAACCGTTTCCCTCTCACCTATGGCGCCCACGGCAAAGCGATTGTCGCGTTCCTCCCCGAAAAGAACCGCGATCATTTGCTGCAAGGTCGTGACCTCTATTTTCATGGGGACCCGGCCCGTCTGGACAGGCTCCGGCTCCAGAAGGAGCTCGGGCAATGCCGCCAAAAAGGCTTTGCCGAAGACCTGGGCGAAATGAACCGGGGGCTCAATGTCGTAGCGGCCCCCGTGCTCGGCCCAAAGAGAAGTCCCATTGGGTTTATCGAGATATTCGTCCTCTTTTCCGCCAAAGCTGCGCATCGCTTCGGGCCCATGGTCGGCGAGGCCGGAAAAGCGCTATCGCGCCAACTGGGTGTCGAGGCGGACGAATCAACGGACGATGAATCACTATCGCTACGGCCTCATGCTGAGAAGAAAGGAGAGACATGACAGCCAAAACAGTGAACAAAACCAGGGAGAAACCTTCCGTGGAACGCCGTCTGACTCTCACGGTGAACGGCAAGGTCTTTGAGCTGGAGGTCGGAAAGGAATCTCATCAAGTCGGACCGGCCCATACCTTAGCCCATACGCTCCGGGAAACGCTGGGCTTGACCGGCACAAAAATATCCTGCGACCACGGCGCCTGCGGATGCTGTACCGTACTGATGGATGGGAAGGCAGTCCTCTCCTGTATGACACTCACCGTTGAGTGCGATGGCAGGCAAATCACGACGATCGAAGGCTTGACCGACCCGAAGACGGGCAAAATGGATCCCCTCCAGCAGGCATTCATCGATTATGCGGCCCTTCAGTGCGGCTTTTGCACCCCGGGCATCATCATGAGCGCAAAAGCGCTCCTTCATGAAAATTCGTCCCCCACAGAAGAAGAGGTGAAGGAAAGCCTGTCCGGCAACTTCTGTCGATGTATCAGCCACTATCAGGTGGTCAAGGCAGTGATGGCAGCGTCGAAGGAAGTGAGGTGAGCAAATGGCCAACTCCTACCGCCATATCGGTAAGGCGACCCCTCGAAAAGACGCAGCGGAGATTGTCACGGGCGGTGCCCGATTTTTGAACGATATCAAGCTTCCGGACATGTTGTACGGGAAAGTGCTCCGAAGCCCTCATCCCCATGCCCTGATCAAAAAGATTGACAAGAGCAAGGCAGCAGGACTGGCAGGGGTTAAAGCAGTCCTCACCTGGGAAGATGTCCCCGATTGGAAAGGCGGTACGCCCCGTTCCACCCGCATTCTCGATCGAAAGGTGCGCTATGTCGGCGACGCCGTGGCCTTAGTCGCTGCCACGACTGAGGAGATCGCAAAGGAGGCGCTTCATGCGATTGATGTGGAATATGAAGTCCTGCCTGCTGTCTTCGACATGGAAGAGGCGTTAAAGCCCGGCGCCCCACAACTGTATGAAGAGTTTCCCGGCAATGAGGTCACTCCCGGCGTCCCTTTTTTCGGACCCAAGAATTTGAAAGAAGTGGTTATGGGTGACACGGAAAAGGGATTTCAGGAGGCCGATGCCATTGCCGAAGGTTCCTTTGGCTACGAGAATATACCGAACCCGCTGCCTCCTGAGCCACCGGGGGCAATCGCCCTGTGGGAAGAACCGAACAAGGTGACCCTCTGGGTGTCCAACCAAGCTTCCTACATGGATAAGATTACCCTTTTCCATGTGATGGGGAGGAAGGTCGAGGTGAGAAGCATCGGCGGTCCCTGCGGCGGCAGCTACGGGTCGAAGTTTATGTCGTGGCAGGTCCAGTGCTACGCAGCACTTTTAAGCAGGGCGGCGGGAAAACCGGTCAAACTCATCTTCACCAAAGAGGAACACATGGCCACGTTCACCATGCGGCCTGCATCGCGCATGACGGCCCGGGTAGGCATGAAGAAAGACGGGACTGTAACAGCAATCTCAGGGAAATGGCTGATCGATACGGGCTACTACTCCATGACAACCCAGTCCCAGGTGGCCGTCGGCTGCGGCGAGGTTCAGATTGCAGTCCGGTGCCCCAACTGGAACTTGAAGCCGGTCATCGTCTGTACGAACCGGAATGCCTCGGGTATCGTGAGGGGGTTTGGCGGTCAGGAGCTAAAATGTATCCTGATTCCGATTCTAGGCTTGGCCATGGAAAAGCTGGATATCGATCCTTTTGAGTTCTTCAAGAAAAACTTCGTCAAACCGGGCGACGGCTATTTCTGGCGGGACGGCATCTGGTATACCTACCGCGGCGTGGACTTCACCAAGGCCATGAATCAAGGCGCCGAGCTATTCGGCTGGAAAGATAAGTGGAAGGGGTGGTTCAAGCCCACGGTTGTGGAGGGCACAAAGAAAAGAGGCGTCGGCGTGGGAGTCCACGGGAATGCCGACATCGGCGAGGACGCATCCGAAGCGTATGTGCGCCTTCATCCGGACGGAACGGCGATGCTCTTCTCCTGCGTCACCGAACACGGGACGGGCCAGAGAAGCAACTACATGAAGATGGTCGCCGAAGTGCTGCAACTGCCCATGGAGAACGTCTCTGTAACCCCCTCCGACTCGCTGATCAACCCCTACGAGTTTGGGCCGGCGGGTTCCAGGGGAACCTATGCGATCGGAAGTGCCGTGATTGCAGCGGCAGAGGATGCCAGGCGAAAGCTCTTCGAGCTGCTGGCGCCTAAGCTCCAGGCGGAGCCTCAAGATTTGGAGACCGTGGATGGCGTCATTTTCGTCAAGAACCATCCGGAAAATAGAATCCCCTGGAAAGCGATGAGCATCGACCGCACGGTCACCGGCTACGGACGATTTGAACCTGATTATACACTGACGAACTGTATGATGTCCTTCGTCGAGGTTGAGGTCGATACTGAAACGGGGAGCGTGACTTTGCTTCGTGTCGTCAACGCCACGGATGCGGGTCAGATCATCGATCCTCCCGGCCTCGAGGGCCAGATGAACGGTTGCCTTGGTTCAGCAGGGATCGACAGTGCTCTTTTCGAAGAGACGATCTTGGACCGCACGACAGGACATATCTTGAATGCCAACCTGATCGACTACAAGTGGCGGACTTTTTCTCAACTCCCGGTCATCGACAACGTGGCCCTGGAGACACCCTTTCCCAGCCACCGATTCCATGCGGTAGGGGTCGGTGAGATCGCCACGTCGCCCGGTCCGGTTGCAGTGCTCATGGCCGTTTCGAACGCCATCGGCGCCTGGCTCCACGAGTACCCGGTAACGCCGGAGAGAGTGCTCAAGGCCCTAGGCAAGGTGACGCCGTGGACCCGGAAGGGAGGTGTGGCGTGAGACCCTTCAAGCACATCAATGCACGGACGGTCGATGAAGCCCGCTCCTTTCTGGGAAAGTACAAGGGCAAAGCCGTATTCAACGCCGGCGGGACGGACCTGCTCTCAATCCTCAAGGGAGAGTTTTTTCCGGACTATCCTGAGGCGGTCATTAATATCAAGACCATACCGGGTCTCGACACGATTAAGGAGGAGAACGGGACGTTGAAGATAGGGGCTCTCACGAAGCTCTCCGAGATCATGGAGTCTCCCCTTCTTAAGGAGAGTTGCAAGGTCCTCGTTGAAGCTGTCCATTCCGTAGCCACACCCCAGATCCGGAACTCGGCTACCATCGGTGGCAACCTGTGCCAGGACGTTCGCTGCTGGTACTATAGGTATCCATTCCATATCGGCGGCGAGATCCATTGTTTGCGTAAGGGCGGAAAGATTTGTAACGCCTTGAACGGGGATCATCGCTATCATTCCATATTCGGCGCCGCCGGCGTCGCGGTCTATCCCTGTTCTTCAAATTGCCCGGCCCATACCGATATCCCTTCCTATCTGAGCCGGGTCAGGAGTGGCAATCCGACGGAAGCGGCATGGATCGTCATGGAATACAACCCGCTCCCGGCCATCACCGGGAGGGTATGCCCTACTTTCTGCGAGCCGGAGTGTCACCGGAACGAAATCGATGAGCCGGTGGCCATCAGATGCGTTGAGCGATCTCTGGGGGATGCGATCCTGAACAGGATGACAGAGTTTTTTAGGCCGCCGAAGACGGAATGCGGCAAAAGCGTCGCCATCGTCGGCTCGGGGCCTGCGGGGTTGGCCGCGGCCTACTATCTCCGAAAGTCCGGCCACCAGGTGACTCTGTTTGAAAGGTTGCCGGAAGCCGGTGGCATGCTTTTCTACAGCATACCGCCCTACCGCTTGCCGAAAGACGTCGTAAGGAAGCAGATTCAGGCACTGAAGGGCATGGGAATCAAGTTTGAAGTTGGAATCCATGTGGGCAAAGACGTTTCAGTCGCCGAACTGGCAGGCCGCTTCCATGCCGTCTTTCTGGCTGGTGGAGCCTGGAAAGAGAAGCCCCTCGGAATAAAAGGTGAGGAAGTGGCCCTATCGGGACTGGAGTTTTTGACTCGGGTGAATACAGGCGCCAGGGAAATCCCCGGGAGGCAGGTTGCGGTGATCGGCGGCGGCAACGTGGCCATCGACGTCGCTCGGACGTTGCGAAGGCTGGGTGGTGAGCCCGTCGTAATATACCGCCGCAGCCGAGATGAAATGCCGGCGTTTAGGGACGAGGTGGAAAAGGCCGAGGAGGAAGGAGTTGATTTCAAGTTCCTGACGCTGCCCACGGAAGCCTCAGAAACGAACGGCAAGATAGTGCTCAAGTGTGTGCGAATGCAACTTGGCGCCCTGGACGCATCCGGCAGGCCGCAACCCATGCCGATACCGGGCTCGGAATTTTCGGCCACGTTTGATGCCGTGGTCAAGGCGATCAGTGAAAAGCCGGACAGTTCCTTTCTCCCTGCCGGGTTTCGGCAGAAAGCGCGGAAAGCAGCGTCTTCGGTGGGCCTACTGGGAAAGAACCTCTTTGCCGGAGGCGACTTTATCACAGGGCCGTCAACGGTGGTCCAGGCGGTGGCCTCGGGCAGGGAAGCAGCCCGTCTCATCGAGATCTCGTTGAAGAGCGGCCAGCCATCCGCCGAGGAAACCGTGAAAAAACAGGATTTCAGAAGCCCTTCTCCAAGCACAACGCCCCGGGTCCAGATTCCCGAACTTCCAGTTGCCGAGCGCGTCAAGAACATCGATGTTGAAGACCAGCCTGGCCCCAGTTTGAGCGCAATTGAAACGGAGGCAGGCCGATGTTTTAATTGCGGATGCCTAGCGGTCAGCCCTTCTGATATCGGCATCGCGCTGACAGCTTTGGATGCGAACATCGTGACAACGAAGAGGACGGTTGACGCCCAACATTTCTTCACTGCCAGCGCAACAGGGTCGACGGTGCTCGACCCGGATGAGCTGGTCACCGAAATTCATATCCCGAAACCCTCGAACAGGGCTCGTCAGAGCTACCTCAAATTTACTTTGAGGACCCCTATCGATTTTGGCATTGTGAGCGTTGCGTCAATCATCGCCGTAGAGAAAGGAGTGTGTACGGATGCTCGCATCGTCCTCGGAGCCGTTGCCCCGGAACCCGTGCGGGCAAGAAAAGCCGAAGAAGTTCTCAAAGGTCAATCGATCGACGAGCAGAGGGCAGCCGAAGCCGCCAAGGAAGCTCTGGCGGGTGCAAAACCCCTCGACGGAAATGCTTATAAAGTGGAGATTGCAAGGGCCCTTGTGAAGAGGGCCATTCTGAGCTCATAGTGCACCACAGAAATAACGCTATATTTTACTGAACCATGTAAGGGTTCATGACCAGTCATGCACCCTACCTGGTGCATGGCAAAGAGTACTCGGATGGAGCCCCACGGGCAAAGTCCGTGGTTGCCTAGAAACGCCCACAAGGGGCGAACATCTTGTACCAGAGGACCAATTCATGCACGCGTAGAACGCGTGGTCCTCTTGGTTCGGGATAGATGATTTTCCCGGAAATGATCATTTTCAAACATCGTTCTATGGAGGGGGCACCCCACTAAGCATTGCTTCGTTTCCAGATTGTTTCGGAAGCCGCGTCCGGTCAGTCTGCCCGTTAAGAGATCTTTTCCACCCCTTTTTTCCCTTGACAGACAACTCTGTTCTCGATATCTTCAACCCATCCAGAAGAGTCTTTTAATCCTCTTGGACGATGTTGAAACGGCAAGGATCGATCGAACAAGAGGACGAAAGACTGGAAAGATGCTCTTGGGTTCCTGCTTAAACGTTTGAATATTCAGTGTACCGCAAGGGGGAGGAGACGGCCGTGAAAAAAAGGGAAAATCAATGGTTTTTAAGCCGGCGGACCTTTCTTAAAGCAACAGGGGCGGGAATTGCCGGGGCAGCCATCGGCAGATTCCCGTTTGAATCGTTCACCCTGGACGAGGCCATGGCCGCCGCAGCCAGGGCAGGGGAAACAGCAGTGCCAACTTTTTGTGCCATGTGCGGACCTGCGGCAAATTGCGGCGTCTACGCATTTACGAAGAACGGCCGCTTCGTTCGGGTTGCCGGTATGAAAGAGTCGCCCGTAAACGCGGGCGCTGTCTGCCCAAAGGGCCAGGCGGCGCCCCAGTGGGTTTATTCGCCCGACAGGCTGAAGTTTCCATTGAAACGGGTCGGGAAAAAAGGCGAAGGGAAATTCCAGCGAATCACCTGGGACGAAGCCATCGGCATCATCGCAGACACTTTGAAGAAGCAGAAGGCGAAATATGGTCCGGAGACGCTCGGCATGCTGTCTCCTGCCCGAAGGACTTACAGCGAATATCTGTACCGCTTTCTCATTGCCCATGGAAGCCCGAATTACGGCCACAGCGGCATTTGTGCGATGCAGATGAGTTTCACTTTCCATCATACGGTTGGAGACTGGCCAAGGGCCGTTGATTACGCAAACAGCGATCTCGTCCTCGTTTGGGGAAAACAGCCCATCTATCAGGGTCCTGCCCAAGCGGGCGTCAAGGCTTACGTCAATGCTAAAGCAAGAGGGGCAAAGATTATCGCAATAAAACCTTCTGTGGAGCCGGATGTTGGCCTGGCCGACGAATGGGTGCCGATCCGACCGGGCACGGATGCGGCCCTTGCCCTGGCAATGCTTCATGTCGTGGTCAATGAAGGTCTCATCGATAAGCCCTTCGTCGAACAATGGTGTTACGGGTATGATCAGCTAAAAGACCACGTGCAGAAGTATTCCCCCGCATGGGCGGAAAAAATCACGGGAATCCCGGCAGACGAGATTGCCAGAATCGCACGGCTCTTCGCGACGACAAAACGGGCAGGCATCGATCTTGGCAATGGGGTCGAACATGTGCCTTCTTCAAATGACGCCATCCGGGCTGTGGCGATTTTGATTTCCATCACTGGACACCTGGATCGACCCGGGGGAAATGTGTTCGGGGCCGCCAGCAAGATGCCCAGGCCCAAGAGCGTTCACTTGATGGAACGGTACACCCAAGAATGGGTTGACAAACTCGTTTATCCGGAATTTCCGAGGCCTTTCCAACCTTTCGTTGAAGGAACGTCGTCGGCCTACTATGGAATGCTTGAGAGCGTCCTGACGGAAAAACCGTATCCGATGCGGGCCATCATTGCTCCCGGCACCCAGGCACTGGCAAGCACGCGGGGGTCGAAACGGATGGTCGAGGCCCTGAAGAAGCTGGAGTTTTACGTGGTGGTGGACGTGGCCCGGACGGCAGACATGCCCTATGCGGACATCGTGATCCCCACGACGACTCCGTACGAGATGGATCACCCCTTCGAGGTCAGAGAGAATTTCATCATGGCACGAAACCAGGTGATTCAGCCCCTGGGCAATTACAAATCCATTTTCCAGTTTCTCTGTGATCTGGGAGTCAAAATGGGATACGGCGCCGATTTCTGGGGTGGCAGCATGGAGGCCTCCATGAATGATCAATTGAAGCCGCTTGGCATGACCATCGATGGACTTCGGAAACACCCCACGGGAATCAATTACGA
>Ga0335081_10007114_pt1 | contig 17869 bp, 18 predicted proteins | sample Lox_Sample_35_FD_206713 | JGI IMG/M metagenome (GOLD analysis project Ga0335081, IMG submission 206713) | Soil microbial communities from Loxahatchee National Wildlife Refuge, Florida, United States - Lox_Sample_3.5 | ecosystem: Environmental > Terrestrial > Soil > Wetlands | place: USA... | reverse complement strand
TGACATGGCCGCGGTCGAGCAGCAGGTACCAGGAATCGTTGCGGCATCCCCGGTGCTGAACCTGCACCAGCGGATCGGTATCGGCTCCGGTAAAGAGCAGGACATCCTCGTGCTGGGAGTGAATCCGCAATACCAGCAGGTTCGGCGGATCATCGTCAGCAGCGGGAGATTTTTCGACCAGGAGGATTCGCAGTCAGGCAATAAAGTCGCCCTGATCACCGACAGCCTCGCACTGCGCGAATTCGGCTCGCTCGATCTCGCGCCGGGACAATCCATCAGGATTCAGGAAGTCCCCTTCGTCATCATTGGCACCTTCCGTGAAAGCGTGGATACGCTGGGCCGCTCCGAGATCGAAGACGATACTGTGCTGATTCCGTATACGGTTGCGCACTCCATCACGGGCACATCGTACGTAAACCAGATTTATTTCTCGATGTCCAGTTCCGGCGCGATTCCTTCCGCCACCGAGAGCATACAGAAGGCCATCGCTGCGCGGCATCGGGCGGAATCGGTGTACAACGTCGGCAACATGACCGAGGTACTCAGGCTGGCCAACAAAACTGCCAATGCGTTTACCGCCGTGCTGCTGCTGTTTGCAGCCGTGACACTCATTGCGGCCGGCGTCGGAATCATGAACATCATGCTGGCCACGGTGCATTCGCGCATCCACGAAATCGGCGTGCGCAAGGCGATTGGAGCCACCCGGCGCGCAATTCTCCTGCAGTTTCTGTCGGAGGCGGTGCTGGTGGCTCTGCTCGGCGGCCTGGCGGGTACGGTCGTCGGCCTGGGAATACCGGTGTCGATCCGTTTTTTCACCAGTTATCACGTGCCGGTTTCGATCATCTCGGCCGTAATTGCGCTGCTGGTTTCCTGCATGGTTGGGGTGACCTTCGGGATCACTCCCGCCCAGAGTGCGTCGCAACTCGATCCTGTGGAGTGCCTGCGGCACGAATAGCAGCTGTCTGGCTGGAGGGGTGCCAGTCGAGCGGAAGGGATGGCGGTTGACTCAAAAACATATTGCCCTTTTGCTGCTGATTGCCGTGGCGGCCATTCTGGTACACGGTTATCATCCCGCGGTCGAAGACGGCGAACTCTACCTCCCGGGGATCAAGAAGGACCTGAACCCTGCACTTTACCCTTTCAATGACCAGTTCTTCATGTCGCATGCGCGCATGACGCTGTTCGATGAACTGGTGGCCTTCACCGTCCGCATCTCACATCTGCCGTTTGATTACGTAATCCTCGTCTGGCACATTGCCTGCGTTTTTCTTTTTCTCCTCGGCTGCTGGCGTGTGGCCCACATCTGCTTCAGGAGCGATCTGGCAGCCTGGGGAGGCGTCGGCCTTGTTGCGTCCATGCTGACCATTCCGGTGGCGGGCACGGCGCTATACATCATGGACCAGTATTTGACTCCCCGGGATCTTTCCACGGCCGGCATCATGCTCGTATTGCCGGAAGCACTGCGGGGCAGGTTATGGCGTGCTGTCATCGGGATGCTGCTCATCGCACTCATCCACCCGCTGATGTGCGTCTTTGGGTTCACCCTGCTCGCTTTTCTTTATTTTCAGGAGCGGCGCTTGGCCGCAATGGCCGGCAAAGTAAATAGCGCGGTAGCAGTCATGCTGCTTCTGCCCTTGCCCTTTCTTGCGTCGCCCTCCAATATCTATCGCCACCTTCTGCGGACGAACGATTCCTATTTTCTGGTGTTGCGCTGGCCGTGGTATGAGTGGGCGGGAATCGTCGTTCCGTTTTTGCTGCTGTGGTGGATGGCTCATTACGGAAAAAGTCACGGTCTGCGTCAGGTTGAGGCGCTTAGCCGCAGCCTGGTGATCTTTGGAGCGGTTTTCTTCGTGGCAGCACTTCTTTTGTGCATTCCCCGGCTTGCAGGCCTGGCGCTGTTGCAACCAATGCGCTGCCTGCACCTCATCTTCATCCTCCTGTTTGTCATGCTGGGTGGCGTACTGGCCGAGTCGGTGTTGAAGTCGCAGCTTTGGCGATGGTTTGCAGTGTTTGTGCCGCTCTGCCTTCTGATGTTCCTTGTGCAGCGCCAACTTTTTCCGGCGAGCGAACATCTGGAGTTGTCGGGCCGGGCCTCAGGAAACCGCTGGGTGCAGGCTTTCCAGTGGGCACGTAGCCACACGCCCCGCAACGCTGTTTTCGCTCTCGATCCCGATTACATGAACCTGCCGGGGGAAGATGAGCATGGTTTTCGCGCCATCGCGGAGCGCAGCACGCTGGCTACCATTCACGATAACGGCGGTGTCAGCATGTTTCCCGCTCTGGCGCAGAACTGGTACGCGCAGTTGCAGGCGCAACAGGGATGGAGAAGCTTCCACCTCCAGGACTTCCGGCGCCTGCAAAGTCAATACGGGGCGACCTGGGTAGTCCTGCAGAACCGAGAGGTCCCGGGCTTGTCCTGTCCCTATTCGAATGACACGGTAATGGTCTGTCGCCTGGACTGATGGTTCCGGCACCGCCATAATACCCGACTGGCCGCATCGCGGCGACTGATGCAAAAGTTGCCAGGTCCTCCAATCGGGACGCTCGCCTCTGTTGAATTTTTGCGCAATTGCCTGGAAAGGCGGCCTCAAGCTGGCGTCGCAAAGCCCCGCCTCCGTGATTTTGTAACCCATCCTGTTGCGAAATCCATCACGGCCGGGGGTGACTCGCATCACTGCTTCCCCCAAATCCATGTCTCACACTGAGATCGTACTCACAGAGCCACGCGTGAAAACCGTGTGGCTTAGGCTCCGGTGGTTACCGGAGGGTGAGTTGGATGTGCAGTTTTTATACAGTACGGCTTTTCATACACGTCACACGGGAGATCTCATGAAGAAGGTCATCTTAGCTGTTCTGGTTATTGCATTTGTTCTCTTCTTAGCGCTGCCGAACCTGTCCTGGGCACAGGAGGAAGTCTACAAGGCAAAATGCGCCGCCTGCCATGGCGCAGACGGCAAAGGCACAGCGGCCGGCGTGAAGATGGGAGCACCGGCATTCTCGTCGCCCGCAGTGCAGAAAGCAGGCGACGCCCAGCTGGCGGACTATATCGAGAACGGCGGACCGCAGAAGAAGCCCATGCACGCTTTCGCCAACAAGGGCGTCAGCGCTGCTGATGCTGTGAAGCTGGCTACTTACGTGAAAACGCTGAAGTAGCCGCACGGTTCGGTCCGCCAGCGGCCATGCCGGCCAGGACTGGCGGACCCACCACCGAGTAATCGCCCGACGGCGCTGTCCTTCGGCGCCGCTTCACCTGCCGAAATCGGCTGGCCCCGCCGGGGCGATCGGCCGCGACCCGCTACTTCCCGTACTCGTTGCGGCCCTGGAGAAACCCTGATGAGCAAAGGAATCCTCTACGATGCCACGATGTGCATCGGCTGCAGGCAGTGCGAGCAGGCCTGCGCCACGGAAAACGGCTTGCCTTACGACGACAAAATCGCGGCCGAGGAGTTCACCTCGGTGCACAAATTTACCGCCGTCATGACCCGGGGTGACAAGTTCATGCGCCGTATTTGCATGAACTGCGATGACCCCGCCTGCGCCTCCGTCTGTCCGGTAGGCGCGATGAAGAAGACCGCCCTCGGGCCGGTGACCTATGACAAGAGCAAATGCATGGGATGCCGCTATTGCGTGGCCGCCTGTCCCTTCCGCGTACCCAGGTACGAATACGAGAAAGCCATTCCCGGCGTGCGCAAGTGCATCATGTGCAGCAAGCGGGTGGCGGCGGGCAAGCAGACGGCCTGTGCCGAAATCTGTCCGACCGGCGCTACCAAATTCGGCGAACGGGACGAGCTGCTGGAAGAGGCCAGGAAGCGTATTCACGACAAGCCGGACGCCTACCTCCACCACATCTTCGGTGAAACCGAGGTTGGCGGCACGTCGGTATTGCTGATCTCTTCCGTCCCCGTCAGCCTCTTTGGCTATCCCACCGACCTGACCGAGCGCGCCCTGCCCATGTATACCTACCAGGTGCTGTCGCGCATTCCCGACTTCATTCCCCTCTTCGGCACCATGCTGGGCGGCATTTACTGGATCACCCATCGGCGCCAGGACGTCGCCGAAGCGGAAGCCAAAGAAAAAGAGTCCAAAGGCGGTGCCCGATGACAGTTCCCCGCATTCGTTTCACCTTCTGGAAGGCCGTGTTCATCGTCATCATGGTGGCCGGCGTCTACTGCACGTTTCTCCGCTTCCTGGGGGGACTGGGCGCGTCCACGCATCTGTCCGATCAGTTCCCCTGGGGATTGTGGATCGGCTTCGATGTGATGTGCGGCGTCATGCTGGCGGCCGGCGGATTCACCCTGGCCACGGCAGTGGAGATCTTCAATATCGAGCGCTTCCATTCTGTTGTGCGGCCAACCATCCTGACCGCGTTCCTCGGCTACCTGCTGGTTTGCGCCGCGCTGATGTATGACCTCGGCCTGCCGTGGAACATCTGGCACCCGCTGATCATGCGCAATCCGCACTCGGTCATGTTCGAGGTAGCCTGGTGCGTGATGTTGTACACCACGGTGCTGGCGCTGGAGTTCCTGCCCATCGTGCTGGAGCGCTTCCGGCTGAACCGGGCACTGAAGGTCATGCGCAGCCTCATGGTAGTTTTCGTCATACTCGGCGTGCTGCTCTCGACCCTGCATCAGTCGTCGCTGGGCACGCTGTACCTCATCATGCCCAACAAGCTGCACCCTTTCTGGTGGAGCCCGCTGCTGCCGGTGTTCTTCTTTATCTCGGCGATTGCGGTGGGACTGGCGATGACCATCTTCGAGTCTTCCATGAGCTCGAAATATTTCGGGCGCGAACTGGAGCTTCCGATCCTGCGCGACCTGGGACGCGCGCTGGTGGTGGTGCTGGCGCTGTACGGTATCCTGAAGTTCGAAGACCTGTATCACCGCAATGCGCTGAAGCTGGTATTCGTCTCCAGCTACGAACAGCGGTTTTTCCTGCTGGAGATCTTCCTTTCAGTCCTGATTCCCCTGGGCATGCTGCTGTTTCCAAAGATCCGCGAGAGTGCGCAGGGCCTGTATCTGGCGGCCGTGCTTTGCCTGCTTGGCTTTGTAACCAACCGGCTTAACGTCACCATCACCGGCGTGGAAAACGCCGTGGGCGGACGCTATACGCCGAAGTGGACCGAAGTCGTGATCACGGCCATGTTCGTTGCGCTGGGGTTTGCCATCTTTGGTCTGGCTACCAAGTACTTGCCGATCTTCCCCGAGGAGAAGGAACACACTCCGGCAATTGGCAGGGAGCAAGCAGCGGTGACGGAAATCGCGGTGCCTGTCCATGCAGGTGACTGAAAAGTCGGACCGGGGGCCCTCCGCAAGCGTCCAGGGAGCCCCCGCTTCGCGCCCGCGGTGGTTTCAGCGGCTGGGGCAGAGTATCAGCGCAAAGCTGATGATCTCCATTTTTGTCGTGCTGATCATCATCTTCGGACTCCTCGGCTACTTTACCATTCAGGACCAGCGCAAGCATCTGGATGAAGCGGCCCTGGTCAGTGCCGAACAGCAGAGCGAAGTCCTGCGACGCAGCGCTTCCCGATACATGCTCCGGAACGACCGCATCGGCCTCTACGAAATGATGCTGAACATGGCGGACCAGCCGGGCATGGTGCGGGTGCGCATCCTGAACCCCCAGGGGCTGGTCAGCTACTCCACCGACCCCAAAGAAGTCGGCGCCATGGTCGACAAGAGCGCCGAAGCCTGTTATGGATGCCATGAAAAATCGAAGCCGCTGGCGCGGCTGAACCGCTCCGACCGCTTCCGGGTCTATCGCGCCGACGGCTCGCGGGTGCTGGGCGTCATCACCCCGATCGAGAATGAGCCTGCCTGCTCCAATGCGGCCTGTCACGCCCATCCGAGAGGGCAGCAGATCCTGGGCGTGCTGGATACCAATCTCTCGCTCGCCAAAGTCGATCAGGGCCTGCGCCGCGAGAGTCGCGAACTGTTGGCCTACATGGCGGTCGCTTTGATCGCCGTCCTGTTCCTGAGCTGGCTGTTCATCTGGAAGGTCGTGCGCAATCCGCTGCGGGAGCTGGAGGTCGGCACCCAGCGTCTGGCGAGCGGCAAACTCGGCTATCAGATAACGGTCCACTCGCGAGATGAAGCCGGGGAACTGGCGCAGTCGTTCAACGACATGAGCAACCGCCTTCAGGTGGCGCAGGTTGAAATCACCGCATGGGCGCACACCCTGGAGCAGAGGGTCGAGGAAAAGACCCGCGAACTCAAGCAGGCACACCAGCGCATGCTACAGGTGGAAAAGATGGCGACCATTGGCAAGATGGCGGCGGTGGTCGCCCATGAAATCAATAATCCCCTGTCCGGAATCCTGACGTATTCCAGGCTGGTGAAGCGCTGGATTGAGAAGACAATCCAGCCTTCTCCCCGCCAGGAAGAGATGAAGAGCTCGCTGGACCTGATCGCCGGCGAGAGCAAGCGCTGCGGCGAACTGGTACGCAACCTGCTGAGCTTTTCCCGTGTTTCGCCCATGAATCTCTCCTGGTGTGACCTGAACCAGGTCATCGACCGCTGCACGCGTCTGGTGCAGCACAAGTTGGAACTCGGCGGCATTCAGCTCAATCTCGATCTGGCCGCCGAGCTGCCGCCCACGCATTGCGATCCGGCGCAGATCGAGCAGGTGGTTCTCGCCATCGTGATCAATGCCATTGATGCCATGCCCCAGGAAGGAAACCTGTGGATCAGCACGCGGGTGCAGGGCGGAGAAATCGAACTGATCGTCCGCGACGACGGCATCGGTATCCCTGAGGAGCATCTGGCGCACATCTTTGAACCCTTCTACACGACCAAGGAGGCGGGCGGCTCCGGGCTGGGGCTGGCCATCAGCCAGAACATTGTGGAGCGGCACGGAGGACACATCGAAGTGAGCTCGGTGGTCGGCGAGGGGACAACTTTCAGGATCCTGTTGCCGATTGACAGCCAGCCGCCGGCGGCCACGGAAAAGCGGGACCGCACGCTGGCTGAGGTGAGGTAAAACATGACTGAAGGCAAACTGCTGATTGTTGACGATGAACTCAGCGTGCGCGACTCGCTGGCCAAATGGTTTACCGAAGAGGGCTACGAGGTAGCCACGGCAGAGAGCGCCAGCGAGGCCCTTACCCGCGTAGCTGAGCAGACGTTTGACGTTGCCCTGGTGGACATCAAGATGCGCGGCACCGACGGAATCGAGCTGCAGCGGCGGCTGCACGAGATCTATCCCGACATGCTGGTGATCATCATGACGGGTTATGCCTCGGTGGAGACCGCCGTAGCAGCGCTGAAGAACGGCGCTTATGACTACGTTAACAAGCCGCTCGACCCCGACGAGATCGCTCACCTGGTGGCGAAGGCGGTGTCACATCGCCGCACCCAGCAGGAGAACGTGCGGCTGAAGGAAACCGTCGCGGAGATTGCCCCTCCCACCGACATCATCGGGCAAAGCGCGGCCATGAAGCACGTGTTTGACGCCATTGAAACCGTGGCTCCTACCGATGCGACCGTACTGGTGACGGGCGAGAGCGGCACCGGCAAGGAGTTGGTCGCGCGCGCCATACACGCGGCCAGCCCGCGCCGCTTCCATCCCCTGGTTGTGATTCACTGTGGCGCGCTTACGGAAACCCTGCTGGAGAGCGAGCTCTTCGGCCACGAGAAGGGCGCCTTTACCGGCGCGCAGTATCGCAAGAAGGGCAAGTTCGAGATTGCCGAGGGTGGGACGGTTTTCCTCGATGAAATCGGAGACATCAGCCTGAAGACGCAGACCGACCTCCTGCGCGTATTGCAGGAGCGCGAGATCGTGCGGGTGGGTGGCAACCAGACGATCAAGGTGGATTTTCGCGTGGTTGCGGCGACGAACCGGAATCTGGAACAGCTGATCGAGGAAGGAAAGTTCCGTCCCGATCTGTACTACCGGCTGAATGTCTTCCACATCGAGATGCCGCCGCTGCGCGAACGCCGCGAAGACATTCCCCCGCTGGTGGACCATTTTGTGCGCAAGTTCTCGCGCGAGATGGGGAAGAAAATCACCCGCGTTGCGCCGGTGGCCATGAACGCTCTGCAGCAGTACGGCTGGCCGGGAAATGTGCGCGAACTGGAGAACGCGGTGGAGCGTGCGATGGTGGTCGCCCAGGAGCCGGAGCTGCGCGAACAGGATTTCGTGCTGAAAGCCAGAAACGGCTACGGCCTTGCCGTGGGCGACGTGCGTAGCCTGCAGGATGTGGAGCGCGCGCATATCCTGCGCGTTCTGGATGAATGCAGCGGCAATCAGACCCGGACAGCCGAAGTGCTCGGCATCGACCGAGTCACGCTGCACCACAAGCTGAAGAAGTACGGCTGGAATCGCAAGGAAAAAGAGCAACTGACGACAAGCGGTGCCTAGCGCGTTGCCCAGGCACGTTCTGGCACTGGGATCGACGGGTACTCAGACCCTCGCAGACGGCGGCAGGAAACGGGATTTCTGTTTGGCGGCTGCGCGCTGACGGCAGAGGCTGAATGCTGATTGCGGGCTGAGGACGCCGGCGGCCTTCTTCCATGAAGAAACTCCAACTATTACCGGTCGGCTCAATCGATGCTCTCCTGCTGGAGTGGCTGGGGCAGGCCCTCTGCGAGAAGTTCCGCGTGCCTGCGGAGATCCTTTGGCCCGGGCTCGATCCTGCCTTTGCCCTTCACGCCGAACGCCAGCAGTATCACTCTTCCGAGATTCTGGCCAGCATGCAGCGATACATTAACGGCAGCACATGGCGGCTGCTCGGGATCACGCAGTTCGACCTGTACATTCCCATTCTGACCTTCGTTTTCGGGGAGGCACAACTGGGCGGGACTTCGGCTGTTGTTTCCTATCACCGGCTGCAGCAGGAATTTTACGGGTTGCCGCAGGATCCGGACCTGCTGGCGAATCGTCTACTGGTCGAGGCCGTGCACGAGCTGGGACATACCTTGTCCCTCACTCACTGCCATGACTATCAGTGCGCCATGGCGCCTTCTCATGCCGTGGAGTGGATTGACATCAAGGACAGCGGCTTCTGCGAGGATTGCCTGGGCCGGGCGCTGCTGGCGGTCTGAGAGACCTGCTGATGAGACCCCTGGGCGAACGTGCTTTCCGCGGCGACAGACTTTACAGCTCCGCTTAAAACGGACGCCTGAACTTATTGGCGGTGTCGGGGCGTCCAGAAGGTAATCATCTCCTGCCGGCTCTGGATTCGTCGCTCCAGCGCCAGCTGAACAGATGATCGCCGTGCTCGGCAACCATTGCCGTGACCGCCATCACCCCCATCACCAGAAAAATCGCAAAGAAAACGACTGCAATCACTAACACTGGCATACCACACCTCTGCAGCCATTGTGCGCAGCCAGTGAACGTGCCTTCCGTGATTGCAATCACATCTGAGTGTGATCTGAGCGCATCGGCATCGCGCCCTGCGAGGAAGGCCGGCAGCCGCGGAAGAGCGGCTTAAGACAAACGGGAGCCTTCTGCGCCGGCTATGCAAGCGTGGCGATCTGCTCGTCCAGAGCCGCCAGCGTGCGGCGCAGCAGTTCACCATAGCGGGGATCCGTGTTGCGCTCCAGCTGCTGGAGGATGCGCTTGCGCGAAAGCAGCAGGTTCTGCTTTCTCCAGGCGGTCTGCCGCTCCTCAGGGGAGACAGGAAAATGCCGGGCTGAGAGTTCCGCCTGGGATTCTTCGATCTGAGATTCGACAGACTTACTCTCCCACCCGCGGGCCATGGTGTCATTATAGTTGTCCATCGGCACGACGAGTCTGAGGAATCCACCCGGGCGACGCTTTCTCCGTGTGGAACAGCTGTCTGCAGGGCGAACCCAGGTCCGCAGAAACAGTGGTTGCTCTCAAAAGCGCGTTGTCTCCCGATTCGGGAATCACGGGGTCTCCGGGTGCACAGAATCATTGACGGCACCCGACTCTGCCAATCAAAGTAACTTCAGGTGGTTACCTGATGCGTATTCTGGTGGTCGAGGACGACGCTCCCCTCGCCAGCTTCGTCCGCAAAGGCCTGGAGGCCGAGCATTATGCCGTCGATGTGGCCTCCGATGGCGAGCTGGCCCGGCAGATGGCCGCCGAGAGCGACTACGATCTGATGATCCTGGACCTGAACCTGCCCCGGCTGGACGGCATCGGGGTGCTGAACAGCATTCGTCCCCGGAAGCCGTCGCTGCCGGTCCTGGTGCTGACCGCGCGCAGCCGCATCGAAGACCGTGTTCAGTCGCTTGATTCCGGCGCTGACGATTGCCTCACCAAGCCGTTCTCTTTTACCGAGCTATCGGCACGTGTGCGGGCGCTGCTGCGCAGGGGTCCGCGCACCGTGGAAACCGTGCTGCGAGTGGCCGACCTGGAGCTGGACCGTATGGCGCGCCGTGTAGAACGTGGCGGCCGGGCCATTGAGCTTACCTCCAAGGAATTTGCGCTGCTGGAATACCTGATGCGCAACGCCGGCCGCCGGGTCACCCGTGCCATGATTGTGGAACACGTCTGGAATCTGTCGTTCGACACCAGCACAAACATCGTCGACGTGTATATCAACTACCTCCGCAAGAAGATCGACGGTGACTATCCCGTCCACCTCATTCATACGGTCCGGGGGGTGGGATACGAACTGAGTTGCCGCTCCGGGGTTCTGGTGTGACAGCGGGCGCCGGAACCGCAAAGCAGGATTTCGACTGCCAGCGCCGATTTGTATCCGAGCTCTTTCACAGCCTCAGCCAGCCGCTGACGGCGCTTCACTGCTCGCTCGATCTTGCTCTTCAACGTGAGAGCACGGTCGAGCAGTTGCGCGCGAGCATTCAGGCCGCCTGCGAGAGCGCCGAGTGCCTGCGGCAACGGCTGCTGCTGGTGCGCGCGATGGCCGATGCCACCGACCCGGGCGACCTCTCCTCCCCGACCGACCTGAATGAACTGCTTCGCGACCTGTGTCAGGACATGCTGCCACTGTTCGAGTCTGCCGGAAAGAGACTCGAAGTTGAACTGGAGTCCGGCCCACTTCCGGTTCGCGGCGACAGGACGCGGCTGATGCAGGCCCTGTTCTACTTTCTGGAGTATCTCTTCCGCCATTCCGTTCCGGGCTCGGCGGTAACAATACGGCTGGGGCGTCAGGACAGCCGGGCAGAAATCACTGTCGCCGCCGTCGGCTGCCCGCAACTGGAGGCATGCGAAGTTGGGGCGGTCGCGCCCGCCTCCTGGGAGACGGAAATTTTCCGTCGCAGTTTCCTGGCCGCGGGCGGAGAGGTCACGCCGGGCGGCACGACACCCGATCGAAGTGTCTGGCGCGCGACTTTGGAACTGGCATAGCTCACGGCTACCGCCGGATGTGCTGCTTCCCCGGTTTCTGCGTTTTTCCCCACTTCCTGGCAACTTCTAATCTTCGCCTAATGTTCGTCTAACATCCGCGCTGGTAAAAAATCTGTATGACAACCCCACTGTCTTCATTTGCCTACCCCGATCCCGCGGTGATCGTAGCCAGTCCGAACGCCGGGATCCGCAAACAGATTTTGCAGAACCTGACGCTGTCGCGCATCAATGCGGCCGAGGCGCTGGGCGGCGCCGAAGCCCTGGGCAAACTGGAGAACAGCGAATGCCAGCTGCTCTTGCTGGACCGGAAACTGCCCGATCTGGACGCGGAAGAGCTGCGGCAGATCATCCACCGGCGCTTTCCCGGCATCGACGTCCTGCTGCTCGACGACGCGGGGAACCCGGCGCTGCCCGCGGAATGGCGCAGCTCGAGCGCGCTGCATCTGTTCGAGACCATGCGGCGCTGGCAGGCTCCGGCCTCCGGGCCGGCGAAGCCGCCGGCCGCCGTCGCCCCATTGCCGGGCATGGTGGGCCAAGCCTCATGCATGGCAGCCGTCTATCGCATGGCACGGCTGGTGGCGCCACGCACCACACCGGTGCTCATCACCGGCGCCACGGGAACAGGCAAGGAAGTGCTCGCCGGCGCAATCCACCAGCTCAGTCCGCGGGCCGGCAAGCCATTCGTGGTGATCAACTGCGCAGCCATTCCGGAAGCGCTGCTGGAATCCGAACTGTTCGGCTATGTGCGCGGCGCTTTCACCGGCGCGGTGCAGTCGCGACTGGGACGGGTTCACGCTGCCCACGGAGGTACGCTGTTTCTGGATGAGATTGGCGAACTGCCGCTGGGAATCCAGGCCAAGCTGCTGCGCTTTCTCGATCAGGGCGAGGTACAGCGCCTGGGCAGCTCCGACCTGTTCCGTGTCGACGTGCGGGTAATCGCGGCAACCAACGCCAATCTCGCCGAACTGGCCCGGAACAGACAGTTCCGCGAAGACCTCTACTACCGGCTATCGGTATTTCCGATCGCGCTTCCTTCCCTGTCGGAGCGCCCGGGCGACGTTGCTGCCCTGGCCCACCACTTCCTGCGCAGGTTCCAGGCGGGCAATGGTGGCGATGGAGGCCTGCCTTCGGAATCCCTGCGCCTGCTGGAGCAGCATTCCTGGCCGGGCAACGTGCGCGAGCTGCAGCACGTTCTGGAGCGCGCTGCGATCCTCGCGGACGGTGGAACCATACTTCCCGAACATCTCGGTCTGCCGGCGGACAACGCCGGCGTGGCGTCCGGGCAGTGTGCATAAACCTCATCTAATCCGCGGCGGGCGCGATCGGCAACCGTCGTGCAGGAGAAGCCAGGCAGATGTTGCCCAGTACACAGTGCGTGGCTGACCGGCAGGTGGCCCGCAGCGAGCGCGACCGCACCGGCCAGAACAGGGACAGAGCGAGCCATCCCATTATCGGCTCCTCTCCGGCGCTGCTGACGGCGCTGGAGCGGGCGCGGCAGGCGGCCCGCAGCGGCGCCGACGTCCTGCTGGAGGCCGAGAGCGGCACCGGCAAGGAACTGCTGGCCCGTTTCGTTCACGACGAGAGTGCGCGCGCCGGGCACCCCTTTGTCGCCATCAGCTGTGCCGCCGTTCCCGAAAGCCTGCTGGAGAGCGAGCTGTTCGGTTATGTGCGCGGCGCCTTCACTGGAGCGCTGGGCAGCAATCCGGGAAAATTCGGCATGGCGTCCGGCGGGACCCTGTTGCTCGACGAAATTGCCGAGATGCCCCTGGCGCTGCAGCCCAAGCTGCTGCGCGTGCTCCAGGAGCGTGAGTTTTACCGCCTGGGAGACAGCCGGTCCGTTACCGTCGATGTGCGCGTGATTGCCAGCACCAATCGCCACCTGCACTCGCTGGTACGGGAGGGCCGCTTCCGCGAGGACCTCTACTACCGCCTGAACGTCATTCCGCTGACCCTGCCTCCGCTGCGCGAGCGCGGCGAGGACGTCATCGAGCTGGCCGAGTTCTTTGTGGCGAAGTTTGCCTCCCCGGCCGCGCCGCCGCGCATAAGCGAGGCTTTTCGGAGCGCACTGCGAAGCCACTATTGGCCGGGCAACGTTCGTGAACTGGCCAACACGATCCGTCGGGCGGTGGCGCTTTGCGACGGCGACGAGATTGGCAGCGGCACACTGCCGGTCGGCGCGGCCGTGCCGCCGCCTGGCGACCTCTGCTGGCTGCGGCCGGGACTGTCGCTGCGCGAGTTGGAAAAGACCCTGCTGGAGATCACGCTGCATGCGACGGCGGGCAATCGCACCCACGCGGCAGAGTTGCTCGGCGTCAGCCTGCGGACGGTGCGCAACAAGATCCGCGAACACGGGCTGCCGCCGCGGAGGCTGTCATGAGTCTGGTGGACTCTTCCCTGATTTCCCTGCTGGTCCGAGCGCTGGACCTGACGGCGCAGCGCCAGCAGCTGGTCGCCCAAAATATCGCCAATGTTGACACCCCGGGCTACCACACACGCGACATCGATTTTCGCGGGGAACTGCAGCGCGCACTGTGGGCCGGCCAGGCAGACCCGGCGGCGGGCGGCGCTCCCTTCGTGCGCGAGGTCCCGGGACTGATCGAACGTCCCGACGGGAACAACGTAAGCATTGATCGCGAGAGCCTGCTGATGGCCGGCGATCAGCTCCAGTTCCAGACCGAAGCGGCGCTGCTGCGCTCCGAATTCAGCCGCCTGCAGGAGGCGATCAGCGGCGGAGGCGGACAATGAGTCTTTTCGGGCTTTTCCAGATCAGCGGCTCCGCCCTCGCTGCCGAGCGTCTCCGCGCCGAGGTGGCCACCAGCAACCTGGCCAATGCCGAGACCACCCGCACCCCGGAAGGCGGACCCTACCACCGGCGGATGGTGACCTTCACCAGCCAGCCGGGCTCGCAGTTCCACCTGCTGCTGGCGAATTCGCTGGCCGCCGAAGGCGGCGCAGGGGGAGTACGGGTGGCCGGGGTGGTGGAAGACCCCACGCCTCCGCAGCGCCGTTACGAGCCCGGTCATCCCGATGCTGACGCCGATGGGTACGTCTCGTATCCGGCGATCAATCCGCTGCAGGAGATGGTGGACCTGATGGGGGCCGAGCGCGCTTACGAACTGAACGCCAGCGCGGTTCAGGCCGCCAAGCAGATGATCCAGCAGTCACTGCAGATCCTGAAGTGAGGCTGTAGGACAGCAGCATGAACGTCAATCTCGCCAATCCGGGTATCAGGATCCTGCCGGCCGACCTGCCCGAAGCGGGGGCACCGGGCGCTGGCGGGGAAGAGGGTTTCGGCGAGAGCCTGAAGCAGGCGGTCGCGGCGGTGGACAACCTGAGCCTGGACGCGCGCTACAGGGTGAGCAGCCTCATCCAGGGCAGCGGGGCGGACGTCCATGACGCCATGATCGCGGTGGAGAAGGCCGATCTGTCGTTCCAGCTCATGCTGCAGGTGCGTAACAAGGTGGTGCAGGCATATCAGCAGATCGCCAGCATGCAGTTCTAGGACATAAGACGTGGTGAAGGGCAATCTCACACTGGCGCAGCTGAAGCAGCAGGCAGGGGAGTTCTTCACCGGCCTGACGATGAAGCAGCGCGCCCTGCTGGCCGGCTGCGCCGTGGCGGTAGCCGCCACCCTGTACGTCTTCGTCCAGCTGATCGGCCGCCAGGACTACCGCACGCTTTATTCCGGACTGAATCCTGCCGACGCGCAGGAGATCACGGCGTCGCTGGCGGCGAGGAAGATTCCCTTTGAGCAGTCGGCTGACGGCTCCAGCATCCTGGTGCCAGCCGACCGGCTGGACAGCGCCCGCCTGGAGGTGGCCTCGCAGCCCATGCCGCACAGCGGTCGGCTGGGTTTCGAGCTGTTCGACCGGCCTAACTGGGCGGGCAGCGACTTCAGCGAGAAGGTGAATTACCAGCGCGCGCTGGAGGCGGAGCTGGAGCGCACGCTGGGCACGCTGAGCGAGGTTTCGGCGGTGAGGGTCCACCTGGTCATGCCCGCCGAATCGCTGTACAGCGAGCGCGACCGCAGCGCCAAGGCCTCGGTGATGGTGAAGCTGCGCCGCGGCAGCCTGCCACAGCAGGAAGACACAGCCATCCGGCAGCTGGTAGCAGGGGCGGTGGACCGCCTCACTGCGGAGAATGTGGTCGTGGTCGATGCGGACACCAACCTGCCGCTCAACCGTTTCGCAAGCGCTCCCGGCGAAGGCGGCGGCTCCGGGCTCGATCAGGAGCTGGCCAGGAGGGTGGTGGAGACGCTGGAGCCGGTGGTAGGTCCGCAGGGGGTGCGCGCCAGCGTGCACGTCGAGTACGACTTGACCTCGGGCGAGGAGACCCAGGAAACATTTGATCCCGCCAGCGCCGTGGCGCTGAGCACGACCCGCAATGAGGAGACTGTGGGCAGCGCACCGCCAGGCGGTGTCCCGGGCACCAGCAGCAATCTTCCCAACGCAAAAGTAAGTACGCCCCCGAAGTCCGACCCGCAGACCCAGAGCTCCCGGTCGGAGAGCAGCACGTATGGCGTCAACCGTCTGGTGCGGCATACGATCCAGCCTGCGGGACGGATCAAACGCATTGCTGCCGCCCTGCTGGTGGACGATGCGGTCGAGATCGGGCAGAAAAACAATCAGCGGGTCGCCAGCCGGCGCCGGCGTACTCCCGAGGAGATGAAGCAGATTGAGGGGCTGGCGGCGGCGGCGCTTGGTATCGATCCCGGGCGCGGCGATCTGCTGGCCGTCGAGAACCTCTCTTTCCAGAGCCTGCAGCAGGACGCACCGCTGCCTCCCACGATGCTGGAAAAGATGCAGCGCACACTGCGCGAGTGGACATGGCTGCTGCGCTACCTCGCGCTGGCCAGCCTGTTCGGAAGCGTCTACCTGCTGCTGCTGCGTCCCATGAAGAAGCAGCTGCTGAGTGTGTTCCGGGAACTGCCATCGCGCTCCGGCGCCAGACTCATCGCCGCAGCCAGGGACCAGGCGGACGCCTCTGACCCGGGCTCGCCGCGGAACATTCCGGCCGGAGCTCCTGATGAGAGCCAGGGCCTGAAGAGACTGGCAGCGCTGAAGAAACAGATGGTAGAGACGGTCAGGAGCGAGCCGGCAGGCGCCTCCCGGCTGGTCCAGGGCTGGCTGCGTGAAGGCGGGGTGGAATGAGCAGCAGCGTAGCGGCCGTGCCGAAGCTCAATGGTATCCGCAAGGCGGCGGTGCTGCTCGTCCTGCTGGGCGAAGAAGCCGCGGCCGGCGTCTATCGCAATCTTTCGCCCACGCAGCTGCAGCGCCTGACCCGCGAGATCCGGGAGCTTGACGGCGTCCAGCCGGAGCTGGCCGCCGAGGTGCTGGAGGACTTTCACCGGCTCAGCCTCAGCCGGGAATATCTCGCCGAGGGTGGCGAAGGCTATGCGCGGTCGCTGCTGATGAAAGCCTTCGGCAGCGACGGCGCCCAAGCGGTGCTGGATGAGGCGGGCCGCGCCCAGCTGCTTACGCCCAGCCAGATGGAGGTGCTGCAGAGGGCCAATCCCAGGGAGCTGGCCCGCTTCGTGGAGGGCGAGCAGCCGCAGACGATTGCCATCATTCTCGCCTATCTGGATGTGAAGGCGTCCTCGGCCCTGCTGACGCGCCTGCCGGAAGCGGTCCGGGTGGAAGCGGTGAAGCGGCTGGCGCTGCTGCGCAACTTCTCCCCGGAGATGGCGCAGAAGGTCTCGCTCGTGCTGCACCGGAAGCTGCAGTCGCTGGGCGAGCAGAGCCGGCGGCTGTTTCCCGGGGTCAAGAGCGCCGCCGACCTGATGAACCGGCTGGAGCCGGAGGTCATGAAATCGGTGCTGGACTCGATCGAGGCGGAGAATGCCACCCTGGCGCTGAACATCCGCAATCTCATGTTCACCTACGACGACCTGCTGACGGTGCCCGCCGGCGGCATCCGCGAGCTGGTGGCGCGGCTGGACAAGAAGGTCCTTACCCTGGCCCTGAAGGGCTCCTCGGAAGAGATGCGCAACCACCTGATCAAGGCCATTTCGGCGCGCGCCTGGGAGATGCTGAAGGAAGACATGGAGGTCATGGGCCCGGTCCGCTCGCGGGAGGTAAACCGGGCGAAGGAGGAAGTGGTCGCGGTGGCGCGCCAGCTGGAGGCCGAAGGCAAGATCATTCTGAAGCCGGAAGCGGAGGACGAATTCATTGTCTGAGCGGGCGCAGCCATGGGGAACCGGCAGGGATACCCGGGTGCAGAGCTTTCGCTACCCGCCGATGCAGCCGCCGGGCCCTGTTTCGGCCGATGCACTGGCCTGGGGCGCGGCGGAAGGGCGTCCGGCGGACGACATGATGGCGCAGCGGGAGCGGGCAGCGGCGGCCGAAGCGGCGCGTCTCGAGGGCATGGAAGAGGGCCGGAGGCAGGCGGCTGCCGAGATGGCGCGGCACATAGAGCAGGAGCGAGCGGCGGTGGCCAGCGCACTGCAGGACTTCGCCGCCGGGCGCGCGGCTTATTTTTGTCGCCTGGAAAGCGAAGCGGCGCGGCTGGCGCTTTCCATCGCACGCCGCATCCTGCATCGCGAAGCACGCCTGGATCCGCTGCTGTTGGCCGGAGTGGTGCGTGTGGCGCTCGACCA
>Ga0335081_10007113_pt1 | contig 17869 bp, 18 predicted proteins | sample Lox_Sample_35_FD_206713 | JGI IMG/M metagenome (GOLD analysis project Ga0335081, IMG submission 206713) | Soil microbial communities from Loxahatchee National Wildlife Refuge, Florida, United States - Lox_Sample_3.5 | ecosystem: Environmental > Terrestrial > Soil > Wetlands | place: USA... | reverse complement strand
CCGATTTCACGCCCCTGGAGTTCCGGCAGCGTTTCACCGGCACGTTCGGCTCGGACGGGAGCACGATCAGCGGCGCCTGGGAGAAAGGCCGCGACGGTGGCGAGTGGGAGCATGACTTCGCCCTCACCTACCGCAGGGTCGGCTGACGTGGTTCCGGCCCGCTCCGGTTTTCGCCGCAGTAGGGTCTCCATGTGGACACCGTGGAGGTCAACCGACGGCTGGCCGCGCTGGGCCGGGAGGTGGTGTGACCGGCCGTCGCGATGGGGAGCTCGCTCGCCTCATCGAACGCAGCTCGGAACTGAAGCGGGGCCTGGTCGACTTCGCGTGCAGCCCGCGCCTGCGGCGGTCGATGGCCGTGGCCATGCGGGAGGCCGGCCTGGAGGAACTCGAGGAAGCCGATGCGATCAACACCATCGACTGGTTCGCGCTGCAGTACCGCATGCGGGACGGCAGGACCGTGGTGGACCGGTTCGTGGCGAGCCGGCCGGATCTGGATGCGGCGGACCGGGAGATGCTGCTCGGCTGGCGCGACCCGGTGGAGGGGATCTTCGAGATCCGGAGCAAGGACCGCGACGCGATCATCCTGCTGAACCTGAGCGGCAGGAAGCCGCGCTCGCCCGGCAGCCTGGCCGACGCCGGCTCCCGAACCTCCCCGGCGTGGACGTGCCCGCCTTCGCGTTTCCGCCCGGCCTCGCCGACGCTGAAACCGTCCGGATCATCTTCGACGATGTGGACGGGCTCAATATCTATCCGGAGTACGGCATGCTGCGGGACCTGTTCGGCGATCCGGCTCTCGTGGCCGACAAGTGGCACGCGGACGCGCTGCGGGGCTACCTGCGGTCGGAGACGATCGCGCCGCTGCCGTTGCAGCGCCTCGCCGCCGCCCACCCGGACACGGTGGACGTGGTGTTCCGGAAGATCCTGCGCCAGCCGGACTTCACCTGGGCCGAGCACGGCGAGGCGCTGATGCGCCGCCGGAAGGCCTCGTACTACCAGCGCGAGCCCCGTCCGGGCGTCTCGGTGATCGGCGACCGCCTGATCGAGCTCGCGTCCGGTAGTCGCCGGTAACCGCGACCGGGTATCTGGATAAACCGGGGGCGGATGTAGAGATCCGGCGGTCGGCTCCGACTGGTAACCGAGAGGGCGCACGCGGTGCCCCGGGCCGGAGAGGAGCCGGAGATGACCAAGGTAGTCGTGGCCATGTCGATGTCGCTGGATGGCATAGCGGGTCCGGAGTCCGCCGACGCGGACGGCATGGCGATCTTCACCGCCATCCTGGGCTGGCAGTTCCCGCTGCGCAGCTGGCAGCGGGAACAGGGCATGGAAGGCGGGGAGGACTCGGTGGACTCGCGGGTGTGGGCGGAGAACTTTGAGCGCTTCGGCCCGCAGGTCATCGGCCGGACGATGTTCGACTTCGGCTACCCGAACCGGGGGGTTCGGCTGTTCGACACTGACGAGGTGGATCTGCGTTGCGTCGAGACCATCCAGGGCGAGGGAGCAGTGCACCTGCGCTACGAAGTCAGGCGATGACTTCTGAGGAAGCGCCCGAGCTCTCCGGTTTGTCTTGAGTTGACCAGATGCTGCGCAGCGGGCGCAGGCCTTCCTCGACGTAGTACGCGATCGGGCGGACGCCGCCGTCGAGGTACCACTGTTCCAGCGCGCCGAAGTAGCCGAACACCAGGGCGTTGGCCGCCACGCGCGCCTGGGTCTCGGTCAGCCGGCCACCGGTCATCATCAGCGGGGCGATCCGCTGGCTGGCCCGGTCGAGCGCGGCGCACACCGCCGTGCGCACCGACGGTTCCTGGAAGAAATAGCGCACCCGGCGCCACGGGCCCCGCGGCATGTCCGGGGACTCGGGTGCCTGCCCGGCTGCCGCCTCGTACCTGAGCACGACCTGAATCATGCTGCCGACGGGATCGTTCACGTCCAGGATTTCTTCGACTTGGTACTGGCTCAAGCTGTCGAACTCGTCGGCGACGATGAGCCCTTCCTTGGTTCCGAAGTAGCGGTACACCGACGAGGGGGATACCTCGGCCGCCGCGGCGATCTCCTCGATCGTGACGGCGGCGAACCCGCGCTCGTCGAACAGGTCGAGCGCTCGCTCCTGGATCGTGCGCATGGCGCTGATCCGCCAGCGTTCACGCAGCCCGGTGGCCATGGGCGCAGGCTAGCAGACAGCCACGTGCTTCAGCAAGTAACTGTCAAAAAGCGTTTGACTCTCTGTTTGGACAGTCGTAGAGTCACTGTCTATGAGACAGTCACTATCTGAAAAGCGGAGTACCGACCTTCATGCACCGGAACCGGAGACGCGAGACTGGCGTGCGGCGGCCCGGGCTTTGACTCTGGCCGTCACGCTGTCGGCCGTCCTCGTGGTCGTGGCGATCATCGACCAGGTCGGCGGGCGCAGCCTCGCCGATCACGCCACCGCCATGTACGCGCCGTACGGCAAGCGACCGGATCCGAACCTGCTGTACGGCCTCGTCTACACCATCGCGGCGATCGGGGCGCTGCTGTGGCTGCTCGTGATCCGTTCGGTGCGGTCACGCAGGCGGTCGGCGCCGGTTCTGACCGTGGTCGTGACGGCGATCACCGCCGCGCTCGCCCTGCTCCTGCTCGTGACGACCGAGTACGGCGCGCAGATCTTCCCGCCGCTGTGGGGCATCCTGGCCATGCTGCCGCCCGCGGCCGGAATCCTCGCGGCCGTGCTGCTCCGTCGCCGCCGGGGCTAGACGAAATGGGCGTCGGCTTGATCTGGGTCGTGGTCGACGAGGCGGTCGCAGGTCGGGCAGTACCAGCGGGCCTCGATCGGGGTGCCGCAGGCGGAGTGCCGGGGCGCTTGCGCGGGATCGGCGTGTCCGGACCCCCAGTAAGCCAGCAGCCGGAGCGCCCCGGCGAGTTCCTGGCCGTTGGCCGTCAGGTGGTAGACGGCGCGGGGCGGCCGATCGGAGTAGGGCCGGGCTACGAGCAGTCCGTCACGTTCGAGTCGCTTCAGCCGGTCGGACAGGATGTTCGCGGCGATACCGGGGAGCTGGCCGAGCAGGTCGTTGAACCGCTGCGGCCCGCTGAGCAGCGCCTCCACGACCAGCAGAGTCCACCGGTCACCCACCCTGGCCAGCGCCTCGGACAGCGGCGATTCGGACACCGCCGATGAGGCGATTTCGCTCTGGGCCATAAAGCGATCGTAGTCGTCCGCATTGACACCCCGGTAGTTAGTAGTAACTTGCAAGTTACTACCTACTCGGAGGGTGCGACAATATGACGATCTTCGACGAGATCCAGGCCAGCATCGCGCGGCTAGCGGAGACCGCGGGCTCCTCGGTCGTGGGCATCGGCCAGCGGTGGGGCGCCGGCTCCGGCATCGTGCTCGGCGAGGGACAGGTGCTGACCAACGCGCACAACATACGAGGCAGCCAGGCGACGGTGACCTTCGCCGACGGACGCACGGCCGAGGGGACCGTGGCCGGGCACGACTTCGACGGCGACCTGGCCGTCATCCAGTCCGATACCGGCCAGGCGGCCGCGCTGCCGTGGGGCACCATGGCACCCTCCATCGGGATGGCGGTCTTCGCCCTGTCCAACCCGGGCGGGCGCGGGCTGCGGGTGACGTTCGGCACCGTCTCGGGCATCGACCGGAGCTTCCGCGGCCCCCGCGGCCTGCGCATCACCGGCAGCCTCGAGCACACCGCCCCGCTGCTGCCCGGCTCCTCGGGTGGCCCGGTCCTCGACACCGAGGGACACCTGCTCGGGATCAACACGAACCGCCTTGGTGAGGGCTTCTACCTGGCCATACCCGCCGACGAGGCGCTCCGCGGCCGGGTCGGCGCGCTCGCCCGCGGGGAATCGGTCCAGCCGCCGCAGCTCGGCATCACGATCACCCCCGGCCACCTGGCCCGGCGGATGCGGCGCGCCGTCGGCCTGCCCGACGCCGAAGGCCTGCTCATCCGGGACGTAGCCGAGGACAGCCCGGCCGCCCGCGCCGACCTCGCCCGCGGCGATCTGATCGTCACGGCCGCGGGCCAGCCGGTCCGTTCGGTAGATGACCTGTCCGGCGCGCTGCGGGCGGCTACCGACACCATCGAGCTGACCATTCTGCGCGGCACCGACGAGCGCACCATCCAGGTGAGGTTCGGCCAGCCGGAGGGATCAGCCTGAGGCTATGGCGCGGGGGCGCGTTTCTCGAAGAGCCCGGTCTGGTAGGCGAGTACGACCGCCTGGACGCGGTCGCGGAGGCCGAGCTTGGCGAGGATGTGCGTGACGTGTGTCTTGACAGTCGTCTCGCTGATGTAGAGCTGCCGCCCGATCTCGGCGTTGGACAGGCCGTCGGCGATGAGCCGGAGGATGTCTTGCTCTCGGGCGGTGAGCTCGTCCAGCTCCTTGGGCGGCGCGGGGCGAGGGATGCGGGTGAATTGCTTGATCACGCGCTTGGTGATCGCGGGTGAGAGGAGCGCGTCTCCCGCCGCGACCGTGCGCACGGCGGCGATCAGCTGTTCGGGAGGGTCATCCTTGAGCACGAACCCGCTCGCCCCGGCGCGGAGGGCTTCGTAGACGTATTCGTCGAGACCGAAGGTCGTGAGGATCAGGATCCGGGCGGCGGCGTCGGCGGCGATGATGCGCCGCGTCGCCTCCAGTCCGTCCAGCTCGGGCATCCGGATGTCCATCAGGATCACGGTCGGGTCCAACCGCGCGGCCCCGGCCACCGCCTCGAGCCCGTCTTTCGCCTCGGCCACCACGTCGATGTCCTGTTCGCCGGAGAGCAGCATCCGGAAGCCGGCCCGGACCATCGACTGGTCGTCGGCGATGAGGACACGGATCTTCATGACCCGTACTCGGTCAGCGGGAGTTGTGCGGTGAGGGTGAAGCCGCCGCCATTGGCGGTCGCGGTGCTCATCTCGCCACCGTAGAGCTTGACGCGCTCGTGGATCCCGATCAGCCCGTGACCACGGCCGTCGCTTCCCGCGGCTCCGTGACCGTTGTCGCTCACCTCGATGCGCAGCTGGTCTGAGGTGTACCTGAGGCCGACTTCGGCTTGGGTCGCGTGTGCGTGCCTGAGCGCGTTGGTGAGACCTTCCTGGACGATCCGGTAGGCCGAGATGTCGATCCCGCGGGGCAACTCGAGGGGATCACCGTCGACGTGCAACCGCACGGGGAGCCCGGCGCCTCCGATGTCCCGCAGCAGCGCGTCGAGACGGTCGAGCCCCGGCTGCGGTCCGAGCTCGGCGCGTTCCCCGTCTTCACGCATCGCGTCCAGCAGGTGACGCATCTCCGCCAGGGCGCCGCGCCCGGCCTGCTCGACGCCCATCAGCGCCTCGCGATCCTCGGCCAGCGCGGCCGGGAGCCGGTGCCGGACGGCTCCGACCTGGAGCACCATCACGCTGACGGCGTGGGCGACGATGTCGTGCAGCTCACGCGCGATCCGGGTCCGCTCCTCGGCCACCGCGATCCGCGCCGCCGTGTCCCGCTCCAGTTCGGCCTGGGTGGCACGTGACTCCGCCGCCTCGGCCCGCACGGCACGCTCGCGCACGACAAAGCCCGCCACCCAGCTGATCGCGAACTCGAGCGGGACGACGACGAGCTGGCTGGCGGGGTGTCCGGGGATGTTGGAGACGATGGTCACCGCGCCGGCCACGACGACCGCCAGGCCCAGCGCCGCCCGGCGGACGTCGCGGAGGTTCCCGAGCAGGAACGCGTCCGCCATTCCGACGGGGAACAGGGCGTCGGTGTACGGGATCAGCACCGGGTCGACGAAAGAAATCCCCGCGCCCAGCAGCCAGTACACCGCCGGACCCGCGAACGGAAAGCGCCGGCGCGCGAAGACCGCGAGCGCCAGGACCGCGATCGCCGGAACGCAGAACCACAGCGTCGTCTGCGGGGCTCCGGGCGAGCCGTGTCCGAGCACCACTTCGAACATGGCCGCGATGGCCAGGACCGCGACCAGCACGTCAAACCAGAAGCGGCGTGCGAGATCTCGGACTTGGCTCACGCGTTGAACGTACTCCACGCCCCTGGATCCCCGCCTCCTACCTAAGTAGGAGCACCGATCGTCGGCCGGTAGGAGCCGGAATCCGGCTTCCCGACGATGTGCATCCGGCGGCCGGGCCGTACGTTCGCTTCATGATCAACCCGACTCGCCTCACACCCAGGGCTTCCGCCTCGATTCCGGCGGTCGCCCTGCGCGATGTCCGCAAGGTCTACGGCCGGGGCGACGGAGCGGTCGCCGCCCTCGACGGCGTCAGCGCCGCACTCTCCCGGGGGTCGTTCACCGCGATCATGGGGCCCTCTGGCTCGGGCAAGAGCACGCTCCTGAACGTGGCGGCCGGGCTGGACCGGCCCACCTCCGGGACCGTTGCGCTCGGCGACGCCGACCTGGCACAGCTGAGCGAGCGGCGGTTGACGATCCTGCGGCGTGAGCGCATCGGGTTCGTCTTCCAGGCCTTCAACCTGCTGCCATCGCTCACCGTCGCGCAGAACATCGCCTTGCCGCTGCGCCTGGACGGTCGCCTGCCGCGACGCTCGGACGTGCGTGAGATCGCCGCCCGGGTCGGGCTGGAGAAGCGCCTGCGCGACCGTCCCTCACAGCTCTCCGGCGGCCAGCAGCAACGGGTCGCGATCGCCCGGGCGCTCATCACCCGGCCCGAGGTGGTGTTCGCCGACGAGCCGACCGGAGCGCTGGACACCCAGACCGGACGCGGGGTGCTCGCCCTGCTGCGCGGGGTCGTGGACGAGGACGGGCACACGGTGGTGATGGTCACCCACGACGCGGCGGCGGCGGCGCACGCCGACCGCGTCATGCTGCTCGCCGACGGGCGGGTAGCCGGGACACTCGACGCCCCCAGCGCCGACCAAGTCGCCGAACACCTCGCGCATCTGGGGGCCTAGCCATGCTGCGTCTCGCCGTTCTCAGCGCCCGCGGCCGCCTCGGCACGTTCGCCGGCGCGCTGATCGCCCTGTTCGCCGCGGCCGTGCTCTCGATGGCCTGGGGCATGCAGCTCGAATCCATCCTGCGCACCCATCCGCCCGTTGAGCGCTACGCAGGTGCTGCGGCGGTCGTGACCGGGCAGCAGCAGGCCGGCGCCGGCCACGGTGTCCCGCTCAGCGAGCGAGCGCGGGTCAGCTCTGCGCTCGCCGCGCGGCTGGCGGCGGTGCCCGGAGTCCGTTCGGCGATCGGCGACGTGTCGGTGCCCGCCGGGCTCGGCGACAGGGCCACGGTCGCGCACGGCTGGAGCAGCGCCGCGCTGACCCCGTACGTGCTGAGCGCCGGGCGCCCGCCCGCGGGGCCCGACGAGGTGGTCACCGGCTACCCCGCCAGGCTCGGTGCGCGGCTGACCCTCGCGGCCACCGGGCCCGCGCGCACGGTCACCGTGGTCGGCGTGGCCCGGCCCGGCCACCCCGTCTCCCAGCAGGCGGCGATCTTCCTGACCGACGCGGAGGCCACGCGGCTGGCCGGGCATCCGGGCCTCCTCGACGCGATCGGCGTGCTCGCCGCTCCCGGCTTCGACGCCAGCCGCCTGCTCGCGGCGGCCGGCCCTGCCGCCGACGGGGCGCAGGTGCTGACGGGGGACGCCCGCGGGGCGGGCGAGTACCCGGAGCTCGCGCTAGCCCGCACGACCTTGATCCCGGTGACGGCAGCGTTCGGCGGGCTGGCGGTGTTCATCGCGATCTTCGTCGTGGCCAGCACGCTGGGCCTGTCGATCCAGCAGCGCGAGCGCGAGATCGCGCTGCTGCGGGCGGTGGCCGCGACGCCCGGTCAGATCCGGCGCATGATCGCGTGGGAGGCGGTGATCGTCGCGCTGGTCGGTTCGGCCGCCGGGATCTGGCCCGGGATCGTGCTGGGCCGGGCCATCGCACGCGGGCTGATAGACCACGGCATCGTGCCGCCGAACTTCACCCTCGACTACGACTGGCTGCCCGCCGCCGCGGCCATCGCCGGCGGAGTCGCCGCCGCGCTGATCGCGGTGCTGGCCGCCGGGCGGCGTGCCGCCCGCGTGTCGCCGACGCTCGCGCTCACCGACGCCGCGGCCGAGCCGCGGCTGCTGGGGCCCGGGCGGGTCGTCGGCGGGCTGGTCGCGCTCGCCGCCGCGATCCCGCTGTTCGCGGTTTCGGCCACCACCACCGCGCCGGACACAGCCGCGGCGACGTCGGAGCTGAACGCGATCTTCCTCGTGGTGGCGGCCGCCTTCCTCGGCCCGATCGTGCCGTACGTGGTCGCCCGGCTGCTGGCACCGCCGCTGGCGGCGTTCTCCCCCGTCGGCGGGTTCCTCGCCTCCGCGAACCTCGGCGCCGCTACCCGGCGGTTCTCATCAGCCAGCACTCCCCTGGTGCTCACGATCGCCTTGAGCTGCACCCTCTTCTTCGGCACCACCACCATCGAGCACGCCACCACCCAGCAACGGCAGGCGGGGCTGACCGGCCAGCTCGCCCTCACCAGCGCGGGGCCCGGCCTCCCCGCCGCCGCTCTGGCCGACACGCGAGCGATAGCCGGGGTCCGTTCGGCGGTCGCATTGACGTCCACCACTCTCGGGCCGGGCCCCGGCGCCCCCGATGACACCACCCCCGCCCAGATCCTCACCGGAGGGCAGGGCGGCGGCCTCGACGCCGGCGTGATCGCGGGGTCGCTGAGTGCCCTGCACGGCGACGCGATCGCCCTCGGGCGGCACCGCGCCGACGCCGTGCACGCCCGCGTCGGCGACCGCATGGCGATCATGCTGGGCGACGGCACGCGCGCCCGCGCCACCGTCGTGGCCATCTACACCCGCGACCTGGCCTTCGGGGACGCCCTGCTCGCCTCCGAGCTCGCCGCCGGCCACCAGACCACCCCGCTGCTCGGTACGATCCTGGTCCAGACCGACCAGCCGGCGGCGGCGGCCACGCGCCTGCAGGCGCTGGCCCAGCGGTATCCCGGACTTCAGGTGAGCGACAGCGCCTCGTTCGTCACCGCGGCCGACGCCGATCGCGAGCTGAACCACTGGCTCGGCCCGTTCTTCGTCGCGATGATGTTCGTCTTCACGTCGATCGCCGTCGTCAACACGCTGGTCATGATCGTGCTCCGGCGCCGCCGCGAGCTAGCGCTCCTGCGGCTCACCGGCGCCACCACGCGCCAGGTCCGGTCGATGGCGCGCTGGGAGGCCATCCTGATCATCACCATCGGCCTCGGCCTCGGACTGGCGATCACGGCCACCGCGCTGCTGCCGCTCAGCCACGCGCTCACCGGAGGCTTCCGTCCGTACGCGCCAGCCGGCTGGTTCGCCGCGATCCTCGGCGTCTCGGCGCTGCTGGCCCTGGTGGCCCTGTCCGTGCCAACGCGGCGGGCGCTCCGCACGCGACCGGTCGAGGCGATCGGGATCAGAGAGTAGATCCGGGCCGAACGAACTCACGGAAACTGTGTTACTGTGAAACTGTGAAGAACATTACGGTGTCTGTTCCCGATGACGTCTACCGCAATGCCAGGGTCGCCGCCGCGCAGCGTGACACCTCGGTGAGCGCGCTGGTCGTCGCCTACCTTGAGCAGTTGTCCGGCCGGATGGATGAGTTCGCCAGGCTCGAGGCATTGCAGCACGAGGTCCAGGCCGGGATCGACCAGTTCCGCGCCGCGGACCGGCTGAGCCGTGACGAGGTGCATGACCGTGCGGTTCGCTGACACCAACGTCCTGCTCTACGCGATCTCCCGCGACCCGGCGGAGCAGGAGAAGGCCAAGCGCGCCAGCGACATCCTGGCCGAGCGGGACCTGGCTCTCTCGGTGCAGGTGCTGCAGGAGTTCTACGTCCAGGCGACCCGCGCGAGCCGCCCGGATGCCATCGGCCACCGGCAGGCGGTCCTGCTCATCCAGTCGTTCCAGCGCTTCCCGGTCCAGGACATCACGAGCGGGATCATGATGGCGGCGCTGGATGCCCGCCAGCGCTTCCAGCTCTCGTACTGGGACGCCGCGATAATCGAGGCCTCCCGCGCCATGGGCTGCACGCACGTCCTGTCCGAGGACCTCAGCGACGGCCAGGACTACGGCGGCGTCCGGGTCGTCAACCCGTTCCGCAGGAACATGCTCGGCTCGCCGGTGGCGGAGACGTAGAGATGGTCCCGGGCCCGGGTACAGGCAACGAACAGCACGCAGCGCTCCCGCTGCATGTCCTGGACATGGACGACGGCGTCCTCGCTTTGCGGGGTGACCGCGGCTGGTTCGGGAACCAGGCCTTGCTCGACGCCGACGACCGCGACCGCCTGGAACTCCAGGCCCTTCATCGCGTGCATGGTGCCGGCCCGGACAGCCTGCGTACTGCCCCGGCCGTTCAGCGAGGCCGTCGCGATGTCGTCGGCTCTCAGCGCCTCGCGGGCCTCCCGAACCAGGCTGGCGGACCGGGCCGTCACGCCAATGGCCTGTGCCTCGATCCCCGAGGCGAGCCACGAACGGATCCGTTCGGTCAAGAAATCAAATTCCTCGGCCCGGGTGGCCGCCACGCGAAGCTGCGGGCGCTGGCCGCGCATAGGAGACCGGTAGCCGAGTAGTGAATTCGCCTCGCCGTCCAGGCCGGTCACCGGCTCCGCGCCGAGCAGCGGCACCGCCCAGGCCAGGATCTCCTGAGTAGTCCGGTAGTTCAGCGACAGCCGACGGCTCCGCCCCTGCACGCTGATCCCCAGGCTGGCGAGGGAAACCCGATTGTCGTAGATGCGCTGGTGCGGGTCGGCCGCGATGAATAGGTCGTCCGGGCCCGGCGCCACGGCCGCGCGGAGCAGCCGCCACTGGGATGGGTGCAGGTCCTGCGCCTCGTCCACGAGGATATGCCGGTACGGCGGCACTCCCGACTGCCGCAGAAGGTGCGCGGCCTCGTTGGCCAGCTGCAGGTGAGTGGACTCGCGCGCCGCGGCCAGTTCGGCCGAGACCTGCTGCGCGGCCTGCCAGACCTGGCTGCGCTGGACCTTGGTCAGCGGCCGTCCCCGGCCGGTACGCGGGCAGGTCAGGTAGGCCTGCTCGGTCTCCAGGTCCTGGGCCAGGATGACCTGCTCCCATTCGTTCTTACCGAACGCGGGGGTGAAGGACAGCCCGGCGACCGCCCGGGCCCACCGGGTACGCAGCACGCGCTCGTCCGCGATGACCGGAGTGCCGCGGGCCTGCTTGACGATGCTGTAGGCCAGCCGGTCCACGTTGAGGACCTCGATCCTGAGGCGCAACCCGGCGTCCCGGATCAGCAGGTCGAGTTGGGTGCGGAGGGCGCCGGCCAGGTTGCCGTTGAAGGTGGTGACCAGCACGCGCCCGGCCCGTTTGGCCAGAAAGGCAGCACGGTGCAGGACCGTCACCGTCTTGCCGGTTCCGGGACCGCCGGTCACCTGAGTCGGGCCAGCGTAGCTCCCTCTATAGGCGATCTTGCGCTGGCTCGGATGCAGGAACGTGCGCCACGCTGCGAACGGGTGGGCGAGGATGAGCTGCAACTCCTCCTGTCCTGAGACGAAGGTGACCGCTCCAGGGGTGCGCTCAATGGCAGCGACCAGATCGTTCGGATCCACCTGCTCGGGCCGCGGGCCGACGGACAGCAGACGGACGACTTCACCCTGGGCCTCGTCCACGGTCATCCCGCTGGCCAGCGCGTGCAGCGCCACGTACTGAGCCTCGGGCAACACCGCCTGCAGCATTTCCACGTCTGTCTCGCCGGTGAGCAGCCGGACCGTCGGCAGGAGGTTCGGGTCGACGCCGAGCCAGGTCAGGTCGGCGTCGCTGACGTCGCCGAACAGCCGCCTGCCGTCGGCCTCGGCGACCGCCGCCAGAGACGATTGCAGTTGCTGGACGGCTTCCTCGTCGCGGACTTCGAGGACCCCGACCGCTCGATTGACGCTGAACCGGTGATTGGCCGCGTAGGTGTTCGCCTCGTCCGGGGGCAGGACCGTGACCAGGCAGTACGTGTCGCCGCCCGGCGGTGCCAGCACGACACCGCGCCAGGAACCGTTCACCCGGATGGTGCCCATCCGGCCGTCCCGGCTGTGCTTCGGCTTCTCCAGGAGCATTCCGGGGTACGGGTGCCGGGCGAACCTGGTGCACGCCGCGTCGACGGCGATTTGCACGTCTTTCTGGAGCTTTGCGTATTCAGCCAGGAAGCCTCTCGCGATCGCCAGACGAGCCACCGGCCATGTCCTCTCCCAATGCCAGCTGCGCCCAAGCTGGCGGTCTCGAAAGGCATGCTAGACCGCCCGATCCCACCAATGACGGACAAAGAAGGATTCCAGTGAGATAACCTTGGTTGTTGCACATCACATGTCTCGTGAGCATCAACTATCACAAAGCCCCGCATAGCACATCGGCACGGGACAACAGCTCACGGGGCCAGCTCACGCTCGAGGTCGTCGACGAACTCGAGGTGCAGGTCGAGGAGCCGGCGGAGGAATCCGAACACGAGCAGCAGGTACTTGGTCCGGGAGGGACGCGTCCGTGCAAAGGCCTCGGATTCTTCGAGCCGGGTAAACAGGTCGCTGATGTCGTCGCGGATCGCGGCGATGCTCTCCCGGGTGGCTTCCTCTCCCACCAGGTCGGCGATCAGCAGGCGGATCAGCAGCTCGCTCTTGACGGGGGTGAAGCGCACCGCGGTCCGGGCCCACGCGTTGAGCGCGTCGCGGCCCTGGTCGGTCAGCGTGTAGACGGTGCGCTGGCGGGTCTTGCCCGGCTCCACCCGCGCCGCCAGGTATCCGAGCTTGGCGAGCCGTTTGGGCTCAACGTAGTACTGGCTCTCACCGGCCCAGTCGAGAATCCGCCCGTGCCGCGCCATCCGGAGGAGATCGTGCGCGCCGGCGCCGTTCGGCCCGACCAGGCCCAGGATCTCGTAGGAGAACAGGCTCAATTCCCGGTTGACAAAAGTGTGATCCATAGTTTTAAACTATCATCCATAGCTTTGGGGAGGGGTAAACATGATCGTAGTCACCGGAGCGACGGGGAACGCGGGGTCTGAGGTGGTGCGGGCACTCACCGCGCGGGGCGGCCGGGTGCGGGCCTTTGTGCGCGATCCGGGGAAGGCGCGGCACAAGCTCGGCGAGAACGTCAAGCTGGCGGTCGGCGATTTCGCCGACCCGCTGTCTGTCCGCGCCGCGCTGGAAGGTGCCGACGCGCTGCTGCTGTCCTGCGCCGATGACCCGCGCCGGGTCGGCTGGGAGATGGCGGCCATAGACACTGCCGTGGCCGCGGGGGTACGCCGGATCGTGAAGCTCTCCGCCGCGACAGCCGAACCGGGCTCGCCGGTCGCCTTCTGGGACTGGCACGGCCAGGTCGAGGGGCACCTGCGGGCGTGCGGAGCCGGGTGGGTCATCCTGCGGTCTGGCTGGTACATGTCGAACCTGCTCGCCGCCGCATCCCGGGTGGCGGCCGAGGGCCGGCTCTACGCGCCCGCGGGCGAGGCGAGGATCGCGATGATCGACCCGCGCGACGTGGGGGAGGCCGCCGCGGCGGTGCTGACCAGCCCAGGCCACGAGGGGCAAACGTACCTCCTCACCGGACCCCGCGCGATCACCTATGCCGAGGTGGCCGCCGCGTTGTCCGCGGCGACAGGCAGCCGGGTCGAGTTCGTCGATGTCCCCGGCGACGCCGCTTACCAGGCCATGATCCACGATGGCATGCCCGGCTTCGTCGCGGAGCAGATCGTCGCGATGTTCGGCAGGCTACGTCAGGGCGCGGCCGCGCAGGTGAGCCCGGCGGTCGAGATGCTTACCGGACGCGCCCCCCGGGACTTTGCCTCCTTCGCGGTCGACCATGCGCCCCTGTTCGCGCCCGCGTCGGCCACGGTGTCGCGATGATCAGCCAGGAGGAGACAACGGTGACACTCGACGCGAACAAGGCCCTGATCCGTCACGTCTTCGAGAAGGTGATCCCGGCCGGCGACCCGGCCGCCCTGCGCGACCTGGTGGCCCCGGACTGGATCGACCACGATCCCTTGCCCGGGCAGCCGGCTGGCCCTGACGGCGCCGAATACGTCGTCTCCACGATGCATGGCGCCCACCCCGACCTGCGCTTCACCATCGACGACCTGATCGCGGCAGGAGATCGGGTCACCATCCGGTGGACCCTACACGGCACCAACACCGGCCCCATGCTCGGACGGCAGCCGACCGGCCAGCCGGTCGAGCTCTCCGCCATCGTGGTCTTCCGGATCGCGGACGGGAAAATCGCGGAGCGGTGGGCCGGCTGGAAGCCCGGCCGAGCCCCCGTCCGCTGAGGCTGATACCTCGCAACCGACGACCGGACGGTGACTGGTGGGCGCGGCGGTCAGAAACAGCCGTCCTGCGCGGGGGCCAGCACCAGGACGGTGAACCCGCTCTGCGCGATCCGGGTTACCCCGGACACCGGAGTCACCGGGGTGGGGGCCGGAAGGCTGCTGCCTCCCCGATCGATGCCGTCGCCGCGCAGGCCGAGGCCCTCGTAGCCCCAGACCAGCACCGTGCCGTCCGACCGCAGGGCCATGCTCACCGTGGCGCTGGCCGTCAGCTGGGTGACGCCAGCTAGCCCGGATACCTTCCGCGGCGTGCGGACCGCCGTCGGCCCGGCGGTACCCAAGCCGAGCTCCCCGCTGCCGTTCGCGCCCCAGGCCCACAGCGACCCGTCCGGGTCCATCGCGAACGCGTGGTTCCAGCCGGTCACGATCTGAGTAGCGTTCTGCGTGCGCCGGTCCACGATGACCGGGGTGGCGCTGTCCGTCGCGGTGGAGCCGTTGCCGAGCTGCCCGAAGTAGTTCAGGCCCCACGCCCACACCGAGCCCGGGCGCCGCGCCAGCGCGAAGTCGAAGCCCGCGCTGACCCGGGTTATCCCGGACCCGGCGAGGTTGCGGGCCGGGGTGGCCCGGTCGGTCCGGGTCCCGTCGCCGAGCTGCCCGTGGTTGTTGGCCCCCCAGGTCCACACCTCGCCGTCGGACCGCAGCGCGACGATAAAGTTCTGCCCGGCCGCGATCTGCTTCACGCCGGACAGCCCGGGTACCTGACGCGGGCGCCAGTCCCCCGGGGCGGGGTAGCCCAGGTAGCCGCTGCCCCACGTCCACACCGATCCGTCCGCGGCGAGAGCGGCGGCATGGAAGCCGCCGGCCGCGACCTGGACGATGCCTGGTGGCAGGCCGTGGATCTGCACCGGCGCACAGCTGTACGCCTGGGTCAGGTCACCGAGCTGGTGGAGCGAGTTGTTGCCCCAGCCCCACACCGTGCCGTCCGAGCGCAGCGACAGGACGAACCCGTCTTTGCCGTCAGATAGCTGCGCGACGTTGGCCGCAGCTCCGGGGACGGGTACCGGACTGAGCACCTTGATGGCCGCGACGTTCGGGTCGACGCCAGCCTGGCCCCAGTGGTTGTCTCCCCAGGCGTAGACGACCTGCGTAGTGTCCGCCGGTGCCGCGGACGGCATCGCCAGACCGCCGCCCAGGACGCCTGTCCCCGCCGCCTTGTGCCGAACCATGAAACCCCCGTGGTACGTTTTCCTGCCGTTCCGCCCCCCGGTCCCGCCCGGCCTTTACAAGGGTGCGGAGGGCACGCGGCCGCTCCTTGATACAGGGCAGCGGTGCCCGGCCTGGACCGCAGTCAGGCCCCAGCCCCGTCGTCGGCTTCAAGGCGACCGGTAATCCATCGTCATCCTCGGCGTGGGGCATTCGCCTTGGGAATCGGCGGGTGATGTGGATGCCGCGCGCCCGAGCGCTGAATCGCTCACACGGGCTCCTCGCCTCCTTGTCCTGTTGCGGTAGGAGTACCTAGACACTCTCGAACAGGTGAGCTATCATCGGTGGACAATCGAACAGTCGGACGAAACAGGGTGTTAACGTGTCAGAACATCTAGGTCGCAACTGGGCGAGGTACGCAGCAGCACTAGCCATCTTCGTAGCAGTACTGGTAGTCGGCTCACGTATCGCCAGCAGCGGTAGTAGCTACAGCAACCCGGCACCGCAACCGGCAGCACAGTACGCGGTGCAAACCCAGTCACCAGCAGCAGCGCAACAGCCAGCACCGACCAAGACAGTCACAGTCACCGCACAACCAGCGCAGCAGGGCGACAGTGGCGAGCAAGAAGGTCCTAACGATTCTGACGCAGGCCACGAAGACGGAAACTAGACGTTGGGTGGCTGGTGGATATTCCTGATCGTGTGGCTGGTGGCGTTCACCATCGCATGCGCACCAGGCAAGCGCAATTTAGGGAGTGATCATCCCGTTATCCTGTAGTGTCGCGAGGATGAAATAAGTAAATCACGCGAACTCGGTCGGGAGTGCCTGTGCCTGCGGGAGTCAGGGCTTCCACGCTTGGTCTTGCTGCTCAAGGTCCGTCCGAAGCGCGGCCATGGCCCGGGCCGTGTGGCTTTTCACCGCGCCACGGCTGATGCCCATCGCCGCCGCTACCTCGGCTTCGGACAAGTCCGCGTAGTACCGCAGCACGATCGCCTCGCGCTGCCGGCCGGGCAGCCTGCGCAGCGCCTCGACCACCGCGGACTGCTCCAGTCGCAGGAGCGCGCCGTATTCGGCGCTGGGGTTGTCGGGCGGCGGGTTCGGCGGGTACTTGTCCACCACGGCCCGGTGCCGCAGCACCGACCGGGACCGGTTCAGAACCGCGTGCCGTAGGTAGGCCAGCCCGCTCTCCGCGTTCCGCAGCCGCTGCCAGCCCTCGTGCATCGCCACGAACGAGTCCTGCACGACATCTTCCGCGGTGGGGACGTCCCGCACCAGCAATACCGCCAGGCGCACCAGCGTTCGGTAATGCAGCGAATACAGCTCGGTGACCGCCCAGTCCGCGCTTTGCCCCTTGCGTGCCGCGCCAGGCGCCGTCAGCACGGCGGGCACGATGGCATCACTTGCTACCAGGGCATCGGTCACATTGGCTGGGCGCGCGGTGCGGGTACGGTTGTACGTCATATTGCTTACTTCTGGGCGCGCGCTTCTGAGGAACAGGCAATCTTCGCCCGCGCGCCTCAGCGTTGCCTGAAGATTAACTGAAGGTCAGCTCTTTTCTACTGGCCGGTAACAAGCTTGGCAGGCAGGGCGCGAACCGCCAGGGCGGCGGTGGCCTCATTTTCCAGTCCGATCAGTCATCATCGTCATCCGGCGCGCCGAACTGACCGCAGACCGTCTCGAACACGTGCAGTGGTATCCGCTGACGCTGATGAGGCCGTTTTCCGACGAGATTCTGCAGTTAGGGCCGGATTACAGCCTACGAGTTGTGTCGTCAGCGGGTCTGATCGGTCCGCAGCGACTTACTACGGTCGCCGGACGAGTTTGGCCGCGGCCTCGAACTCCTGGCTGGAAAGGTTTGGTGTGGCACCGTAGTGGCCCGCCAGGTAACGGCGGCCGATGGCCTCGCTTTTTCGGGGCTCGAGGTCCGCGAGTGAGTACAAGCGCGTGCTGCCGTCGTCACCCTTCTCGGTAAACCAGATCTGGTCGCGACCGATCAGGCGGTCGCCGGCGGAGTCGCCGAGGATCGTCATGTCGTGGGAGTTGAACACCAGCTGGGCTCGTCGCGGGTTCGATTCCGGGCTCTGGAACAGGCGGATCAGCTGCCGGACCAGATTGGGGTGAAGGCTGGCATCGAGTTCATCGGCCAGCAGGACTGTCCCCTGGGCAAGCGCCTCGACAACCGATCCGACCAGGCCGAACCAGACGAGAGTGCCGAACGACTCATCATGCGGGTCGAGGTCAACATCGCTGTCTGCGCCCCGGTGGACGAGGCGCAGTCCGAGATCGTCTAGGTTCGGCCCTTCGTCGGTCCCGTCCGCCTCGATTTCCAGGCCGACGAGGATCCGCACGGCTTTCTGTATGCGTTCGTCGGTAATCGGGTCGAGCGGCTGTGTTTTCGCACCCGTTATCCCCATAGCCGCGGCGCGCAAGAGGGCGAGCACAGGCTGGCGCCTACCATCATCGTTCAGCAACTGGGTCGTCAGCGCCTGC
>Ga0335081_10007112_pt1 | contig 17871 bp, 14 predicted proteins | sample Lox_Sample_35_FD_206713 | JGI IMG/M metagenome (GOLD analysis project Ga0335081, IMG submission 206713) | Soil microbial communities from Loxahatchee National Wildlife Refuge, Florida, United States - Lox_Sample_3.5 | ecosystem: Environmental > Terrestrial > Soil > Wetlands | place: USA... | reverse complement strand
GATGTAGCGGCTGTTGCCTTTCATCAAACGGGCGAGCGCGGCATCCGGAGAGATCACATTTTGCGGCTTTGGCGGCGTCTTATCGTTCGCGGCCATGGCCCGTCGGCCGATCAAGCTAGCCGCCAATGTCGATGCTGCAAATGTCAGAGCGCTGCGTCGCGTCGGGCGGGCGCCATAGGCGTTCTGGCAAAGTTCGCACATGCTATCCCCCATGCGGTTGGTGGCTGGGGACGATATTAATTGGCGCGCAATCTGAAGTAAATTTGGAGGGCCCCGCGTGTCGAAAATTTGTCCGAAAAGATGGGCACCGCGCACAATTACGCTCGGGCGATTAGTTCGGCGATTGCTCGCCCCGCTGGGCCGTGGTGGCAAATCGCTTTGCCTCATCGGCGGCCCGAAACAGCGCCATGGCTTTATTGATGCATTCCTGTTGTTCGAACTCGGGTTCGGAATCGGCGACGATACCGGCGCCCGCTTGAACATACATTTTGCCGTCTTTGAGGAGTGCCGTGCGCAGAGCGATACAGGTGTCCATCTGTTCGCCGGCCGAAAAATATCCGACGCAGCCGGCGTAGAGGGAACGCTTTTCTTTTTCTAGCTCGTCGATGATCTGGATCGCGCGTACTTTCGGTGCGCCGGAGACAGTCCCGGCCGGGAAACCCGCCGCCAGGGCATCGAGCGGCCCACAATCTTTGCGCAATGTTCCCTCGACATTCGAAACGATATGCATAACCTGACTGTAGCGCTCAATGAGGAACTGATCGGTGACTTTGACGCTGCCGATTTCGGCAACCCGGCCGACATCGTTGCGGCCGAGATCAAGCAGCATGAGGTGCTCGGCGCGCTCCTTGGGGTCGGCGAGGAGCTCGGCTTCAAGCGCCAGATCTTCGCGCGGTGTGGCACCGCGCGGGCGCGTGCCTGCAATCGGGCGAATGGTAACAATCCCGTCGGCGGTCTTGACCATGATTTCAGGGCTGGATCCGGCAATGGCAAAGTCGCCGAGATTAAGAAAATAAAGATACGGCGATGGATTGACGCGGCGCAAAGCGCGATAGAGCGCAAACGGCGGTAGCGCGAACGGCAGTTCGAAACGCTGCGACAGCACAACCTGAAAAATGTCACCGGCGGCGATATAGTCTTTTGCGCGCCCAACCATGCGTTTGAATTCGGCGGGTGTCGTATTGGACGCAGGCTTGACGAGCAACGATTGGCTCTCGATTTCGGCTGTCTTATCGAGTGGCCGGTCCAGTGAACGAACCACCACCGCCAGGCGTTCCTTCGCGCTTGCTAAGGCCGCTTGCGCCGGGATCGCCTGGTGCCTGCGAACCGGCGTCACAATCGTGATTGTGTCCTCGACCGCGTCGAAAACCAGGATCAATGTCGGGCGGATGAGGACAGCGTCTGGAATGCCGATCCGGTCGTCGCGGGGGGGCGGCAGGTCTTCAATCAGTCGGACGATGTCGTAGCCGAGATAGCCGAATATGCCGGCGGCCATAGGCGGCAGGACATCGGGCAGGGCGATGCGGCTTTCGGCAATGAAGCTTCGCAGCGCGACAAGCGGCGCATCGTCGAGCGCCGCGAACGCCTCCGGTTCGCTTTGCGCGGCGCGATTGATCTCCGCTCGGCGATCATTAATGCGGAATATGACGTCCGGCTCCAGGCCGATAATCGAATAGCGTCCGCGGACCGCGCCGTCTTCGACGGACTCTAAAAGAAAACTCGCGGGTCGTAAGCCGGCGATCTTGAGAAACGCCGAAACCGGCGTTTCCAGATCCGCCACCAGCGTTGTCGACACCACCTGCGGTTCGCCCGCTGCATACCGCGTAGCGAACAACTCGGCCGAAGGCTCGAACTGCATCTAATTGCTGTCCGGCGCGCTGTTGCCTGTCGCTTGCGCCAGCACCGAAGCGTTTACCGAGGTGCCGAGGTCGTCTTCGAGCCTGGCAACGTATTGCCCGACCAGATCAGCCGAGAGTTCACCTTGCACGGACTGCGTCATACGCCCGTGGTCGGGCGAATTTGCATCGAGCGCTGGCGTGTTCACTTCAAGCACGCGGAACACGATCCATTGCGATGGATTGTCGCCCGCTACGCTGCCATATGCGTCTTTTGCGGTTTGAAAAACGGCATCCGTCATCCGGGCCGAAATGCCGCTGCTCGCGGTGCCGCGCTTGATGCTCTTCTCCGTCTGAATCTTAAGACCATCGGCAGAGGCTAACGCGGTCAACTGCTCGCCGCTATTGAGCTTGCCGATCATGTCGGCAGCCTTGGTTTTCAATCGAGACGCGACTTCATCGTCATGCCAGCGCTGCTCGACCTCCGCTCTGACTTCGTCGAGCGTGCGCTCGCGCGCCGGAGTGATCGCGGCGACGTCATACCAGATATAGCCGCCGTCAGCGTCGATCGGATCGTTGTCGACGCCGACGTCGGAGGCAAACGCGCCTTTAACTACGTCGGCGCCGTGAGGAATGTTAAGGAGTGATTTGCCGTCTTGATCACGACCGGACCGATCAACCTCGTAAGTGGTCACCGGTAGCTTCAGCCTCGCTGCCGCTTCCTCAATAGTACTACCGCCCGCTCGATCGTCCTCGATCTTGTCGTGCAGGTTTTGCACTTGGGTCTTGGCGCGCTCGTTCGCGATGTCAGCGCGAAGCTGTGGCGTGGCTTCGGCAAGGGATCGCGTCGTTTCAGGTGCGACCTGCAGTACCGTGGCCAGCACGGCTCCGAACCGCGTCTGTATTGGCGCGCTGACTTCGCCCTCCCTCAAAGTGAAGGCCGCGTCCGCGACCGCCGGCTCCACAATGCCTGATTTCGGTATAGTGCCTAGGTCGATGTCCTGCTCCTTCAAGCCGTGGTCGCTGGCGATCTCGCTGAAATGCGCGCCGTTTTTGATGCGGTCGGCGGCCGCTTGCGCATCGGCCAAGGTCGGAAACACGATCTGCTCGACGTGCCGACGCTCCGGTGTCGTGAAACTGGCGCGCCTCTGATCGTAGGCCTGTTTGATGTCTTCGTCGGAAACTTCCATCCATTGTGCCAACTCCGCCGGGGTCGCCGTGACAATTGCGATCTTCCGGTATTCCGGGGCGCGGAACAGGATCTTGCGCTCGTCAAAATACTTTTTCAGCTGCTCCTCGGTCGGGTGTGGAATATCGCCGGCCTGCGTCGGGCCAAGTGCGATGTACTCGATGCTGCGCTGCTGATTTTCGAACTGGTTGACTGCATCGAGCCACGCTTTGGGGGCTACGAGATCGGCGGAAAGGCTGCCCAGAATCTGCCGGCGTAAGATTTCCTGCCGCTGTTCGGCGACGAACCGTTGCTCGGAATACCCGATATTGCGCAGGATCAGATCGAATTTGGCCCGATCAAATTGGCCGTTGGCTGTGTGCAACTTTGGGTCGGAGGTAATGTGCCGGGCGATGTCGGTGTCGGACAAACCGAGACCCATCTGGCGCACGCGTTGATCTAGTCCGGCCTGCGCGATCATCTCGCCCAGCACTTGCCGGTCGAGCCCGAGAGCGTTGGCGCGGTCGGCCGGGAGCGGCCGTCCAAGTTCGCGGCCAATCTGCTGCAGGCGATCTTGGTAATTTTGCCTGAAGCGATCGATCGGGATTTCAGCATTGCCGATCTTGGCAAGAGTGGCGCGGCCGAAGCCGCGAAAGATATCGTTGATGCCCCAGACGGCGAAGCTGCCCGCCAGCAGCGTCATAACGGCGGCCATGAGGCCGCGGCCAAGCCAATTTTCGGAGGCTTTGCGAATACCTCTGAGCATGCTGCCAACGTTTGAAATGCGCCGATCGGTACAGCGCGGTGCCGCACTATAAGGATGGGTCAGTGCTGCCGCAACCGATAGCAATGAGCCCTAAAGCGCCTCTTTTCCGCGCGCAACCGGTCTGCTAACGGCTGTTTGTCGCAGGCTTTATGATGATTTTTTAATGGCTGGCTCGGGACCAAAATGGCGCGCCGTCCACTAGTTGCCGCGAACTGGAAAATGAACGGGCTGAAAGCCTCGATCGCGGAGTTGGAAAAAATCATTGCCGGCGCGCGCGCCCTTGCCACAGTCGACCTTGTGGTCTGTCCGCCGGCAACACTCATCGCGGGCTTTGCGGCGAAAGCGAAGGGAACGCCAGTTGCTATCGGCGGCCAGGACTGCCACGCCGAAGCGGCGGGCGCCTATACTGGGGATATTTCCGCCGAAATGCTGCGGGATGTCGGAGCGGTGGCCGTGATTGTCGGCCATTCCGAGCGGCGCCGCTACCATGGCGAAACCGATGCGACGGTTCGCGCCAAGGCACTCGCGGCGCGCCGCGCCGGCCTTCTTGCCATTATCTGCATCGGCGAAACGCGCGCCGAGCGCGATGCTGGACACACCCGCGATGTATTGCGCACGCAATTGGATGGTTCATTACCGGATGAATGCGAGAGCATCGCGATCGCTTACGAACCGGTCTGGGCCATCGGCACCGGGCTCACGCCGACGTGCGACGATGTCGGCAACACACACGCATTCATTCGGGCGCGATTGTCATCGCGCTTTGCCGAAACCGGCCGCAACACGCGCATTCTGTACGGCGGGTCGGTCAAGCCAGGCAATGCAAAGGACCTACTGCGAGTGGAAGATGTAGATGGGGCGCTTGTCGGCGGGGCGAGCCTCAATGCCGAAGAATTTCTGGCGATTGCCGGCGTGTACCGCAACCGGTGAGCCACAGCCCGGCACGCGGCCTTTGCACGCAAAGAGCCATAGAAATGCCACCGCGGACCGTGTAGAGACCTCGCGGCTTCCTATGTGAGGGGGGCGCCGGCGCAGTGGCAGCGTCGTCCCGTTTCCTAGATTTGAGGCCACGGCGCGGGCGGATATCCGAAATGCTGACTGTCCTGATCGTTATTCATCTGATGCTGGTTATCGCGCTAATCGGCGTGGTGCTGCTGCAGAAGTCTGAAGGCGGCGGCCTCATTAGTTCAACCAGCGGGTTCCTGAGCAGCCGTGGCACCGCCAATGTTTTGTCGCGTACAACGGCGCTATTGGCGGCGGGCTTCTTCGTCACCAGCCTAGTCCTATCGTGGTGGGCAAGCTTTCAGCGCCACCCCGCCTCAATCCTCAACACCGGCGCTCCGGCGAGCCAAGAAACGCCCGTCGGAACACCGCAACCGCTCCAATCGGGCCAAGGCGGGCTGCTCAATGAGTTGCAGAAGGGTATTCCAATGCTGCCATCTGGCCCCCGGGAGGCGCCCGGCCAGCAGCCCGCTCCAGCACCGGCTGGACCGCAAGTCCCGCAATCGCGATAAGCGCAAGCGATCCGGCTTTGGCGGGCCATCATAAGGCTGAAAATGACCACAGCCGTCACTTACTGTCGCGCCTAAACATATGAGTTCAAAACGTTGGAAAGACACAATTTTTTGCCGTTCACGCAAACGACTTCCCAATGGCGCGCCGGCCATACCAGAAAATCGCTCGTCGAATCGAGCAAGCCGCGCTAAGGGTTAGGTCCCATGGCGCGGTATATTTTTATCACCGGCGGCGTGGTCTCCTCACTCGGTAAGGGTCTCGCATCGGCGGCGCTTGGCGCGCTCCTGCAGGCGCGCGGCTACAAAGTGCGGCTGCGTAAGCTCGACCCTTATCTGAACGTCGACCCCGGCACGATGTCGCCGTATCAACATGGCGAGGTTTTCGTCACCGATGACGGCGCCGAGACCGATCTCGACCTGGGTCATTACGAGCGTTTCACCGGCCGTCCCGCGACGCGCCAGGACAATATTACGACCGGCCGTATCTATCAGGAAATTCTCGCGAAGGAGCGACGCGGCGATTATCTCGGCGCGACCATCCAGGTCATTCCGCACGTCACCAGCGCCATTAAGGATTTCATTCGCAACGGCAACGATGAGTTCGACTTCGTTTTGTGCGAGATCGGCGGCACCGTCGGCGATATCGAGGGCTTGCCTTATTTCGAAGCGATCCGTCAGCTCGGCAACGATCTGCCGCGCGGCCACACGGTCTACATTCATTTGACCCTGATGCCGTTCATACCGAGCGCAGGCGAACTGAAGACCAAACCAACTCAACATTCGGTTCGCGAATTGCGGGCGATCGGCATTCAGCCGGACGTCCTGTTGTGCCGCACCGATCGCGAAATTCCCTTGAGCGAAAGGCGCAAGCTGGCACTGTTCTGCAACGTTCGCGAAAGCGCGGTGATCGAGGCCCGCGATGTCGACAACATTTACGCGGTGCCGGAGGCCTATCACGCCGCCGGCCTCGACAGCGAGGTGCTGGCGGCATTCGGTATCGAGAATCCGCCGTCACCCGATTTGGCAACCTGGCATCTCATCAACGAGCGTATCCGCAACCCCGAAGGCGATGTCACGATCGCGGTGGTCGGCAAATATACGGAAATGAAGGATGCCTATAAGTCACTGATCGAGGCGCTCTCGCACGGCGGCGTGGCCAACAAGGTTAAGGTCAATCTTGATTGGATCGAAAGCGAGGTGTTCGAGAACGAGGATCCGGTGCCGTTTCTTGAACATGTTGACGGCATTTTGGTGCCGGGCGGATTTGGTCAGCGCGGCGCCGAGGGAAAAATTCGCGCCGCACGGTTCGCGCGTGAGCGCCGCGTGCCGTATTTCGGAATTTGCTTCGGCATGCAGATGGCCGTGATCGAGGCGGCGCGCAATCTTTGCGGCATTGAAGCAGCCAACTCCACGGAATTTGTCGTCACGCCCGAGCCGGTGGTCGGCCTCATGACCGAGTGGATGAAGGGAAATGAGCTGCAAAAGCGCGGGTTGGCTAGTGATATGGGAGGCACCATGCGGCTTGGCGCCTATCCGGCCGTGCTGCAGCGCGGCTCGCGGGTCTCACAAATCTATCATGCTACTGAGATTTCCGAACGCCATCGCCACCGATACGAGGTGAACACCGCATATAAGGACCGTTTGGCGCAGCATGGGATGCGTTTTTCAGGCATGTCCCCGGACGGCCTTCTGCCGGAAATAATCGAATATGATGATCATCCCTGGTTCATTGGCGTGCAATTCCATCCCGAGCTGAAATCGCGGCCCTTTGCACCGCACCCGCTATTTGCATCCTTTATCGGCGCGGCCGTGGAGCAGAGCCGGCTGGTGTAATCTTCAGGCGCGGTCCCCGACCTGCCGCCGGGATGGGCGGCTCGGATCATCGAAATCGACGGCTCGCATCATTCTCGGGAGGAAACTCATGATCTATGAAATGCGTATTTACCGCTGTGTACCGGGCAGGCTCCCGACTTTGCTGCAGCGCTTCGAGAAGGTCACACTCAGCCTCTGGAAGAAACATGGCATCCGGCAGGCCGGTTTCTGGACTACGCTGATCGGCGATTCCAATCACGAATTGACTTATCTGCTGGCCTGGGAGTCGCTTGCCGAGCGGGAGAAGAAGTGGACCCAGTTTATGAGCGATCCACAGTGGATTTCCGCGCGCGCTGAAAGCGAACGAGACGGTCCGATCATTCAGAATGCGCGCAACCAGATCCTTCAGCCAACCGCGTTTTCCGCGGTAACATGACTTTTAGCCCTGCGGCCGCACACCCATGATCCGCACGAGCAAGGCCGTGATGAGCGCAAAACCAAATTCGGTCGTTACCGTTGGCAAGATCAAATTCGGCAATACGCTGCCGCTTGCCGTGATCGCCGGACCTTGTGCGCTGGAAAGCCGCGAACATGCTTTCGAAATGGCCGCCGCGCTCAGGGAGATCACCGGCAAGCTCGGTCTCGGCTTTGTCTATAAGACGTCGTTTGACAAGGCGAACCGCACCAGCGCATCGAGCGCGCGCGGCCTCGGGCTCGACAAGGCGCTCACAATCTTTGCCGACTTGCGCGAGCGCCTTGGCCTCCCGCTTCTCACGGATGTGCACGAGCCAAGCCAATGCGCGGTCGTCGCGGAGGTGGTCGATGTTTTGCAGATTCCGGCGTTTCTCTGCCGCCAGACCGATCTGCTGATTGCGGCGGCAAAAACTGGGCGCGTCATCAATGTCAAGAAAGGTCAGTTCCTCGCCCCGTGGGACATGGCCAATGTCGTGGCCAAGATTACCGGCGCGGGCAATCCCAATGCGCTCGTGACTGAACGTGGCGTGTCGTTTGGCTATAACACACTCGTTTCGGATATGAGGGCTCTGCCAATCCTGGCAAAAATTGGCGCGCCCGTGATCTTCGATGCCACCCATTCGGTGCAGCAGCCCGGCGGGCAGGGGACTTCATCCGGCGGCGAGCGTGCTTTTGTTCCGGTACTGGCACGCGCAGCGACAGCGGTGGGCATCGCGGGACTGTTCATCGAGACCCATCAAGATCCCGATCACGCGCCGTCCGATGGGCCCAACATGATCCCGCTCAAGGATTTGCCCCAGTTGCTGGAGCGGCTAATGCAACTCGATCGGATCGCCAAGACAGGCTGAATTGTAAGCGCGCCGCGACGCAGCTCACTTTTCTTCCACCTTATAGGGTACGGCGGATGCAACGTCGGCGTCCACAGTCGGAATGTCCGCTTCGGGGCAACCTGCAAGTCGCAGCGCGATCCGCAACCGCCCGCCGGCCTCCTGCAGAAGAGCGGCGGCTTTGTCGGGCGTGCAGCCGTGCAAAATCAGCATCGCTTTCTTCACATTGCCGCCGGCCCGCTCGAGCGCATCGCGCAGGTCATGCTCGCTGCGACCGCTGAGCCGGCGCAATATGTTTTGGCTGCGCCCGACCAGCTTCGCATTGACTGCTTGAACATCGACCATAAGACCTTCGTGCACGCGGCCCAGCCGTATCATCACCAGTGTCGACAGCAGATTGAGCGCCACGCGCTGGGCGGTGCCGGCTTTCATACGCGTTGAACCCGCGATCGGCTCGGGCCCGGTCTCGAGCAAAATCGGACAATCCGCCTCGATGAGCAGCGGCGTCGAGCGATTATTGGCAATGCCGATGGCGAAGGCTCCACACCGTTTTGCCTCGCGCATACAGGCGACCGTGAATGGGGTAGTTCCGCTCGCGGCCACCGCGATAATGACATCCGCAGATTCAATGCGATGTTGCCAGATCAGCCGCGCGGCCTGGTCAATCTGGTCTTCGGCACCCTCGGCCGAGCGGAGGAGCGCATCCTTACCGCCCGCCATCAGAAGCAACAGGCGTTCCGGCGGCCAGTTGAACGTCGGGATAAGCTCAGCGCCATCCTGGACGGCGAGACGGCCGGACGTGCCCGCCCCAACATAAATCAGTCGTCCAGCGCCGGAGAGGCGCGTATGCATCGCCGCTGCGGCTTGCTGTATGGCGGGCAGGGCCGCCCGCACGGCCGCGACTGCCGCCATCTGGCTTTCGATCAATGCGTCGAGGATATCGCCGGGTTCCCACCGATCGATATCCGAAAACCTTGGACTGGCGCGTTCAGTCTCCATGGATTCAAAATCGGCGTCGCAGGCGTTAAATGGAATGAACCTAAATCAAACCAAATTGGCCCTATTTTGTTCTTATAGTTTGGAGCGATTCCATGACTTTAGGAAGTTGATGGCAGACCGAAATCTTCTGATTTTGGGTGTGGATGGCGGTGGGACACAGTCCCGGGCGCGCTTATGCGCCTATTCCGGGAGGTTGCTTGCCGAGGCCGCGAGCGGCCCGGCCAACCTGCGTCTGGGAATTGAGGCCAGTTTTTCATCCGTTCTCGATGCTGCGCGCCAGTGTCTCGAGGGTGCCGGGATGGCGCACCAAAGCCTTTCGCGCATCGTCGCATGTCTTGCGCTGGCTGGTGCGAGCGAGCCGGGGCATTTGGATGCCGCCAAACGCCACCGGCATCCCTTTCGCGCCGCCGTTATCACCACCGATGCGCACGCCGCGTGCCTCGGAGCCCATGACGGTAAGGATGGAGGCGTGATCATTGCCGGGACCGGCGCGGTGGCATGGGCGCTGATTAAGGGAAAAACTTATCGCATTGGCGGCTGGGGCCTGCCCATTTCCGATGAGGGGAGTGGGGCATGGATCGGGAGCGAGGCGTTGCGCCGCGTGTTGTGGGCGCGCGACGGCCGGATCGCCTGGACGCCGCTGCTGCGCGAGCTGTTTGCGGATTTTTCCGACGATCCCCACGCGATCGTTGGCTGGACTGTGACCGCATCGCCGCGCGAGTTTGGCGCCTTCGCGCCGCGTGTCGTCAACTATGCCCGCAATGACGACCCAGTGGCGATTGAATTGATGCGAACCGCCGCCGCCCACATCGATAGTCTTGCGGCAAGATTGATTGCACTTGGTGTTCCACAATTGGCTTTGGTTGGCGGATTTGCCACGACACTGCAGCCGTGGCTTGCGCAGCAAACAATGTCGCGGCTCGTCCGGCCGGCTGGAGACGCCGTCCAAGGAGCACTCACGTTGGCTCGCGCGATGGCCGAATCGTTGCAAGACGTGGCTTAGTTCGAGCACGGTGGAAGCACATGAAACTTGCCGCCGGAATGGAAAGCGACTTGCAGGAGGCGGCGGCGGCAGTCGAGCGGCAAGCCAATGTTCTGGCCGCGCCGGCAACGGCCCTGATCCGCGAGCTCAGTCGTCATCCGCCGCGCGTGGTCGTTACCTGCGCACGCGGCAGTTCGGCGCATGCGGCGACCTTTGCGAAGCACTTGATCGAACTTCGGCTTGGGATACCCGTAGCCGCCGCGGCGCCCAATATTGCGACGGTCTATCACCGCGCATTGGGTCTAAAAGGTCAATTGTTCCTGGCGATCTCGCAATCCGGCCGAAGCGACGATTTGATCGAGACCGCCGCGATGGCGCGAGCGGCGGGCGCGATCACGGCGGCTATCGTCAATGACGCCGAGAGCCCACTGGCGCAGGTCTCACAAATCGTCCTGCCGCTTGGCGCAGAAACGGAACGAAGTGTCGCCGCGACCAAGAGCTTCATCGCATCGCTTGCGGCGCTACTGCAGCTGACGGCGTGTTGGACCGATGATCCTGCAATGCAATCGGCCCATGGGCGGCTGCCAAATCGTCTGGCACAAGCGGGACAGCTTGATTGGACCCCGGCGCTTGCGGCGCTCACCGGCACTGACAGCCTCATCACAATCGGCCGCGGCCCCACGCTTGCGATAGCCCGCGAGGCTGCGTTGAAGCTAAAAGAAACGTGCGAGCTCCACGCCGAAGCATTCAGTGCTGCTGAGTTCCGGCATGGACCGATTGCGCTTATTTCCGGAGCCTTGCCGATCCTTGCTTTTAATCCGTGGGACGACGCCGCAGCCAGTTTGACGGCTCTGGTCACGGATCTACGCCGCAAGGGCGCTCGCGTGCTCGTCGCCGAGCCCGGAAATGTGCGAGACGATCGCTTGCCGGTCTTGCCGCCCGATCATCCCGACGCCGATGCAATCTGCATGATCCAAAGCTTTTATGCCTTGTTGGTCAAACTCGCAGCGCAACGCGGCACCGATGCGGATCGGCCACGGCATTTGCAAAAAGTAACGCGCACGCGATGAGTGCCGAAGCCAGCCGCCGGCCGCACGCAATCGCTGCGAGTTGCGTCTTTGATGGCGCAGTCGCGCATGGGGATGCCGCGGTCATCATTGTTGATGACCGGATCGAGAGCGTTGTGCGGCACGCCGAACTTCCCGGCAATTTGCCCGTGTATGAATTGCCTTCGGGCGTGTGGTTGGCGCCAGGCTTTATCGACCTTCAGGTCAACGGCGGCGGCGATGTTTTGTTTAACGATGCGCCTACGCCCGAGACGATACGCCGGATCGTAGCGGCGCATCGCCGGTTCGGCACCACAGCCTTGCTTCCTACCTTGATCAGCGACAGCCCGGCAAAAATGAACGCCGCCGTGGCGGCGGTTGAGGAGCTCAGCGGTGCTGACCCCGGCGTTCTCGGTATCCACCTCGAAGGTCCGTTCCTCTCCCCGGAAAAGGCAGGCGTGCACGCGCCGCGCCACATTAGGCATCCGACCGCAAATGATCTTGACCTCATTACGGCACGTCGCCGAAGCGTGACCCTTGTCACCTTGGCGCCCGAGCAGGTGCCGCCCGATTTTATCGGCACGCTCGCAAGGGCCGGAGTGCGCGTCGCGCTCGGCCATTCCATGGCGACCTATGCACAGACGCGCAAAGCCATCTCTGCCGGCTTGACCGGCTTCACGCATCTGTTCAACGCCATGCGAGTGCTCGACTCGCGCGAGCCGGGACCGATTGCTGCGGCGCTGGATTGCGCCGATGTGTGGTACGGCCTCATCGTCGATGGCATTCACGTTGCGCCGGCAATGTTGCGGCTGGCATTACGGGGCCGCGGCCGACCAATTCTGGTGACGGATGCGATGCCACCGGTCGGGGGCACGCGCGCGACATTTACTCTCAACGGCGACAAGATTTCTGTACGGGATGGGCGTTGCACGCGGCAAGACGGGCGGCTTGCCGGAAGCTGCCTCGATATGGCGAGCGCGGTGCGCAATTGCGTGCATTTGCTGGGCGTACCACTGACAGATGCACTTCGTTTCGCCTCGATGCACCCAGCCGAATTCCTTGGGCTCGACACGAAGCTTGGCAGGATCGCACCGGGATTGCGCGCCGACCTGGTGGCGATCGATTGCGAAACTGTCGAGGTGTATCACACCTGGGTTGCCGGCGAACGCGAATAAATTTGCGGGCGCGACTACGCGAGCATATCGCGCGTAAGCGGGATCACCTTGCGGCCATAGAGTTCGATGCAGCGCATGATTTTTTCATGTGAAAGCGCTCCAGCGCTGTATTTCATGTGAAAACGTGAAATGCCGAGCGCCTTGGCTGTCGTGGCGATCCGGCGTGCAACCGTCTCCGGGGCACCAACATAGAGCGAGCCGTTGTCGGCTTCATAATCAAAAGCCGCACGCGTCATCGGCGGCCAGCCGCGTTCGGCGCCGATCCGGTCGCGCATTTTTTTGTAATCCGGCCAGAGTTCCTCACGCGCCTTGTCGTCGGTCTCGGCGACATAGCCGTGGGAATGTACACCGATCTCGCGCACCGGTCGGCCGAACTGTGCAGAGGCACGGTGATAGAGGTCGACATAAGGACCAAAGCGATTGGGATCGCCGCCAATGATCGCCAGCATCAGCGGCAGATCGTAATGCGCGGCGCGAACGACGGATTCCGGGCTGCCACCCACGCCAATCCAGGTTTTCAACGTGCTGTTCTCGATCGGTGGAAACACGCGTTGGTTGGTAAGGGGAGGGCGCGTTTGACCCTGCCAGGTCACAGGTTCGTTCTTCAATAGCGCTGCAAATAAATCGAGCTTGTCGTCGAACAGCTTCTCGTAATCCGACAGATCGAAGCCAAACAACGGAAACGATTCAGTGAATGAGCCGCGGCCGAGGATGACCTCGGCGCGGCCGCTTGATATCGCGTCGACGGTTGAGAAACGTTCAAAGACCCGAATAGGATCGTCCGACGAGAGCACAGTCACCGAGGAAGCAAGGCGAATGCGCCTCGTGCGCGAGGCGATCGCACCGAGCAGCACCTCGGGGGCGGAAATGGCAAAATCCAGCCGGTGATGCTCGCCAAGGCCGATGCAATAGACGCCGACCTCGTCGGCGAGCACGGCCTCGTCGATCACATTCCGGATCACTTGCGCGTGGGTCAACAATTGGCCGTTGGCGTCGGCCTGAATGTCGCCGAAAGTGTCGAGGCCAAGTTCAATTTGTTGCGCCATCAGTTCGTCCCATCAATTTCGGTATGACTACCCGGCCCGGAGGTATTTGTCATAACAGCAGACTCGCCGCACCACACTGGCTTCGCAACCCGTTGAGATCACTTGCTGCTACCGCGCAAACGACCGGGACTGCAAATTTTGGAAAAATCGGCTATTCATCGCATTGAACGGCAGGCATGCCGTGAACGGGCCGTGGTTCCCCTAAGCGCGAGACTTCGGAGATCGTTATGCTCAGCGCGGAACAGAATGATCGCATCACCCGCGTTGGTCCCGATAAACCAGCTGGACAGGTATTGCGGCGTTATTGGCAACCGGCGTCGCTGGTTGACGAACTGAGTGGTAACCGGCCGCTCAAGGCGGTGACGCTTCTAGGGGAAGAGCTCGTGATCTTCCGCGACGACAAGGGACGCTATGGGCTCCTTGGCCGATCCTGCCCCCATCGCGGCACCGACCTCGCCTATGGGCGCCTCGAAGACGGAGGTCTGCGCTGCGCGTTCCACGGTTGGCTATTCGACATCAAGGGCCAATGCCTGCAAACGCCTGCGGAGCCGGCGGATAGCAACTTGTGTCGCAATGTCCGGCAAAAGGCCTATCCAGTGATCGAGCGTAGCGGAATTTTGTTTGCCTATTTGGGACCCGGTGTGCCGCCGGAATTTCCGCGCTTCGATTGCTTCATCGCGCCGAATTCGCACACCTTTGCTTTCAAGGGAAAGATCGACTGTAACTGGCTTCAGTCGCTTGAAGTCGGGATTGATCCGGCGCACACGTCTTTTTTGCATCGATTCTTTCACGACGAGGATCCGAGACAAGGTTACGGCAAACTGTTTCGCGATACGTCGATCGATTCCGCGATGCCGATGACAAAAATCATGCGCGAATTTCCCAGACCGCGCATCGACGTCGAATCGACCGATTTTGGATTCCGTATATTGACGCTGCGCCAGATCGATGCGCAAAACACCCATGTCCGCGTGACGAATTTGGTTTTTCCAAATGCTTTCGTTATTCCGATGAGCCGTGAAATGACCATCACGCAGTGGCATGTGCCGATCAACGATACCACGCATTATTGGTACGCCATCTTCACCAGCTTCGGAGCTCCCGTCGACAAGGATGAGATGCGGCGCCAGCGCCTGCAGCTCTATGAATTGCCGGACTATGTACCGCGTAAAAACAAGAACAACAATTACGGTTTCGATCCGCACGAGCAGGAGCACGAGACATATACCGGGATGGGCGCCGATATTAACGTTCACGATCAGTGGGCTTGTGAGTCCATGGGGCCGATCGCCGACCGAACTCAGGAGCATCTCGGTCAATCGGACAAGGCGATCGCCGCCTATCGGCGGCTGTTGCGGTCTGCGATCGATGCCATGGAGAAGGGTGGCTCTCCGCCGATCGTTTTCGATGCAACCGCTGCAAGGACGATGACCGGGCCGCCAGCCATCGATGGTATCGGTCCGACGGACGATTGGCGCGGCTACTGGCAGCGGACCGATGCCAACAAACGCAGCACCGCCAGCTGGGCCGATTCGCTCTAAGCGCAGCGGGGCTGGAAGCCGGGAACCGGGAGCACATCGGGCAGCAGCATGTCCTCGCACAAACGCCGGTCGTCGGCTCGAAGCTTGGTCGATCGGTACGGCTTATGGAGCGAAGCGCAAGCCCGCGCCGCTACGGCCGTCGACAAGGCAATTGTACAAAAGAGCCTTGAGCTGGTGCGCTTTTCATTTCCCGATCAACACGGCGTCTTGCGTGGCAAAACGCTTCTTGCTGGGGAAGCATCACAGGCGCTGCGCAACGGCGTCGGAATGACCAGCACCTTGTTGGCCAAGGACACCGCCCATCGCACGGTTTTTCCCGTCTTCGAGCCCGGCGCTGGAATAGGCGTGCCCGAAATGGGCGGGGCCGGCAACTTCATCATGGTGGCCGATCCGCGAACTTTTCGAACGCTGCCTTGGGCCAACAATACGGGCTGGGTTTTATGTGATTGCTATTTTGCCAATGGCCGAAAAGTTCCGATCGCAACCCGACACCTTTATTGCGACGCGCTCGCTAAGCTTCGGAAAGCCGGTTTTGATTATGCCGCCGGCATCGAAATCGAATTTCATCTCTTCAAGATCGAAGACGCGCGGCTTGGCGCCGACACGCTGAGCTGGCCGGCCGACCCGCCGCTGGTGAGCCACACGACGCATGGCTATCAATACCTGACGGAAGGCCGTTACGATCAGATCGCGTCCATCCTCGATATCTTACGCAAGAATGTCGTTGCGCTGGGGCTGCCGTTGCAATCGCTCGAAGTTGAATTCGGGCCCAGCCAATATGAGCTCACCTTCGCTGCCGAAATCGGCGTTAACGCCGGCGACATAATGGTGCTGCTTCGCAGCGCGCTCAAACAAGTGGCGCGGCGTCACGGTTATCTTGTGAGCTTCATGTGCCGCCCGCGCCTGCCCAATACGCTCGCCAGCGGATGGCACCTGCATCAGTCGCTGCTTGATACGAAATCAAGGGCGAACGCTTTTGTATCGCAGAATGAGAAAGACTTGCTGTCGCCGCTGGGGCGCAAGTTTTTGGCGGGGCTATTGGCCAATGCCAATGCAACTACCGTGTTCACGACGCCGACCATCAATGGCTACAAGCGCTATCAGGGCGTTAATACGATGGCCCCCATCCAAGTGGGTTGGGCCAAGGACAACCGCGGTGCCATGATCCGCGTCATAGGCGAGTCCGGGGATTCCCGCACCCATCTTGAGAATCGCAGCGGCGAACCGCTGGCAAACCCATATCTCTATATGGCTTCGCAGATCTACGCGGGGCTCGACGGGATCAATCGCGGTCTCGATCCCGGTCCCCCGACTCAGGCGCCGTATCAAAAGGGCTCCGGAGTTGCCCTGCCCGCTACGCTTGAAGAAGCGCTTGCGGCATTACGCGCGAGTGCTTGTTTCCGTGCCGGATTTGGCGAAGGCTTTGTGAACTATTATGCTCGCATGAAGGAAGCTGAGATCGTCCGGTGCCGCAAGGAAACGACCAATAACGTACAACAGGCCGACGTCAGTCAGTGGGAGCACAATGAGTACTTCGATATGCTCTGACGCACGGCCGTTAACTAGAGGAGGGGATTGAAATGAAAAGAGCATGGATTGCAGCAGGAGCCGCGGTGGCGCTGGCCACGGGCCCGGCGTTGGCACAAGACAAAACCATCAAGATCGGGGTTATCTCAACTTTCACCGGTCCGCCCGCCGCCATCGGCAACGATATGAAGAATTCATTCGAACTTGGCCTTGATCATCATGGCCGCAAGCTCGGCGGTTTACCGGTTGAAGTGATTTACGCAGACGACCAAACCAAGCCGGAAGTCGGGGTACAGAAGACCCAAGAGCTTATCGAGTCCAATCACGTCGATTTCGTCGTCGGTTATATCTGGTCGAACGTGCTGCTGGCGTCGCTCAAGCCGTTGGTCGATTCGAAGACGATGACGGTTGTTACCAATGCAGGCGCATCGCAATTTGCTGGCGAATTGTGTTCGCCCTACGCGTTTTCGACGTCGTGGCAAAATGATCAGACGCCGGCGGCGGTCGGCCTCTACATGAACCAGAAGGGGATAAAATCCGCTTTTTTGATCGGCCCGAATTACGCTGCCGGAAAAGACATGCTGGCGGGCGTGCAACAAACCTTCAAGGGGCAGATCGTCGGGCAGGAACTTACGCGCTGGCCCGATCAGCTCGATTTCTCGGCTGAATTGTCAAAGGCGCGCGCCGCAAAGCCGGATGCGATCTTTGCCTTTTATCCGGGTGGCGCCGGCGTCCAGTTTGTCACGCAATATGTGCAGGCCGGCCTGAGGGGACAGATTCCCTTATACACCGCCTTTACCATCGACGATCTGTCGTTACCGCGCTTGAAGGATCTTGCCGTGGGCATCCCCGGCGCCCAGGAATGGGTCAACGACCTTCCCAATCCTACAAATAAAAAATATGTCGCCGACTACAAAGCGAAATACAATGCGTCTCCGTCTTTCTATGGCGCGCAAACCTATGATGCCGTGGGCTTGATCGATTCAGCGGTTACGGCCGTCAAAGGCGATCTCAGCAACAAAGAAGGCATGCGCAAGGAAATGGAGAAAGCGAACTTCAAATCGGTTCGCGGCAATTTCAAGTTCGGCAACAATCACATCCCGATCCAGGATTTTTATCTACAGGCCGCCGCCAAGAATCCTTATGGCAGCTATTCGCT
>Ga0335081_10007111_pt1 | contig 17871 bp, 21 predicted proteins | sample Lox_Sample_35_FD_206713 | JGI IMG/M metagenome (GOLD analysis project Ga0335081, IMG submission 206713) | Soil microbial communities from Loxahatchee National Wildlife Refuge, Florida, United States - Lox_Sample_3.5 | ecosystem: Environmental > Terrestrial > Soil > Wetlands | place: USA... | reverse complement strand
CCGGCGAGTTCGACGAGATCCTGGTCGACCGCATCAGCCCGCGCGACGCGCGCGCCCTGGCCGCGCTCGCCCCGGCGCTGGCGCCCAGGGGGACGGGCATGGCGCATTTCGCCGCCTTCTTCTCGCGCGCCTATCGCGAGCAGGATTACCTGCTCGGCCGGCTCCAGGGCATCGACCGGCTCATCGACATCGTCTGCAACGCCGCCGGCATCGCTCCGGGGGACGGCGGATTGTATATCGACGGCCTGAAGCGCCGCGCCTTCGCGCTTATCCTCGATGCGGAAGCGCCGCATCTGCCGCAGAGCGCGGCTCTGCTGCGCACGCTGCGCGAGGCGATTGCGGCGACGCCGCCGCGCAAGCCGGTCATGAGCCTCAACACCCTCCTCGACGGATTGCGGCATGACCGGGAGGAGCGGTGATCTATCTCGACACCTCGGTCGCCCTCGCGCAACTGCTCGCCGAGGATCGGGCGCCGCCGGAATTCCTTTGGGACCGGCCGCTCGTCTCGAGCCGGTTGCTCGAATATGAGGTGTGGAATCGCCTGCATGCGAGCGGGCTCGCTCGTTCGCATGGCGAGGAGGCGCGGACCTTGATCGATCGTCTGGCGCTGATCGAGTTGGCTCCAACGGTCCTGGCCCGCGCGGTCGAACCGTTTCCGATGCGCCTGCGCACGCTTGATGCGTTGCATCTTCCCTCGGTCGAATTCCTGCGCAGTCAAGGCCAGGCGATCGAGCTCGCCACTTACGACGACCGGATGGCGGCGGCAGCCCGCGCGCTGGATGTAGAGCTTCTCGCGCTCTGATCTTCGCCGCCCGCTTCGATTACCTCGTCGGCGCGCGCGCCCCTCTCCCGCGTCAGCGGGAGAGGGAGAGGCCCGTCGCGTAGCGGCGGGTGGGTGAGGGCTGCCTACCGGATGCTGAGGCGGCAAGGATTTCCGGAGGCGACGAGAAGCAGAGATGCTCCCTCACCCTCCCAGCCCCTGCGCTCCGCTCCGGGGCTGGGCCCCTCCCTCTCCCGCTGTGCGGGAGAGGGGCCATGCGGCGGCGCTGGCGGCGAACTCCGGCACGAGCTTGCCGAGCAGCGCCAGCACCCGTTCCTGGCGGCGCTCGCGCGCATGCTCGGCGAGCTCGTCGAGCGAGCGTTGCAGCATGGCGTAATCGATGATGCGCGGGGCGGCGAGGCGGATGCCGGCCGCCGCCGTCGGCACCAGCGGCTCATTGGCGTAGAACAGCTCCTCGTAGAGCTTCTCGCCGGGGCGCAGCCCGATGAAGGTGATCTTGACGTCGATATCGGGCTTCTTGCCGGCGAGCCGGATCATCTGCCGCGCCAGATCGACGATCTTCACCGGCTCGCCCATGTCGAGGACGAAGATCCGGCCGCGCTCCTCGCGGCTGATCATCGCCAGCGCCGAGGCTTCGAGCACGAGCTCCACCGCCTCGCGCACGGTCATGAAGAAGCGCTGCACCTCGGGATGGGTGACGGTGAGCGGGCCGCCCATGGCGAGCTGGCGCTGGAAGAGCGGCACCACCGAGCCGGTCGAGCCGAGCACATTGCCGAAGCGCACGGTGACGAAGTGCGTGCCCTCGGCTTTGCGCGATTCGAGCACGTCGAGCGCCTGGCAGATGCTCTCGGCGAGGCGCTTGCTCGCGCCCATGACATTGGTGGGATTGACCGCCTTGTCGGTGGAGATCAGCACCATGGCGCGCACGCCATGGGCACGGCAGGCCTCGGCGACGAAGCGCGTGCCGAGCGCGTTGGTGAGTATGCCCTCGACGGGGTTCGCCTCGACCATCGGCACATGCTTCAGCGCAGCGGCGTGGAAGACCAGCTCCGGCCGCTCGCCGGCGACGATCTCCTCGATGCGGAAGCGGTCGCGGACATCGCCGATGAGCGCCTGGCGCGGCAGTGCCGCGTGCCGCTCCGCGAGTTCGCGGTCGATCGTGTAGAGGGCGAATTCGTTGTTGTCGACGAGCACGAGCCGCGCCGGGCCGTAGGCCGCGATCTGCCGCGCCAGCTCGCTGCCGATGGTGCCGCCGGCGCCGGTCACCAGCACGCGCCGTCCGGCGACGAGCGCTTGCATGCCGGGGCGGTCGAGCACCGCCTGCGGCCGTCCGAGCAGATCCTCGATCGCCACCGGCTCGATGGTCGGCTCCTCCGTGCCGGTGGTCTTGAACTCGGTGAGGCGCGGCAGGCGCGCCAGCGGGATGGTGAGCGTCTCGGCAAAATCGAGGAGCCGGCTGACGGTGGCGCCGTCGATCGATTGCGCGGCGATGATCATGCGCTGCGGCCGATCGCCGTTGCGGTCGAGCGCGCTGACGACCTGCGGCAGGTCGGCGATGGTGCCGAGCACCGGCACGCCGGCGATGTCGCGACCGACGCGCGAACTCGAGCTCGAATCGCTGATGATCCCGACCACGCGATAGAGCCGTTCCGGGTCGCTCGCCATGGCGTGGATGAACATGGCGGCGCCGTCGCGCGCGCCGATGAGCAGCACCGGGATGGTGTGGCTGTAGTCGACGCGCTCGAGCATGTGGCCGAGGCCGCGATCCTTATAGGCGCGATAGGCAAAGCGCGGCCCGCCGAGCAGCGCCATCAGCACCAGCCAATTGATGAAGGGCGTCGAGCGCGGCAGCTCGTCGAGCCGGGTGACGACGAACATCGCCGGGAAGAACAGCAACATGACGATGGTGACGGCACGCAGCAGCGCGAGCATGTCCGGCGACGAGGCGTAGCGCCAGATGCCGCGGTAGAGCCCGGTCCACCAGAAGACCAGCCCCGCGATCAGCGTGAAGGACAGGTCGTAGATGCCGATCAGCTGCCAGGGATAGGCGGCGATGCCGCCGCCGACGCGCAAATAGAACGCCAGCAGAAAGGAGAGCGCCGCCATGACCAGGTCATGGCAAAAGGCGGCGTTGGCCCGATTCGAGCGGAATATCATGCGTCGCTCACGATCGGCCGGACGTTAGAGAAGCGGCCCCCCGGCGGCAACAGGAAAAGCGGTCGCGCCGCGGCCCGGTCCAGGGTAAAAAGGGGCGCCCTTCCGTCATGCTTTTCGTCCTCAGCAAGCTCTTCTGGGCCGTCGTCGCCCCCGCCAATCTGCTGCTGCTTCTCCTCCTCGCGGGGCTGTTGGCGCAGCGGGTCGGGCGGCGGCGGCGCGGCTCCCGCCTCGCCCTGGCCGCCGCCTTGGCGCTCCTGGCGGTGGCGGTGCTGCCGCTCGGCCAATGGGTGGTCGCGCCGCTCGAGGCACGGTTTCCGCAGCCGCAACTGCCGGCGCATGTCGACGGCATCATCGTGCTCGGCGGCGCGGTCGACGCGGACATCACCCGCGCTCATGGCGAGGTCGCCCTCGACGGCGCCGCCGCGCGCATCACCGAGACGCTGGCGATCGCTTTGCGCCATCCCGAGGCGAAGCTGCTGCTGAGCGGCGGCGATGCCTCGATCCTGCCGCACCCCGGCGAGCGCGAGGCCGACGACACGCGCCGGCTCTTCATCGAGCTCGGCGTGCCGCCCGAGCGCATCCTGGTCGAGGACCGCTCGCGCAACACCTTCGAGAACGCTCTGTTCTCGCAGCGGGTCGCCGCGCCCAAGCCCGGCGAGACCTGGGTGCTGGTGACCTCGGCGATGCACATGCCGCGCGCCGTCGGCTGCTTCCGCGAGGTCGGCTGGAACGTGCTGCCCTATCCCGTCGATTATCGCACCGAGGCGCATCCGCTCCCCGACTTCAAGCTCGCCGAGCATCTCGACCTGCTCGACCTTGCCAGCAAGGAATGGGTCGGCCTCGTCGCCTATCGTCTCCTCGGCCGCACCAACGCGCTGTTTCCCGGGCCTTAGGCCGGGCCGTGCATGACAGCCGCCGGGGCAGTGCATGGCAATGGCGGCGATGGACACATTATGCTAGCGCCGTGCCATCGAGGAGGCGCCATGGCCGGGATCAACGTGCTTGCGATCCAACGCATCAGCGCTGCGGATCGCGCCAAGATCGAGACGGTCGATCCGTCGATCCGGCTGATCGATGCCGGCGGCTGGTTTGACGGCGAGATCCGCGAGACCTGGCCGGCGCTCACCGCGACGCGCTTCCTAGCGCCGAGCGCCAAAGGCGCGGGTACGCGCGAGGAGCGGGATCGCCTTCTGGCCGAAGCGGACGTGATCCTGGGCGGCTGGCCCTTCCCGCTCGATTTGCGAGCGCGGGCGAAGCGGCTCAAATGGTTTCACCAGCGCCCTGCCGGCGCCAGCAATCTGCTGAAGGGCGATCTCTGGAACAGCAGCGTCATCGTGACGACGTCGCGCGGGCTCGGCAATACGCTCGCCATGGCGGAATGGGCGACGGCGGGCATCCTGCATTTTGCCAAGGGCATGCACCGCGCCGCCGTCGACCGCGGCGCCGGCAGCTTCGATCATCGCGCCTATCGCCCGCTGCAGATTGCGGGCAAGACGGCCTGCATCGTCGGCGCCGGCGGCATCGGCCGCGAGGTCGGCCGGCTCTGCGCCGCGCTCGGCATGCGCGTGGTCGGCACGCGGCGCCATGCGCATGCAGGCGAGGCTTTGCCGGCGGGATTCAGCGCGCTGGGCGGCATCGAGGATCTCGACCGCTTCCTGCCGGAGAGCGACGTCGTCGCGATCTGCTGTCAGTGGACGCCGGAGACGACCCGCCTCTTCGATGCGCGCCGCTTCGCCGCCATGAAAGCGGGGAGCATCCTCGTCAATGTCGCGCGCGGCGAAATCGTCGACGAGGACGCGCTGGCCGACGCTCTGCGCCGCGACCATCTGCGCGGCGCCGCGCTCGACGTCTATGTCGGCGAGTTCGAGCGCCTGCCGCCGCCACAGCTCTGGTCCGATCCCCGCGTGCTGATCGCGCCGCATATCTCGTCGGTGAGCGACGAGGATCGGCACGGCGCCATCGATCTCTTCTGCGAAAACCTGCGCGCCTATCTCGCCGGCAAGCCGCTGCGCAACGTCATCGATTGGGAGCGGGGGTATTAGCTTGCCCGCCGCTTCCGCTCACGCGGAGGCGTGGCTTTCGACGTAGGCCTGCAACCAGCCGAGAATTTGCGGCCAGCCGCGGTGGCTCTCGCGCGACGCCGCGGTCACGAGGCCGGAATGCGTCAGGCGGACGAGCGTCACGCCGTCTTTCTCGACGAGGTCGAGGCGCACCAGAGATTCGGTCGCGTCCGGCTGCCAATTCGGCAGCCAAGTGAAGCTCAGCAAGCGCGGCCGATCGATGGTGCGGTAAACGCCTGTCACAGTGAAGGGCCGGCCGCCGACGCCGACGCCGCTCATCATCCACTTCCCGCCGGGCCGCAGATCCGACTCCATGTGCGTCGTCTGGAAACGGCCCTCCGCGCCCCACCATTTGATGCGTTGCGCGGGGTCGGTGAGCGCTTCGAACACCCGCTCTGCCGGTGCCTTGATGCTGACTTCCTGCACGATCGTGTCGCTTGCGCCGGATGACGTCATTGGTCCTCCTCGACATATCGTTTGAGACTGGTGAGAGCATCTCCCCAAAATGCTTCGTAGTCGCGGAGCCAGGTCTCGACCGCCTGCAGCGGCCTGGCATTCAACGCGCATATGCGCGCGGTGCCGTTCTTGCGCGTCACGACCAATCCGGCCGATCGCAGCAAGCGCAGGTGCTTGGAGATCGCCGGACGGCTCGTGCGGAAATTCGCCGCGATCTCGCCGACGGTGCGTTGGCCGTCGCGCAGCAGGTTCAAGATCTCGCGCCGCGTCGGGGCCGCGATCGCCCGGAACACCGCTTCGTGCTGCTTGCGCGTCAGCGTAACCATTTGGTTACAGATAGAGTAACCAGGTGGTTACGGAGTGTCAACCGCCTCCGAGCGAGGTGACGCCCGGGTTTACGTCGGAGCGCTTGGCTTCCAGAAGCGGCAGCCGTTGAGGAGGAGATTGACGCAATCATCGGCCCAGGCTTCGAGCTGCGCCTCGCTCATCGGCTCGCCCAGGCCGAGGGCGCGGCGCTGGGGCAGGGTGATGACGAGCTCGAGGAACTGGGCCGCGGCGAATTCCGGACGGTCGATGGCGAGGTCGCCGGCGCGCGTCGCGCGCTCCAGTAAGGCGGCGATGTGCCGGACCGCTTCGGCGCGGCTGCCTTCGCGTGCCGCGATGGCGGCGAGCTCGGGAAAGCGCTGCGCCTCGGCGATCATCAGGCGGCTCAGCGCCAGCGCCATCGGCGCGAGAGCGGCGCGCAGCACCAGCCGTGCCAGGCGCCGCAGAATGTCCTCGAGACTGCCGCCTTCATAAAGCGGCGTGCCGGCGGGCGGCCGCAAACGCTGGATGATCCGGTGCACGACGGCGCTGAACAGCGCCGCCTTGTCGGGAAAGCGATGATAGAAGGTGCGCTTCGAGATGCGGGCGTGCTGCGCGACCCTCTCGATGCTGGTGGCGCCGTAGCCCTCGGCAAGGAACAGCTCAGTGGCGATGTCGAGGATGCGCTCGCCGAGCAGCGCCGCCGCCTCGCGCGACGGGCGGCCGCCGCGCCGGGAGGGAACCGCCGTCGGGTCGGTGTCGCTCGCGCCGCGCCCGCTGACCCGCTTGGCCAAGTCGCGGCGGCTCAGCGTCCGTAGCCGTAATAGCCGGGCGGCGGGTAGTAGGCGGCCGGTGGCGGCGGCGCGTAGGAATAGACGGGGGGCGGGGCGTAATAGACCGGGGGCGGCGCGTAAGGCGCGTAATAGGTCGGCGCCGGCGCGTAGACCGGGGCGGCGAGGGCGCGGACCGGGGCTGTCAGGATCGTGGCGGCACCGACGACCGCCGCCGCGCCCAAAGCGGCCAGGCCGAAGACCACACCACCGTCGTGATGATGCCAGTGTGCGGAAGCGGGGGTAATCGGCGCGGCGCTAAGGGCAACCGCGCTCGTCGCTCCGATCATCGCGGCTCTCAAGTTCACCATGATCAGCTCCCAACCAGGCGTCGCTTCGTCTCTTGCGACGCAGACCGATATAGCATCGATCGAAACGCAACGCAACGGTACCGTTGCGTTATCTGCGTGGATCATTCATATGGGGGTATTAGATGCTGGTATGACAATCATAAAGGGTTGACCGATGGACCCTGCTTCCGCGGGGGGCCTCGCCGCACAAGCGCGCCCGGCGCAAAAATCACACGGCCGGGAGGGCCGAGTCGCGATGGACGGCATCGCGGCACCCTTGCCATGCTGACGTTCGTGGCGCGGCGGAAACAAGCGCTCAACGCGCACCGCGCGCAGCACCTTGGAGGGCCCGAATGCGGATATTTCTGCCCGCGGCATGCGTGATTGCGCTGATGCAACTCGCGGCATCGGCGCCGGGAGAGGCGGCGAGCCTCGCCCTCGGCGCAACCTCCGTCACCGCGCCCTTGCCGGAGCCGTCGCGCCTGCTGGTGCCGGTCGCCGATGCCGAGCATCAGCGGGTGGCGCAAGCGCAACGGCGCCTGCGCGCGCTCGGGCTCTATCACGGCACGATGAACGGCACGTTGGGGCCGCAAACCCGCAGCGCCTTGTCGGTCTATCAGCAGAAGCTGAAGCTGCCGGTGACCGGACAGCTCGATCAGGTCACGGCCTACTCGCTGGAAAACAACGAGCTCGTCCAGGTATGCGCCGCGCACGGCATGGGCGCTGCGGAGTGTCTCGGCGCGATCGAGCAGTTCCACGCCATGCTCAACGCGTCCGGCGGCACGACACCCCCGGCGTCAGCGGACCTCATCGTCCGGCAAGCCTGCGCGGGGGCGCAGGCTGCCTCGGATTGCGCCGACGCCGTCGCAAAGATGGATGCGTGGCTGAATGCGCGCTCGGCCGCGCCGAAGTGAGGTAGCGTCGGCGTGTGAACCAGGTTTTCCGAATATCGTGCGGCGCAGAGATGGGCCCCCGCTTTCGCGGGGGCGACGGAAATATAGAGAAAATTCAAATTGATTCGTCATTCCCGCGAAAGCGGGAATCCAAGCAAACGTGCCGCGTCGACGTCATTCAAATCGATATCTTCACACGCTCAGCAGCCGGTCGCGGGCCGACGATATGCGCCGATGGCGATGCCTTCGTCTACGCGCTCCGGCGCTGGTCGCGGGCGGCGGGTCGGGCCGGCTCGCTTGCGTTGCCGGACTCGATCGCGCCGGCAAGCTGGCCGCCGCGCTCGATCTCGATCTGCTGATAGCGCAGTTTGGCAGCGACGTGGCCACTGGCGCGAATCACCAGACGCTCGCTGACCTTCAGGTCGCCCTCGAAGCGGCCGATGATCTCCGCGTTCTGCACCGCGGCCGTGCCCGAGAACAATCCGCCATGCGCGATCCGCAATTCCTTGCAGGCGACGTTGGCCTCGACCTTGCCCTCGACGACGAGACAATCGCAGGATTTGATCTCGCCGGAGACGACGATCCCGGGGCCGACGACGAGCATGCGATCCGTCGATTGCGGCTTCGGCGGCGTTGCCGGAGCCTTCGCGGGCTGAGCCTCGAACAGGCGCTTCATGACACGACTCCTCTATGATGATTTGGGCGCATTCGCCGCCTGCCATCTGGAGGGAGCCGCATTAAGAGCGGTCTAATGGTGCGACGTCGCGGCGCAACAATAAATCGCCGCGGCATGGCCTGCGCGAGTCGATCCTGATTCGACGGAGCGTCCTCGCCCGCGCAGCGCGATAAGAGCGTTTGGTGCTATGCGCGAGCGGGTTTCATAACAAGCCCATTTATCGCCACTTGGTCTCTAATCATCGGCGGATGCTTCGTTTAATGCGTTAGAGGCGCGGGTCAGGCACCTTCGTGAGGTCGTCCGATGTCGAGGCTTAAAAATCCCGCCCTCAGCGTGGACCGTTTGGTGGGCGCACGGCTTAAGGAGCGCCGGACGATGCTCGGTTTGAGCCAGGATGATTTGGCTCAGCGCATCGGCATCACCTATCAGCAGCTCCACAAATACGAAAACGCCGTCAATCGCATCTCGGCGAGCCGGCTGTTCCTCTGCGCCCAGGAGCTGAACGCGCCGATCGACTATTTCTTCGACGATCTCGCCGGCCCGCTCGCCGCCGAGGAGCGCCGGCCGCGCCATCGCCGCTCGCTCTCCTTCAGCCGAGCGTTCAACGAGATCTCCGAAGCCCATCTCCAGCGCGCGCTCGTCGAATTGGCGAAAGTGCTGGCGGAATCGGGCGGCGAGTCGCCGCAGCAGGACAAAACTTCGTGATGCCGCAGCCGCAGCTGAGCAAATCGCCCGCGGACGAGGGTACGGCGCTGCGCGCCGCCGAAGCGTGGGCGACCGCCGTCGAAGCCTTGGCCGAGGCGGAGCGGCAGAAGCGGGATGTCACGCTCGAAAAAGAAACGATGAGAATCGCCAGCATCGCGCTCTACGACGCCGTCCTGGCGCTGCGCGCGGCTCAGCGCGCTCCGGATTTTACCGGAGTGCGCGGCAGCACGGCGCGGAGCCGATACCGAATCGTCGATCTCCTGGAACGTCTCTGAGAGCAACCTCCAACCTCCGATACCATGGTGGGGAACCCGGAATGGTCATAGCCGGGCGCGAGGAGAGGGAGTACACTCCAGACAAAATGGGAGGTCAGGCTCTTAGCTATGGGTGGTGCCCCATGGATGCCGACTCCTTGCGCCAAAAGGCGCACCGATACCGCCGGCTCGCGCGCAGCATAAATGACGAGAAGACGGTAGAGATCCTCGAAGAGCTGGCGCGCGAGCTCGAGGCGCATGCGAAAGCCGCGGCAGAGATCGTCGAGTTCGTGCCGCGCGCACCGCGCGCCGCCGAAGTGCCAAGACGAAAATCGAAACGAGCACGCTGACCCCGGGCGCCTGGGGCGCCGCTACGCCATGTGCGCATCGCGAAAACGCTGCGACCCCAACCTCTTTTCCGCCGTCCCCGCGAAAGCGGGGACCCAGAGTCATAAGCTCCGCTCATCGGGGCTGAGGCTCCTGGGTGCCCGCTTTCGCGGGCAAGGCGAAACTTGAGAAATGGCGTCGCTGCGCGATTTGTACACGCCGTAGCGGCGCGCCGGGGTTACTTGGGACAGGGCCTATCGTCGGGCGCAAACGGCGCCAGCGATCGGCGCGCAAGGCGCTCCGCGCCCTCGCGGCATAGGATCGCGAGCTCGTGAAAGTTCTGCGCCGTTACCGCGTCGCTGGTGGTCAGCGCGATGTTGCTGAACTCCGCCGCGCGATCTCTCAGATACTGTGCGTGGTTCATATGAGCCCCCCTCTATGACACCCGGCCGGCGACACTGCCGGCGCCACCTCACGCCAAACGCACCTCCCCTCGAGCGGATCGCCGCTCTCGCTCGGCGACGCGCGCAGCCGCAGCGAACCAGCGTGCGGCTTTCGCCGCGTCACCCTCAAATCCCATGGACTCCAATCGCCGGAGGTAGCGCGAGCCGTCAGTCTGCGCCCGGGCATGATCGCACTCCGGGGCGTGCGGGCAACGAACTTGCCGCCGGGCTCACACCGAATAGCCACAGGCTTCAGCTTAAGAAACCTCGGCGCGCATATCGGGGCGGAGGGAAATCAACCCCGGCGTTTGCGACTGCGGATCGTCACGTGCGCCGGCGCGGACCCGGGCTGAGCCCCAGCACCCGTTGAACGCTGGCGATCAGCTGGGCCGGCGTGCAGGGCTTCGGCACCAAGGGACCAAGCCCCGGTCCTTGACCCGGCCGCGGCACGACGCTCGGAACCGCGGTGATGTAGATGACCCGAAGACTCTCGCGCAGCGCTTTGCTGCTTTCGGCCAAACGCCAGCCATTGAGCCGGCCCGGCATGACGATATCGGTGATGAGCAGCCCGATACTGGGATCGCGGGCGATCGTCAGCAGCCCTTCTTCACCGGACGCGGCGGCGGACACGGTGAAGCCGGCTTTTTGGAGAACCGCACAAGCCGCCTCGCGCGTCCCCTGATGGTCGTCCACCACGAGGATCCGTTTGGGAGGTGAGGAGTAAGGACCATTCCGCAACTCTGCGCCCCCGATTTGCAGAGCTAAACGACCTCAACCAAATGACATAAAAGAGTACCTTGATCTCGCGTTCCTGAGAAGACGAGAACGACTCGTCGATGCCAAATCGCACGTAAAATCTGCGGTTGCCGGTGCCAACTAAATTCTGCCGCTGGGGGCGCGATGCCGCTCAGAGCGGCGCGGTTTCGCCGGTCTCGGCCAGCAGCGCCCGATAAAGCGCGACCGTCGCCGCGCCGACCGCAGCGGCGGCGAGGTCGCTCTCGACGAGCGCGCGGCTCGCTGCGCCGAAGCGATGGCGCAGCGCCGCATCGCCGGCGAGCTGCTCGAGCGCGCGCGCGAGCGCCGCGGCGTTATCGGGCGGCACGAGCAGCGCGTTGACGCCGTCCTTGGCGATCTCGCGGCAGCCCGGCACGTCGGTGGCGACGAGCGGACGCCCCATCGCCGCCGCTTCGAGCAGGCTCTTCGGCAGGCCTTCGCGCCGCGACGGCAGCACGGCGATATGCGCGGCGCGCCAGAGCGAGCGGACGTCCTCCACCTGGCCGAGCCAGGTGATGCCGGGAAGCGCGCGCCAGCGCGCGAGCGTCGCTTCGGGGATCGAGGTCGGATTCTCCGGATCGGGCGTGCCGGCGATGAGCAGCCGCAGATCGACGCCGCGGCCGCGCAGCATCTGCTGCGCCTCGATCAAGCTCGCAATGCCTTTGTCGGCAAGCAGCCGCGCGGCGAAGCCGGCAATCACCGGCGGCGCCGGCGGCTCCTGCGCGACGGCAAAATGGGCGAGATCGATGCCGGAGCCGCGGATCACCGCGACGCGCCGCTCCGCCGCGGGATTGAGCGCCAGCAGCAAGCGCCGGTCATCCTCGTTCTGCACAATGACGCGGCTGTTGGCGCGCTCGATGAGATGGGCCAGCGCCAGGCTCACCGGGCGGCGCAACAGGCGCGCGCGGAGGGTCGGCGAGCTCGCGACGAAGCCGAAGCCGGTGACGGCGTTCACCACCGCCGGAACGCCGGCGAGGAGTGCGGCGATGCTGCCGAGCACGGCCGGCTTCAGCGCGACATGATGGACGAGGCGCGGGCGCTCGCGGCGATAAAGCCGGGCGATCTCGGCGACGGCGGCGAGGCTCGCCAGCGGCCCGGCGCTGCGGCGTTGCCAGCCGATGGGGTGGAGCGCGAAGCCTTCGCCGCGGATGCGCTCGCCATGCTGCGCGACGCGCGTCGCCACGCCGACGGCAAAGCCGGCGCGCTGCGCCGCGCGCGCCATGGGCAGGCGATGCGACCAGAAATACCAGTCCTCGGTGACGAGATAGATCAGCTTCGGCGCCGGCGCGTTCATCCCTGCTCCTGGCGGTACCAGCGGCACGTGGCGGCGAGGCCGTCATCGAGGGCAACGCGCGGGCGCCAGCCAAGGCGCTCGCGTGTGGCGAGATCGTCGACGCGGAGCGAGGAGAGCAGGCGGTCGGCGGCGGCGCGTCGGCCCAGGAGCGAGGCGGCGACACGCAGCAGTGCGGGCGGGCAAGGGAACAGCCGGGCGGGGCGGCCGAGCGCGCGGGCGATGCGGCGCGCAAGCTCGGGCGTCGATACCTCCTCGTCGTCGCGCAGCAGGAAGACGCCGCCAGCCGCCGCAGGATGCTCCAGCGCCGTGATCACGAGGTCGAGGAGATTGTCGAGGAAGACGAGGCTGCGCCGGTTGTCGATGCCGGCGAAGGGCAGCGGCACGCCGCTCGCGACGAGACGGATCAAGGCGCGGAAATTCGCTTTGACGCCGGGGCCGTAGACGAGCGGCGGGCGGATGATGGCGAGCCGATCGCCGCACGCGGCGCGCATCGTCTCTTCCATGCGCCATTTGGCGAGACCGTAAACATCGGCGGGCGCCGGCGGCTGATGCGCGCGCAGCGGCAGATCGGCAGTGGCATCGCCCAGCACCTTGATCGAGCTCATCAGCACGACGCGGCGGATGCCGGCGCTGGCGGCCGCGCGCGCCAGCGCCGCGGCGGTCGCGGCTTCGCCGTCGATCCAGCGCTGCTCGTCGACGGCGCGGGCATGGGCGCGGCTGGCGAGATGCACCACCGCGCGCGCGCCGGCGAGCAGCGCCGGCCAATCGGTCGCAGCATCGAGATCGCCGAGCACGCGTGTCTCGACCGGCGCCGGCAGCGCCGTGGGGCGCCGCAGCAGGGCCCGCACCGGCGCACCGCGCTCGGCGAGCCGCTCGACCAGCGCGCGGCCGATGAAGCCGCCGGCGCCGGTGACGATGATGGCGCCGCTGCCGTCTTCCGCCACGCTCTTTCACCCCATTCCCGCGGGGGCGACCATAGCCGCTTCGCCGCCGATCTCATATCGCCGGAGCGCGGCTTGAGCGCCGGGAGGGGCCATGCTAAGCCTCGCGCCGCCCGGCCCAGTCCAACCACAGCGGGATGCAATCTTGTCCAACCCCTCCCCGAGCCGCGTCGATGTGGAGCAGCTCCGGCGCCGCTTCCTCGACCGCGAAGCGGTGATCGGCGTGATCGGCCTCGGCTATGTCGGCTTGCCCCTGGTCGGCGCGCTGACGACGAAAGGCTTCAGCGTCATCGGCTTCGACGTCGACGGCGAGAAGGTGGCAGTGCTGAACGCAGGCCGCTCCTACATTCACCACATCCCGCATGAGACCATCGCCGATCTGCTGCGCCAGCGCCGTTTCCGCGCGGTGACGGATTTCGCCGAGCTCGCCCAGGTCGATGCCGTGCTGATCTGCGTGCCGACGCCGCTGACGCGGCATCGCGAGCCCGATCTCAGCTATGTCAGCGGCACCGCGCGCTCGATCGCGCCGCATCTGAAGCCCGGCCATCTCATCGTGCTGGAATCGACGACATATCCCGGCACGACGCGCGAGGTGATGCTGCCGATCCTCGAGGCCGGCGGCCTCAAATCCGGCCGGGATTTCTTCCTCGCCTATTCGCCCGAGCGCGAGGATCCCGGCAACAGCCAATACAGCACCACCAAGATCCCGAAAGTGGTCGGCGGCGACGGCGCCGATGCGCTCGTCCTCGCCACCGCGCTCTACGATCAGTTCGTCAGCCGCACCGTGCCGGTCTCGTCCTGCGAGACGGCGGAGGCGGTGAAGCTCACCGAGAACATCTTCCGCGCCGTCAACATCGCTCTCGTCAACGAGCTCAAGATGGTCTACGCCGCGATGGGCATCGACGTCTGGGAGGTGATCCGCGCCGCCTCGACCAAGCCCTTCGGCTTCATGCCGTTCTATCCCGGCCCGGGCCTCGGCGGCCACTGCATCCCGATCGATCCCTTCTATCTCACCTGGAAGGCGCGCGAATACGACATCTCGACGCGCTTCATCGAGCTCGCGGGCGAGATCAACACGGCGATGCCGCGCTATGTCATCGAGCGGCTGCAGCGCGCGCTCGACGAGCAGGGCGGCAAGGGGCTCAAGGGCGCGCGCGTGCTCATCCTCGGCGTCGCCTACAAGAAGAATGTCGACGATCTTCGCGAGAGCCCGACGCTCAAGATCATGGAGCTGCTCGAGGCGCGCGGCGCCAGCTTCAGCTATCACGATCCCTATGTGCCGGAGATCCGGCCGTCGCGCGAGCATCCGGAATTCGCCGGACGGCGCTCGGTGCCGCTCACCGCGGAGACGGCGCGCAGCGCCGATGTGGCGCTCATCTGCACCGATCACGACGGCGTCGACTACCGCCTCCTGGTCGAGCACTGCCCGCTGGTGATCGACACCCGCAACGCCTGCGCCCATCTCGGCGCCGGGAACGTCGTCAAAGCTTAGGGCGCGATTCGTTCGTCGAATCGCTGCTACCCCTATATAGACTCACCACGGAGGCACGGAGGGCACGGAGAATAAGTGTTTGGCGCGCAAAGCGCGCCATTCTTCGTTCCCTTCTCCGTGATCTCCGTGCCTCCGTGGTGAGTCTTTTCTCCGCCACAGGCGCGGCGAGAGCGGTTCCGTTTGAGCGGATACGGCTCTAGGCGATCGCGGCGCGGCGCTGCATCAGGGCCAGCATCACGGCGACGATGACGGCGGCGAGCAGCAGCGCCGGCAGCGGCCAGCTCAGCGCTAGGAGCGCCGCGAGAACGAGAGCGGCGTCGCCGGCAAGCACGAGGCGCGCCACGGCGGCGTGATCGCCATCGGGGCTGAGCGCCCGCTGATAGAAATGGGTGCGATGCGGCTTCCAGATGCGCTCGCCGCGCAGCAGCCTTGCCGCCAAGGTCAAGCTGGCATCGGCGAGATAGTAGAGCGGCAGGATGAGCGCCGGCGCCCAGAGCCCGCGCGCGGCAAGGCTCAGCAGCAGGAAGCCGAGGAGATAGCCCAGCGGCACGCTGCCGACATCGCCGAGAAAGATCCGTGCCGGGTGCCAGTTCCAGCGCAGAAAGCCGAGCGCGCCGCCCGCCGCCGCCAGCGCGAGCGCGGCGCTGCCGTCATCGGCGCGGCCGGCGAGGAATGCCGTGAGCGCAAGGCCGATGCCGAGCGATGCCGTCTCGATGCCGGTGATGCCGTCGATCCCGTCCATGAAGTTGAAGAGGTTGACGAACCACACCCAGAGCAGCGCCGCCGCGGCGTGGTCGAGCAGGGGCGGCAGCAGCCCCTGAAACACCGCGCCGGCGGGCAGGGAGGTGAGGCCGATCAGCACCGCGGCAATGTGGCCGCAGAGCCGCAAGCCCGCCGGCAGGCCGCGCAGGTCGTCGCGCCAGGAGAGCAGCGCCAGCGCCGCGGCGAGTCCGGCCACCGTAGCGGCGCCCGCCGGTGCGCGTCCCGCCAGCGCGAGGCCGAGCCACGCCGCCAGCAGCACCGGCACCAGCGCGAGGCCGCCGCCGCGCGGCACCGGCACCTGATGCGCCGAGCGCTCGACCGGCCGGTCGAGAATCGAGCGCTGCTCGAGCGAGCGCAGCACCGGCCCGGTCAAGAGCGACGTCGCGACGAAGGCCGCGAGCGCGACAGCGACAGCTATGGCGAGTCCGGTCATCATTCCTGCGCCGGTTTAGGGCGGCGCCGCTGGCGGGGCAACTGACGCCGATGCAAGCTTGCTTAACCGCAGCCGGATGACCATCATCATCCCGCCATGCGTTACGATCCCGAGCGCAGCTTCGGCTTTCTGCTGCATGACATCGCACGTCTCATGCGCAAGCGCTTCGACCAGCGCGCCCGCGCGCTCGGCTTGAGCCGCTCGCAATGGCAGGTGCTGGCGCATCTTTCACGCCATGAGGGCATCAACCAGAGCGGCCTCGCCGAGATCCTCGAGATCGAGAACATCACGCTGGGCCGCCTCGTCGACCGGATGGAAGAGGCCGGCTGGGTCGAGCGCCGGCCGGACCAGAACGACCGCCGCGCGCGCCTCCTCTACACCACGCAAAAGGTGGCACCGGTGATGGAGCGCATGCGCATCCTCGCCGAAGAGACGCGGAACGAGGCGCTGGCGGGTCTCTCCGATGCCGAGCGCGAAGCCCTGATCGAGCGCCTCATCCATGTGCGCGCCAATCTCTCCGAGCGCGGCGCGCCCGTGACGGAAGGCGATGTCGGCGACGCCCCACCTCACCCTCCCGCTTACGCGGGTCCCTCCCTCTCCGCCCCTAAGGGGCGGAGAGGGTTGGGGTGAGGTGGGGTTACCCAAGCAGGAGCACGGAAGTGGCGCTCGATTCCCAGACCCTGCGTCAATTTCTCGACACCATCGAGCGCTTCGTGCGCGAGCGGCTCGAACCTGCCGAGGAGAGCGTTGCCGAGAGCGACAGCGTGCCGCCCGCCCTCATCGGCGAGATGCGGCAGCTCGGGCTGTTCGGCATGACCATCCCCGAGGCCTATGGCGGGCTCGGGCTCAGCATGAGCGAAGAGGTGGAGGTGCTGTTCCAGCTCTGCCGCACCTCGCCGGCCTTCCGCTCCGTGCACGGCACCAATAACGGCATCGGCAGCCAGGGCATCGTCCTCGACGGCACCGAGGAGCAGAAGCGCAAATACCTGCCGCGCCTCGCCTCGGGCGAGATCATCGCCTCTTTCGCGCTGACCGAGCCCGATGCCGGCTCGGATGCGGCGAGCCTCAAGACGAGCGCGCGGCGCTCGGGCAATGGCTGGGTGCTGAACGGCACCAAGCGCTTCATCACCAACGCGCCGGAGGCCGCGCTCTTCACCGTGATGGCGCGCACCAATCCCGCGGAGAAAGGCGCGGCCGGCATCTCCGCCTTTTTGGTCGAAGCGCCCAATCCTGGCCTCAAGATCGGCAAGCCCGATCGCAAGATGGGCCAGCGCGGTGCGCATACCGCGGATGTCGTCTTCGCGGATTGCTTCGTGCCGGCCGATGCGCTGCTCGGCGGCAAGGAAGGACAAGGGTTCAAGACGGCGATGAAAGTGCTCGACCGCGGTCGCTTGCATATCGCCGCCGTGGCGGTCGGCGTCGCCGAGCGCCTCGTCCGCGACATGCTGCGCTACGCCAAGGAGCGGGTGCAGTTCGGCCATCCCATCGGCGAGTTCCAGCTTGTGCAGGCGATGCTCGCCGACAGCCGCGCCGAGGCCTACGCGGCGCGCGCCATGGTGCTCGATGCGGCGCGGCGCCGCGATGCCGGCGAGACCGTCTCGACCGAGGCGTCGTGCTGCAAGTATTTCGCGACCGAGATGGTCGGCCGCGTCGCCGACCGCGCCGTCCAGATCCATGGCGGCGCCGGCTATGTCGCCGATTACGGCGTCGAGCGCTTTTACCGCGATGTGCGGCTCTTTCGCCTCTATGAAGGGACGAGCCAGATCCAGCAGCTCGTCATCGCGCGCAACATGCTCAGGGATGGGGGGTGACCCTCACCTTCCCACCGCTGCGCGGTAGGAGGGTGAGGGAGCGCTACTGATCGGGGTTGCCGAGGACCCAGACATAGAGTCCGCCGCCATAGTCGCGGCGGCAGAGGGTCACCTGCTGGATATGCGTCGCGTCATCCTTGGCGACGGATTGCCGCACGTCGCGGCAGAGCTGGCCGCGCACGGCGCGAA